>Ga0164296_1002280_pt1 | contig 19340 bp, 27 predicted proteins | sample GEODES057metaG_FD_113533 | JGI IMG/M metagenome (GOLD analysis project Ga0164296, IMG submission 113533) | Dystrophic lake water microbial communities from Trout Bog Lake, Wisconsin, USA - GEODES057 metaG | ecosystem: Environmental > Aquatic > Freshwater > Lake | place: USA: Trout Bog Lake...
ACAGTTTCCGGCACCTCAACCTTCGCCGCCGACGCTCACGCCCAGCCTCCGCGTCCGCATCCAGGCCCGCGCGGTGGCCATGGCCATCGACCAGGTGTGGCAGCACGACAAGTTCCCGGGACAGGGTGTGCCCATGGTGAACGTCTCCCTCAAGGGCGGCAACGCTGCTGGAGGCGCAGCCCAGGACACGGGCGCCAAGCTCCTCGTCAGCAACTTGCACTTCAACGTCACGCAGCAGGACGTCAAGGTGGGTGGAGGAGTTGAGATGTACGTGGCTCACTCACAGCCTCTGACTTCCTGTCTTCCGTCACAGGAGCTGTTTGCGATGTGCGGCGCTGTCAAGAAGGCGTCCGTCAACTTCGACCAGGCGGGGCGGTCCAAAGGCACTGCGGAGGTCATATTCGCGCGGAGGTGCGCGCCCGACAGTTGCAAGGGTCTGATGAACCCTCCCCGACTAACCTCCCAACCGACGCCTCCTCAGAGCCGACGCACTAACTGCGCAGCAGCGCTACAACGGTGCCACTCTCGATGGCATGCCGATGCGCATCGAGCTGGTGGCATCTGCTCTGGCGCCAGGCGCGAGCGTCCTGTCATCTGGCCGCATCCTCGGCGGCGCGCCTGCTGGTGGACGCGGGAATCCGGGAGGTGTCAGCCGCACAGTGACCCTGGGTAGTCCCGGGGGCGTCTTTGCTCGCGCCGCAGGTGCACTGCGTGATGCCGGGGCTCCTGGCCGCGGGCGCTCATCTGCTGGCCGCGGGCGAGGCCGGGGCCGGGGTGGTCGTGGACGCGGCAGGAGTGATGCCAAACCGCGCAGCGCTGAGGATCTGGACAATGACCTGGACTCGTACAAGCAGGCCACGATGCAGGAGTGAAAAGAGGATGCGCATACCGCCGATGTAATGGATACACACACAGACGCTAGACGCTCTATGAGCTTGCTGGTCGTGGACATGGTACATCAAATACACAGAATACAATTCAGGCGGTCGCTTCTTGAGCGTCGTCATGCATGTCAAGCACTGGAGGCTTGTACATTTTATCGCCGGTCAACCCGCCCACGTCCTGTGAGCGGAAATATGCTGGTGGTTGGTAGTGATGGCCTCTTTCCTTGGCAATCTTGGCGAGAAGCAGCATGCAAGTCGGCACGCAGTTGTTGGCGCGGAGGAGCGTCTGGCGCAGCTCGTCCTCGCTCACACACTGAGTTATGTCGCCATACACCAGGCGGCGGTGGGATAGCTTATCCCACTTGTCGGTGTCCACCTCCGTGGCCGGCGGACCAAGGAGCTCTTCATCGAGGGAGTGCAGCAGCTCGTCAAAGTGCGCCACATGGCGCTTTGCACGGAATGCCTTCTGCACAAGCTTTGCGGCAGCAACCAAGATGTTTGCGACGGGGACATGACGAACCCCTTCTTCGTACTGCATCATGTGGTGGTGACGATCCTCCTCCAATTGGTTGAAGCAAAACTTGGTGAGCACATCGCAGTTGCAGAGCTCCAGATAGTAGCCATCCGGGTCACGGATGAAGTACTGCACTACCGTGTTGTTCATGTTGCCGCCCTCGCTCAGGCCCTTGCCCTTGCCGGAGGGGACGGAGACGTTCTTCTCAACTGCAGGGGCAGCAAGTCAGAACAGCGATGTCGGTGCATGTGGGCGCATCGCGGCAGACTATGGACGCACATGGCACTTTGAGGGCGATGAGGCGCTGCAGGACGACGTCGATGCAGTCGGACTCGATGGACAGGTGGCCAACGATGAGATTGGTGCCATCAGGCACGAGAGGCACGCCCTTGATGAGGTGCAGCTCCACGTTTCCCATCGTGAACCAAGCACCGTGGCGGTCAAAGTTCTGCGCACGTGACGTTGGTGAGCACTCAGACACTCAGACTGCGGTACTTCGGAACTTGGGAGCGAATGGCGCTTCCTCCTGCTGGTCCACGTCCGAGCGCACGCACGCTGGGTCGTTGGTTCGGCACGCCTCATCCAGTACTGTTACCAGGACGAAGCCTGACACGAGCGCACGCACCGGGCGGCGGAGCTGCTGCAGCCCAAGGATCTCGCTGTAAAAGGCTGCACTTCTGCCCACGTCGCTCACAATCAAGCCGACGTGGTTCTACGTGCGCAAAATAGGCGAACAACGTGAGCTTGTGGCGTGAGCATTCTCTACTCTCGTTTGTGGCGCACCAGCTTCACCAGGGCTTTTCCGATACCGCGCCGCTCCTGAGACTCGTCCCAGTGAAGGTGCGGCGCAATCTCAGCAGTCCCGCTGTCCTCCACCACTGGCTTTTCAGTTGCTCGCGCAAGGGCATAACCAGCACCGGCACAGCCTAGCGCCAGCAGCATAACGGATGTGCTCGGCGCCATGGCTGCTCCTGCTGAGCGCAGCTGCACTCACCAAGCGGCTCCAGCAACGTCAGAGTTGGCGAGCGGTGGAGTGTGGAAGCATTGGGGTAGCTTACCTAGAGCCTTCCTGCTTTCACGCCCCCGCGCAAAGCGCGGCATCCATCGCGTGGTGGTTCGTGTCGCGATAAGCCAGCGCTGAGCGCGCGCAGGAGGAAGGGGGCCGCGTGTCGCTGCGGCTCACAGGCATGGCGCCCGCTGCAGTGCAGCAGCTGGCGTACCGCGACGGCGAGCCGGTGCCGAACTTGAGCAAGCTGTTGGGTGCGTCCACTGCGCCTCTGCTGCGTCGCACTCGCTCTGCGTGCCGCTCGGGCGGGGGCAAGGCACGGAGCCAGTGAGCACAAGGGCGTCACTCATCCCCCGCCACTGTCTTGTGCGCTTCAGCGGAAGGCGCGGCCGCGATCCAGGTCAACATCCCGGCGGAGCACGTGACGAGCGCGAACAGACAGGTGCGTCGTGCGCACAATCGTCTGCACACGGCGGCTCTCGTCGCCTGCTGTCAGGCCCCTCTTGACTGGCCATGGGCCCCACAGGTTCGCGCTCGCCAGCTGTGGGGCACGGACGTGTACACGGAGGACAGCGACCTGGTGGCCGTGCTCGTGCACACCGGCTTCTACGCCCTCCCGCCGGGGGCTGCGCCGCCGGTTGGACTGGTCGAGCTGAGAGCTACGTTGCGGCCTGCAAGTAGCCCGACCGGCAGCTTCGTGTCCACCTCCAGACACGGCATCCGCAGCCGCGCTTGGGGCGCGCCTCCGCCTGGGAACGGGCTGGCCAGCTTCGCCGTGGAGAAGTGCGTGGCGGCGATGAGTGGAGGACAGGCGGTGACTCTCGATCCCGGGGCGTGGCGGGCTTCCTCGTCCGCAGCTGCTCAGCCGCACGGCGGCGTGTCCGCCGTGCCGACGTTCCAGCTGGGCGCGTCCGAGCGTGGCGGGCACGCGACTCGAGGCGGTGGCGAGGGCGGGCGTGGGCGGAGCAGCCGGTATTGCGCCGAGGTGACTCTGCAGTATAGCCTCAGTAACGAGCCGTGGCTGAAGTACTCCCTGGGCGTCATCGCGGACCGGGGGCTGAAGCGAAGCGCGTGGACCAGCGCGCGGCTGCGACAGGAGGTGCTGTTCCTGGAGACGCCGCACAAGCGCTTCCAGCTCGCCTGGGACGGCCTGGCGGCCCAGCAGACCGCGCACCCGCCCAGTGGGGAGCAGCTGGCGCAGCTGGATGCGTTCACCTTCGCCGCGTGCCGGCTGCCGGCGCTGGACGTGCACGAGGTGCAGAGCCTGGGCGTGCCGCTGCCTGCGCAGCGCCTGGAGGTGCTCGCCAAGGCGCAGTCCTGGCAGAGCATCGTGTGGGGCGTCGCGGGTGTCACTGTACAGGGGACGCACTACCCGGTGTGCCGCCTCCTCTTCATGCCCGCGCAGGCAGCAGCGCCGAAGCCAGGCATCAAAGTGCCGCCAGTGGTGAAGTGAAAGTGAAAACATAACCCACACACACCATCTGGCCCTTGCGTGCGTCTAACTAACATGGTATGTACGCGACTCATCGTGTCCTGCTCTTCTCCAACTCGTCGATGTCCAGCTCAAAGCCAAGCACAGCTTCGTCCTCAGCCGCAGCCTCCTCGCTGTTCGCCACGCTTCCGTGGTCTGTAATTGCTCGCAACGCGTACACAGCCCTGATGAGCATGCACATGTGTAAGTCAGTCAGCGCATTGAATGACATGCCGACACTCCATCGGGTCGCAAGAAAGAGAGGTGACGCACCGCCCTGTTATTGCGCTCAGCGGCAGCGGGCCGAACGTGCGTGAGTCGGGGGCCTCGTTCAAGGGCAACGCTTCGTTATCACGTGTGACCCACGCGTGGCCCGGCGGGATGCTGCGCCAAAGGCGGTGCCTGTAGTCAGAGAGGTGGGTGTGCAGAGCAAGCGTGGGGCGCACACACACGCACACGAAGGGCTCGTCTCCAGGCAGGTCAGATATCATCTCGTCCCCCTCCAGAGCTACTATGCGTCGCACGAGCAGCGCCTGCTCGCCCAGCGCTGCCGGTGACAAGGACGCCGCTGCTGCTGCTGGGAGGCGCAGCACGACGCAGTCGCCTCGGTGGACCGTGCTGGAAGAGGCACACGCGCAGGAGGTGGTGTGTGAGTCGCGGCGCCACGGGGGTGGACGTGCGCGTTGGTGGGCTGTCTGTCCTTTACCTGGCTGTCACGTGAGGCAAGTGCCGAACGAGGACCGCTTCCGGGCGGCCGTCACGCGCCCCGCCCAAGGCAGGTGCCATGGACGTGCCGCTGACGGGCAACACGCTCGTCAGCTTGCCGCTCGCAGCCTGGTCCCACGCCCGGCGAAGCGCTTCCGACAGTCTCAGCTGGCCTGCAGACACCTGCTGCAACGCCGCCTGCAGTGGTCCAGCGGCACGCGCCCAGGCGTAGCGAAGCTGAAGCATGACGAGCGGTACACAGTATAGCGCGTGCTCCACGGGCGCGCGTGTGAACTGTTGACCTCAGGTAACCTACCCGCGCTGAGCGCACGAAGCCTCCGTCGCGCGCCCAAGGGCATGGCACTCTCATTTTAAGAGCTGCAGCAGGCCGGCACGCATGCCGTGTGCGATAGAGTTGTAAGAGCGCCATATGGGTCAGAGAGGCAGCGTCTGCAGGTGGCGCAGCTGCCTCGTCCTGCTTGCCATCAGCGCAGTCGCGGCTACTGGCAACGCGCACAATACAAGTGACGCTGCTCGCCGTGCAGCTGCCGCGAGTGCAGCTTGCGGGCAGTCTGAGAGGGGCACCAGCCCGCTGCTGTCACTGCCTTGGCAGTCCCGCCGCTCAGCTGGCAGCGGTGTATGTGACCTGCACGATGAAGCATACGAGTTGAGACGACAACAAGACGGTGGTGCTGGGGATGAGCTGCACGTTGACGCCCAGGGCGGCGGATCGGCAGAAGGTGCGTCTCACTCTTCTGTGCCTCGCCGCGGGCGGTCAGGAGACGCCGAGCGGGCTAGACCCGAGGGCATCGTCAGCTTCGACGCATACAAGCGCTCCGTTGCAGAACGGCTGCTTGAGCAAGCGAAGCGAAAGGACGGGGCAGGAGTGGCGCATCACGCAGGCGAGGGCGACGCGGACGCGAACCAGACACACGGCGCTGTTGCTGCAGGCGAGCCCATCGGAGAAGGTGGCGTCGCGAACGCTACTGCTCCTGTCTTGGAGAGCGCCGTGGTGGCGAATATCAGCAGTGCGCCCAGTCCTGTTCCATCGCCTGCTACTACTAGTGCTGCGCACGCACAGAGCGACACGGCCGCGACGTCATCGGCAGCAGTAGCAACTGAGAGTGATGCCTTGGAGGCGGCTCCATCGACAGCGGCGAGTGCAGGCAGCAGTGCATTGCCACCTGCGACACCAGCGATGCCGCTGCCAATGGTCACTGGGACATTGGCACGCCCTGGTGGCGAGACAGACGACGGCGTGCGCTTCAACTACGCGTCAGACCGGAACGGCGCCAAGGTGCTTGCTTCGAACCGCGAGGCAAAGAACGCGAAGGCGGCATTGTCAGACAACGCAGATGCCTACTTCATCACGCCATGCGCCGCGCCTCACAAGTGGTTCCTTGTTGAGCTTTCGGAGGAGGTGTTGGTGGACACCGTCGTGCTCAGTCATGGCGAGTACTACAGCGCGCCGTTCAACGACATTGACGTGTTCGTCTCTAGAACGTACCCGCCAGCATCAGATGGAGGCTGGACGCCCTTGGCGCGGTTAGCAGTGCTGCATGAGCGCGGTGTGCAGACATTTGCGTTGCCGACTGCATCCTGGGCACAGTTCATGGTGCTTGCTGCTCGCTCCCATCATGGCGATGGGAGATATTGTACGCTGACGCAGCTCAGTGTGCATGGCAAGGACACAGCGGAGGCGCTACGTGAGGAGATGGCGCGAGCGGAAGCTGAGGTTGGCGAGGTGGCGCACGCACTGCGCGCCGGAAGTGGAGGCGGTTCGTCCGATCCTCCGCCACCAGCTGAAGCCGTAGTTGATGCACCGGCAACAGCCCCAGTGCCGCCTGTGGTGAACATAGTGGTGAATTCGTCGGCTGAGATTATTCTTGGCGGCGGTGGGAGCACCCCAATGGAGAACGCAACCTTGAACGTGGCAGCAGCTCCGCCTAGTCGCCCAGAGCCCGAGAATGCGACTGCATTCGTCACATTGGAGCTGTCCACGGGCGAAAACGGTGCCCACGATGCCGCGGCAGCAACTCCAGTGGTGCCGGCAGCAGTGGCGCCCTCTACAGGAGGAGGCGGTGGCGGGCAGGACAACATCTTCAAGACGCTGGTGCACAAGCTCAAAGCGTTGGAGCTGAATGTCAGCGTCATGGACGCCTACATGGCTGAGAGCAGTCGCTACGTGCAGACCATCCAGCACCTGGATGCAGATGTGGCATCACTCCAACAGGCAGCTGCCAATGCCAGCGCCGCACTCAGCGCGCTCGCCACGCGCTTGGCGGCCATAGAAGCGCGAGCGTCTAGCGATGCAGCGCAGGCGCAGGCGCAGATGCGAGAGCTCAGGGCGAAAGTCGATCGCGCAGCTGCTCGGGAAATAGCGCTGGCGTGCATGTGCGCCATGTTCATGGCAGTTGTGCTCTTGGCACGCACAGCCGGGGATGCACGCGGCGACGCGGGTGATGCCTTGAGTGCGGTCATGCATCCCACCAAGCGAGCTGTGCTGGCGTTGAAGCGAACATGCGCGGCGCTGGCACTAGCAAACGGGTTCCTGGGAGTGCTGCTGCACGTCTCCGCGGGACGCTCAGACACGATGACGCGATGAGTGTTTCGTGGGGGGGGCATTAAGAATCTTAATTTAAGATCAGCTCACTTTTCCTTAACTTCGGTAGACGCGTCTCTGCTCCCGGCATGGCGGTTGCGCACCCGGCTGCTCGTGAAGCGCCCCGCGTCGCCTTCATCACCGGTGCGCCACGATTTGTGTCCTTCATTCATCTCTGCGCTCCGTCCCCAACACGTCGTCTTCGCGCACCGCTGCCAGGTATCACCGGGCAAGACGGCACGTACCTGGCCGAGCTGCTGTTGAGCAAGGGATACACAGTCCACGGTGTGCCGCCGCCGCCGCAGTGACTTTCCCCCCACCCTGAGTGTTGCTTGTTTGATTCACACGCAATTTCGTCGCGACGCAGGTCTGATACGCCGCGTGAGCAGCACGAGTGCGAGCCAAGAGCGACTCGCGCGAGTGCTCGCTACTCATGACTGCGGCTCCCGCTGCCAGCTCCATCACGGCGACATGTGCGATCCATGCTGTCTCGCCCGCCTGGTGGCACACATCCGCCCCGACGAGATGTACAACCTCGCGGCGCAGAGCCATGTGGGTGTGAGCTTCGAGATCCCGGCGTATACGACCGAGGTCAACGGGGCCGGAGCGCTGCACTTGCTTGAGGCGATCCGTCTGGCGGGACTGCAGCACAGCTGTCGCTTCTATCAGGCGTCTACGAGCGAGATGTTTGGCAAGGTGCTTGAGCCAGTGCAGAGCGAGCGCACTGCGTTCAACCCACGGTCGCCGTATGCCTGTGCAAAGCTCTTCGCCCACACTATCACCAAGAACTACCGCGACGCGTACGGCATGTATGCTGTATGCGGACTGCTGTTCAATCACGAGTCGCCGCGCCGGGGAGAGCTGTTCGTGACTCGCAAGATCTCCCTCGCTGTGGCGGCCATCGCTGCGGGCTTCGAAGACTGCATGGTGCTCGGCAACCTGGATGCCACGCGGGACTGGGGGCATGCGCGTGACTACGTCGTGGCCATGCACGCCATGCTGCAGCAGCCCACTCCGGAGGACTTCGTGGTGGCCACGGGCGAAACGCGCAGCGTGCGAGCCTTCGTAGAGGCCGCGTTCCATGCGGGCGGGATGGGCAGCGTGCTTTGGCAAGGCACCGGCCTGGATGAGGTGGCCGTGCTGCAGGCGCCACATACGGCAGGCCGTGTGGTGGTCCGCCTGAGTGCGGAGTTCACCCGTCCAAGCGAGGTGGACGCGCTCATCGGCGATCCGCGCAAGGCAGTCGCCACGCTTGGCTTCAACCCGCGCGCCACACCGTTCGAGCAGCTCGTGGCGGAGATGGTGCACGCAGACATGGTTCGCCTGGCCGAGATGCGGGCGCCGGGTCTGGTCATCTCTACGCCTGAACAGCGCGCCACCAGCAGCGCGCCGGCAGAGGAGGACCATGAGATGCCCATCTTCACAATTTAACTGCGCCACCAGCTACCCAACAGCCTGCTCATCATGCCAGTCTGCGTCTGTGTTGAGTCGTCCGATTGCGCAGCAGCGTCGATGACCTCGCCTCTACCGTCAGGATGATGCTTGGTCTCTGGCGCAGCACCGCTTCCAAACAGACCACTGAACGCTGCGCGCCGTGCCGCCTGCTTCGCTCGCTCCTCTGCATCTAGCTCGCGCAGCGCGGTGCGCACAGCGCTGTCATTTGGGTCCAGCCGCGCAGCTTGGTTCAGTGACTCCCTCGCCGCATCGTCTTGGCCTAGGGCTGCATGCGCTTTTCCCTTTCGGTAGAGCGCCTTCACGCTCTTCGGCTCCAGCGCAAGTGCGGCGCGGCAGTGCGTCAGCGCATCGTCGTGCTGCCTCAAGGAGAGGGCAGCAGCTGCGACGTTGAGATGAAGGGCGCATTTCAGCGCGCTGGACTCATCCAAGTAGCGTCCAAAAAGCTGAGCCATCATGTTGTCATCGATGTACGACAGACCCTGATGAGCAGGGGGCGAGTGAGTCGATGCGGATGGATGATGCAGAAACGAGCAAGGACTGCGGCATCGCACCATGAGGTACTGCGTCATTGCCTCCGCGCTGTCAGCCGCTTTGTAGGCGGCATTTCCTCTATCACGGCACCGGCTCGCCTCTGCCATGCGCTCCTCCCACAACATGTCGCCTCTCGCCTGCAGACAAGGGGGCGCAGTCAGTGGCGCATATAGTGGGTCAATGCTGCACATCACTTCGCCCATTCGCGAATCATCCGCTCCACGTTCGTCACACACCTTGACAGGAGTCTCTTCTTGTGCGCGCTGCACCGCAAGGAGGTGGACGTCATAGAGCAAGGCCGCATGCGGGGCGACTGCAGGGAAGGAGAAGTTCCCTTGCTCGCCATATGCTCGTGACGAGTCCACGCGGACAAGAGCGCGCTCACCGGGCAGCATGGTCAACAGGGCGGCGCCGAGACCCGCGCGTTCCCGCTTGTCTGCAGAGGTGGCTGCACGCATGAGTGAAAGGCGTTGAGAACGCAAGAGTTGTAGTGGGTTACGCGCCTTGCGATACTATTATCTGCATCGGGTCTCTCTCCTCACGCGTGTTCTCAACCTCCTCGTGAGGTGCCTGCGCCGTCCAGGCCTGGAAGTGCACTGGGAAGTGACAACAGGGGGCGAGAGCAGTGTCAGCTCCCTCAACGGGAGGCAAACTTGGCTGGAAAGTGAGAATCAAGCGTGAGTGCGCACCGAAGCACTTGCACTCCCTACTCGGAGGTTGCTCATCGCGTCGTGCGCTCGCAGACAGGAGCTGCTTCCAGACACCAGGCGCAACCTCCACCTCAGGACGGCCGGTCACTACCGGTGGCCCGCCTTCTAGAGGATACCGTACTGTGCCGCTCAGAGCGTCGTCTGCCGACGTCGCCTCTGACTCCACAGCCCTGGTCGCGTCCATGGAGTCCCTTCACACACTGACAGTGCCCAGTCCTCACATTTATCAGCGTGACTCCGGATGCACACACGCACGTTGCGAGTCAGCCCAGACGTACATCAGCGCTGTCAGCCTCGCGAAGGTCACACTGTTGCACACCCGTGCCCGCGGCCACGTGGACAGTGAGTGCCCCACTCCCTCGCGCAATATCCGGCCCCTGGGGCGCGCTAGCATGCCGCCTGCGCCCCTAGTTGGCCGCCTAGCGGGGGCGCCTAGGTGTGGTGCGCCACACGCGGCGGGACAGAAGTCTAGGGGCGCACGCGCTCTTTCCCGTTTCGGCCTTGGCGCACCACAAGGGGCAACGTCTTCTAGGGGCACTGCGCTCTCGGGGTCGCCTCCCCGACGTCACGTTCGAGCACACGCAGGTGCGTGTGGCACAGAGTCACCAGCCTGAGTGCTTGCAGCCCGGCCCTGCGTGTCGGTCGAGTGCTGGACGTGCTGGCGGTTGGGTTGCCTCCTTTGCTTTCTGTCTCACACTCCTCTCTCAGCGCTGGTGGAACGCGAGGACGGCAGTCTCGTCAACTATTACACACTGCTCGGCGTGCCTCGGGACGCAACCAAGGCGGACATCAAGGTCGCGTACTACCAGCTGTCGAAGCTCTGTCACCCGGACGTCTGCGGCGTGGACGGCAATGACCTGTGCGCGCTGCTGAACGACGCGTACGCCACTCTGAAAGACGACACACAGCGGTACTTCTACGACGCGGAGCTGGCGCAGGCTCAGGCGGACGTAGAGGACGGCTTCGACCCCTCCAAGACACGGTCTCGGTGGTGTGGCCCTGCCAACGAGACGCGCGCCGTGTTCGTGGACGAGAACACGTGCATCGGTGCGTTGCGTGTGCGCTCTCCGGGACCGTTATCTACAAAACAGTTGACTCTCGACTGGGCTGTCCAGGGTGCAAGCAGTGCGTATGGGCGGCGCCAGCCATGTTCAGACTCGAGATGGAGTATGGCCGCTCACAGGTGTGGGGCCAGTGGCTGAACAAGGAGGAGCAGATCCAGACCGCGATCGAGGCGTGTCCAGTCAGCTGCATCCACTGGGTTCAGCGTGACCAGCTGCCGGTCCTAGAGCACGTGATGAGCAAGCTTCCGCGAGTGAATGTCGGCATCATGGCTGCTGGCCAAGGCGGCGCTGTCTCAGACGTCTTTTCTGCCAGCGCCACGTTCGTGAAGCAGCGAGAGGAAGGGCGGCTGAGGCGTGATAAGCTGCGCGCCCGGCGACGAGATGCAGAGGCCGCAGCCGCGGCTGCTGATGCTGCTGGGGAGCGTGTGCGCGCTGGCATGGCGCGGGGAAGAGTGGAGGAGCGGCCCGTGGATGACATGTTGCGCCGATGGGGCAGGGCGACTGGGTGGGAGTGGGACCCTGTGGAGCTGCTTCGCAGGGGAAGCACGGTGCCTATTGCGCGGTCCTTGGTGCCCATTCCTGTGGAGACAGGCATGTCAAGGCGGAAGCTGACGCAGGAGGCACTAGACCAGGCTCGGGAGGCGGGGTTGCAGCTGTAGACCGTATTTATGAGGAGAAGCGCAGCGCTGTAGGCTAGACACACACACATTAGTAGGCAGAAGTTGCTTCAGTCCTCGATCGTTCTCCGCTCCTTCACGACACTGAGCGCCCCCTGCTCGATGTGCCACTCCTCTGTGCACAGAGCCTGCACGAATGCTGGGCTGTGCGACACCGCCAGCACCGCGCCGACGAAGCTCTTCAACCCCGCTGCCAAGCATGCGACAGATTCGCGGTCCAGATAGTTCGTCGGCTCGTCAAGACACAACAGGTGCGGACGGTTCCACATCGCTGCCGCAATGACCAGCCTGCTTTTCTGACCCCCACTGAAGCCCTTGATCTTGCTCAGCGCAAGCTCCTCGCCGATGCCGAATGCGAGCAAGTGCGCCTTCACCTCCGTCGATGTCAGCGGCCGCACCTCCATTCCGCCCTGCATGGCCTTTAAGCGCTCATCGTAATCGCGGACCAGCTTCATGACGTACGGCGGCATGGCTTGCAGGAACGACAGCGGCTCCCAGCTATTGTCCTTGGCAGGGCGACCCTGCTTCTTCACCTCATACATGAGCGTGCCGCCTTGAAGCCTGCGCCCGCAGATGGCCTCCACACCGCCACGTGCAGCACTCAGCGCCTGCTCCTCCGCCGTCAGCGCGATGGTGCTCTTATGCCGATCCTCCGCATCGCGACCCGCGGCGAAGCGCGTCTGGATGTATTCCACAGGCGTCATGCGTTGCGCCTCCTCCAAATGGTGTAGCGCGTGCTGTGCAACATACGCCACGCGCAGTGAGTGATGGCGCCACACTTCACCGCAGTCACGCGGTGGTAACGCGATGTCACCCACAAGGAGCTTCATGAGAGTGGTCTTGCCAGCGCCGTTGGCGCCGGTGACGGCAACGCGGCTGGCCAAGCACAGTCGCGCATCCACGTGTTTCAGTGTCGCATGCGCCGCGCCGGGATGTGTGAATGTCAACCCAGTCGCGCGGAGAACAACCTTATTGCGGCTCTTGATGCCATCCAAAGGCCCCGGGTCGGGGAACACGAACGGCTGGATCTTGCCTGCTGCCACAGCCGCGGAAGCCGCAGCCAGCTCGGCGGCGAGGACGGCCTCATCTGACATCCCTTCAGCCACTGCGGACTCTCCACCAATGCCGACGCCGACAGGCTGCTGCTCTGCATTACCAGATCCATCAGTAGCCATGCGCGCGGCGCTGGATAGCGTGCGCGAGGGCAGCACGACATGAGGCATGGCAGCTCTGAATGCCGCCATTCCGCCAGGGAAGAACTGCAGGCTGAGGTCCGTGAAGTAGATGATGTGTGTGCATATGGCCTCCAAGAAGCTGGCATCGTGAGACACGCACACGACAGTGACTCCTGGCAGCTGCGTGCACACGTAATTCTGCAACCACGCTGTTGCTGTGACATCCAGATGGTTGGTTGGCTCGTCCAGGAGAAGCAAGTCGACTTGCAGGAGAGTAGAGCGTGCCAGAGCGAGCCGCATGCGCCATCCGCCAGACAAGGCGGAGACTGACGCTGCCGCCATTGTTGGTGTGAAGCCCACCACACTCAGCGCAGCATCAATGTCGGTGCGGCTGGCTGACGGCACTGCTTGTTGCAAGAACTGCACTGCACTGCCGCCACTACCCACCGCCTCGTGTTGCACCAGCGCGGTCGTCACGTGGGCAGGGAAGCCGAGGATGTCACCCGCAGCGAGACGCGTGAGCAGAGTCGTCTTGCCGACGCCGTTCGCGCCAACCAGGCCATAGCGGCCGCCTGTCGTGAGCGTGAAGCTGGTTGGTCGAAGCAAGACGCGTCCGCCATATGCTAGGATGATGCCCCGCAAGTCAAGCAGTGCTGGCGCTGTGTCACCCTCGTCGCCGACAGGTCCAGCAGTTGCCATGTGTTGGCCGCCGCCGTTGGTGTCGTTGCTGCACAGCCGCGTGAGCGACAAGCAGAGCGCCGTCACGTCCGCGTCGGAGATGCCGGCGTCGGCGAGTAGAGGCGCGAGTGCGTCCTCAAGCTCCGCCGCCAGCGAGCTGGTGTCGCCCCCGGCATCGTCAAGCACTCCCTGCGCGACGGACACCGCGTATTCGGCGACCGCCTCGTCAGCGCCTGCCAGTGCGGATGCGAGTGCGGCGCGGACGGACGCCTCGCTCGCCATAGCGCGAGGGCACACAATCTGAGTCCAGCTGACGTGGCAGTGCACAGCAAGACTGACCGTTACGCCAGAGCTCTTGTTCCCCACTTCATGGGCTCTCCACCCTCGCATGAGCCGCTGTTCAGCCCGCCGCCTGCGGGCGGCGAGAACGGCACCGGACGTCGCAGTCGCGGCGCATTGCCACCCCGACCGGTACGCCAGTGGATAGGAAGAAGAACGCCGCTGCCCTGCGCCGCCTCTGTTGTGTCGCCCCAACGCTGTGGACACACATGGCAGACACACGCGCATGTCCTTGCGCTCACACAAAAAAAACACTCGCTGCCGCTTTGTTTCGTCGCCACAGCCTTCTCCAGGCCTGAAGCGACAGCTCTCGGGAGGCGCCCTGAGCGGCAAGGCTGCGAGCGTTGAGCCCATGGGAGTGACCATCAAGATCGCGACTCCAGTGATGGCGCCCGCTGCGCGGCACCAGACTCGTCGCCCACGGCGTCAAGTGCGAGATCAGGCGGCGGCGGAGGAGGCTGCGGTAGCACCGCCTGTGTGTGCGGAGGACGTGCCTGCGGTCGCCAGCCCAGGCGCACGAGTGCTTGATTTCTCATCGCCGCCGAGTGAGAGCAAGAAGGCGGCGCCGATGAAGGAGGTCACCGTCGCAGCAGTCCCACATGCCAGTAGCAGCGTGCTCGGTTTCTTCAGCCCGCGGCCAAAGGGCGGCGGCGCTCCAGCTGTGAGTGCTGCGCCGGAAGTCATTGCCGCTGTCGCTGAGACAGAGAAGGCGCAATTGCAGGCTGTGCTGGATGCAAAGACTGAAACAGCTGCAGCATTGACGCAGCTCGCCGCTGAGCGCGCAAGCCGCGTGGCTGCGCAGCATGATGCCGCCATGGCTGCTTCCCGCGCGGAGGCGGCGGAGCGAGTGGCGGCTGATGCGAAATGCGAGACCGAGAAAGCAACGCAGCTTGCGCTCCGCCTCCAATGCGACCTTGATGTCGCCAAGCAGCACATGCGCGATGCTGTCGAGGAGGCTGCTGCCTCGCGCGCGGCGCTGGTGCACAAGCAAGTGGAGGTTGAGAACGCGGCGTTCGCGTGTGCAGAGGCACAGGCGGAGGCCGCAGAGGCAGCGACCATGCGCCAGGCGGCATGCCAGCTGCGCGCGCGTCTGCACGCGCTGATCACATCATTCGGAGGCACAACGGCGCCATGCACGTCGGATGCGATGAGTGATGCTTTAGCGGCGTTGGAGGCCCTGTCTCGGGTCCTGCCAACCGCGGCTGCTCCTGCCCCGGCTGTAACGAGCGCCCAGCCCCGCGTGTCGGCGCAGAGTGCGGCTAAGAAGAGCTTGCAGGCTGCCGATGTGAAAGCTATCCTGCAGGCGCCGTTCAATAGCAGGGGTCGCAGCAATGCCCCAGGCGCGTCCACGCCCGCGTCATCGGCTGTGAAGCCATCACGACAGCAGCAGCAGCAGCAGCAGCAGCATCGCAGTGGTGGCTTGCGCATGGAGCGCTCTGCGCCGTGCCTGTCATACAGGCAGGTGGATGAAGACGACGAGAGCGAGATGCCCCCACTGACGCCCGGGGCGCCTATGAGTGCTGTCAAGGCCAGGCGTGCGCTAGGCGCACTCAACCTGGATGCGCTGGATCTGCGAGGCGCGACGCCGCACAAGGCGGCGGGTGGCAACGTGCGCACGCCTGGGGCGGCAGCGCAACAGGAGAACGAGGCGCTCTCGGCGGTGACGCCCAAGAGCGCGCTGCGGATGCTTGCTGGCGCGGCGCGAGTGGAGTTGTTGCCCGGGAGCCGGACGGCGAAGGAGCTGGCGCGTGCGCAAGAGGGGGAGAAGCCCAAAGCAGAGTGGAGCACCAGGTGGTGAGCGCGCGCGCCAAGTGCCGTTACCGTTTAGTGTACCCTGAACTGTATCACTAGGCACACCACGTCCGCGTCGCAGGGTCCGTACACACCGCTTGAGTGATGAGGCATGCGGCGCGCGCGCTGTCTAGCGCCAGACAAGCGCTGGCGCATTGGCAGGAGGCACCACAGTACGTCAGAGGCCTGGGCACACACACAGCCGCCGCGCAGCGGTTCGACATCCAGTCGTCACTGCGTCCTGGTCTCGGTGTGTTCGCACGGCACGCGTCCCGCTGGTTTGACGAGGAACGACTCGCTCACGCGCAATTGACTTCCACCAGGCCTGCTCTCGTGGATGCTTTCATCCACCCTTCTGTCGCCTGCGGAGCGCCGCGCACTGGCAGACGAGCTCGACCCGCGACCAACCGTAGCAGTTCCGCCTGTAGCCCCGCCAGTGGCGCCGCAGGTGGTGGTCAAAGTGGTCGAGAAGCTGGTTCACGTCCCAGCACCAGCCGCAGTTGAGCATCCAGTTCTCGGCACGCTGCTGCACGACTTCGGCTTCAAGAGGGTGCGAAGCCATGCAATCGATCCTTTATACACGCGCACCCTGACGAAATGCCCCCGCCTCAATCCTGGATGCGTGATGGACAGGTCTACGCGATGCCGACAACCCAGCTGACAGATGCGCGGATCACGCCCGTGTGGAATCAGCAGCGCAGCTTTAGACTCGAGCGCGCTGAGGCCATCGCAAAGGCAAAGAGCAACAGCATGACTGGTATGCCAGGCGTTGTGACGCTCTACGAGCTGGGTGGCGGCAACGGCTTCAGGGCCATCATCGACGGGCAGCATCGCGTTGGAGCGCTGCGTCTGCTGCTTCGTGGCGCAGACAGCAGCAGTCCGTGGTCGCGCGTGCTCGTGGAGGTGTTTCCTTTGCAGAACGAAGCTCAGGCAGAGGCGCTGTTTACAGAGATCAACAGCGCACAGCCGGTTCAGATGGTGGACATGCCCGCCTCCGCTGGCGGTGCCGCCCCTGCAGACCGGAAATGCTTAGAAGCTGGAGTTGCGCTGATGGTTGCCCAATTCGGGAGCACCATGTTCAAGCCCAGTGTTCAGTGCAAGGCGCCGCACATGAATGGAGACCGGCTGCGTGACATGCTCTTCCAGCGCGACGTCATGACTGCACATGGCCTGCGCACGCCGGAGCAGCTGCATGCTTGGCTCCTGGCGCGCAACGCAGAGCTGGCCAGCCTCACGGATGAGGCTTGGGCTGCCCGCATGCCGGTGAAGCGAAGTGCCTCATTCGACAGCGCATTTTCTAAGGCGCTGGCAAAGGCGCGAGACAATGGCTTCTTCCTGGGCATGGACTGGCGCTGGCTGGACGAATGAAGACACACTGCAATAAGATTGTAGTTACGATGCTACCACTGTTCCTCACGTGAAGAAGCCGCGCAGGTAGCCGGTGTAGAAGCCAGCGAAGAAGTTGAAGATCAGGATGAAGACCAGAACGATGACGCTCTCCTCCGATGACCACGACTGCTGCAGAGCGCGCCGCGGTCGATGAGCAATCTTGGACAGTGAGAATGCGGGGCGCGCTCCAGAGCTGGCCCGCGGTGCATCAGCACGATGGGGTCCCTGTGCGATGCCCACAAACGGACCCAGCAGCGCTTGGAACCCGGTGGAGCCGTTGCTGTCATTCTCGCTGCGCTTCGATTGTGCATCGACATCGCCGATGATGGACCTGCGGGGACAGAGGAGTCAGCCGCACGAGGCGACATTGCCTGGCAGGCTCGAGGTCGTTCAACTCACCCAGCCTCATTGCCGTCATCTCGCGCACAAGCAGGTTGGGCGCACACGAGCAGCACGAGGATAAATAGCGAAGCGGCGGCATGCCGAGTTCGTGCACTGGTGTCCCGCATTTGCGTCGAGGCGTCACGCTGACCGGCCTGTCGCAGCACACTGCCTGCTCCCTTGCGATGACGCACACTTTACACGTCTCTCTCGCGCCACTGAGAGCTGCACTGGCTCGAAACTCGGTTGGGAGGGTGGACGCAAATACAGGCGGCGCCTCGGGCTGGCAAACTGAAGGGACTCTTTGCCTCGAGACTCGCATCATTGCGTTTTCCGTTCGATTTCGATTCCATGAAATATTTGATCATGTGTTACCTCAATCCTTGGCGTCATCAATGCCGCCCTCGCCGATGGAGTATGTTGCCTCCGCCTCAGGCATGCTCGGACTGCAGATGAGCTTTGCGTTGCGGTTCTCCCCTTTGCGGTGCCGCAGGTAAATGCGCGTGGTGGACGCATGAGCCAGCACGTGGCCGCCGATCGGCTTCTTGTTGTCCGCGCCCGCGAATGTGAGGCCCGCGGGATCAGCCATGACATGATTGGTGACCACAACAGCCACGTTGAACTCATTTGCGATCTTCATGAGGCGGCTCATGACGACGCCCAGGCGCTGCTGGCGCTCAGACAGCTCGCCGCGTCCCTGGTAGTCGACGCGGAAGAGGGCCATGACGGAGTCCACGATGAGAACGCGAAATGGATTCTCCGCGAACTGCGCGGCCACCTCGTTGAGTGCAGCCAGCAGGTTGTCCACCGTGAAGATGCGCGCCCAGATGATGTTGCTAAGCACCGCGTCGCCATCGAGGCCGAAGCGGGAGGCGATCTCCTTGATTCTCTCCGGTCTGAATGTGCCCTCGGTGTCGATGTAGCACGCCTTCCCCTCGCCGCCGCCCTGCGAGATGGGCATCTGGCTCGTCACGCACAGCATGTGGCACCACTGCGTCTTGCCGGTGCGGAACTCGCCTGCCGAATCGGAGACGGTGCGGAACTCACCACGCGCGCGCGCAGAGGTAGACAACTGAGCGCGATGCACACTTGTTGCGCGCACCATACAGCTCCGTGATGCTCTGGCTCTCCACGCCGCCGCCCAGGAGCGCGTCCACCTCCTTGCATCCGATGGTGACCTTGACCACGGACTTGCGCTGGGTGCGCGAGCGAAGAGAGTTCCAGGAGACGGACAAACGGAGTGAGTCCTTCCACCCCTGCAGCGCTTTCGATGCGCCTCTACGCGCGCGTCGCTTCAACCGCACGCACCTTCTCAGCAGCGTCGATGCCGGTGATGAACGCGCCTGCGCCGGCGGGCTTGATCTGCGATGCAGTTTGCAAGTCAGCGTTCGAATCGCACTATTGGCTTTGAGCTCCGCCGACGCGCCTTTGCCGCCGAGTCCAGGATCTTGTCCACCTTGGCCTCGCTTAAGCCTTTCACAGCGATGAGGTCCTGCGGGTGGAGACAAGGCGCAGGAGATGCAGCGCGCTCAGAGGTAGGCACTGCAGATGCATCGCGAGCGACCTGCAGACCTTCTTTGGGCGCATGAAGAGCGACTCGACGGTGTGGTATCCCGCCTCCTTCAGCTTCTTCACGTCCGTCGCGCTGATGCCCAGGTCAGTGAGCTTCTCCACCAGCTCGAACGGGCTCTACAAGTGGCGTTGGCACGTCTACGGCTGTCAGAGGAGACGGGCGGTGAAGCGCATCGCATCGAGGAGCACGCATGCCTCCACTGCAAAGTCCTCCTCGACGGCGGCGTACTGCTCGGTGACTTCAGCGACGGCAGCCATGGCGTGTGAGGGGGCGTAAATTTGACGTTGACACGTGGATTGATGCGCCTCGATAAAACAAACTCCGGCTGATCGATTGCGTGCACGATGCCTGTCGATGATGCCTCTTCCGCGTGGCTTGTGTCGCGCGAGCAATTC
>Ga0164296_1002281_pt1 | contig 19332 bp, 17 predicted proteins | sample GEODES057metaG_FD_113533 | JGI IMG/M metagenome (GOLD analysis project Ga0164296, IMG submission 113533) | Dystrophic lake water microbial communities from Trout Bog Lake, Wisconsin, USA - GEODES057 metaG | ecosystem: Environmental > Aquatic > Freshwater > Lake | place: USA: Trout Bog Lake...
ACTTTTGCTGATGCCATGACGCAGTACAGCTACTCATTTCCTCCACCCTCGGTATGAAGTTATACCCGTTAGACTCTTGTAACGACATGCGTAAGGACAATAAAAAAACCGCTTAGTGATGTACTTTAATAGTGGCCCTATCCAATAACATCCCACAGGGTATTGGATAAGGTAAAGTACACCTCTAAACGGTCTGATCATCGCCCACTACAGCAATGTAGGCGTAGTATATCAAAAATAATTATTTATGCAAGAGTTTGTTGGCACTACCCTGCACACTTAAAGAGGGAATATGTCCCACGGCTATGCATCGCCTTTACAGGATTACCAACAAGAGTAGAGACTGATTGCGGTTGCGATCCGCGTGGAGCATCGGGATGAAAGTGTTAACGCTAGATTACTGGCCAGACTCTAGACGTTCAGCGCACTCTTGACCGACTTCTTCCCACTCAATCTCTACACTTGTAGGCACTGGCGCTCACATAAAGCAGTGATAGGGTGAACAACACTCTCTCCAAAAGTATTCCCTACGGCGCTAACCCGTTTCGCCAGTCAATAAATATTAACACAAAAAAAATCCCGCTATTTCTAACGGGATTAAATAACTTAACCAAAAGGAAAAACAAATGCAACTGACAGCCTCATATTAATCGCAGCGCTTTAGAATGTCAAGCGCTTCTTCAATACTATTGACTATAGCCAGCATACCGCCTGTCCACTCGTCAAAGAACTTCTGCTCGTCCTCCGTCAGCTTCCTTGCCGATGGAGGCTTAGATCCATCTTTGAGTTCCATGAGTATGGTGTATTCGTTATAGCCCACCAACAGGTCAGGTATCCCACCTCCCTGGCTAATGATCCTCACGGTCGCACCACACTCCCGTAGCGCTTGGACTATGGCATTCTGATTGGCATCTATACGATTTGCATATCTCATAAAAATATTGTAAACCCTATTGACAGGTAAATGCAACACCTATATCATAGGCAGAACAGATGTAGTATGTCTGTTACTTAACCAAAGGAGAAAAAATGAAAGCATTCCCAAATCCAAACAACACAGAGCAAGAGGGCATGGAGTTAAGAGATTACTTTGCAGCCATGGCTCTGCAGGGTCTGATCGCCGGCGGAGAGGCTGTCAACGAATACTCAGCTGCTCGCGTGGCTTATGGCTTTGCAGACGCAATGATGGAGGTAAGAGATGAAGATCACCAATAAATTTAACCTACCTGCTTCGATCCTCAAAGCACTTCACAATCCCACCTATTCCAAGGGTGACTCACATACCTCTGCTACCGAGCTACTCAATTCTCCAAGGATTGTTCAGCTTAAGAAAAAGCATTGGCAAGAGATCACCCAAGATGCCAGTGAGATGGTTTGGCCTTTGGCCGGGACGATGATGCATAAGATCCTTGAGAGCGATGCACCTAACCATATCTCCGAAGAGCGACTCCACACCGAGTTCAACGGATGGAAGATATCTGGCCAGATCGATTTACAGGAAATCTATGAGGACGGAATCGTTCTTACTGACTACAAATTCACCAGTGTCTGGGCAGTCATGAATGAGAAATCCGAGTGGGGTGATCAGCTCAATATCTACGCTTGGCTTGTCGAAAGGGTAAAAGGAACACCGATTAAGAACGTCCGTGTCTTGGCTTTGATCCGTGACTGGTCAGCCAGAGATGCTGTTAACCGAGAAGGATATCCTCAAGCACCTATCGTATTCGTGGATTACCCACTGCAAACGTTTGCAGATAGAGAGAAGTTTATTACCAAAAGGATCGATGCACACAATGATGCATACTTCCAAATGTCTACGGGATCAGAGCTGCCTGAGTGCACCCCAGAGGATATGTGGGAAAAGCCTACGACATACGCTTTAAAGAAGGTTGGAGGGGTTAGAGCCAAGAAGGTCTACGCCATCCTTACAGAAGCGGAAGCAGGCCTTGCTGAGGCCGGCAAAGGGTACGAGATCGAAACCCGTGAGGGCGAGCGGACTCGTTGTAACAAGTACTGTCAGGTATCACAATTCTGTGATCAGTTTGACCAGTACTTAGATAGTTTGCCAGGAACACGAATAATCGTTGATTAAGGAGAATGAAAATGGGAAGACCAAAGATAGATTACAAAAAAGCGCACACGCACGCAGAAGAAAAAATAATAGATTTATCAATCTTGCTTGATACTCTTGAAAATAAGCACAAGAATTTAAATTTAGAGTTTGATAAAGCAGTTGGGATCAACAAACAGTTTCAAGAAACCATTGTTGAACAAAGAGGAATTATTAATTACTTGGAATCACAAGTAAGCAAAATAAACAAGAAAATAACAGAACTGGAAAACTCATGAAAGAACCGCGCGTAGACAGATTGATGTGCATCAATTTATTAAACAATGAAACACATTTGAAAACCAAAGAAGCGATTAGGGTTGTCGATTACTTTGAGGAGATGGGTCTTTATTGGTTGATGCAAGAATTTATATTAACCCACCTTGAAGACGAGGGCTGGGATGCCTTTGGATCTTTAGCCGCAGAATTAGAGGATGAACAATGAGCGTACATAAGAAACTAATGGCAGTCCGCTGTGACTTGCTACGAACCAAGCTAGAGAAAACTGGCCACAATAAGTTTGCCGGCTACAAGTACTTTGAGCTAGGCGACTTTCTGCCCCAAGCCATGGATTTATTTTTCAAGCACGGGCTGTGTGGGGTGATATCGTACACAACTGAGTACGCCACTCTCACGATCACCGATACCGAAGACGGCACGATGATCTACATCACTTCCCCCATGGCATCAGCTGCACTCAAGGGAGCACATGACATTCAGAACCTAGGCGCTTGCGAGACTTACCAAAGGAGATACCTGTGGGTTACTGCCCTAGAGCTCACTGAGAACGATCCTATAGACGCTACAGCAGGCGCTGAGCCACCTCCTAAGCCTACCCCAAAGGCTAAGCCTGTAGAGAAGCCTATGCCCCCTGCTGCCATCGAGGGCAAAGACGAGCCATGGAAGCTCAAGGTAATTGCCGCACCAGACACGGACTTGGAATCATGGCTCAGTATTATCATCGACTCCACCGACCTAATGCTAGACACCACATCCAACAAGGATGATGTGATGAATATCTTCAAGGTTAACCGTATCATCTTTGACCGCATCAAGGCCGATGCACCAGAAGCATACGAATCATTAATGGACAAATTCAAGAAAGCGAAAGAATCACATGGTGAATAAATACCCAAACAGCGGATTGCTCAATACCAATTCCTACAAGAACTCTGAGAAACAGCCTGACTTCAAAGGCTCAATCAAGATGAACCGCACCGTTCTCAAGCAACTCATGATGGAAACCACGGAGGAGGATATCGAGATCAAGCTCTCTGCCTGGAACATGCAGGGATCCCGTGGCCCATTCATGCGCTTGGCTTGGGATAGCTATAAGAAACCAGAGCAGCCTAAGCCGCAACTGCCAACGACTGCAGTAGAGCCCGAAGACATTGATGAGCTGCCTTTCTAGCCATGAAAACCAATCAGTTCGAAGCGCTTAAAGTAGCTCTGAGGCAGGATAGGACAGGGTATATTCTTACCCTTTCCATCCACCCAGAGGAGGTTCCAACCGAGGTTATGCGTGACTTTGTAGGGGCTCGATACCAAGTCGTTATGGTGCGTTTAGCAGATGACGAAACACCTCTTAACCGTGATCAGGCTTATAGTAAGGACATTGTCAGGAATGCAGCGATCCTATGCCGAGATCCAGGGTTCCACAGGTTCTTACTGGAGACTGGCCAGATCAGCGTAGAGGGGGAGCTAGCAGCTGCAGAATGGCTTAGAGAGGAGCTACAGATAAGCTCACGCGCTGAGCTTAAGGATAATCCTTCTGCAGCCCAACATTACAATTTTATCTATCAGGAATACACAGCATGGAAACACCAAAACGCATGATACCGTATGCGGTACATTTACCGGAGGACATCTATAACAAAATGAAGGAAGCAGCCAAGGAAAGGCGTGCATCCTCTATCGTCCGTGACGCTATCATTATGCTCTTGGAGGGAGAGAACGTATTCAATAGCGGGTACAAGAAAGGTATCAGGGATACCATTGAGATCATCAAGAATAACGAAGGAGCCAAGACTATTAGCTACGGTAATCAAACCATAGCCGACAGCATTACTTCTGATTTAGGATTGCTACTCAAATGAAACGCAGGGGAAAGATCGTTTTCAGCGGCGGTCTTTTCCGCTGCCAAGATTGCCACAAGGCATTCACCAGTTTATATAAAGCGGAAGAGCACAGACATGCAAAGCAAAAACAAAAAGACACCGACAAAACTGGAGAAAGAACACATCCAAAAGATAAAGGAGATGAGGTGTGTCGTCTGCTCACATCCTGGCCCAAGCGAATGCCATGAGATTAAACAAGGGCAGTGGTACACTTGCCTACCATTGTGCGCCGATTGCCATCGTGGATCGGTCAATGGACTCCATGGCCAAAAGCGCATGTGGAATATCTACAAGCTCGATGAGATTGATGCGTTAGCACTAACCATTGAACGCTTACTGCAAACGGACTGCAGTTAGAGCATTGCCTTTTCCCTGAGCTTTTTGATATCGATGTTCTTTAGAATCCTGACCTCGGATTCTTTGAGCCTAGTAATCTTTTCTTCTTTCTCTGCAGGATCCATGCCTGGCTTATTGCTGATCTGAGCCATGGCTGTACGGATCGTAGCCAGTTCTTTAGCGATCTTATCAATACTGGTATGCATACCCACCCGCATCCTATTCTCTGGCACAGCCATGAATTCTTTTGCTTCTGATGGGCTACGCTTCTTAATATCGGAATAGGTCGATGCAGCTCTGTCCACTTCATCCCGCAGTGTATAGAAATCCTTTTTGTATCCTGACTCAAAGTCCTTGGCAATAAACCCACTGGTACCTGGAAGGGCTGTAATCATCTCCCTGAGCGTCATTTCTGGCTTGGGTACATTGGGGTCACTGTGCAGAATTTGATTCGTTGTGAGCAGGAATAGACCGCCTACAGAGCCAAACATTCCACGGATCACATGGTCAGCATTGATCGGAGAAACCAATCCAGTCTGGCCAAGGAGTTTGGAGAACTCAGAGGTGCTATCGTTAAACTGCCTTGACACATCCAACTGTTCCTGCCACTTACCAATCAATGGCTTACCCTGGAAGAAGTCATAGTTCACCTTAACTTCTAACAAGGGCTTGACTGCCTGTGGAACTACGGTCGGAGATAGCAAGGCGTTACCCAATGCAGACACCATGGAATCCCTGAACTTGCGTCCATCCTCTGTGCCGTTATTGGTCAACAACAGATACATGTGCTCTGTCAATATCTTGGGTAGGGTGAATAGATCGGTACGAAGTGGGATACTCAATCCACCGGTACCGGGGATCATTAGCAAACGATCACGAACCGTAGCGGGTTTCTTGAGATAATCATCATCGTCCCCGTTCATCATTGCATAGAGCATCGATAAAGCCATGACAGAAGCCGTGGTCGCAGCCAATGTCTGGAGAGCAGCGTTCCTCTCTTGTGGAGAGATACCTTGTCCCGAAATCGTTTTCACTGCCACGCTCTGAGCAGCAATGTAAGCATTAAAGAACGGTATGGTCTGACCCGCTAGGATCAGCATCTTAGAGCTACCGCGCTTACGGAAGTTAATCACTTCAAACGCTTTCTCTAGCGCTTCACCTTTGGACACACCCTGCGCCATAGCAGCTTCATAAACAGCCTGACGAACGGCGTTATCAGAAGCCATGGAGATATGCTCAAGCTTATTCTTTAGCTGTCCTATGAACCCAGGAGGTCCTTTGATACCAGCAAATACTTCAGCGTCCATGCGAGCAGCTGTTGCGCTGTAATCCCGCACACCAACCACGCCATACTTCTTAAGCTCTTCGTGGGTCTTGCTGGTACCCATCAATGTCTTAACGAATTCCTTGACTGCACGAGCAGGAATAGACAAAGCGTACTTAGGCTTCAGACCGGAGGAGAAGATCGCAGCAAATGAGTCCTGCGGTACTTGGCTCACAGAGAACAAAGGATACATCACCACTGACTTACGAAGCACATCAGCAATCTTGGAGAAGTACTTCACCGTGGGAATAGCTATCGATTCCAATCCATTGAATGCTTCTACGAACAATGGGTCAGCCATGTCATAGTATTCAATCTTTCCGTCACGCCATACCTTGACTGCGTCCATGCCACGCTTAACTTCTGGCACTCGCTCTGCTAGGTTGGCAGCCACAGATGCATCGATCAGGGATAGAGCAGATTTGTTTCTGATAGAACGATTGACAGCATACTGCGTCCAACGAACCATGTTATCAAAAATATCATGCACAGGCTTCTCCGAGCCCTGCAGTCTTCTTTCTTTAGCCTGTACCTGTAGGCCAGTAATAAATTCCTTTGGCCCTTGGTTCAGCTCGATCTGGTCATCGCGATAGAACGGTACATAGTCAGCGTTGGACAAAAGGAATTCAGCTTCATCTTCGTTCCATAGACCACTATCAACCAATACCTTGACTGCGTTCTTACGCATACCATTCCAAGTGTCAACAATCTTGTTGAGCTCAGGCATGGTTTTAAATAGCTTCATGCCGTCAGCAATCTGCTGATCAGTCATGTGAATGTATTTCTCATCCTTCTTCTTAGCTGTCTTATTGAATTCTTGTAAGGACTTTAAGCGTTTGGCTTCAAAAGCTGTATGTGCAATCAGCTCTGCTTCTTCTTTCGTCAAGCCATGCTTCTTGGCCATTACGTCAAGTTGGTTAGCCAATGCTATAAGGTTGTCCTTATCCTTGACTGATACCCATTTGTGCGTTGCATCATCGTACTTGATGTTTCCGTCCATCAAGAACCGATTACCAAGCGCATCAGCGTGAACGGTTTGGCTAAGAGATACGTTCAGTAGTCCCTTGACCTTGTCTGGGATTGCTGCGCCAGATGCCTCAATTGCCCTACGAATTGCGTTATTGAGAGCACTGTCTGTTGAGAATACTTTAGTAGAGAACTTATCATAGAATTTTGTAAATGCTGTTTTAGCAACCTCTGTTTTATTGGGAATCTTTTTGAAATCTTTATAGTAGCCTTCTACCTTTTGTTTAAAGTTTTCTGGTGGTGGCTCTACCTTTCTCTTCATAGACTGCATCAAAGCCATGGCATCTTTACCAGCTGGCGAATAGTCTGCTTCAGTTCTAGGTGTGACCTTATGTTTAACTTTGCCTTCTTCTACTGAGACACCGGATGCAGTGCCAAAGCCTAACCCAGCTTGACGAGCTGCTTCAACAGTATCTTCAGGCGATGCTTCCAAATAGTCAGAGGTAATACGAACTAAACGATCAAGCGCTGATTCAAACTGGGGATCAAGACCCAATGATTTACGAACCCATTCAACCAACTTATCAAACGCCGTTTTATCGCCAACCTTTACTGTAGATAAATACTCTTGCGTTTCTCTATTGGTCATACCCTTTGTAATGAACTCAAGGTAATCGTTGCCCCGTGGCTCTGTCGCATAGTTGATATGGAATATTTGTGTGGCATTGAATTTACCAGCAGCTTTGTCTTTTAAGAATTGCTCACGGACAATCTTAGCCAAATCATTCAAAGCCTTGATATGGGGGTTCTTGTCGCTCGATAAATAATAGTCGGCTTGAGATGCCACATGCAAAAACTCATGCACGATTGTTTCAAACCTAGCACCACGCTCCGGGTTAAGCAATACATCGAATCGAATATTATTGCCAGGCGCAGAATATCTTGACGAACCGTTTGCAGCCAATCCTTTTTTAAATTTACAAGTAATGGGAACACCCATCTTTATAAACTTATTAATCTTGTCGTATACCTTTTGAGCGACTTCCTTGGCATATGAATTAGGCGCAATATCCACCATATGCTGAAGAATTTCAGGAACCGATTTGCCTTTTAATGTTTGATATATTTTTTCATTCGTTGGCATTGTTTGCTCAACGTAATCTTCTTTTAAGCCATCAAGCAATTCATCTACGGTCTTGCGTTTTGCAGGATCTGTTTCTAAGCTTTGCGCTTTAGCAAGATTGGCAAGCCTATTAAATGCATAACCAATTTGTTTTTGATCTTTTGCTTCATTTAAAAAATCAAATACTTTCTTTTCATTTGGATTCAATCCATTTGATATGGCCTGCATTCCCTGCTCTGGCACTGCTTTGTTATACGCATGTAGATAAGCAACAGATGCATCAGCAATAAGCTTTCTTAAATCGTATTCTCCAGCACCATCCAAACCAGCCATCTCTGGTGCGGCCATTGCCAGACCATTGACCGTGTTCTTTGCTTTGATCCCACGAGACTGCTCGCTTGTACTTATCAAAGATTCATTCCCATAGCCTTTACTTAATAAAGCATTTTGGAAACGGTTAGCGCCAGTATGAGTTATTTGATTGGTAACAGGATGATAAAGATCGCCATGTTCAGTACGAGGAACATTGTCTATGAACTTACTGATGGCATCCTTATTAATGGTTCCATCTTGATTAAAAGCAGGAATGCTTGGATCAATGTGTTGTGCATCTCTTTGCGCCTGCTCTTCTGGCTTAACATTCAATCCCGCTACAAGATCAGGAGTCAACACACGCTTAGGAATAACACGAACCAACACTGGTTCTTTCATGCCATCGATTACATCTTTGCTAATACCATGCGTGTCATCTTGTAAGAGCTTTTCCTTGTAATCTGTTGCATTACCTTTTGCATAGGCCTCTTGAATTCCAGCCACTCGACCATTACCTGCCACGGGTCGAATTGCGGTGTGGCCCATGTTTGAATACTCGGCATTAGGTGTCCCATCTATTTTTTGACTTGGTGTTAAAGCACCTGCCTCAACAACAGCGTACTGTACAGGAACAAACTTACCGCTTTCAGAAATTGCATGAGTAATTTCCCCAGTATGCTGCTCGGGTAGTTTAATGTCACTCGTCACCACCGGGGCTCCGCCACCAAACAATTCCCCCTTGCTCATCTGGTCATAGTCTGGTGTCGCTGCCACAGCACCCATTTGATCCATATGTGTAGCCGTATCTCTAGCACGGTCTACAAACGCATTCTCAGCACCAGGCGCTGCGTTAACATGGTAGTTAGCCATGTCAGGCTTGTCGTATTCGGGTGGCCCCACCTTTTTCATTTCAGTCCTGGCAGCACTCTTCTCCGCCACACGACCAAGCGCACCGATAGGGCCAAGCTTAGTTGTCTCAAAAGCGGTTTTACCGTATTCCTCTAGGGCATCATTGTCTGTTAAAGATAAGCCAGCCTGAGCCCGTTCTAAGGCTTGCTGGGCTACTTCAGGAAGGACTTCAGCTAGAGCGCCCTTAGCAGTTCCTACTGCCAACGTTTTCAGTAACCCTTCTTTGGCAAGCTGTTCAGCAGCAGCACGCTTCACTTCATGTGTCGCGCCTTTATAAATCATGTTCTGAACATCTTTACCGAACAAGGCACCTGCCATGGATTTACCCATGGGGATAAATGTTTCAGCGACATCTAAAGCAGCTTGAGGAATAGCGGCTAGTGCAGCCTTTGTCCTGCTGACATCTACTTCCTTACCGGCATTGCGTTGCTCTTCGGCCTGGCGTTCTATGTTTCCACCATACTGCTGTAGGAATGAACTACCAAATACTCCACCCAATCCAGCCACGGGGGCAAGCTCAGGAGCTCCTAATGCAGTAGCTGCCATAGCAGCACCGCGGCCAGCCAATGACGCTTGTGCTATCTGAGGAGCTTGCTCGGCTAGTGCGCCAGGGATTTGCCTAACGTATTCACCGATAGCGGGGAATAGTCCGCTCTCTTCATACTTTTTCTTAACCGCTTCAAAGCCTTCTTGATGGCCTAAGCGCTTCTCAATGTCTTCTTGCCTAGCTTTGGCAGCTTCAGCAGCTTGTTTACCACCCAGCAAGGATTGTGCGCCAGTTAGTTCTGACGACAGCATGGATTCCGTACCACGCTGTATATCAGCAGCTAGTCCAGATTTAGGGGGGGGAGGGGCAGGAGGCGTAGGTGGTGCCTCGTACATACTCCAAGGACCAGCCGCTGCATAATCTTCCCAAGGCGCTGAAGCCATAGCTTATACCTTTTCCCAATTTGCTTGATTAGAAGGTTCTCCACCTTTGAATTTAAATCCACGAACAATATCACCAACTTTTGGAGGAGGCGGTGCATTTTCGGTTTGATATCTTTTCTTTAATGTATCAGTTACCCACTTCAATTGTTCGGCAGCATCTGCATCTGTTGTCGCCAAAGGAGCTAATGATTTACTGAGTTGTGTTAATTCAGATAAACCCATCTTTTCCGATCGACCAGTTTTAATTCCATAAGCTGCATTCAATCTATCAGCATAGCTCATATCCTTGTACTTAGGATCACTTCTTAATGCTACTTCAAGCTCTTGTGGTGTCAACTCACGGTGAGCATCAGCTGCAGCCTGAGCCATTTGATGGATCTTAATCTGGGTAGCTGAATTTAATAAAGCCATATTCATGGCGTTTGCTACTTCCATTTGTTTAAGTTCTTTAGAAGACTTGCCACGCATTTCCTCACCAAACAAACTAGTCGCTGTTCTGGATGCAAGCTCATCTGCCTTGGCTTTGTTCTCAGCAACATTCTTGCCCATGCCAATAGCTTCAGCCCTTCTGGCCTGCTCAACGGGTGACTTGATGCTATTGATCAATTCCCAATTCTTGATAACGTTTTCTCTATAGGCTTGCTCATTAGCTTGTGCAGCTGGCGCTCCACCACCATATCCGCCAGTCTGAATACCGGTCAAGAGCGCATGGAGCTTATCCATGTTATGACCTTTATTCCACTCAGCCATTTGTTGTTCCATTAGGTTAGCACGCTTCATAGCGTCTTCGCCTGCAGGAGTGTCATAGCCAAATGCTTTAGCCCTAGCCTTCTCAGCTTCAATCAAGCTTTCTTCACTAGGCGTTTTCATGTATTTGTTAACTACATCTTCAGCAACACTTGGCTTTTCAACAGGATTTGTGTTTTGTGTAGCCGCACTAGTTCCTGGCAATGAAGCAGCCAATCCTTGTGCAATCTTCATAGGATCGCCAGTAGGTGTTGGTTTGGGCAAAGCAGCTGGTAATCCTGCATTAGGACTGACGGTTGGCTTTGTTTTAGGTGGATTAAATAATTTATCCCCTACAGCAGTTGGTATAGGAGCCGTAGGTACAGGAACTATTTTGACTTGAGCGCTCGTATCATCGTATGGAGTTGGCTCCGTTTTATCTGCAGTCTTTTGTAGTGCAGGACCTTGTGCAGTCATAACAGAAGGCACTGGATATCTTAGATTTTGATTGCCCCATGCAGAGGCATGAGCACGATTTACTTCATCGGGAGTAGCTTGAGTTAAACCCAACAATTTGCTTATGTTTGCCAAACTAAATCGATCATTGGCAGCATTATAAATATCAGGCTGATTATGCATTCTCACATCACGCTCTGCATATGTCTCTTGACGAGGACCAGAATAAGCAGGAGCAGCTGGTGCGGGATTATTTTCTGCAACCGCTTTCAATGCTGCTTGACGCTGTGCTAAGTAATCAGACAATGACATATTGGAATTGGCAGGCATATCAGCAGGCATAGCAGCATTTACTGCTTCTGTTGCCTTGGCTGATCCGCCTTCATCAAACCCCATGACTCCACCGCCATGGGCAAACTTAAACATATGTTTAGGTGTGGCATCAGCAATACCGCCATGAGCCATTGGGCGTGATTGTGGTACAGCCTGTGGTACGGCAGGCCCCATAGGAGCGGCAGCAGCAATACCAGCAGGAGCAGGTTGACCTTGTGGTGTCATCATAGGCCCCATGGGAACACCAGTCTGTGGCGTACCCTGTGGTGGCATAGCGCCAATAGGAGCGACACCAGTGATCTGGATACCCAGCTTCTTGGCCATGTCTTGTAAATCCAATAGGCCAGCTTTCTGCTGAACCTGTTGTGCTACTGTAGGCATAGGCTTATTCTGCTGAGCTTGCTTATCAGCTTCTAAACCGAGTCGTTTCTGTTGCTCAAGCAAAGCCAGTAATGGTTCATCAGCCTTAGCGCCTTTGCCTTCTTTATACGCTTCCACTTGACTATCGGGCATGGAAGTCATATTTTGTTCGTCTTGATAGATACTCATATGAATTCCTTTTAAGGTGTAATGTTCAAGTTCTTAAGCAAGTCCGCCAACGATAACGAGGTGTTAACTGTACCTGCAACATTACTAATTGGCGATGTATTTGGAACAACAGCTTGTGTAGAAATAGGTAGATTCGACAACATGCTTTGTTCAAATTGTAGCTGTTGATAGGGGTACAAAGCTTGCTGATTGAACTGATTCTGGGCAGCAGTATCGGCAGCTTGTGTAAGGCCTTGCTGAATACCACCAGCTGTACCCAAAGCGTTAAGCGTATTAAGACCAAAGGTAGCCGATGCTTGATTGGCATTTTGTTGATTTAGTTGTGCCTGTTGGTTTAGCTGTTGCTCATTATTGAACTGTTGCTGTGCATTGTTATAGGCTGTGTTATATCCCTGACCTATCAAGTTAGCCTGTTGTCCTAGGAGTGCATTCTGATCCATGCCCTGAAGCACGGCTTGGCGTGACCCACCAAATGCGCCTTGAGATGTTAGCTTACCCAAGTCAGCTTGTTCATTGGTCGCAGCAGTCTGAGCCAATAGGTTTAACTGTGGCTGTAGGGATTGTTGTAAATAGGGGTTCATGTACTGAGCTGCAATACCAGTATTACCACTTGTGTCTAATTGCATAGGCTGATTGAACTTAGCTATTCCTTGATTGGCGGCTTGGCTCACTGATTGCGTTTGGCTAGGAGTTGCCAAATCAGGCATTGCAGCAGCGCCTTGGTTACTCCATGTACCAGTTGTAAACTGTATAGGAGGAGCACCAGTCTTGGCTAAATCTGATAGCCCAGCAAACTGTTGATTTTGTAAAGCAGAAGGACCGGCAGTTAACTGGCCTTGATATACAGGCATTGGACTATTAGCCAAAGCCTGAGCACTACCAAGCATGTTTGTTACATAGTCACCAGCCCAGGGAGAAAGGGCGTTAACAGTAGAGTAACCAATTGACGGAGTCGTCACGCCTGATGATGTACCTGTAGCTCCAGATGAAACAGTACTTCCGGTAGGCCCAGCATATCCTTTGATATCAGATATACCACCAGTATTAAAAGCTACGGCACCGCCTCCAGCATAAGCAGAACCGCCAATCATGAACTTGTCAGGATTGATTTCCTTCCCCTGCTTCTTGGTACCAGTCCTAGCCACACGAACTTTATCCATCATTTCGTAGAGCTTCTTAGCCCCGGCATCAGAGTTTCCATTACCAAGGTGAGATACCACATCAGCAGGGATTACGAACTCGCCATGGCTTAATTTAGCTGGCTCAACGCCATCAATAGAACTAGGAACTTTATCGGCCATACCATCGGTAGTGCCCTGTAAGTATCTGGGTTGCATAGGGGTTTCTCCTCCGTGTGCATAATGTAAATCCATTAATCCGCCAGCTTTAGCGCCAGTGTCATATCCAAATGAAGCACTGTTATCAGCAGGTGCAGAATAAGTCAAATTGCTAAGATCACCGGTATAGCCAAGATTGGATGCAACAGTAGCAGCATCTGTTGGGCTTAGTCCATACTGAGATACAACATCTTGTGCGCTCATACCAAGAGCACCAAGGTCTTGAGCAGCTTGTGCATAGTTACCCGCCTGATAGGCAGCAAGTGCATCTGCAGTCGTTGGCGCAGCAGGGGCAGCAGGAGTAACAGGAGCAGCAGCAAAGTTGGATAAATTGGTTGACGTATTAACTGGGATAGCAGCCACACCAGCATTTGTGCTTGCAGGCGTATTGTCTACCACTGGTATTTGTACAGAACCATTGACCATTGGCTGAGCGCCTGTAGATGCAGGCGTATTATTTACAACCGGTATCATGCCAGCCTGATTAGCCATGGGTTGGCCGTACTGATATGTCGAAGCACCAGCAGCACCTGTCCCTGCCCCAGCTTTTAAATACTGAGACAAATCAACCTGTGGGAACATAGCTTGAATTTGGTCAATGCTTAACCCTGGATTAGCAGCAATAATGTTATTAATTGTTGCTATGCCAGAAGATGCAGCAGAAGGATTGCCAGAATTAAAAGCTGACGCAGCATTTGCTAATTCGCTTTGTATATTCGAAGCTGAAGTTATTTGCGGTGTTGCTGTAATCCCTTTGGCTTGGTTATACAAATTAGTGATTTCACCTGCAGTAAGCCCAGTAGCAGCAGCCATTTCTGTTGGAGTTACTTTCCAAGTATCCATCAACCCAGCAATTGTTTTGTTTGCTGCAGGCGTACCAGGAGAGCCAACAGCAGCCAATGCATTTTGAATACCAGATGTAATTTGTGATGGTGTACCTGCTTGGAATTGAGCAATACCCGATGCCGTAGGATTTTGTAAACTAGCCAATAATTGTTGTGCAGGAGTTAGCGTTGATGTTTTGGTGGTTCCGGGTGTAGTCCCACCAGTATTGGTTGTGGTTCCACCAGTATTTGTAATTGTGGTACCAGGATTTACTGTGGTAGTTACAGGAACAACTGTTCCAATTCCCGTCTGTGGTTTGTTGGTATAACCTGGGCTAGAAGCGTCAATAACAGCAGGCAATCCTGCGTTATTACCTTGGGTTACAGGAGTATTTCCTGCTGCCGTTTGGTTAACCCATGGCATGGCAAAGCCAGCAACAGGTGGTTGACTTGCAGCCGTAGCAGCAGCTTGCTTCTTAGCAGCATCTATGATGGCTTGAGCCTGTGTTTGTGAAGCTGATTGAGCAGCACCGACAGCATTGGCATCTGCAGGGTTAACATAGCGTGTGTCAGTAAAGTATTGCTGACTCTGGCCGGCAGGAACACCAGCGCTGATTTGATTTCTAATGGCTTGGAGTTTAGGAATGCTTCCTTGATAAGCCCCAGTCGTGACAGTATTACCACCAGTCAAAGCAGCTAGTCCAGTAAGCACTGCGGCATTACCAGCATTAGCAGATAGGAAAGATGTGATATCGCTACTCTTTAGAGTACCAGAAGCCATCTTACTGATGATGCTGCTTAATGTCGTAGGCGCACCAGAACCAGCTACCGATGGAGTTTCATTTGCGTTGGCTGTTGAAGTATTTAATTGGTTATAAGTAGCTTCATCAATTGTTTTTCCATCCTGCTGATATGTGCCATCAGACATTTCTGAAACAATAGAACCATCTTTTGCTGTAAAAGAATTAACTATTTTAGGGGCACCAGAATCTGAGCTCGATGAAGAACTTGAAGAGGAAGCATCAGATCCCGTAGCTTGGCCATTGCTTTCACCAACACTAGGGGGGCTATCAGTAGTTACAGAATTAACCGTGTTGTCGTCATAGTAGACATCATAAGTATTGTCGCCAGTATCAACAACATTTGTTACTTTAGCCATATCAGCCTCTTGAATTTAATAGTTGAACAAGGTCATCTATAGACCCGCCACTTCTAGCACTAATTGTATTATCTTGTACAGGATTTAGCGAATTTACTTGGTCAAACAATTTGGCCAAATCTATTTCGTTCATCTTTCCAATAGTTGCTGAAGGTGGCTTTACGGCTGGCATATTAGGAACAGCCAATGGATTGGTTGGTGCGGTTTGCGTCTGACTCGTTGGGCTTGTCGGCGTAGCCAATGGATTGACAGCAGTCGTACTGCCAACGTTTGCAGTAGATGGTGTACTGGCAGCAGCAGTAGGTGTACTGGCAGCAGTAGTATCCGTACTGTCCACGTTTGCAGTAGAAGTTGTACTGCTAACGTTTGCAGTTGAAGGTACTGCCAACAAAGAAGGATCAACAGCATTGATTGCCGTTTTAGCTAGATTGGCCAGCTTAGGATCAACGCTATTGGTAATGCTATTGATTGCACTCAAAGCGCCTGCAATGTCACCTTTGTTCAAAGCTGTTACTGCATTCATAGCGCTAAGGGCAGACTTCACATCTGTAGAAGCGCCTGCCACTTGAGCAATAGAACTGACCAGGCCAGCTAGGTTTCCCGTCTTAATAGCGTTGGCTGCACCTAAAGCCGAGTTGGCCGTAGAAGCAGCTGACTTCAAGGTAGACGCATCTATTCCAGTCGCATCGCTAACAGTATTTAATATGTCAGATCCAGGAGACAGGCCAGATAAAGCCGTGGCTGCATTCAATACTGTACCTACATTAATAGGTTTACCGCTGGCTATAGACTGGGCAGCGTTAAATCCCGCAATGACAGGTGCAGCTCCAGGCACTAGATAGGACGCAACCGATTCTATGAGCGGTACCGAGTTCTGAATACTGGCAAAGAATCCATTCCCACCCTGAGTCCTAGACGGAGCGGTGACCCCAGACTGGTAATAAGTATTAATATCCGAATCACTATACCCATCAGCCTTTGCCTTAGCTAAAGCGTCTTGGACTTGCGGATCAGTACTCGGATCACGCTTATCCATAGCCGCCTGAGTGACGGCTTGATATAAGGATAATAGTGGGGTAGATACTGGCATTAGACCGCCTCACCGCCACTGATGAATATGTTTAGTCCAGTAGCAGAAGCTTTAGCCTGAAGCGTAGAAGCAGTCGGCAAAACCTGTACACCAGAATAGGAATAAGTACTATTTGCCGCTACCGATAGACCATAGATAAAAGCATTATTCGTTGTCTCGCTAAATGTAGCCGGGACAATATGTAGGTTAAATGTAATGGGACTACCAGTCGTATTGCAGACATCAATCTGCTTCATGTACGTCCGAGTAGGAGTAGTCGGATTAGACGGAACGGTATAAAGAGTGACATAGCTGGTCGTTAGACTAGCCTGTGATAACTGTACTGGGGTTACATTCTGATAAGCAGCCATTAGACCCCCAGCCAAATAAGAGCTTGATTGGTAGAAACTTGGTTCATGCCAATCTGATTAATATTGTCATTGCTCACAAAGTACAAGCGCAATACCTTGGTTAAAGTATCAAAGTAAGCTTGGTCATACTGCTGAGGAGGAAGCGGTAAGTTCGGTGCAACATTGATCACTGGTATCGTCATGTGTTCCCCCTTCTTCCGTCTTTCTGAATATCAATCCTGGGAGTTCCCAGCTGCCACTGTAGACCCAATTGATTTCCTTCGATCTGGAATATCATTTGCCGTCCACGAACACGGATAAATACCTGCCCCGTAAACTGCTCAATAGGCGCTGTAGCCGTCCTTGTAATTGTGGCTACATTGGTATTCCCACCCAACGACTGAGGGCTGTCATAGCCTGATCCAGAGTTCTGCATAGGGATCAAAGTCATGGTCACTTGCGGATTGGAAGTCGTGGATTTACGGAACGTCACATCAGGAAGAATACGTCTTACGAATGCAAAGTTATCACCGTCATCCATATCAAATTCCGCAGAAGTGATATAGGAATCAATAGCCTTGGCTGTACCAGTTGTATTGTCATCCAAACCATATTCCTGGTAAACCAACGTATTCCCATAGGTGCTATTAGGCACAGCAGCGATAGGATAGGTTAAGAGCGTAGAATCAATCCAAGCTGTTCTATTCATACTGCCATAGTACCAAATGTCATCTTGGTAGTTATAGATTACATAACGATCAATTGATGTACTACTGGCTGAGCAATAGAACCACCATACCTCATTAAATCCTTCTACCGTGCCAGCAAAGAACTGTTGGGTTTGGTTGGTATTGATATCGCCATAGATGTATTCACGCAGGTCACAGCGCAGAGTAGATACAGTACCGCTGTACTTATAGAACTTGTCAATACCCATCCAGTAAGATGTACCAGAGGCTAGAACAGCAACGTTCTGTCCCATGATAGAGATGTTATCTCCCACAATATTAGAACCCCAGACACCTGGAGTTCCAATGTATTGGAAAGAATAGACCGAGGTATCTGTCCAAACCACGATCTCTTGCCTGTTTTGAACACAAGTCACGATCTGAGAACCACGGGATAGCCTAATGTCTCCAGCCTGATTCGTAGCAGCTGGAGTCCACATGGTCACAGATTCTTGATCAGACCAACGAACCAGCATAGGATCCTGTGTAGATCCGCCCAGTGGGTTAGCACCAAATGCAAACACAAAGCGACTAGCATCGGAGACAAAGATAAAATTAACAACAGTCGGTACATCTGAAGCTCCCGACAGTGAAGTTGCATATACCGCTCTAGATGACACTGTACTAGACGCAGCCCAATAGAATATCGATCCACCCCTAGGCGCAAAGATCAAGTCCTGCCCGAAGTTAGCCTGGCTCCATAGCCTTAGAGCTGTGGTGGAAGAAGCACCATTACCCCATGAGCCATAGCCCCAGGCACCAGCACCCCAGCCGACTAAAGGAACCTCAATCGCTTGGCCTACGTTGATCTGGAAAGCAGCAGATACCGTTCCGCCACCAGTCGCACTGCTCGTGGCTGCAGTAGCAGCATTAATGGTAAACGTATTGCTATCAACAATACTTTGGATTTGATACTCGCCATTAATGGTTATACCGCCCACAGCAGAAGCGCCAGAAAAAGTAACAAAGTCACCCAATACTGCACCGCTAGAAGCAGCAGTTACCGTTACTACGGTAGAAGCATTAACAGTTGTGAATGGATTGTTCAGGGTCACCGTATAACGAATAGGCGTGATATCGTAATATGGACCACCCTGATTAACGTAAAACTTGAGATTAGTACCAACGCCAATCAAGTTCTGGCCACCCAAGGTAGACCAGCTGAATAAAGAACGACATACACCAAGGTATGTACCTAGAGCCAGAGGAACCCAGCCACCTATCTTCTCAGGAAATCCCTGACGAAATCGTACGTTTTGTGACGCATACCAGCCAGCTGTGATTTGATAACTGGGCGTGACAGTACCTACCGTTTCAGAGGTGTATTGGGTTTGCTCCCGATTAACACCGGGCCTAAATCTAATGGCGTGTAAGGTCATAGTTTATTGTCTCATTACCCACCTAAAACGGCAAGTGCGTGTTGGGTTAATTTGATCCGTTCTTCCGACCCAAATGTACCGCCATTGATTCTTCTAGTTAAGCCTTCCCAGTTCTGCGCTTCAGCCAGATCGTTGCATCCATGAGTCTTCCAGAACCACCCAGCAGACAAAGCAGCATACATAGGGGTCGCAACAAGTTGCGGGTCTTTGACCATATCCCTCTGGACTGACTGCCCAAAGTGGTAATAGTTATCGTGTCCAGTCAACTGAATACAGCCCCGACCATGAAACCGCC
>Ga0164296_1002282_pt1 | contig 19322 bp, 17 predicted proteins | sample GEODES057metaG_FD_113533 | JGI IMG/M metagenome (GOLD analysis project Ga0164296, IMG submission 113533) | Dystrophic lake water microbial communities from Trout Bog Lake, Wisconsin, USA - GEODES057 metaG | ecosystem: Environmental > Aquatic > Freshwater > Lake | place: USA: Trout Bog Lake...
CATTCAGCGCATGAAAGCGCAGTTGCGCAAATTGGAATTCGAGAGCGAGGCGCGGATTCAGCACCGCGGGTCGGAAGTGAAGCCGGGCGAGGGCTTCGATCCGTTGGAGCTCGATCGTTTCACAGGCTTGCAGCATACGACCAGGGCACTCAGCGAATCGGCAGCCGATATTGCGAGCCTGCAGTCGTTGCTGGAAGGCCAGATCCGCGAAGGGCAGTCGTTGCTCATCCAGCAAGCAAGGACCATCACGGAGCTGCAGAACGGCTTGATGCGAGCCCGCATGGTTCCCTTCGAGCGGTACGTGCCTCGATTGGCGCGAACGCTTCGTCAAGTCGCGCTCGAGACGGGGCGGCAGGCCGAACTCGTCGTGACGGGTGCGGATGGCGAGTTGGATCGTCAGGTGCTCGAGCGCCTCCTGCCGCCTTTCGAGCATATGGTTCGTAATGCCATCGTTCACGGCATAGAAACCCCCGAAGAGAGATTGCGGCGCGGCAAGCCCGAGATCGGTCGCGTCGAAGTATCGCTTCGACGTGAGGGTGCGGCGACGTTTATCGTCATCAGCGATGATGGCTCTGGGATGGATCTGCGTGCGATACGCGAGAAGGCCATCGCGGGTGGCTTCATTGATCCTCGTCAGAGCCTGTCCGATCAGGAAGCGATGCAGCTGACCCTCGAGCCGGGTTTCTCGACGGCTTCCAGCATCACGGCGGCCGCAGGGCGCGGTGTTGGGATGGATGTGGTCGTCACTGAAATCAAGCGCCTCGGAGGCGAGCTTCATATTGCGACCAGTGCGGGTGTGGGCACCTCGTTCACCGTGCGCCTGCCGTTTACGCTCGCGGTGTCGCACGCGTTGATCGTGCGTGCCAACGACGAGCTGTATGCCTTGCCGCTGCCGACCATCGAGGCGGTGGTCCGTGTGGCGCGTGACGATGTGTCGAAGTATCTCGCCGAGGGTGTCGCGAGCTTTACTCGCGATGGGCAGAGCTACCGCTTCCAGTATTTAGGCAGCTTCATTGGTGCCGGACCTGTGGATCTGTCGGCCCATGAACCGATCGTCAATGTCGTGCTGATCCGGGCGGGCGCGCATTCGACGGCGGTCATCGCCGATGAGTTGATTGGCAATCGGGAAATCGTCGTCAAGAACGTGGGGCCACAGGTTGGCACGGTGCGCGGGATTTCGGGCGCCACGGTTCTGGGAGATGGCCGCGTCGTGCTTATTCTCGACATGCCGACACTGGTCCGTAGCGAGGCGCGTCTTCGCACTCCTCCCGAACTCCTGGATGATCGGATCGACCGTCGTCCGTTGGTGCTGGTCGTCGACGATTCGATCACCGTCCGGCGTGTCACACAACGCCTGCTGGAGCGGCATGGCATGCGAGTCATGTTGGCAAAGGACGGCGTCGAGGCAAGAAAACTCCTCGAGACTCAGACCCCGGATGTGATGTTGCTTGATATCGAGATGCCCCGTATGGATGGCTACGAGGTCGCGGCGCAGGTTCGGACCATCGAGCGCCTGAAGCAGATGCCAATCGTGATGATCACCTCGCGCGTCGGCGACAAGCATCGCGCTCGGGCGATCGAGCTTGGGGTCAACGATTATTTGAGCAAGCCGTATCAGGAGCATCAACTGCTCGATGCGATCGAGCCATTTCTGGTGCGTCATCGGGAGACGTCGTGACGCAGCGTGAAGAGTTTTATGGTTTGCAGGTGCCTCTGGAGCGGGATCGCGTGCTCGTTCCGCGTAGTTGCATACAAGACGTACTGGTGTGGCAAGCCCCGGTGCCGATGGTCGGAGCACCGGTGTGGTATCTCGGAACGGTGGCTGTCGGCCGGCAATCCGTGCCGGTGATCAGCCTCGAGTTGATGACCGGTCAGCCGAGACCGCCACTGAGCGCACGTACACGCATCGCGTTGTTTCGTTGTCTAGGGTCACGCATCAAGGGCGGTCTGTTAGGTGTCGTGGCGCAGGGGTTTCCGCAATTGCTGCGTTTGACCGAGGACGGCGTCAGGCTCGATGCAGAGCGTCATCGGTCGGATGACGGGCCCGTCCTGGCGGCGCTGAAGGTGGCCGAGGGGCGCGCTTGGGTTCCCGACTTCGAATACATCGAGCAGATGATTGCCGACGAGACCTCCGTGAGCCCGTGATCGGCGGAGCTCGGCGGTTATTTCATCCAGGGCTGTGCCTCGAGTTCGCGTGCCTCGGGTTCCCGGTGCAGAAGGCGTAAAGCGTCCACGAGCGCGTGTCCGGCCTTGGATCGTGTCTGTGGATCCAGGCCGCCGAGTGCCAGCGCTTTACGTGCGCAAGACTCTGCCTGGCGTCCGTCGTTTTCCGTCAGGCGAAGGCGGGCGAGTTCAATCCACAGCAAGGGATTCTGAGGCTCGATGCGCAAGGCTCGGTCGAGTGTGGTCGCGGCGCCGGGCAGTTCGCCACGCGCAATCTGACTATGGGCTTGCGCGACCAGCGACTGGGTTGCTGGGTTCAAGTGATATTCGCGCGCCGGTGGGGGTGGGGCGGTGGGCGTCGCCGGAAGCGCGGCCGGTGCCGGCGGCGGGGTCGCTGGTGCGGCGCTTGGCTTCGGTGCCTCGGGAATAGGGTTTGGAATGGTGCGTTCCGGTGGAGCGACCGGGCTGCGGGTGGGCTGTAGCAGGGAACAACCCGCGAGCGATGCGAGCATCAATGCATTCGTCAATGCGATCCGGACAACATTGCCAGGCGCATCAGCTGATGGCGTGCTCGTTTTCACTCGATACCTGCTCTCATCAACGCCGCGGCGCAGCCCGGTTTCGTCGGAAGATTTGCGCCACGCGGCACGGCGACAATGACAGCATCATTGCTGCAACTCGGGCCCGTGACAAGGCCGGTCGAGAATTCAATCCAGCGCTCCTCGACTTCCGGTGGCGGTGCCGGCTCCCATGACGATGGGCGCAGACTGCCAAGGGTGTCCGCCCAGATGGGCAGTGCGCCGAGGGCGCCGGTCAGTCCGGTGCTCCGATTGTCGTCGAAGCCTACCCAGACGACGGCGAGGTGGCTGCCGGTGAAGCCTGCGAACCAACTGTCCCGGGTATCCTGCGAGGTGCCGGTCTTGGCTGGCACGAGAATCTTTGAACCGAGCTTGGCCGTAACCCCGCGTCCCGTGCCGCGTTGGGTGACCTGAACCATCATTCGGTCTACTTGGTAGACGAGCTCGGGCGAGGCGACCGCTTCCACCTCGACCTTGAAGCTTTTGAGCGGTTTGCCTTGGTCGTCCAGAACGGCGCGCACAGCGTGCAGTCGCGCCTTGAATCCACCGTTGGCGAGCGCGGTATACATCTGGACGACCTCGAGAGGAGTCATCTCCACGGCACCGAGCAACAGCGAAGGATTGAGCGCCGGGCGGCGATCCAGACCGAGTTTGACGAGTGTATCGGCGACGTGCTCGACGCCGACGTCAAGTCCCATGCGGACGGTTGCGAGGTTCATCGACTCGGCCAAGGCGTGAACCATCGATACGGAGCCGAACTCTTCACGCGTGTAGTTCTGCGGTGCCCAGAGGGTGCCGTCACCCAGTTTGAGTTCCAGCGGGGCGTCCAGCAGCACGCTGGCCGCGGTATAGCGGCCGGTTTCTAGCGCCGACAAGTACACGGCGGGTTTCACGAGCGACCCGATGGAGCGCCTGGCGTCCAGCGCTCGATTGAATTCCTCTCGACCGAAATCCCGGCCGCCAACGACGGCCAGCACGTCGCCGCTCTGCGGCTCCGCGACGACCACGGCGCCCTCGAGGAGTGCCGACTTGTCTCGACGGGCGGCATTGAGTCGCGCCAAGCCACGAGAAAGCGCTTGTTCCGCGGAGGATTGCGCCTTCGGGTCCAGGGTGGTGTAGATCGAGAGTCCTGCCGCGGAAAGGTCCGCCTCCGCGTAGTCTCGTTTGAGATGTCGTCGCACCAGATCCATGAAGGCCGGAAAGTATCCGCCGCCGCGCGAGCGGACGAGCAACGGTTTTGCGCTCGCGCGTTTTGCTTCTTCTTCGGAGATGACGTTGGTCGACGCGAGTTCCTGAAGTACCAGATTGCGCCGTGCCTTGGCGCGATCGGGATGTCGGACCGGGTCGTAGAATGAGGGCCCTCGTACCAGTCCGATCAGTAGCGCCTGTTCGCCGATATCGAGTTCGGAGAGTGGCTTGCCGAAGTAGAACTCCGCACCCAGGCCAAACCCGTGGATCGCTCGCTGGCCGTCTTGCCCCAGCGAGACCTCATTGATGTAGGCGACGAGAATTTCTTCCTTGCTGAAGCGTGCTTCGAGGCGCATCGCCATCACGGCTTCCTTGAGCTTGCGACCGAAGGTCTGAGCGTCGTTGAGGAAGTAATTTTTGACGAGTTGCTGTGTGAGGGTGCTGCCGCCTTGCGCGATACGACCGGCTCGAAGATTTGCCCAAACGGCGCGCACGATGCTCCGCGGATCCACACCATGATGATCGTCAAAGCGCCGATCTTCGATGGTCTTCAGGGCGGCCCGAAGCTGTGGTGAGACCTCTGCGGGCGTGAGGATGATTCGATCTTCGCCGTGGATCGGGAAGACGCTACCGACCATTAGGGGGTCGAGCCGGAACACGGGCACGTCGCTGCCATCCGCAGCCGACAGTCCGGTGATGCCTTCGGCGTTGGCATGGAGAGTGATTCGCGTGGCCGGCCGAAGTTCGTCGATGAACTGCACGCGCCGGGCGTGCAGTTCGAAATCCCCGTTGCGGCGCCTGAAGAATCCCGGGCCGGTCGCAGGATCGCCGGGTTGGTAATGCAGGCGTCGAAGCTCCATGTCCAGATCATCGGCAGTCGTCGGAGCGCCGACGTAGAGTTCAAGGGGTGCTGCGTATACGCGTGCGGGCACTGACCAGAGGCGCCCCTGGAACTCGTTGGTGATGACCCGGTCCAGGTAGATCACCCAGCCGATAAAGCCCAGTATCGAGAGACCGATGATGCCGGTGATCACGAGCAGTAGCCGCGTCGACGGTGTCGGTATCGCCTTGAGCCAGCTGCGTGTCGTCATCCCAGATCCCCATGCAGAACCTGTAGCGCCGTGATGGCCGCGGCTGCGGCTGTTTCAGTTCGCAGCACGCGTGGCCCCAGACGTACGTGTCGGAATCCTCCCAGGCTCGCCACCTTGAGTTCCTCCGAGCTCAATCCTCCTTCGGGCCCGATCAGCAGTTCCATGTGCTCGTTCGCATCGCGCAGGGCTCGCAGGCCGGTGTCCGCCTCAGGATCGAGTACCAGCCGGCAGAGGTCCTCCCGTGGTTTGCCGACATGTTCCGCATAGCGGAGCACGGGATGGATCTCGGGCACCCAGGCACGACCGCATTGTTCGGCGGCCGATTGTGCGACGCCCGCCCAATGTTCTTGTTTTCGTATCGCCTGTTCGGCGTCCAGGCGTACCACGCTACGTTCGCACAGCAACGGGATGATCTGCGCGACGCCGAGTTCGGTGGCCTTTTGGATCGCGTAGTCCATGCGTTCACCGCGTGAGATGCCCTGAGCCAGCGTGATCCGCAAGGGGGACTCGGGGAGTGGGTCTACTGCCGTATCGACGCGCAGGATGGCCGTCTGGCTATGGACGTCGACGAGCGTGGCGACGAACTCGTGTCCTCGGCCATCAAAGGCCCTGAGCGAGGCATCGCGGGGTAGTCTCAGCACTTTGATGAGGTGCGTGCTGGTGCGACTGTCCAGCGGACAGAACGCGCCCTGCGCCAGACCGTCGGGAACAAAGATTCTGATCACGCGCATGGGGGTGCCCGAGTGTCAGCGAAGACAGGCCCGGTCGACGATGACTCCTGTGATCATCTTGCTGAGACCGAAGGGCGGTATGGGCGACATCAGGTTCACCGGTACGTGGCGCTGCTCGAACGGGAGGGTCGTGCTTGTCTGACAGTCTACCGGTGAAGTGAGTTCCTTGCTTCGCGGGACTCGCTTAAGCTATCCGGAATGAAATCCGGGACCCCCCTGAGTGTCGATCTCGCCCGCGGCGTGTTGCCTGGGGCGCGACAGGTCCGATCCCCCAACCAGGACGCTCGCCCTCCCGGGGCCAGCGTGGATTTGATCGTGATTCATGGGATTTCGCTACCGCCAGGTCAGATGGGCGGTGCTTGGGTCGAAAAGCTCTTTCTCAATGAATTGCCTCCTGATCAGCATCCTTTTTTCAAGACGCTGCAGGGGCTTCGCGTCTCTGCGCACCTGTACATCCGGCGGGATGGCGAGGTCGTTCAGTTCGTGCCCTTCCACGCGCGAGCGTGGCACGCCGGCCAATCATCCTGGCGCCATCGCCTCGCGTGCAACGATTTTTCGATTGGTATCGAACTGGAAGGTGCGGACGATGTGCCGTACGAGGGTGTCCAGTATCGGGTGCTCGCCGAGGCCATCAAGGCCTTGCGTCAGGCCTATGCGACCTTGGCGGCGGATGCGCTCGTTGGGCATAGCGACATCGCTCCGGGTCGCAAGACGGATCCGGGGCCAGCCTTCGACTGGCCGCAGCTCGCTGTGTTACTCAGGTGACTCAGCTGCTGGGTGTCGAGACGCGGCGCCACAAGGTTTCGCCCGCGGGCGTCTGACGCGCCAGAATCCTTGCAATCACGAAAAGCAGGTCGGAAAGCCGGTTGAGATAGCGCGGCACTTCGACAGCGACCGTATCATCGTGTGACAACGTCCACACTCGGCGTTCGGCGCGACGAACGATGGTACGCGCCAGGTGACAGGTCGCAGCGGCGTATCCACCGCCCGGCAGGATGAAATCCTTGAGTGGTGGCAGTGCTTCGTTGAAGGCGTCCAGGGCTTGTTCCAGTTTGGTGACGTGCGCGTCGGTCACGACGCGGTGACCGGGTATGCACAGTTCCGCGCCGACATCGAACAGGTCGTGCTGGACGTCGAGCAAGCAGTGGCGCACCGCCTCGGGCAGCAAATCAGCGGCGAGCAGCACGCCGATGGCGCTATTGGCCTCGTCCACGGTCCCGTAGGCCTCGACGCGAGGGTCGTCCTTCGCGACTCGCTGACCATCGCCGAGGCCGGTGCTGCCATCGTCTCCGGTGCGGGTGTAAATGCGAGTCAGTCGGTTGCCCATCAGTGTCTCCAGCCTGCTACGGCGCCAAATCCGTGATTCTCCTCGCGCAGGCGTCACACGCGGCGAGGGGGATTGGCGGGTGCGCAGCCTACCACTTGGCAGGTAAGGGTTGACATAGCCGCGAGCGAATCCGATAAAGCGGCATGCAGTACACCCCAGAACTTGATGCGGCACTCGAGGCGGCCGAGGCTGCCGCAGGCGTCATTCGAGCCGCCTACACCCGACGGTTCGAGGTGCGGCTGAAGGCAGATCAGACGCCCGTGACCGATGTGGATGTGGCGGCCGAGGAAGCGATCAAGGCGGTTTTGCAGCGTCATTTTCCAGCCTACGGCTTCTACGGCGAGGAAACCGGGCAATCGGGATATGCCGACATCCAGTGGCTGGTGGATCCAATCGACGGCACCAAGGCCTTCGTGCGGGGTTACCCGATGTTTTCGACCCAGATTGCGCTCTGGCGGCACGGGCGACTCGAAGTGGGGGTTTCTTCGGCGCCGTTTTACGGAGAACTCGCCTATGCCCAGCTCGGCGTCGGCGCGTGGCTCAACGGCCGTCCGCTCGGGGTCAGCCAAGAAACCGTGATCGAGCGAGCAGCACTATCGTCCGGCAACCTCAAGTCGCTGGCCGCCAGTCCTCGATGGGCGTCGTACGGTCGCCTGGTGCAGCGTGTCGATCGGATCCGTGGCTACGGTGATTTCCTGCACTATCATCTGCTGGCGGCCGGCAAGATCGACGCGGTACTGGAATCCGATCTGAACATTCTGGATATCGCGGCGCTGAGCGTGATCATTCAGCAGGCGGGGGGGCGTGTCACCACGCTCGATGGGGCGCCGATCGGCTTGGACACCCGCTCGCTGCTCGCCGCCAATCCGGCGCTGCATGCCGCGCTCTTGTCGGCGCTGGCGGAGGGTTGCTGAGGCGTCAGGGTTGCAGTCTTTGGCTCTGCCAAGGGCTCGGGGCGTAAAGACCCTCGGGTGTCGAGGGCCCAAGTTCCCGGGTCCAGCGGGCACGGTCGTGGATCCTGAAATCCCCCTCCAGCCACAATTCCACTGAGTCTATCCACAGACGTACCGCGCCCCAGTGTGGTGGTCTTGGCACCGTGACCGTACAGCGATCGGCATCGTTCGCCTCCGGCCCGACCGGCGGCGTTCCAAAGCGGCGGCTCGCCGCACGCCACCGTTCTACCAGTGCCTCCCGGGTCGCGATGGGCCGGCTCTGTTCGCTCGCCCACGCGCCGACCTGGCTCTGCCACGGGCGTGCCGCGAAGTATCGGTCGCTTTCGTCCGCGGGCGACAAGTGAATCCGGCCTTCAAGTCTGACCTGACGTTGCAACTTGTCCCAATGGAGTACCGCGGCGGCGCGCGGTTCCTCGGAAAATTCCAAGCCTTTTCTGGATTGATAGTTCGTGACGAAGACGGCATAGCCGGTGCTTGGGATCAGATCCTTGAGCAGCACGATTCGAGCAGACGGGCGTCCATCGCGGCCAACCGTGGCGAGCGTCATCGAGTTCGGATTGGGGCGAAGCTTCTCCCGGTATGCCTCGGCGAGCCACTCGCTTGCCAATACCAGAGGATTCTCAGGAAGCCTTACCGGAAGACCATGATCAGTGGGGGTATTCATGGCACGAATGGTAAGGCTTTCCTGCTCCGGCGGGTATGCCGGCGGTCAGTCTTGACCCTCACCGGCAATGGTCAAGCGCCTTGATCTGTCCCGTAGAGGCGTCCGACGTGACAAAATCCCCATAGCTCCCCGGAGATCGGGGTTTTGGAGACATCTGTGAGCGAGCCCCTGACCCTGGAAGCCCTCCGACTGCGGATTACCGATATCGACCAGGAGTTGATTCGGCTGATCGCGGAGCGGCAGCGGTTGTCGCGTGAGGTGGCGCGCGCCAAGCAGTCGACCGGCCATGCCACCCGCGATTACCGGCGGGAACGCGATGTGATACTGGGCGTGCGTGGCCATGCCGAGGCGCTCGGTGTTTCGCCGGAGCTTGCCGAACAGATCCTGCGCTTGCTGATCAGGACATCGCTCGCGACGCAGGAGCGTGCGCGTGCGGTGGCTGCCGGACAAGGCTCCGGGAGGCGCGCGTTGGTCATTGGTGGCGCCGGCAAGATGGGTCATTGGTTCGCTGATTTTCTGGCCTCTCAGGGGTTTTCCGTCGAGATCGCCGATCCGTCGGGCGCGGTGCCTGGCTATGCGCATCGGGATCGTTGGGAGGACTCGTCGCTCGATCAGGATGTGATCGTGGTGGCAACGCCGCTCGGCATTACCGAGACCGTGCTACAGGCGCTGGCGCAACGCCGCCCCAAGGGTCTCGTGTTTGATCTCGCGTCGGTCAAGACGCCTTTGCGCGCGGGGCTGGATGCGCTGGTCTCGGCGGGCATCAAAGTCACTTCATTGCATCCCATGTTCGGTCCCGACACCGATCTGCTGTCGGGGCGGCATGTGATTTTCATCGATCTTGGGCATGACGCTGCGCTCACGGAGGCACAGGATCTCTTTCGGCCCACCATGGCTGAGCGGGTTGTCATGGGCCTCGATGAGCACGATCGACTGATGGCCTACGTGCTCGGGTTGTCCCATGCTGTGAACATCGCATTCTTCACCGCATTGGCGGAAAGCGGTGAAGCAGCGCCGCGACTTGCCAAAATGTCGAGCACCACCTTTGATTCACAGCTCGATATTGCCGGGCGTGTTGCGGAGGAGTCGCCGGCGCTTTATTTCGAGATCCAGGCCCTCAATGCGTACGGCACCGAATCGCTAAGTGCGTTGTCGCTCGCGGTAGAGCGCTTGCGCGCCGCGGTGAGCTCCGGTGATGCCGAGGGATTCGCGCAGATGATGTTTCGTGGGCGCGACTATCTGCATAGCCGTTCCCAGCCGGGGCGGGCGCCGGGATGACGCGATTGGGCGGCGATTCCGATAGCGCCGCCCTGCAGATCGAGCTGCAGGAGTGTCGACGCTTGCTCGAGCAACTGACGGGCGAGGCTCACACGAACGAGCGCAAGTGGGAGCGCATGCTCGAACGGCAGGAAGAGATCCTGCGTGCATCGACACTCGCTCAGTTGTTGTCGGTGCTGACGGCTGGCTTCAAGCGTTCTTTCGGACTCGAAGCGGTGCAGCTACTCATCGATGATCCGGCTCACGAAATCAGGCATCTGTTGGAAGCTGGCGATAGCCAACTCGAGGATCCCGCGGCGGTTCGGTTTGTCGATTCCCTGATCGGCTTAAGCCCGCAATTCGTCAGTTTGCGCCGCGTGTGGCTCGGCGGTTACATGTCGGCTGATCACGGGCTGTTGTTCGCCGATGGGCGCTCGTTGCGAAGTCTGGCGTTTTTGCCGTTACGACGGCACGAAAAGCTTGTCGGAGTGCTTTGCTTCGGCAGTGCCGACGAACAGCGCTTTCATCGACGCTTGAACACGTCGTTTTTCCAGCACCTCGCCAGTATCGCCACCATTGCTTTCGAGAATGCCTGTAACCGTGAGCGTGTTGTACAGAGCAGCCTGTCGGATTACCTGACGGGTTGGCGAAACCGTCGGTACCTCAATGTGCGCTTGCGGGAGGAATTAGCTCGAGCGCGCCGTCTCGGTACGGAAGTGTCGTGCTTGATGGTGGATGTGGACCATTTCAAAATCGTGAATGACCTGCATGGACATGCCGTCGGTGATGCGGTGCTCCGTGAGGTTGCGTCTCGGATCGAAGCCAAAATCAGGGAGAGCGATACAGCGGTACGATTCGGCGGAGACGAGTTCGTGTTGCTGCTTCCGGATGCATCGATGGATGGAGCAGTCCGTCTTGCCGAACGCATCGAGCGTGCGGTGGAGCCGCCGTTGGCGCTCGCCGGTCTGCCGTCATTCAAGGTCACGGTGTCCATTGGCGCGGCCGCGCTTCGCGTGTCGCGCGAGGCTGCGGATCTTCGAGATTTGGCCGAACGATTGTTGATGGCTGCGGACGAGGCGCTCTATGACGCCAAGCAGGCCGGCCGCGCCTGCGTCCGCTCGCGTCATGTAACTCTCTGATCCGCAATATTTATTTGGCGACGCGTGGCGAGTGACATTGGCCGCATGATGCGTCCTGTGAAAGAATTGATCTCGCTAGCGCAGGATGAGTGCCGCATGTCGGATTGGATAGACGAGGAGGGTTATCGGGCGAACGTCGGCATCATCCTGATGCAGGCGGACGGGCGGGTATTCCTCGGGGGTCGAACCGGTGGACGCGGTTGGCAATTCCCGCAGGGCGGCATTCGACGCGATGAGGCGTTTCAGGACGCGCTCTATCGTGAGCTGGAGGAGGAGGTTGGGCTGGCCGCTGACCAGGTCGACCTGCTCGGTGAGACGCGCGACTGGCTTCGTTATCGCCTTCCGGTGAAGTACCGTCGTCGTACTCGTCTGCCGCTGTGTGTGGGTCAGAAACAGCGGTGGGCCTTGCTGCGATTCCGTGGTTCTGACGATGCCTTCCGGTTCGATGCCACCGACGAGCCCCCGGAGTTTGAGCGCTTTCGGTGGGCGGAGTTTTGGGAGCCGATCCGCGAGGTGGTTTTCTTTAAGCGCGACGTCTACCGGCGCGCGCTTCATGAGCTGGGTCCGATTGCTTTCCCGGAAGGGTTGCCGCCGTATCCGCAGTGGTGGGCCGCGCACGCGCATGGCGCGGACGAGGCGCCCTCGGTGCGTTCGCGAAAGCAGGCACGAGGCGCCGACCGTCGTTCTGGGCCCGTCAAACCGGTTTGAGAACCACCAGCGCGACGATCGCGAACAGGAGTAGCACCGGTAGTTCGTTGATCCAGCGATACCATCGTGCCGAGTGGGTGTTCTCGGCGCGTTTGAAGGCGGCCGTGAGGCGCCCGCACCAGAGGTGGTAGGCCAGCACGGCCACGACCAGAGCGACTTTCGCTTGGAGCCAGCTTTGCTGAAGCCAACCGGGGTTGAGCGCGACGAGCCCTAACCCCAAAAGGATGGCGAGTGCGGCATTCATGCTGGTGAACGCGTAAAGTCTTCGCTCCATCAGCTGGAAGCGACGGTCACCGTCCTGATCCTTCACGTCGGCGTGATAGACAAACAGTCGTGGCAAGTAGAAAAGTCCCGAAAACCACGCGACCACGAACACGATATGCAGCACTTTGATCCACTGATACGTCATGAAATGGCTCGCGCAACACTAAGCTTGGCCCTATTCTAGCCATCACCATGACGGTACAGGACAACAATACGCCCGCTGCCGTTCCGGCGCGGCCAGCGCGGTTCGGCAAGCGTGCGCTGGCGGTGCTCGCAGGCACGCTGGCGTTGTGTGCCCTGTGGGCGGTCTATGAGGCGGGCAGCCTGTTCACCGGCTACACGCGCGCGCATAGAGATTCTCAGGCGGTTGCCGCGCTGACGGTGCAACTCCACGATGCAGAGGCCCGCTTGGCGGCTGCCGAGGCGGCTCGTTTGGTCGATCGGGCAACCTACGCCGAGGTCGAGCGATCGGTGGTTGAGCTGCAGGCCGAGCTGCAGGAGCAGCGACAGGAGCTCGCCTTCTACCGCAGTATCGTCAGGCCCGACAACGGCATCTTCGGAATTCACATTCAGCGGCTGCAAATTCTGCCGGGGGCACTCCCTAGGCATTATCGAGTGCGCGTGGTGCTCTCCCAGGCGAATCGTGACAACAAGCCCTCGGCGGCCACCGCCGATTTCACGGTGATGGGCACCAAAGGAGGGCGTCAAGTGACGCTTGCCCTGACCGCGCTCGGAAGCAACGCGCATCCGCTCAGTTTTTCGTTTCGCTATTTTCAGGAGGCGGAGACCGAGATCGAGTTGCCACCTGATTTTCTTCCGCAGAAGGTTCAGCTGGAGGTGCGCGCTCCGCAGGGGCGCGCACCCATCCGGCAGTCCTTCGGGTGGCGGTTGGAGAGCGCATGAGGGCGCCAGCGCGGCTTTTGACCCCCGGCCAGCCGAGGACTAGACTGCGCTCCTAAGCCTTTTCAGGTTCTTCGCCATGGCACAAGACACCATTGATTCCGCTCAGGTGCCGGTCACGCACTTGCCCCCGACACCGGTGGTTTTCACCGACGCGGCGGCCTCCAAGGTCGCCGAATTGATCCGTGAGGAAGCCAACCCTTCGCTCAAGTTGCGCGTCTATGTGCAAGGCGGCGGCTGTTCCGGATTCCAGTACGGCTTTACCTTTGATGAGAATCTCGAGGAAGGCGATCTGAGCGTCGAGAATCAGGGCGTGACGCTGCTGATCGATCCGATGAGCTTCCAGTACCTCATTGGCGCGGAGATCGATTACCGCGAGGGCCTCGATGGCGCACAGTTCGTGATTCGCAATCCCAACGCCAAAACGACGTGCGGTTGCGGCTCGTCTTTTTCGTCTTGAGGTCGCCTCGTTGAGCTCCACGGGCCACCGGCCTGAGGCGTGGCATGCGCGCTAACGGGCGAGTGCCAGACGTCCTCGCGGCCGTTGACCTCGGCTCAAACAGCTTCCACATGGTCGTGGCGCGCTATTCCCACGGACAGATCGCGATCGTCGATCGGTTGCGCGAAAGCGTTCGCCTTGCCTCGGGTCTCGACGAGCACGGGCGCTTGTCGAAAGAAGCCTGTGACCGCGCGTTGGTTGCCTTGTCCAGATTTGGCCAGCGATTGCATGACATGCAGGCGAAGAGCGTGCGTGTGGTCGGGACCAATACGCTGCGTAAAGCCCGACGCAAGTCCGGTTTCCTGGAGCGCGCTCGCGATGTATTGGGGCATCCGATCGAAATCATCTCCGGTATCGAGGAAGCACGACTGATCTACGCCGGTGTCACGCAGACGATGCCGCTCGAGGCGGGTCGACGACTGGTGGTCGATATCGGTGGTGGTAGTACGGAATGCATCATCGGCGAAGGCTACGAGCCCAGAATTCTCGAAAGCCTCTACATGGGCTGTGTGTCGCTGTCGGCCGAGAACTTTCCGGAGGGGCGGTTCTCGAGGAAACGCTTCGACAAGGTCGTCGTGCAGTGTGAGGTCGAACTGGAGCCGATCCAAGTGCCGTTCAGAGGCATCGGTTGGGATCATGCCGTGGGTTCCAGTGGCAGCGTGCGAGCGATCAGCGACGTCCTGCGCGAAATTGATCCGAGCGTGGCCGTGATCACGCGCGCGGGCCTCGCGGAGCTGGTGGATCGTCTTGCTCAGGCGGGCAATGTTCGCGCTGCGGGGATCAATGCGATCAGCGAGGAACGTTGGCCGGTCTTCGCGGGGGGGCTCGCGATCTTGTCGGCGGTGTTCAATGCCCTGGAAATCGAGTCGATGCGAGTCGCGGATGGCGCGCTTCGCGAGGGCTTGCTTTACGACATGCTCGGCCGCTTCACGGATGGGGATGCCCGCGAGCGCACCGTCCGCTCGATGATGGCCCGCTTCCATGTGGACGCCGAACAGGGAGAGCGGGTGGCGAACACCGCCATCGACTTTGCGAGCAAAGTGCGCGAAGCCTGGGATCTGGAGGACCCGCTCGCGGAATCAGTACTACGATGGGCGGGTCTCTTGCACGAGATCGGTCTCGACATCTCGCACTCGGGACATCACAAACACGCCGCGTATCTTCTTGAAAATGCCGATATGCCCGGCTTTCCGCGGGAGGAGCAATATTTGCTTGCCCGCGTGGTGGGCTCTCATCGGCGCAAGGTGGCCCTGGAGCGAGCCGACGAGCTGATGCCGCCGTGGCACGTCAAGGTACTGTATCTCGTGGTGCTGTTGCGCCTCGCGGTACTGCTGCATCGCGGTCGCTCGAAGATGCCGTTGCCGATGTTGCGATTGACGGCGGTGGGTCGATCACTCGAGGTTCGCTTCCCGAGAGGGTGGCTTCGTGATCACGCGCTGACCCGGGCTGACCTTGATCAGGAGGTTCAGTTCATGAAGGCGGCAGGTTTCCGGCTGGCGATCGCCTAGCCGCGAGTGGGAACGTCGTAGCGCGCGGAGATCACCTGTTGCGCGGTGATCGCGGTCTTGCCCGCCGACGAAAGGCGACGATACCCCCCGTCCGGCAGCAACTCCCAGGCATTGGTATTGTCGGCAAGCCAACTGTTGAGATCGTTGAGGATGCGAGCCTTGTGGGTGCTCGAGAGTATCGGGAACGCGATCTCTATGCGACGGAAGAAGTTTCGGTCCATCCAGTCGGCACTCGCGCACCAAAGATCATTCTCACCATCATTGGCGAAGTAATACACCCGGGAATGCTCGAGAAACCGCCCGACGATCGAACGGACGCGGATGCGATCCGAGATTCCGGGTATGCCCGGCGTGAGCGCACAAATGCTGCGAACAATCAGGTCGATCTCGACGCCGGCTTGTGACGCTCGGTAGAGTGCCTGAATGATTTGTGGCTCAACCAGCGCATTCATCTTGGCGATGATGCGTCCCGGCCGGCCCGCCTTGGCGTGAGCGATCTCACGGTCGATGCGATCCAGCAAGGCCTGATGCAGTGTGAACGGTGACTGCAATAGCTTCCTCAGGCGTGGCGTTCGTGTGAGGCTGGTGAGCTGCAGACATAGATCGTGGAGGTCTTCACCGATCGCGGGGTTGCAGGTGAACAGCCCATAATCGGTGTAAGCGCGCGCTGTCCGCGCATGATAATTGCCCGTGCCGACATGGCAGTAGCGACGCAGGCCGTCTTCGTCCCGACGGACGATCAGTATCAGTTTGGCATGCGTCTTGTAACCGACGACGCCGTACATCACGTGTGCGCCGGCCTCTTGCAGGCGGTTGGCAAGTTCGATGTTGGCTTCCTCGTCGAAGCGTGCCATCAGTTCGATGATGACGGTGACGTCCTTTCCCTTGCGTGCCGCTTCGATGAGAGCATCGACGATCGCGGAGTCGGAGCCCGACCGATACAGCGTCTGCTTGATGGCGAGCACTTGTGGATCGCGGGCCGCCTGCCGCACGAAATCGATGATGGGGCCGAAGGAGTTGAAGGGATGATGCAGCAGTACGTCGTGATCGCGGATCGCTGCGAACATGTCCGCGTGCGTGGTGAGTTCGGCGGGCAGGCTGGGCGTAAGCGGCGGGTATTTAAGATCGGGGCGATCGACAAGATCATAAACGGCCGCGAGGCGGTTCAGATTGACCGGTCCCGGGACGCGGTAGAGGTCGGCCTCGGTCAGGGTGAAGTGCTGCAGTAGAAACTGCGTGAGATGCTCGGGGCATTCCTGCACGGTTTCAAGGCGCACTTCGTCGCCGTAACGACGTTCGGCGAGTTCGCCTTCCACGGCTCTGCGCAAGTCGTCAACTTCTTCTTCGTCGACGAAGAGATCGCTATTTCGGGTGACCCTGAACTGCCAGCATCCCTTGACCTCCATACCATCGAACAATCGCGATGCGAAGCGCCGAATGATGCTCGATAGATAGGCGAGGTGGTACTCGCCGGGTCCGGAGCCTTTGACTCCGGGTATGGTCACTACCCGTGGCAAGGACCTTGGAACCTGCAGAATGGCCAGATGTGTGTCGCGGCCGAAGGCGTCCGTGCCCTCGAGCTCGACGATGAAGTTCAGGCTCTTGTTCTGGATTCGCGGGAAGGGGCGTGCCGGATCAAGGCCGAGGGGTGACAAGACCGGTTCCACGTTCTGCGCGAAGTACTCGCCCAGTTCGGTGTCAATGTTCGAGGTGATGTTGTTGTACTGCAGCAGGTGAATGCTGTTGGCGTCCAGAAGCGGCGTCAGTTCCTCGTTGAGTACGTGATACTGCAGTGCGATTAAGGCATGCGCGCGGCTTTGTATCGCGAGCAGTTGCTCGGTGATCGAACGGCCGTCTGGGCCTGCGCCCAACACGCCGCGGTCTTGTCGTTCCTTGAGCCCGGCCACTCGAATTTCAAAGAACTCGTCCAGATTGGAGCAGCTGATGGCGAGATAGCGCAGTCGCTCTAGCAGTGGCACGGAGGGATCCCGCGCGAGATCGAGCACCCGCTGGTTGAAATCCAGAAACGACAGTTCCCGGTTCAGAAAATGCTGATGAGCGCTGAGTATCGGGTCCTGCACGGCCTTACCGTCGGTATGTTCTGTATCAGACGCCATGCAGGCTACGCCTATGGTGTAACAGGGATGTGACGCGACTCCGGTGACTGCGGCCCCAACGCCTCGAGGCGCGTGTCGACCCATGGTCGGTGTTCAGAGGCCGCTCGCGGAGGTGCCTCGACTCGAATACCCACCGGCATGTCAGCCTACGGTGCGCGTGTGTTTCGGTCAAATCGGGTCGGTGCTCCCTCGCCGTGCGTCGTGGCGAGGCCCCCGCGCGATTCCCTTGGGCAGGGTCGGCCGGGGTGGTGACGGCGTCGATTTGCGCTCTTGCGGCTGTCACCCTACATTGGCGCCTCCACCGAATGCGGAGATCCGGATGCTGAGCGCGGATGAACAGATGATTGAGTTGCGTCGCGGTTCCCAGGAGATTCTTCTGGAGGCCGATTTGGTGCGCAAACTCGCAAAGGGCCGGCCGCTCGTGATCAAGGCCGGTTTCGACCCCACTGCACCGGATCTGCATCTGGGTCATACCGTGCTGATCAACAAGATGCGGCAGTTTCAGGCTCTTGGCCACGATGTGGTCTTCCTGATCGGCGATTTCACCGGAATGATCGGGGACCCCACCGGCAAGAACGTGACGCGCCCGCGGCTGACGCCCGAGGAGATCGAGGCGAATGCGCGTACCTACGAAAAGCAGATTTTCAAAATCCTCGACCCCGAGCGCACCCGTATCGAATTCAATTCACGCTGGATGACCGCCCTCGGGGCGGCCGGGTTGATTGGGCTTGCGTCGCAGTACACGGTGGCCCGTATTCTCGAGCGTGACGATTTCGCCAAGCGTTATCGGGGGGGTCAGCCGATCGCGATTCATGAGTTTCTCTACCCGCTGGTTCAGGGTTACGACTCGGTCGCGCTCAAGGCGGACGTCGAGTTGGGCGGAACCGATCAAAAGTTCAATCTGCTGGTCGGTCGAACGCTGCAGGAACACTACGGACAGGAGCCGCAGGTCGTCTTGACCATGCCGCTGCTCGAGGGGCTCGATGGTGTTCAAAAGATGTCAAAGTCCCTTGGAAACTACATTGGCATCGCTGATTCGCCTGGCGAGATGTTCGGTAAGCTGATGTCGATCAGCGACGCACTGATGTGGCGGTATTTCGAGTTGTTGTCGTTTCGGCCGCTCGATCAAATTGCGGCGCTGCAGGCTTCTGTAGCCGAGGGGCGTAACCCGCGTGACGTCAAGTTCGAGCTCGGCGTCGAACTCGTCGATCGGTTCCATGGGGCCGGCGCGGGTGCCGCCGCGCGTGAGGAATTCATCGCGCGCTTCAGGGAAGGCGCGGTTCCGAGCGAAATCCCAGAAATCACGGTGGCGGTCGAACCGGATGGCGCGAAGGTCGCTACGGTCATGCGAGATGCGGGGCTCGCCGCCAGCAGTTCTGCCGGCAATCGCCTGATCGATCAGGGCGGCGTACGCGTCGATGGGGAGCGGGTTTCCAACAAGGATGCGCTCCTGACGCCTGGCGGACCGTACCTGATTCAGGTCGGCAAGCGTGGTTTCGCTGCGGTCACATTGGTCGTCAAACCCTAGAATTTCAGCGTTCGGCGCGCTTTCGGGTACTTATTTCGAAATCCCTCGTTGACAGGGGCGGACGTCGGGCTATACTGCGCGCCCCCCGAGAGCTGGTGATGATCGGGGGGGTGGTGATGGAGACTTCAGGCGTTCCTCGCGGGATGACGAAAAGCCTCAAAAAAACACGCCGAGGGTGTTGACGGACACGAAAACCCGTTTATACTGGTCAGCTCACTGGAGAGGCCGTAAGGTTCTCCAAAATCCTCAAGCCACTGCGCTCGGGGCGTTGTTTAAGAATCAGCAGGTAATTTGTGTGGGGACTCGCGTCAAGCGTCATAAACGACGCAAATAGCGAGTTCTAAGTATCCAAAGCAATTTTTTATCTCGGCCTTAAAAACCGAGAGTCAGTTGTTCATGGAGCTTGGTACGAGCGTCTTCGAGTTACTTTAAGTAATTAACTGAAGAGTTTGATCCTGGCTCAGATTGAACGCTGGCGGCGTGCCTAACACATGCAAGTCGAGCGGCAGCGCGGGAGCAATCCTGGCGGCGAGCGGCGGACGGGTGAGCAATGCTTGAGAATCTGCCCATCAGTGGGGGACAACCCGGGGAAACTCGGGCTAATACCGCATACGTTCTTAGGAAGAAAGCAGGGGATCGCAAGACCTTGCGCTGACGGATGAGCTCAAGTCGGATTAGCTAGTTGGTGAGGTAATGGCTCACCAAGG
>Ga0164296_1002283_pt1 | contig 19319 bp, 5 predicted proteins | sample GEODES057metaG_FD_113533 | JGI IMG/M metagenome (GOLD analysis project Ga0164296, IMG submission 113533) | Dystrophic lake water microbial communities from Trout Bog Lake, Wisconsin, USA - GEODES057 metaG | ecosystem: Environmental > Aquatic > Freshwater > Lake | place: USA: Trout Bog Lake...
CCACCTGTTATTTCTGAATCAATTAATTCAAATGCAATACAAACTTATCCTACAACTGGATCAATTGTAGAATTTGTACAAGCTGAATTAATTAATGTAGTAGATTTATCATATACTGGCCATCAAGGTTCTGGATATATTGCTTTAAGTAATGTTCCTCCAGTGTACACAAATGTGCCGTTGACTGGTGGTACTGGTACCGGAGCTACTGCAAATATTACTATAAATGCAAGCGGACAAATATCCAATGTTCAGTTAATTAATATCAATAATCAATATTCAAATGGAGATATTTTAACAGCTTCAAATACATATCTTGGAGGATCTGGTTCAGGATTTAGTATCAGACTTAAAAATAATGGAGGTACCGGATATACTCCGCTATCAGGATCTAATATCTATTATCAAGTGCCATTAACAGGCGGAACTGGTACTGGTGCTACTGCAAATATCACAGTTACTAATGGTAAAGTTACTGCTGCACAATTAGTATTTGGCGGAACTGGTTATGCATTAGGAGATACTCTCGGTGTTAATCCTGCAAATGTAGGTGGAACTGGTTCTGGTTTCAGTATTAATGTGTTGTCTATTAATGGTAATCCTACTAGTGTAATATCCTCAGTTCTAGCAATGTCTGCTGACAATAAATGGCTTGCTGTTGGTTCTCCTGGTGCAAGTCATGTTATTTCAAGATATAAAGGAACTTATAATTCTTCTACAACGTACTATTCACAAGATATTGTTGTTTACAATTCAGTATACTACAAGATCCCAACTGGATATATTTCTTTTAATATAACATCAGTAGTTGCACCTTCTGTTGAAAATAATTATACTGCAACTATATCATTCACTGCACAAACATCTGCACCATTTGCTATAGGATCAGATATTGTAATTGCAGGGTTTACAGGTGTAGATTCTGAATATAATGGAACGTTTTCAGTATCTGGTTGTACCAATTCTTCAGTACAATTTAATACTAATTCAATATTAACTTCACCATCAGTGTATGGTATTGTAACAGGTATTAATCAAAATTATACATTATTACCTTTATACACAAGTATTTCTGGTACAACTACTTCCATAGCATCGGGCGCATTGTTTACCTTAAATGTAACAAGTCCTGGTGTATATAATACAATTCTTGTATCAGGCGGAGTAGGTTATAGTCCAGGTAATGTTTTAACTATTTTAGGATCATCTGTTGGCGGAGTAGATGGTGTAAATGATATTTTAATTACTGTTAACACAATTACATCTGCAACAGGAATAGCAACTTTTACATCTAGCCAAGCATCAAACACTTATACAAATTCTGCTGGTACTAAAGTATATGCTCCAGCAGTTAACGCTATCAATGTTCCGTCAGTTGTTAATGTTGCTAATTCAGCTACATTTAATGTTACAACGTCTGTTACAGGATATCATGTTACTATTAATAGTGGCGGAACTGGTTATTATGTAGGCAATGTTATAAAAATATCTGGCTATAATATTGGAGGAACAGGAGTTAATCCAGATTCAAGTAATGATGTTTTTATTACAGTTAAATCTGTTAATACTAATGGAACAATATTAACTATATCAGTTAACGGATCAGTTGCATGGGAAAAAACATCTTATATTGCAGTCGACAGCACTGGATTCAATTCTGCGTTAGTTAATCAAGGTGTTGTATCTTTATATAAACAAGATGCATTAGGCAATTATAACTTTGTAGATACTATCTTAAGTCCAGTTCCTCAAAACAATGAATACTTTGGATCAACAATATCGTTTGGCAACAATGTATTATATGTAACTGCTTCTGGTTCTAATAATGTTTACACATTGAATTATTCAACTACATCTTCAATTGTGCATGCTGTTACTTCTTATAACCCTGTAGGAAGTTCAGGCACTACGTTAGTAGTAACATCAACAGTTGGCATACACCCTGGTATGACTATAACTGGAACTGGGTTTACAAGCGAACAGATTGTATTTGCTGTTATAAACTTAACCACATTAACAATTAGTGCCTCACCAGATTCAACACCATCGGGAGCAATAACATTTGCATCACCTGGCTGGGCTTATGGATCTATTTTAACAGGTACATCTGGAACCAATTACGGTAATAACATCGAAGTTAGTGCAGATAACTCAACATTGGTTATAACAGCTAGTGCTGGTACAGCTACTGGTCAAGTATTTGTTTATAAAAATTCTGGAAACGGATTTAATCTAAGTTCTCCTACACAAACACTTACTGGAACTGATACTAATTTTGGTAGAAGTATTGCTGTTAGCGATGACGGAATTTATCTAGCAATATCAGATGATTTGTATAGTTCTTCGTTATATAAAAAGCAAGGTTGCGTAACAATCTATTCATATGAATCAAATAGTTATACTGCAACCCAAACAGTAGTTGCACATGAACCTGAACAATTAGGATTGTTTGGAAATAAAATTGCGTTCATGAACAACTCAAGTACATTGGTAGTTTACAGCCTTAACGGTACAAATACCGAAACAAGTACATTTGACAACAATACTACAACTTTTGATAAAGAAGCAACACAATTTGTAACATTTAATCCTGCTACAGGTCGCGTAGATGTATACGATCGTTACTCTACTAAATGGGTATTCAGCGAAACATTACCCACTACTAATCAAGAATTTGATGGATATGGAGTTGGCTTTGGTGTAGGTGCAAATCAAATTTTTGTAGGAGCACCACAGTACTCGACAAATGGATTAACAGTCGGACAAATTTGGAATTATTCTAAAACAAGAAATACATTCTCTTGGTCAATTATTAATTCACAGATTATAATACCAGATATTACAAAGATAAAAAAAGCCTTCTTATATAATAAAGAATTAGGCAAGCTAGTAACGTACTTAGATGTTATAGATCCGTTGCAAGGAAAAATCCCAGGACCTGCCGAAGAAGAAATAAAATATAAATCTTTCTACGATCCTGCTGTATATTCGTATTATGATACTACAAAATACACAGATGCCACAGTTCCAGCTAATGTCAATACTGGTAATAACTGGAGTTCAGCACAAGTAGGAACCTTGTGGTGGAATTTATCAACTGCAAAATTTGTTAATAGTTATGACCAAGATATTGTTTATCGAACAAATACATGGAACACTTTAGCAACTGGTGCTAGTGTAGACATTTATGAATGGGTAGAATCTTCTTATACACCGGCTCAGTGGGATGCCTTAGCTGATACAGTATCAGGATTAGCTATCGGTATTAGTGGTAAAAGTTTATATTCAAATTCTGTGTATTCAACAAAATATACTATAAACACTACAACTAACACACCTGTTTATACCTATTATTTCTGGGTTAAAAATAAAGTTTTAATTCCTGATGCACTAGGTCGAAATATGTCAGCAAGTGATGTTTCAAAACTAATTGCTGATCCTCAAGGACAGGATTATACATATCTTGCAATTACAGGTACCAATACATTTAGTTTAACAAATGCTTCAAAATATCTATCAGATACAAATATTGTGTTAAGCATAGAATATTGGACTATTGATAAAACAGATCAAAATATACATACACAGTGGAAAATCATCAGCAATGATCCTAACACTACTTTACCATCTGCTATTGAACAAAAATGGTTTGATAGTTTATGCGGAGTTGACATGAACGGCAAATTAGTGCCTGATGTTTCCTTACCACTTAAATTGTGGTACGGTGTTGAAAACAGACCACGTCAAAGTATGTTTGTTAATAGATTTGAAGCATTAAAAGAATTCTTTGAAACTATTAATAAATTCTTAATACAGTATGATATTGCATATTCTAATGATATATCAGCATTAGAAACATACGATGTTCCACCGACTGCTACTTCTGGATTATGGAATGAAGAAGTGTCAACTGATGCTGATTTGGAATTTATAAATGTTTATACCACACCGTATAATGTTTTAGTTTCTAGTGATAGTCGAGCAAACGGTAACTGGAGTATATACTCATACGATAGTACTTCTAAGAGTTGGAACAGAACATTGACAAAAACATATGATGTTAGAAACTACTGGTCGTATGTAGATTGGTATTCTACAGGTTATAGTCAATTTACTGCTGCAGATTATTTGGTTAACACATTTGTAGATTTGAATTCAATCGCTCCTGCTATGGGAGAACTTGTAAAAGTTTTGTCAGGTAATTCAGGCGGTTGGTTGTTATTAGAAAAATATGCTGATTCTACATCAGTTGACTGGACACAGACTTACAAAGTAGTCGGGATACAAAACGGAACAATACAATTTAGTTCTTCATTGTATGCAATGATTACTTCTAATGAAGGGCTTGATTCGGATATTTTTGATGGCATAGGCTATGACAACAATTCTAGTATTGAATTAAGAATTATCCTTAACACAATTAAAAATAAGATCCTTGTTGGAAATGATACATTTGTTCAAGAATACTTGAATTTATTCTTTGATAGTGTTAGATATGCGTTCAGTGAACAAATTTATGTTGATTGGATTTTCAAGACAAGTTTTGTAAAAGCAAGACACAATGTTGGTGCATTGGATCAACCTGTTACATATCCTGTTGATAATTTAAGTAATTTTGAAGAGTATGTGGCAGAAGTTAAACCATACAGAACAAAAGTAAGAGAATACATTGACGATTATACCAGTTTAGATCCTGCATCATTACCAATTACTGATTTTGATTTACAACCTGTATACGAAAACGGCAAAGTTGTATCTATAGAAACTTCTGTAGTGAATGGAAAGATAGAGGCAGGAGATACTGCTATTCAAACATATCCATGGAAATTCTGGTTAGATAATGTTGGATTCAGTGTAACTGAGTTAGTGTTAGTAAACGGAGGTTCTGGATATATTAGTACTCCCACAGTAACTATAACAAGTAATTCTGGTTCTGGTGCAACTGCTCAGGCATTTTATAGTAATGGTTCAATTAACAGAATTGTATTAATGACACCAGGTAGCGGATATTTGTCTGCTCCGACTGTTACAATTACTGGCGGGCTTAATACTACTGGTGTAGCTGCTACTGCTATAGCAATTATTGGTGATAGTGTTGTACGTTCTAACTTAATAGAATTAGCATTTGATCGTACTGCTACAGTTGTTAATAACACACAATTGAAAAAAGTAGAAACAATTACAACTTCAGGTGGATTGCAGTTTGGATTAAAATGGGCACCTGATATTAAAATTAATCAATCTAGCGTAACAGTAAACGGTGTTCCAGTCTTAAGAGAATTATACACACTTACTACCGTTAGTACTAAGGTGTCTGGATATACACAATATACAGGAAGAATAACATTTTCTTCAACTGTAGTTGGTACAATAGTTGTAACTTATATGATTGATATATCGATGCTTAATGCAATTGATAGAATTAATTATTATTATAAACCAGGTGTCGGTCAATTAGGCAATGATCTAGCACAGTTGTTGAATGGCGTAGATTACGGAGGAGTGATAGTAGACGGCTTAGGATTCGATATTTCTAGCGGTTGGGGCTCTGCACCGTTCTATACAGGTTCATGGGATAATTATGATTCATCATTTGATGATTACACTGTTACAGTTGCGGCAGGAACATATACTTTCCCTATTACTGGCGTTCCGTTCCCGAGTACATGGACTTCAGGCACTGAAATAAACATTTATTATATTGAAAATTATACAACATCTTATGATAATTCTTCAGGAGAATACAGTAATCAATTAGATTTTAACTACAGTATTTTTGCAGAACCTATTACTGCATCTATAGTTACAACTGTTGAAACTACATCAGTTACTGCAACTTATCAACAAGTTGGAAGTTATACTAATTTAATTACAGTAAGTTCTGCAACAGGCATCCAAGTAGGTATGGCAGTATCTGGTTCAGGATTTGTCAGTAATCAAATTGTTAAATCTATAAATGGAAACGTGTTAACTTTAAGTGCAATACCTGATACTACACCTGTTAATGGTGAAACATTAACATTTAGTTTCAATTTTGCCGGTAGTGATGTTCTTGCAGTAACAAGTACAGCAAATTTATATCCTGGAAACTCAGTTACATGTAGCACTGCCGATTCTTTAGTTTACGGTACAATAATTACTGAAATTATTGATAGTTATCATGTAAAAATTAGCAATATACTTTATGTAAATCTTACAGCAAATACTAATATATCCTTTACAAGAATTTTAGTACAACCAATTGATCTCGTTATATCAAGCGGCGGAGTTGTAACTCTTACTAACAATTTACCATCTGGAAATGTTGTATTAAATCTCACAGGTCAATTAAATCCTGTAAGATTAGATGCAGGAGATTATGTTCCAATAACAGGATCTCCGACAAATTCTAATGCTATTATTGTAACTCCTGTTGTAGTAACTAGTCCATTTGTGTTTACTTTACCGGTTGGCGTAAATGGATTTGAAGTATCTGACGGTGATGAATTTATTATAAGAAAATCTACTAGCGATGGTAGTACTATTCCTAAAAATATAGATTATGATACAAGTTTATCTGGCGGAACAACAGCAAATTCTTTAGGAGTATATTCAACAGCAACTGGTATTGCTGTTGATGATATCATTATTGACGGAGACGGATTTACAACTGCAACAAACAGTCCAGCACCCGAAGAAGTTGTGCCTGGACAAGTTGTCGATACCGTTGCTATTAAAGTTTTTGACAGACCTTACGCAAGTAATTCTACAATTAAAGTTGATAATTATACCGGAGATGGCACAACATTTGTCTTCAATATTTCCCAACAACCTAACAGCCAACAGGCAGTTATTGTAAAAGTCAATGGTTTAATAAAAACTTTTAATACTGATTATAGTATAGATTACAGACTTAAACATGTTATCTTTAGTTCTGTTCCATTAGCAGGACAAGTAGTTACAATTTATAGTATTGGATTTAGTGGATCAAATATATTAGATTTAGATTATTTTGTAGGCGATGGTACTACATTGGAATTTATAACTAATGCAAAATGGGAAACTTCTATAACATCTATAGTATATGTAGATGGTACAGTTGTGTCTCCTTTATTGTTTAAGACGGACAGTACTTATGAAACAGCCGGAGTAGTTGGAATTAGATTTACATCTGCTCCTTCGTTAAATGCTTTAATTAATTTTGTAATTGTTAATGGAAATCAACCAACATTCAGTATTACTCATACTGAAACAGTTGCTACAAATGGTGGTTTAACTTATAACTTAACATATCCAATAGGCACAAGTTTACCAAATGAAACAAGTATGATTGTTAGAGTTGATAATACAATTTTATCGGCACCTATTAACAGTTATTATACAATTCAAAATAATCAACTATTGTACACCGTTGATTCAGAAAGAGTCGAACCTTATGGTGCATCTGTTGCTAACATATTTGTTTATGTTGCTGGTAAGTTGTTAACTATAAACACAGATTACACAGTCAATATGGCTGGGTTGACTGTTTTAATTGACCAAACAGTTTATACAACAAATGTTGGAGCTGAACTTATTATTAGTGTGACAAGTGAAAACGGTTATTTTTATAATCCAGTATCAGGACAAATAACTTTTACTCAGGCATACGATAATACACATACTGTAGAAGTTATTGGTTCATACGACCATACATATTTAGATATCGAAAGAACGGAAGTAACAGTTGCTTCGGCAATAACTTCCACTCCAAATTCTATAAAATATTTTGAATATAAACAAATTACAGGCGGAATTATTACGTTAGACAGATCAGTCGTTGACACTAATTATGTATGGTTAGTTCAAAATAATAATTTATTAACACCTACCATTGATTACAAATTAAATGACGATCTTATAACAGTTCAGTTAGCCAGACCGCCACTAGCAGGTGATAAAATATCTATTATAACTTTTGGCAATAACATACTAAAAACAGGTATTGCTTATATGCAGTTTAAGGATATGTTAAATCGTGTTACTTATAAGAGATTAAATGCAAATAAACAAACAACATTGGCGCAGGATCTCCATTGGAATGATTCGACAATAACAGTTGTAGATGCAAGTCAATTAGACATTCCTAATTTAACAAACAACAATTATATTCCCGGTGTTATCGAAATACGTGGAGAAAGAATTGAATATTTTACAAAAGTTGGTAATGTATTAGGACAGTTGCGTAGAGGTACATTGGGCACTGGCATTTATAATTTGAATAAAGCTGGTGCAAAAGTACAAGGCATTGGTGCTAGCGAAACAATTCCTTACAAAGATACAGTTACTTCTCAGACAGTTGTTTCAGTAGGCGGAACAACTGTTAATGTTGATTTTGTTCCAACAGATGTAAATGCTATAGAAGTATTTGTAGGAGGTTATGATAACTCTGGAAGTTGGTTACCAGATACTAGTTATATAGTAGGTAATATTGTAACTGTTGGTCAATATACGTACCGTTGTATAGAAAATCATACTAGTTCAACTAATTTTTCAGATGATTCAGCTGAATATTGGCAATTCTTTGTAGAGAATATACGTTTGAAAAAATCAGCTTATAGTGTGTTTAATGTTAACAATGCACCTTACAGTCCTGCAGGAGATGTAAGTTTCCCTGCTGATTTTAGTATTGATAAAACTACTCCAGTTATTACTTTAACTAACCCATTAACTACTGGTACACAGGTAACTGTAGTTAGAAGAATAGGAAAAGAGTGGGACAGCAGTGTAAACGTGTTATATGACAATAGTATTATTGCAGAATTTATTAAATCAGCTTCTGGTATTTGGTATTCTGACTATAAAACTACTACTTAATACCCATTGATAAATATAAGATAAAGAGAGATTATTATGCAGACTAAAGACGTAACTGGGATTCATATCGAGGGTCATATTAAGATCCACGATCCAATTTCTAAAGAAGTTTATATTAATAAACGTAATGCTATTCACTATGAAAACATCAGTGTAGCATTAGCAAACAGCCTTGCAAATAGTGGACAAGGCTTTATCTATAATATGGCTTTTGGAAATGGCGGAACTAGTATCGATCCTACCGGAATTATTACTTACTTAACACCTAACACCTCCGGCGTTAATGCTAGTTTGTACAATCAAACTTATAGTAAGGTAGTGAATCAAAATTCTAGTACTAACTTAGATCCTACAAGAAATTTTATGGAAACACGCCATACTACTGGTAACAGTTATACTGATGTATTTGTTACTTGTTTATTAGATTACGGTGAGCCAAGCGGACAAGAAGCATACGATGTTACTGCAAATGGTGATACTGCTTATGTGTTCGATGAATTAGGATTACAAAGTCTTAATGCTGACGGTTCTACATTGTTACTAACTCATGTAGTTTTCCATCCTGTATTAAAGAGTTTGAATCGTTTAGTTCAAATTGATTATACGGTACGTATTCAAAGTTTAACTGGCCTAGTGTCAGCTTAAGGAGAGAATAAATGCCATATTCAGTAAATTATACAGAATCAAAAAATCCTAGCAAACCAGCAATTGTTGTTAATGATCAGAGTTTGAATACCCAGACTAGCATTACTTTTGTAGGACAAAACTACAACGGTTATGCACCAGTTATTTCTGGAGATTTATTACACTTGCTAGAAAATTTTGCAGCACCTACTGCTCCTGCTAACCCAGTTCAAGGACAATTATGGTATGATAATGCTGGTAACCTTCTTAAAGTATATGATGGCACGACATGGGTCGAAGCCGGCGCATTAAAACGATCTTCATCTGTTGACATTCCTAGTATAGAAGCTAGTACAGTTGGAGATTTATGGGTAGATACTACAAATAGTCAGTTATATTTGTTCTCTGGAAGTGCTTGGATTTTAGTTGGACCGCAATTTAGTCAAGGATCTACTACAGGACCAATTGTAGAAGAAATTGTTGACAAAGCAAGTCCACCAGTTGCACATTCTGTTATCTCTATGTATTCGTCTGGATCAACGGAAAACAGTTATAGAATTTGTATTATAAGTAAAGATACATTTACACCTCAAACTCCAATACCTGGCTTTGCTACTATTAATGAAGGTGTCAATTTAAGCACACTTGATGCTAGCACTGGAGCAACAAGATTTTGGGGTACAGCAAGTTCTGCAGACGCTCTACTAATTAATAACGCCGCTGTATCATCTAGCAATTTTTTAAGATCAGATGTAGCAAGTTTAACTAATAGTAAACTAACTATTCAAAATGATGGCGGTTTAACTCTTGGTGGTGATGCAAGTTTTAGTATAGGTAAATCGGGAAGTTCTGTTGTCTTTACAAATATAAACTCTAGCAGTAGTGTTAATTTTACTTTAACCAATTCTACAACAAAAAATAGTGTTTTAACTCTTTCACCAAACGGAAAAATTGGAGTAGGTTATAATAATTCAGTTCCTACTGCTACATTAGATGTTTTAGGTACAGTTATTATTAGACCTGATACTACAAACAGTATACCAGGTACATTGACTATAACAGATACTACTGATAGTTCTTATACTTCTGGGTCAACATTTACAACAGCAACTGGTAGTATTGTTACACAGGGTGGATTAAGTGTTGCATTAACATCTACATTTGGCGGTAACGTTACAAATTACGGAAATGTGTTTGTTAACAATTTAATTTCGAATGTACCAACCGCTGGAGCAGTTATATTGCCAGGTAAAACAGTTGGAGATATTACTGCTAACCAACTATATGATATTGGTTCAGCTACTCAACAATTTAGAAATATTTACGCACAGAATTTTGTCGGAACATTTAATGGTAATTTTACAGGATCGTTATCAGGTAATGTAAACGGTGGAGCATCTAAATTATCATCTTCTACTAGATTTACTATTGCAGGTGACGTAGTTGATTCTGTTGGATTTACTTTCAATGGACAAACAACTAATGGACAAGTAACATTTAATACAACATTAAGCACAGATTTTATTAATAATAAAACAGCAGCATATGATTCTTACAATACAGATGAAATAATTATTAATCGTATAGGGCAATCAAATACTACATTATTAAAACAAGCTAAATCAGATTTTCTTAAAAATGTGGCAACTGTTCCTGTGGGAACAATTTTACCATGGGCAGGATCTGTTGGATTAGGTAAATCATTACCAGCTGGTTATTTGTTATGTGATGGCAGCGAAGTTTTACAATCAATCTACAGTGAGTTGTATAATGTTATTGGATATACATATAAAGATTCATCGTTATTGATTGGTGGTGCCGGACAAACTTTTGCATTACCAGACCTAAGAGGACGTTTCCCATTAGGTGCTGACAATATGAATAACGAGTTGTATGTTCCTTCTTCCTCAAATGCTAATATTGAAGTATCGGCAGGCGGAGGTTCTGCTAACCGTGTAACTGATCCTACAGCAGATGTAATAGGTGCATCTTCTGGAACAAACACAGTTACAATTCAAACAGCAAACTTACCAGATCACAAACACAGTTTGAACACAGGTTCTCATCAATATTTTGCTGTTGGTTTGCCAAACCCTACTAACGATTCTGAACAAACTAACAATGCTGATCCTGGTCTTGGACTAAATGTTACAAGTAGTTCAACTCCGAGCACACAGGGTTATGGTTTACCTAGTAGTTCTGGTATAGCTGGTACAAACACTACTAGCCAACCTATTACTATTATGAATCCTTATCAAACTGTAAATTACATAATCTTTACTGGTGTACTATAATGAGTTATTCTATTACTTTAACATCTGGCAATCAATTAGTTGCTATACCCGACGGACAAATTGATCAAACTGCAACTAATTTAACATTAATTGGTAAAAATGCTACTGGTTACGGACAATACATAAATGAAAATTTAGTTTATTTGCTAGAAAATTTTGCAAATACTGTTCAACCTACAAAACCAGTTATAGGTCAATTGTGGTATGATACTTCATCATCACAATTAAAAGTTTATTCTGGAATTAACGGATTCCAAAAAGCAGGTGGAACTATTGTAGGCAGTTCTCAACCTCCTATGGTTGCTGGTGATTTGTGGGTGAATAATTATACATCGCAATTATTTTTTAATGATGGGACAAATTTATCATTACCTTGGCCAATCTTTACTGCACAACAAGGTTTATCAGGATTTGAAACATCGACAGTATTAGATACTGCCGGAACACCACATGTAATTGTATCTTTATATGTAGCACAAACACTAATAGGTGTGTATAGCAAAACTACATTTACACCTGCTACTACCATACCTGGTATTACAGGAAATATATTCACAGGATTTACATCTAGTACAATTTCTGGAATGGTGTTTAATCAAGTATCCAGTAAAGCTAACGCATTAGTTGCCGCAGACGGAACATTAAAAACTGTTGGAGACTTAATGTTATCTTCGGGTAATAGTTCTAACATAATATCGGCAACCGGATCGTTGAATATTACTAATGTTAATCCGTTAGTACTTGGCCCAAATGGTAATTTTTCAGTTAATGTAAATTCTGCATCTGGCTTTACATTACAAAATAATGCTGTATCTAGTGAAAATTTTACAATTAATTTAGAAACATCAGCATCAACTCCGGCATTATTCATTAATTCTGTTTCACGTCGTGCGGGAATTTATAACGCAAATCCGCAAGCAACATTACACATTGGAACTCCAGGCGATTCTGCAAGACCTGGTAATGTTATTATTGAAGGCAATTTAACAGTTAACGGAACTACTACTAGCAACAATACTGCTACAGTTACTCTTGAAGATTATACAATTACATTGGCAAAAACAGGATCACCTAGCGATACAACAGCTAATGGATCTGGTTTAATTATTGCAGGAACAACAAATAAAACATTGTTATGGTCTAATACTATTGATTCTGCCAATGGTGGTGCATTTTCTAGTTCTGAAAACTTTGATTTAGCGGCTGGCAAATATTTTAGTATTAATGGTGTACCAATTTTATCATCTACATCATTAGGATCTAGTGTTAGTAGTGCAGCTGGACTTGTTAGCGTTAGTAATTTAACTAACTTAACGGTTGGTAATCTTACAATGACCAGCAACACAATAACATCTAGTGGAAATACTATTGTATTGAACCCAGGAACAGGCGCAGTTAATCTAAGTTCTACTCCAATGATTAACTTAGCAATGAACGGTAGTCCAAGTTCAACGGATGCAGCTAATGTTTCCTATGTGCAATACCAAGTTAAATTGGCACCGTTGTCATTGACTATACCCACGTCTGGACAAACTGATACACAGATTCAAACTATTATTACAAAAGTATTTCCAAATACAGAACATGTTAATGGCACTATTTGTAGAGTTATTAAACCAGATGCAGGTATAACAGTTAATTCATGGATATTGTCAGCAGGAGTTTGGACTGACAACGGATCCATATAATTTGTAACATAAATATTGAATATTAAAGAAGAAAGACATGTCATACAATATATCTAATACTAGCGGATCTGTGAGAATAGTTATTCTTGACGGAACAGTTAATTCTACTACTGATTTAACATTAGTTGGTAAGAATTATCCTAACTACGGAACCGCTCAGAACGAGAATTATTTGTATCTATTGGAAAATTTTGCCAATACTACTGCTCCTATTAAACCAATTGCAGGTGAATTATGGTTTAATACTACTAGCACTAGCTTAAAAATGAACATGTATGATGGTATAAACTGGAAAAGTTTAGCTACTAATTACATTACAACTCCTTCTAATTCAACCGCTCCTTCTAATCCAACTGTAGGTGATTTGTGGTATGATCAAACATTAAATCAACTTAAAATTTATAATGGTACTACATATACACTAGTAGGACCACAAAGTGTATCGGGGTTCGGATCTACACAAATGCAATCAACTTCTGTCAATGGCCATGCTATTCAGGAAGGATATGCTAATGGTAATTTGGTATTTACAGTTAGTTCTGATGCAGATTTTACACCAAGCCCGGCTATATCTGGTTTTCCTACTATTAGTCAAGGTATAACTGTAAACTCTAATTATAAAATTAATGCAACAGTTTCTAATGCGCTTACATTGAATGGACATCCATCTACTGATTTCATTCTAGCATCAGGAGCATCTTTTCAATCTATTGTTAATTTTTCAAGTGCAGGTATTGCAATAGGTACAACCCAGATCGGATTAAGTTTATATTCAGATAGTAATAATACTGGAACTATACAAAATCCAAATTCACCTAATTTAACATTTCAAACATCTGCAGGTACAGCAGTTAACATTATAGGGCAAAATACATTACCAGGTGCTGCAACAAGTACATTAGGTACACAATCTAATCCTTGGTATAATGTTTATTCTAATACATTTACTGGTATAGCAACTCAAGCTACTGCATTGAATATTGGCGGACTAGCATATTATCCAACTACTTCCGCAACATATAATAGTGTTGTAATAAGAGATAACAATACAAACATAAATTCAACAACATTTACTGGTAATTTAGTTGGTAATGTTAGTGGAAATGCAGCAACATCTTCTAAATGGTCGGCTCCTATAACAATATCGTTAGCAGGTGCAGTTTCTGGGTCAGTTTCAGTAGATGGTACAGCAAATGTTACAATGTCTACAACTTTTGATTTAGCGGCAGTTCCTACTGGATTAATTTCTCAATGGTTTGGAAACACAAATACTGTGCCTAGCGGTTGGCAGCTATGCGATGGAACGAACGGTACACCTGATTTAACATCGGATTATCAGACTATTTCAGGTGGAACGCTCTACTATATTATGAAGCTATAAAGTAAGATAAATATTAAAATAAGGAATTATCGGGATGTCATATACAATTACCACATACAATCAACAAACAATACTAGCAACTGTCGCTGATGGTACGGTTAACAACACGTATGACATTACATTGATTGGAAAAAGCTATGCAGGTTACGGACAAGCATTAAATGAAAATTTTGTCTATTTAACACAGAATTTTGCTAATTCAACTGCTCCTACTAATCCTTTAACTGGGCAAATCTGGTACGATACCACTAATAATAAAATTAAATTCTTTGATACTACTAATACATGGCATGCTGTCGGTACTACTGTAACTTCTTCTAGTACCGCACCTGCAAATCTTGCAATTGGCGACTTGTACTGGGATACATCAAATGATCAACTATATGCATGGAATGGAACAAGTTCTACATTAATTGGTGGAAGTCCGACTGCTGCGGCTACTCAAACTGTACCCGCTTTGGCTCCCGATGCAGCAGGTGGCACACACCCAGTACTTCAAATGCAAGTTGGTGGTGCAACCATTGCAATCATTAGCAATGTAGCACAATTTACATTATCTGGTAGTGCAGATTCTACTTTTACAGGTTTTACAGTAATTAATCCAGGTATAACTCTTAGAAATACTCCAAGTACAGGCATTACAAACCCAAGTGATACTGATCGTTTTTGGGGAACCGCTACTAATTCAATATTGTTGAATGGATTATCTTCATCGGCATTTGTACAATCTAATAGTGCTAGTTTCAGTGGGCAAGTTAATTTTAGCGATGCTGGTTATACGGTTGGCAGTCCTGTAAAATTAACTATGAGAACTGATGGGGCCACACCTACTATTTCAAATAGTGTTCTTGCTGGTACAACTACATTTACAACAAAATTAAGCAATGGTTCTACTGCAACACCGTTAATTTTATACGGTAATGATGCAATGCCAGGTGCTGACGTTACAAGTAATTTAGGATCGCTATCTGGACCAGGCGGTGCACAATATCGTTGGGCAAATGTTTATGCTCTTAATTTCCAAGGAACTGCTTCACAATCCTCTACATTAAGTATCGGTGGCGGTTCATTTATCGGTGGTAGTGTATCTGCTACAGCAAATACTATTGTTGCTAGAGATTCTAGTGGTAATATTAATGTTGTACAAATGAATGGTGTTGCTACAGAAGCAAATACATTGTTAGATCCGTTAACAAGCACATATGTTCCGGCCTCAGTGAATGCCACAGCAAGTACAATAGTAGCTAGAGATGCATCTGGCTCAGTTTCAACTATTAATATTTTGAATGGTGGTTCAGCTAACAGTGGTACTATTGGTACTTCAGCTAAACCGTTTGGTACAGTATATGCTCAATCATTCCAAGGATCTTTTACAGGTTCGTCATCAACATCGGCTGTTAATGTAGTAAGTTCAACTACTGCTGGAGGAATTACTTCTGGAACTAATTTAGTTAATGTTTCAACTAATGTAATGCAAGCAGTATCTTTTAATGCAACTAACGGTACTGCTTCAAGTCCTAGCATTACTTTTATAAGTGATACAACAACTGGTTTTTATTATACAACTGGCGGAAATATTAATATTACAAATGGCGGAGCTGCTGGCGGTTATTTTAGTGCAACTGGCAATCTTACAATGACTGGTAAATTTATTGGTACTGCTACCAGTGCTCAATATGCTGACTTGGCAGAAAAGTATCTTGCAGATCAAGAATATCCATCCGGAACAGTTGTATGTGTAGGTGGCGATGCAGAAGTAACAGCGGTACAAGATGGTGATTTTGCAATTGGAGTTGTAAGTACAAATCCTGCATATATGATGAATAGTGAATTAGAAGGTGGTACATATATTGCATTGAAAGGGCGTGTACCTGTGTTAATTTCTGGACCAGTTAATAAAAAAGATACAATTGTAGCAGGTGCTAATGGTACTGGTATAGCGGGTAGTGGTGCAGTATTTGCTATAGCGTTAGAAACAAATTTAAGTGACGAAGTAAAACTTGTAGAATGTGTAATTCTATAATAAAAGTAATAAGGATATAACATGACCGTAGTGATACCCGCAGTTGGAGCCACAATATCGCATTCAGATTACGATGCTTTGCAAACTGCTGTAAGTAATATATTAGGAACAGGGTATGGCCAAACAGTTCAATCTACGGCAAAAAGTGTAGGTAACACTATTTCCCATAATGACTGGGATGCATTATGGAATGATATTGCTACTTGTTATCTACATCAAACTGGAACATCATTGGGCCAGGGAACTGCACTTGACGGATTTAATCTAGTTCCTCCAGTAGCTAACACTCCAATTACAGATGCAGTTCTTACACAATACTATTATGTAGTTGACATAGATGGATCTAATGCTAATGCAAATTCAATTACTAAGAATAAACATGTAGCTATTGGTTCTTCTCAAATATCTTCATTAACTACACTTCAATTTAATAGTACACCTGCAACTACTTCATATTCATCGGCTTGGAATAACACTCTTGTTATAACTTCGACTATTACATTTGCTAGTGCAAATTCTGCTAATTACTTTTTCTATTCTGGTGGAACTATTAATGTAGTTCCAACAAATAACGGAACAACTAATAAAGACATATATTGCTGGCAAGCATTGTTTACTGCTTATCCAGTTGTTATTAACTACAGTATATTTTCTGGATTGACAAATTCTTTGTCAACGGTGTTTACTCATGCAGGACTTGGAACAGGTTATACATCAAATACATACTTAGTACAAGCATCGTATAATAGTAGCACATACGTTTTAACTGTTGTATTAAATCTTGAAGATAATGTATTGCAAGATAATATTGATGGTACAACAACGGCAACAATTCAAGCTACAATTCCTTCTTTTACTCCTGTAAGTACATCTCCTGTAACTATTTTAACACCAACTGCTGCAACACCAGCATTTACTGGAGGAACTCCTGTAAATAGTTCTTATCAATACGTAATAACCAGTGGAGGTAATACAATTTATTCTGTTACATTCCCAGGCGGTGTATTGACAACCTATAATCCAGGATTGTCTGTTATACAAGGAAATGCTATAACTTTTGCTATAAGCACTCCTGTTACTCCTTTTGCTACTCAATCAAATTTGTATTGGAGAGTTAAAAGTATTAGTAATGGAATAGTATCTGGAGATATTACTGGCGGAGTTACTTCTGGCAATTTAACAGGATTTACAATTGGTGGAACAAATACATCATCTCCACCTTCTATTACAATAACACCTAATACAACTTTCACAAGTAATGTAGGCTTGTCAGTTGAATGGGCTACTGATAGTATGTACAATAATATTGTTCTTACTACTGCAACAATAGTTGTTACAGCTTATCCAACAACTTATACAGTAACAGAAGGTTCTGTTAATACAAATTTTGATGCTAATCCAATGTTTATATTAACAGCAACATTAAATACTCCTGCTGTTACTAGCATAACAATACCAGTTACATATACAAGTTTAATTCCAGGCATTTCTGGAACTACTTATTCTTTAACTTTTACACCTCCTGCAACTGCGGTAGTACCAAGTGCACCGCAAACAATTACTTTACCAGTTATTGGTGCGGCTGCAACATCGGCAATTAGTCCAAATAATACAATTACATTTACTACACCTACTACATATTCTCCTGGTGGAAGTGCACCTTCTATATCTTATACTGGGTCATCTTTGGCAACATATACGATGTCGGCTGAACCAATTATTACAATCACTACTACAACTGCTGTAACTAATGGTGATGGAAAAACAGCTACTCCTACAACAATTTTACAATCAGGCAGTCAATCTGCTACATTTAATCTTACATTGAGTGCTTCCGTATCTAGTGGTACAGCTCAACCAACTATTACTGGAATTACATTTGATTCTGGTTTTAATGCAACAATTACAGGTAGTCAAACTTTTCCTTATACACTGCCGTTGACTGGTTCATATCCTGCTAATTACTCAATTAATGTAGCTTCATTATCTAATAGTCCATCAACAGTTTCTGGAAATGTTAATATAACTTATACAGTACCTGCTGGAAATTTAGGATCACCTGGAACTTTAGCCGCTGGTGTTTATACTATTTCAATACCAGTTAAAGTTTCAAGAATTCCAAGTACTATAGCATTATCGTTTAATCCATCTAGTGGTGCGTTTTCTGATGGAACTTCAACTACTGCAATTCAAGGTACATTGGATGTTCCAGTTCCAAGTGGTGCATCAAATATTGTATTAACAATTAATTATACAGGTGGCGGATCTCTTGCAAGTAGTTTTTCTCCAACTTCTACAGTAACTTTAATATTTACAAGCAGTGGAGGAGTAACTGCTACATCTAGTAATATTACTATACCTGCTCCTGGTAGTGGCCAGACTGGTACAGGAACGATACAAATTAACTATCCTGGCACATACAGTACATCAACTTACATAGCTAGCGATTCAATAACACAAACTATTTCTCCTAG
>Ga0164296_1002284_pt1 | contig 19318 bp, 21 predicted proteins | sample GEODES057metaG_FD_113533 | JGI IMG/M metagenome (GOLD analysis project Ga0164296, IMG submission 113533) | Dystrophic lake water microbial communities from Trout Bog Lake, Wisconsin, USA - GEODES057 metaG | ecosystem: Environmental > Aquatic > Freshwater > Lake | place: USA: Trout Bog Lake...
ACGTCTCGCTCGCCTCCGTGCGGTCGCCATCGATTAGGCGTCGGGAGAGGAGGTATTCTTTTCCTGCAATCAGAACCTTGAGATCGACTTGCACCGGCCTGCCGCGATGGGCATTGGCGTAGGTGCCGGCATATTCAGCCTTGCTGTATCCTTCACCCTGCCGGCGGCGCTTGGTGAAGCCGTAGAACAACCACTCGATTGCTTCGGCAAGGCTGGTCTTTCCGAAGCCGTTGGGGCCGAAGAAGAGAACCAGATCGCGATCGAGGCGAATGGTCTCAGCTTTCGATCCGAATCCTCGGAAGTTCCGGACGGTAAGTTCAACCAGGCGCATCGTCTACGCCTTGCAAATGTTCATCCAACAGAGCGCGTAGTTTAACCGGATAACTGCTCGTCGCCGCCTCGGGGTCGCGGACCAGCTTGATGAATTCCGTGACCAGCTTTTTGCCAAGATCAGCCGTCGTGCTGTCGAGTAGCTCGTCTAGGTGCGTCTTGTCGGTCATCGTATTTAGGTCATTCCCTCATAGCATGAAGCTCAGTGACGGCCTGCCGCTGAAGGTAGTGCAGGATCGTTTTGCCGGTGCTCATGTCGCCGCTGAGCATCGTATCGATGCTTTCGCGCAGCAACGCCCCTGCGAAATCGAGATCACGCGCCAGACGGCTTTGCACCAGTTCCTTGACGCTCTTCGTCAGCAGCATGGTCCCTCCCCTGCCCTCTTTCAGACCAGTTCAAGCCGAAGTTCGCGGCCGACCAGAGCAGCGGCGCGCTGGAGGGTCTCGATCGTGATGTTACCCTTTGCCTTGAGGATGCGATCCAATTGCGCGCGGCTGGTGTGCATGCGTTCGGCGAGCGCCGCTTTCGTGATGCCCTGTCGCTCCATTTCCTGAGTGAGTTGCCACGCAACCACGCGCGTCACCGCCTCGGCCTTCGCCGCTTCGCGGATGCCGTCCTCGGCGAGAAATGCATCGAGCGTCGTGCCCCAATGGGGATTTTTCTTGCTCATGTCTTCATCTCCTTCATCCGTTTCCGTGCGATTTCCAAATCACCTTCAGGCGTCTTCTGCGTCTTCTTGATAAAACCGTGCACAACGCCGATGCGCCCGTCATCGACGAAGAACAGCACGCGGGCGATGCGGCGGCTCGGCAAGGTACTGCGAACCTCCCACAACCCGCCACCCAGAGGCCGACACAGCGGCATACCAATCGGCCATCCGAACTGCACCGTGGCGAGGTCTGTCCCGATTGCGCGGCGGTCTTCGAGCGGCAGGCTTCGCAGCCAGTCGAGAACCGGTTCCGTCCCACCTGCCGTCCGGTAAAAAACGGCGGGTATCTCGCGCAGGTGCTTGGGCGTCATTCCGAACCTTTCTCGCAACAACGTATCATATAAAATACAATTCTGCAAGATAGATGATGGCACGCCCGCCGGTAAGGGCGGGCCAGGCTCTACTCGCCCCATAGGTGGGGCTCCCCCAGCCCCGCCAGGCAAGGCACGGGTCTTGCCCCTGGCGGGTGACGATCCTTTGTGCGGAAGGAAAGAGCGAATTCCAGAAAGAGAGAAAGCGAGAAAGATCGCTTATGGCCGCAGACGCGGCCAGCCTGCTTAGGGGCCGGACCCCTCGGCGCGCGACAAGCGGATTCTTTGGCCTTTCGCGGCATAAACGGCTTCCTCCCCGCAAGCGCGGGTCCCCTCCATTTATTCCACGGTGCCAAAGAATCCGCTTGTCACTTGCACACCCCGGTCTCGCCGACGGGCAGGAAGCAGCGCGCTGCTTCCATGCCTGATGAAAGGGGAGAGACCAAATGACCGAATTCCGTGATGTTTACAGCAAGATCACAAACAGGATCGTCGCCGATCTTGAGCAGGGAGTCCGCCCCTGGATGCGGCCTTGGTCGGCCGAGCACGCCGCCGGAAAGATCACCCGCCCCCTGCGTCACAACGGCATCCCCTACAAGGGAATCAACGTCGTGATGCTGTGGTCGGCCTCCGTCGTGAAAGGCTATGACTGCCCGCTTTGGCTGACCTTCAAGCAAGCACTGGAGCTTGGCGGCAATGTCCGCAAAGGCGAGACCGGTGAACTCGTCGTCTATGCCAACCGCATCACCCGCACAGAGACCGGCGACAACGGCGAAGAGACTGAGCGCGAAATCCCGTTCCTGAAAGGCTACACCGTCTTTAATGCCGAGCAGTGCGACGGTCTGCCCGCGCAGTATGCCGCCAAGGCCGAGCCCCCTGCCCTGCCCCCGGTTGCCCGCATCGAGCGCGCCGACCGGTTCTTTGCAGCGACTGGCGCCACCATTCGGCATGGCGGAACCCGCGCCTACTACGCACCGCAACCCGATTATGTGCAGATGCCGCCCTTCGAGACCTTCAGGGACGCCGAGAGCTATGCCGCCACGCTGGCGCACGAGCTGACCCACTGGACCAAGCATGAGACCCGCCTGGCCCGCGATATGGGCCGCGTGAAATGGGGCGATGAAGGTTACGCCAAGGAGGAGCTCGTCGCCGAGCTTGGCGCTGCTTTCCTCTGTGCCGATCTGGAAATCACCCCCGAGGTTCGCGAGGACCATGCCGCCTATATCGCCTCATGGCTCAAGTCCCTGAAGGATGACAAGCGCCTGATCTTCAGCGCCGCCGCCCATGCGCAGCGCGCCGCGGATTACCTGCATTCGCTGCAACCCAAGCAGGCCGAGGAGGAGCAACAGGCCGCCGCATAGGCGCCCCCCCTCCCCTGCCCCGCACCTTCGCGCCTGGCACGCCAGGCGCGAAGTTGTTGATAAGAGAGAAAGAGGGAAAATGAGAAAAAAGGAATTCGTATAATATCTCTTTATAGAAAGGCGGAATTATGCGAATCTCGCTTTCATGAAAACGATCGTCATCGCGAATCAAAAGGGCGGCTCGGGGAAATCCACCATCACCGTCCACCTCGCCGCCGCCGCCGAACAGGCCGGCGATGGGCCTGCCATCATCTCCGATACCGATCCGCAGGGCACCGCCGCCGATTGGTTCAATCAGCGCAAGAAGGCCGGCATCGAGACGCCGCGCTATTCCGCCCTGTCCCTCGCAGACCTGTCGGGACGCATCGAGGCCCTTGGCAAGGCTGGCGCGTCCTATCTTTTCATCGACACCGCACCCTCGATCGGCGCCGTCAACGCCGACCTGTTTGCGCTCGCCGATCTGATCCTGATACCGCTCAACCCAACGCCTGCCGACCTTCGCGCGCTGGTCAAAGGCCTGCCTCTGGTCCGCCAGTCCGGCAAGCCGTTCCAGTTTGTGCTGACGCGCGTCCGGCCCAATCTGCGTAACAATGACGGTGCAGCGGTCGCGCTTGATGCTCTCGGCTTGGTGCTGGCCACCCGGATGCACGAGCGCGTCATCTACGCCGAGACCTTCGCCCACGGCAAAACGGCGCTTGAGACCGATGCTAAAGGCGTTGCGGCGCAGGAAATCGCCGCGCTGTGGGGCGAGGTCAAGAACAAGCTAGAAAGCTAGAAAGTGATAAAGGGAGAATTCATGAAAGTGAGAATTCTATGAGCAAGCGTCCATCCGTCGATCTGGCCGCCCTTACAGCAGAGGCGGCAGCGCCCATGCACGAAGCCGTGCAGCGCGCGCCGCGCCCGGCACTGGCTTCCGTGGCTGCCGCACCACAATCGGCGCCGGTCAAGGCGAAGCGCGAGGCTGAGCCGCCGACCAAGACCGCCAATCTCCAGGCGTTGGCATTCAAAGTCTCGCCGGCCTTCCGCAAGCGGTTTCGTCAACGCGCCGCCGATGCCGATCTGAAACTCAACGAGCTGCTGTTCGAGGCCCTCGATGCCTGGGAAGAGCAGCGCGGCATCAAGACATAGAATTCGCGCTTTCTAGAAAACAAGAATTCTCGCTTTCCAATATTTTGACCGTGCGGAAAGGGGAGGGGCGACGAGTCGTACGGCACAGACGTCCCGCCGAGCAAGCGACACACCGGAGTCGCCGATAAATCCGCATGCGGAATTCTATAAGAAACCGGGCGATTCCAACGCTCAAGCACGACTCGTTCACACGAACTGCTAGACACGGCCGCAAATCGGTCAGACACTCGGAATTCCTAGTGAGTGATTCGGGTTCGCCGATGCAAAAAGCCGCCACCTCCACTGTCCATACCCGCCAGTACCGGCAGCGCCTTCGCGCCGCCGGCGGAGAGGAAGTGCTGTTCAAGCTGCCGCGCGAAACGATCGCGTTGCTCGACGAGCTCAAGGAACGCCAGGGCCTGCGCAACCGCAGCCTAGCGCTATTGCAACTGATCGAACGGGGGAGAGAAGCAACCCAGTAGGTCGCCAGAAATGCGAAAGCCCGCCTTGCCGGGCGGGCTTTTGCGAAACTCGTGACGGGCCTTCGTACAAGGACACGTCGGGGCTAATCCAACAACCCCAACCTAGTACGAAGACGCCTTGAAGGCAAGTGGAAATTGCCGTTTCCGCTAGCGGGAGAGGTTTGCCCGTCGCGATCCAACCAGAAGGAGGATTGCGATGCAGAAGGAAAGCGCTCCAGAGGCGCACAGGATAAGCTCGACCAAAAACCCGAGTGGATTACGCCGCTTATCGCTTGCCATGCTGGCAACCGGGAAGTTGGCAGAGGATTTCAAAGGCACAGCCGAAGGGCAGGGGGCTACACGCCCCGGCCAGGTGCTAGCTGCCTTCAAGGCGGCAGCACCGCACCTCGGCTTCAACCCGCGTGTCATTCATGCGGTCGATTGGCTGTTCACCTTCACCCAGCCGCAAGACTGGTACGAGGGTAGCCGTCCGATCGTTTGGCCATCCTCCGCCCTGCAGCGTGAGGCGCTTGGCCTTGGCGTGACACAGGCCAAGACGATCAACCGTCACCTGGTCGAGCTTGGCCTCGTCGCCATGAAGGACAGTCCGAACGGCAAGCGCTACGGCCGCCGCGATAAGCAAGGCCGCATCGTCGAGGCTTACGGCTTCGATCTGTCGCCGCTATTCACCCGCATGACCGAGTTTCAGGCGGTAGCCGCAGCAGGCAGGGACCTCCGGGAACGGATGCGCCACTTGCGCCGGCGCGTCACGATCGCCCGCAACGGTCTGTTGCAGATCCTGGAGACGGCCGCCGAGCAGGGCCTCGATGACGCGACCTGGCAGACCTGGGAACGGGAGGGCAGGGCGCTTGCCCGCTCGCTGAAGACCGTCGAACGGCCGGAGGAAATGGAAGTTGGCGTCGTCAGCCTGGAGCGGAGACAGCATGAAGCGCGCGAACGGTTGGAATTGCAGCTCGCCGCGACGGTCGAACCTATTCCCGAAGGTGTGGATACCGACCCCAAGCGGCCGGAAAACCGACCCCACCAATACAACTACAAAGAAAACTCTTATCCTCAAGAGGATACAGTAATTGCTTCCAAAGGGAGTAGTTCAGGAGGGGGCAGCACCATTCCCGAACACTCACCGCCGATCTGGCCGAAAGAGCGCCAGGAAGGGCAGGGGGCACGGCCCGAGCGAACCGACAATGGCGCGGTGCTGAAGGTCAAGACCGACGAACTCGTGCGCCTTGCCCCGCGGCTCAGGCCCTACTTACGAACATCCTCGCCGGCCTGGCCCGAAATCGTCGAGGCCGCCGACTGGTTACGCCACGATCTCGGCGTCTCGAAGTCGCTCTGGGGCGACGCTTGCCTCGCCATGGGCCGCGAGAAAGCGGCTATCGCGCTTGCGATCGTTTCCGCGAAGCCGGCCGCGCATTTCACGGCGTCGCCGGGTAGCTACTTCCACGGCATGGTTGCACGCGCCAAGTCCGGCCAGCTTAATCTCGCTCGTACGTTGTGGGGCCTGCGTGAGAATCCCAACCGTCAGGCCGGATCTCTGCCGCGGCAAAACCGGGACAGGAGAGAATTCTTGAATTCATGAATTCTTCCCAAGGCGAGTGCACCTATCGGCCGGCAACGAGCTTGTACAGACCCAGCCGAGCGTGATAGTCGAGCGTCCAGATCCGAAAACCAAAGCCCCGGCGAACGGGGAGAAATGACCATGCGTGCCTACCCCCGCCGACCATCGAAAGCAGTTCATCAAGGCGTTTGAGAGCCTCGCCCATCACCGCGAACGGCATGACGTGTTCAGCGATTTCCTACAGATGGCTGTGTGCGCGATCCGCAAGAAAACCATGGCGCCAGGTCCGGCCGCCGATGCGATCGAAGCGGAGTACATGGCCGCGGTGAAACGCAATCGGGTAGAGGACGTGCGAGCGATGCCGCGCCTTTTGGGCATCACCACGCTTGCCATCCAGGATGGCGGTTGCGACTTCCTTGGCCAGGTTGCCAGCGATCTTGAGCTTGTCACCGGGCACATGGGGCAGTTCTTCACGCCCTATGACGTGAGCCGCATGATAGCTGAGATGACGCTCGACACCGTCGGGGAGGTCATCGCCGAGCAAGGCTTTGTCACGGTGCAGGAACCGGCTTGCGGGGCAGGGGGGATGGTTATCGCCGCCGCCGATGCCCTATCCAGGCAAGGCTTCGACATCGGCCGGCATCTGTATGTGGACGCGATCGACATCTCGCCGATGTGCTTTCGCATGACCTACCTGCAAGCCGCACTCCGGGGTATCCCGGCCACGATCCGGCGCGGCAACCCGCCGTAGCCTATCTACGCGTGAGGTATCTGCCGCTGTCCGCGCCCTGCTTGACGAGCGGGGTGCCGCGTTCAGGGCGCTGGGCAAACGACGTGCAGCGCACCGTAATTGGTTGCGCGAGGCTCGGGCGACCAAGCGCTATTCAGAGAAAATAGCACAAAGGAACAGAGAGTCTCGCACCACACCTGCGATTACAGCGGACGCGCCAAATTCAATGTGAATTGCGCAAGACCGCCGTTGGTGGAAGGGCGTGCAGAAAGATGACACGACACCGTGGTGCCATTGATGATTGTCGCAACTCCCTGTGTACTCCGTCTGCAATCGCTCAGGACCTGATCAGGCACGTTGAAGGCGCGCAGCATCGACGCCATCAGGGTCCTTATGGACGAATGAAACCTGACTTCGTCGGTGCTGGTGATATCGACGTGCTCGAACACACTTTGAACGGTCAAACTCGCCACCGCCCCACTTATTGAACCGCTTCGGCGCTCATTTTGAGGCGAGATGGATAGTGTGACGAACTGCTGCCGTCGTACATTAAAGCTGAGATTGATCGGGGCGAGCTGTCCTGAGGTGTAGCTTGCGAGCGTTGCGCAGGTGATACCTGAGCCGATTTCTACGGTGGATGCGCACATTCCTGCTCTCGTGATCGAGCTAAAGATCGTGTCAGCGATGGCTGAGTAGGGACCACGCATTCGATTGTCGATGTCGCGCGCCAGGCTTTCACGCTGTGCGGCGGCTCTTTGCTGCTCTGCTGCTTGGGCGGAAAGCTTGGCTGCCGCTTGCTGAGCGCTGATTGCGGCGAGGCCCTGCTGCGTCCAAGTGGCTGCAAGGTTGATAACCCGTGCGATGGCACTCAAATACGAACCACTGAGAGATGCTCAGAGGCTCGCTATCGAGCAGGAACAGGAGCGCGCTCAAGCGAAGCAAGCGTCGCGCGATGAGGCTCGCCAAGCCGGGAAGGCGGAGCCGGAGATCGACCGGGAAAAGGTCCAGGTCCAGGCTCGCGAAGAGGTCGCCCTCGACCAAGCGAAGCGCTACGAGGTGCAAAAAGCTGCCTATGAACAGCGCCAACACGCAGAAGCCGCTAATCGGGAGCAGTCCGCGAAGCGTAGCGAATATATGAGGGCAAACGATCCCCGCGAGTATGCCCGCCAGGAGTGGGATACGCAGCGGAGAGCGGATTTCGCGGATCAGGATAAACAGATCAAGCAGGCATGGGGCGAGCGAAATCAGGCTTTGAGACAGGGGCAGGAGAAGCCTGGTCGCGAGCAATCAGACGCAACTCGGGAGAAGGGCGACGCGGCGCAGCAGCGCGAAGACAATAAATGGAACCGCGCCATGTCAGACAAAGCCCGTGCAGCAATTGAGCAATCGCGTGATCGCGGCGATGAAGATCGTGAACGTAGCCGTTCGGATCGGTAAATCCGGGGGAGATAGTACTATGACCGGTTCACCACTGTGGCGCGGCGGACTATTCATCTTGGTTGCGGTATCCCTGTTGGTGAGTGAGGGCAGGACACAAGAACCGACCTTCAAACCAGCACTCGTGCCGGGAAGTGCGGACATCATTCACAATGCTGGTGGCATCGCCATTGGCATGGCATGCCAAGACGCCCTTAATATAGTCAACAAAACAGCCTATAACCACGCACTGTCTAACGGAATACGTAACGGCGGAGGAGTTGCGCGGGATGGTAAATATAAGAACGCCGTCGAATATTCCGGAAAGCTGTACGAGTTTTTCCCTCGGTACGGGAGCTCAGCCAGCTATGATGTGATTGACTTCAAATGTCTTGATGACGGGGGCAATCGTGAGATTTTTGAGGTGACCAGGACGATCAGATTCGAAGGTCGTGGCGAGATTGGGCCTTCGGTGAGCACTCTACGCGCGCTATTTCAAGAAAAGTATGGCGTGCCATCCGTAGAGTTTTCGCCGACTATTTTTGCAACAATGTTCAATCGTAAGGGACTTATCGAGGGAAAAAATAAAAATTGTGGCCCCTTTCAAAACAACCAACTTTATCTACGAGATTTTGATTCTATAGACCCGGACCAATGTTCCTATGCTTTGACATTCACGGCAAATGTTTTACCGGAGCATCCCGGGAATGCGACCTGGATTAAAATAGTAATTCGAGACTATTTGCGCCTTCAAAATGCTGTTCTTGACATTGATCGCAAAAATAAAGAGCGCGCGACAGTGAATGTGCCGAAATTATAATGAACTCCAATTAGGGGGTGTGTATGGCCCAATGGGCCAGGCACTCGGGCGTATTATCGTAGACAGACCACCTCACGAGGTGGCGCCGGTAATCAGCTTCCACTGCAAGATTCGACATTTAAAAAAGGCCCGCCGCGCTGCCGCGACGAGCCCATTTCCTTGACGGTCATCGCCGTCCCCGGCTGTACCGTAATCGAATCCTATCATCGCCAATTTCCTTGTCCAGAAAATCCCGGAGAGCACGAGAGGCAGAGCCTCTCGTAGGGTGCGGTTACCCGGCAAGAGCCTTGCCCTCTGTACAGCTCATATCACCCATGATAATGTCCTTTATCATGGGTGAAGGGCGACCGGATTCGGGGCAGGGACACGATGGAGAACGACGCACACTTTCGGCAATCGACCCTGCGTGAGCGGATCGTCGAGCATGTTTTCATCGGCGACGCCCTTCGGCTGTTTTGGCAGCGTGGCATCACCGACGTGGAGGTGCTCCGATCCGAATTCGACGCGCACGGCTACGACCTAGTTATGGCGCGTGGGTCGATCGTCCGACATATCCAGTTCAAGACGGGCACCAAGAAACCGGCGAAGGTGTCCGTCGCGCAGGCGCTCGCCGACAAGCCATCGGGATGCGTGATCTTCATTATGGTCACGCCCGAGCTTGAGCTGGGGCCGTTCTATTGGTTCGGTGCCGAGCCAGGTAAACCACTTCCCGACATCGCTGGTTTCCGAAACCCGCGTCGCGCAACTCACAACAAAGCGGGCGAACGGCCTCTGCGGCAAAATCACAGAGAGATAGCCGCCGCCAATTTTGTGGTCGTGCCGTCCTTCCCGAGCATCCTGGAAAAGCTCTTCGGACCGTTGCCGAGCGAGGATGTCCCACATGTCTGATCAGCTACCCGCACCGATCACTCGCACCGAACAGCTCATCGAAGGCGGTTTCGTGCGTGCTGGCGCCTGGCACCGCGACGAGGCATCCGGTTCGATCCGGTTCGTTGGCGAAAAGCCACTGCCGCGCGAGGCGGGCGTATATGCCTACGCGGTCTGCGGCGTCGTTCACTATGTGGGGTCCGCACAGAGCGGCCTGCGCAGTCGCCTTCGTCACTACGAAATCGCGAAGACGCTCAGGACCGCGCACCGCATCCGGCAGGAGGTTCTCGCTGTGCTGGCGGCCGGCCGAGAGGTCGAGGTGTTCACGATCGTCCCGCCGCCGGAGACCGTGAACGGGTTGCCGGTCGATATGGTGCTCGGCTTGGAAGCAGGGCTGATCCGCTCATGGCGGCCGGTGTGGAACCGACGCGGCATGGGGAGGCAATCATGACGGAGCAACTTCCCGTTCCGGTCGAGCGCAAGACGGCGATCACCAAGGCGCGTACGACGCCACAGATTGTCGTGCCGGCGTTGATCGCTGACCTCGGCGAGCAGTCGTCATGGCGCTACGCCGAATTTTTCAGCGCCAATATCAGCAACCCGAATACGCGCCGCGCCTATGGGCGCGCATGTCTGCGGTTTCTGAACTGGTGCGACGAGCGCGGCCTGACGCTGACGCAGATACGGCCCCATGATGTCGCGACCTACATCGCGGACGACCTGGCCGGCGCGTCGGCGCCGAACGTCAAGCAGCAGCTCGCCGCGATCCGCATGCTGTTCGACTGGCTCGTCATCGGCCAGATGATGCCGAGCAATCCGGCGGCTTCCGTTCGCGGCCCGAAGTATGTCGTCAAGACTGGTAAAACGCCGGTGCTGGAGAGCGACGAGTGGCGGCGGTTGATCGACAGCATTCCGACCGACACGGTGCGCGATCTTCGCGACCGGGCACTGATCGCCACCCTTACCTATGGCTTCGCGCGTGTCACCGCGGCACTGACAATGAAGGTCGAGGATCTCCGGCCGCGCGGTGCGGGATGGGTGCTGAGGCTGCACGAGAAAGGCGGCAAGCACCATGTCATGCCCTGCCACCACGCCGCAGCCGAGGCGCTGCACACCTACATTGCGGCGGCCGGCATCGCCGCGGACAAGAAGGGCTGGCTGTTCCGCACTGCCAAGGGGCACCGCGGAACCAAACTCGCCGAGAAGCCAATGGACCAGGCTGACGCCTGGTGCATGGTGCGCCGTCGTGCCAAAGCCGCAGGCATCATGGCGCCGATCGGTAACCACAGTTTCCGCGCGACAGGGATCACCGCCTATCTGGCGAACGGCGGCACGCTCGAACACGCGCAGGCCATGGCCGCGCACGAGAGTCCACGCACGACTAAGCTCTATGACCGGAACAAGGAAAAGCTGACGCAGGACGAGGTGGAAAGGATCAGGTTGTGAGATGCTGAAACCGCTAGACCAAATTCTGCAATCCGACGCTCGCTTTGAGCATATGGTCGGCGGTCTCGATGAGACCGGCGCCATCCGTATGATGGAGATTGCTGATCTCTATGCGTTGGTGGAGCCGCTGGCTCTTCATTCCGGCGTGCCGACAGATATCCGCGAGCAGTTCGACAAAGCGCGCCACGCATTCATCTATTCATGGTTCGCCTATGATCTCGTTTCGTTGGCGGAGCAGCAGGGATATCAAACCCTCGAACTCGCGTTACGCGAGAAGCTCACCGACGCCGAACGCAAGAAGGCTGACGAAAAACGCTGGGGCTTCGGAAAGCTGCTTGAACGCGCCGTTGCCCATCGCTGGCTGGTGAGGTCGGATTTTGAAGCGTCGCCACAATATCCAGGCGGACCAAAAATATGCTTTCTTGATGTGATCGCGATGTTCAGGAATGAACTGGCTCACGGCAGCCGGAACCTCTTTCCGAACGGGTCGCTTGAAATGCTGCGATTGTGTGTCGAGATACTCAATCGGCTTTTTCAGGAGGAAAAGGCAACCTAACTCCATGCGTGGAGGCTTAAGAGGGCAGTTCGATCTGGGTATACAGGTTGTTCGTCTCTCCGTTGTAGGTGACGAGGTCTAAGCCGAAATTCCGGCAGACCTGACGGTATTCAGCCTCCTGATGTGGTCTGCCTTCCCGTCGTGCCGCAGGGGGAACCAAAACAATTTGTGTCGGGGTCTTCATCATCGAAAGACCCCGCCGATGCCGATAGAGCCAATAAGCACTTTCACATGCCCAAACATGCGGTGCGAAAAAGCCATGTGCCTCACGCTCGGCCGGGTCTGCCAGAGTGCTCAGGCGCTGCGCATGCCACTGCCACTGTTTGAGGATGTTGGCGTGCATTCCATCGCCCTGATCCCACAGGACGACGAATATGAACTTGTCGCCGATGTCGATACCAATCGTGCCGGTGACGAGGCAATGCATGAAATCGAAATCAGGTTTTACATGTGGAGAGTCCACGATGAACACGCTGCCGAAAGGCGACGGGTCTGTTTTTCCTCCCTTTGCCCAAACGTCGTATAGCTGCTGGAACAGCCATACTTCCTGGCTGAAATCGGAAACGTCCAGCATGAACGGCGAAGCGGGGTCCTTGATATCGAACCGAAGAGAGGCGTCACGATAAATGCAACCGATATGAATCTTAAGCGCCCACAAGTAGACTTCGGCAGGATCAAGTACGCCTCGGGATATACGCTCCTCAATCGCACCAAAACGATTATTAGCTTCCCGATCAGCTGGCACCTGATGATGCTGATATTTCAGGGTCGTGCCGTTCGGGACTACCAGCGTCTTATTTGACAGATTGAATCTGGCTTGCAGCCAGCGGGGTATGACATGCTCGCTGGAGTTAGTCTCTTTTCCCGTGAAGAGGCATTTCAACTCGATCTCCTAAGCTGCGATCTTGCGCGGCATTTTCGCGTTACCAAACTCAGCCGTAACACGCTGCTCCGCTTCATTACAATAATTGGGGTTCAATTCGATTCCAATTGCGCTACGGCCCGATCGCAGCGCCGCGATTGCCGTCGTCCCTGAACCGAGAAACGGATCGAGCACCAGGCCACCCTCGGGGCATCCACACGCAAGGCACCGATCGACAAGTTCCATCGGAAAAGGTGCTGCATGGCTATGCGGATTTTCGGGGCGTGCCTTGATGGTCCAGATATCTTCTTCATCGCCCAGCGCAGCGCGATTGAAAAAATACTTCACATCCTTTGTGAAAATGAACACGTTCTCATAGGTCCGGTGCGGCCGGTCATGCGCTGTCGGCTCCCCGAGATTTCCCGGCCGTTCCCAGATCACCGCGCTACGCAGCGTCCAGCCCGTCGCCTGCATGGCGATGGCGACGCGCCAGGGCAGGCCTATCAGCGATTTACGCGGCAGGCCAAGACCGGGACCGTCAACGGCACGCAGAGTGTTACGCGCCAGTTGTCGGCCGGAGTGCTTTTTATCCCGGCCGTGCGGTTTGCCCTTCGCATTGTAATAGGCGTCACCGATGTTCAGGAAGAACGTGCCGTCTGGCCGCAGGACGCGCTTTAGCTCCTTGAACGGCTCGACCAGCGCTTGGACGTAGGCTTCGATCGTTGCCTCATGGCCGATCTGGCCTTCGACCTCGTAGTCGCGTTGCCAAAAATAGGCCGGTGAGGTGACGGCTGTGTGGATGTGATCGGAAGGGAGGGCTTTCAGGCCGTCCATCACGTCGGCATTTATGATCTTGTATGACAGGCTGCTGCCGACGTGTCCTTCGCGGACGGATAAGCCTTGGATATGGCTCGGTTGCTCCGGGTCAGGAGCCGCCGCACCCCGTGGGATTGGCGCCGCACCGCTCACCGAGGTTTTGACCAGATAGGCCTGTATGGCTTCCTCTGAGACCCGGATTTGCCCTTTTTTACCGGCCCTTACATGCTGAAGCTCACCCGACCGGACGGCACGCCGGAGGGTGGACATCGACAATTTGAGGGACTCTTCCAGCTCTTGGAGCGTGAAAAGTCGCTGAAGCATACCGATTCTCCCGGGCGCCCCACGGCGCTCAACGGGACAGTGTCATCAGGTGCCACTGATGGTCAATGGTGGTCATGTATGCCGACGTATGTTCACAGCCGAAGCCCGGCCCTCAAAGCGGCGGCGACCGTCATGCGATCGGCTGACGAGGCCAGGATGATTTCCTGTTCGGCGATCTTGGTTGTGGCTTTCGGCGCAATCGCTTCAGGGAACAGCACAACGATCTTTGGATTTGACGATGTTCCAGCCCAGATCGCCCGGAAGTCAGACAGATAACCGAGCGCTTTATAGACGCTGTCACTGATGTAACCGCTATCGGCCGTCTTCTTCACCTCGACGAACGCAACGCGCCGACCTTCTTCCCCGTCACACACGACGACCAGGTCCGGTCGGCGTGGGACACCGCGAACACCGTCATGCGCGGCCAGGATCGCGAGTTGATACGATGCATAGCCTAGCGCGGAGGCCGGCGACTGATCGAAGAAGACACGAACACGGTTCGCTCCGTGCTCGAACAGCGCAATATGGTCTCGGCCAGGTGCCGCCAGTCCATATTGTGTCGGTGTCTGTAGCCCGAGATCATGCTCCAGAACATCCAGCACAAGCACCAGCGCATACAGTTCGAACAGATCGTCGTCGCTCAGTGGTGCAAGCCAGTTCACCATCAGCAGCTCGATGATGTGGCGCCAGCGCGCCGAACGGTTGCGGTCTCGATAGCCCTGACGGCGGATAGCAAGGCCTGCCGCTCGTCGGTAAGCGGGCAGACGTTGCCGTTGCGCCGCCAGACGCATGTGTACATCCAACCAATGGGGCGGCGGCACCTCCCGGAACCATTGGTGGCGCAGGGCTTCTTCACAGCCATCCCTGATTACGGCCAGTTGTGGCAGCAGTGCTTTCGATCCGACGCGCCCCTCAATCCAGCCAATCGTTGCCGCAAGGTCCTCGACCAGCCAGCGGACAAGGGCATTCTCAGGAAGGGCGAAGCTGCGCTGAGGCAGCCGTGTGATGAACTGCGTCGGCAGTAATCGCCCCGATAGGCGACCCAACTTGGTGAGATCCCATCGCGTGTTCCCGCGCAGCACGGGACCGACCAGAGCGACCTCATCGACCTTTTCGTTTGACAGAGAGTCGAGCAGCGGCGGCAGCTGCCGCGTGCAGAAATCCTCATAACCGCCAGAGGCGAGATCGATGATTCCAGCGATCAAAGATACGTCATCCGCGCCGTCTGATAATTTGTCGAGGAAAGCAGACAGCGCCGCAGGATCAAGCGGCGAACCGGTCGTCGCGGACACGGACGTGCCGAGGTTCGTCAGATGCCGGCCGGCGCGGCCGGGATCGGTGATGAAATTCCTCCACTCGTCGCGCAGCGTCACTCCACGAAGCCCGTCCAGACGGCAAGTCGCCGCGCGAATTCCTTCACTTCCGCCGCGCTGAGATGTTTGCCGACCAGCGCCACCAACTCATCGTGTTTGTCGGCCCTGCCCTGGAATTGCGGCGCCACATAGAGATCGAGCGACGACACCAGAAGCGATGACGTCAAGCGTGCACCGTCGAGCGCGATTTCACTGCGGGCCTGTCGCATCATCGCTTCCGGGATCGCGTAGCCCATCGCCATATCGATCGACGCCAACCCTGTCGGATCAGCGAAGAGAGCCTTAAGCGCCGCAAGGTAGTCCGGCCGCAATGCGGCCAATCCGTCCACCCCACTCCCTGCACCAGCTTCCAGGAGCTGGTGATAGATGTCTGTCGGCGGAATATTGACGGGTATGAATGCGAAACGCCGAACGAACGCGTAGCTCAATCGTTTGAGGCTGGCTTTGTCGGCATCGTTCATCGAGCCGATCAGCCGCCACCACAGAGGAAGCCGAATAGTTTCTGTCGCCGGATCATCCGTTGCGGCACTTGCGACCAGACGGATGCGGCGGCTCACGCCCTCACCTTCCGCGTCGGTTCCACGCATCAGATACGGAAGATCGACATCGTTCCCACTCAACAGCGTGAAGAGTTCACCGAAGGCCTTGTCGATATCCGCGCGGTTGATTTCATCGATGATGAGGGCACGCTTGCCCATCATCGCGTTGACCACAAACCCCGGTAGAAATTCGAGCTGACCGGCGGTTGATGCCGACGGAAAATAGCCGCCGATGGTGTCAACCGTGGTCCACTGATCGGTCGCCGCGACCATCGAAAACGGGATGCCGGTCGCCGAGCACAGACGGCGCGCCAGCTGCGTCTTGCCGGTCCCAGGCGGCCCCGTGAAGATCACATGCATGCCGGCGCGTAGTGCTGCCAGCGCGCGAAATGCGGCTTCTTCCATGCCGCGCAGTTCGCCGAGGGCCGTACGCACATCTTCGGCATCTACCTCCCAAGTGTAGTCAGCTTCCTCTTCCACATCTTCCGCTGCGACCGGGGTCGCAATTCCTGGCCCTGCGACTGCCGCCGATGGTGCGACGGGGGGTGTAGGGGGCGGTTGCAGGAGCGCGAACAGTTGGCCGGCCGCAATCGGCTGCGTAGCGAGCGCTATAGCCGCCAGAGCCGGATCAGGCGTCGTGTCGAACACGGCGCCCACCAGTTTGTAGGCAACCAGTTTGAATTCATCGACGAAGCGATCAATCGCGGCCTGATGGGACGGCAGATCATCAAGACGATAACACCAGGCGGCGAGGTTATGAACGGAGATCGGCACGATCCCGATGACATCGGCGCCCCGCGTCGCCAGGACTGTCAGGAAGTCGGGATGAAACGACCAGAGGTCATTGCTTGCCCCCGTCCCTTGCAGATAGATGAACGGCTTGCCGGTGCGCATGCGCTGCAGGCTTTTGCCGGCATTATCCCTTACCTTCCAATTAGACACGCCATCGCGCTGCGCGCCGAACGGCACATACCAGGGTCGGTCGGCCGGCCCGCCCTCCGGCCGAAAGTACTCCCGCATCAGCTCCGTTTCCTGCACGCTTCCGAATGCTTTGGACGGCGTGGGGGAGATCGGAACCTCAGCCTTGAGCATGCCCAGAAAGCTGATCAGTGACGGATGCGTGTGGCTCGGCAAATAGCCGAGCGCGTGCGTCACATGGGCAGGAGTGAAATACGGCATAAGGCGCCCGATCGAGCTATGAGGACACGATCGGAGCCGCTGCTCTGATCGTTTTTGTTCTCATAGGTCACTCAGGCGAGTCAATCCAAGCGCCGGGTGCCGGCTGCCTTTGGCCATCATCCTGACGGAAACCGCCAGCCGGCGGCGCTCGGCCTACCGGGGCCGCGTTGTTCCATGGTCGTCAATGTCAGGTAAACCTGATGATCCGCTGCAAGCGGCCGCCGCCATTTCGAGGTGCTGGGGACCAACTTCGACGTTGTGACTTCGCTGGCGGAGGTGAAATTTTGATCACGTCAGCAGTCCATATCGCCTAAGTAGGCCAGATACTCGGTCGATGTGCGGATTTATGGCAGTCGCCAAAGGTGTCGAATAACCGACTTGCGAATGATGGGCTGGGTCAGCAAAGCCGACCGTATCAGCTAGGCCACTATGTTCCTGAGGCGTCGTGTCTGGGATGGTCCGGAACAATTTTAGCAGGTCACCCGTCGTTGCATTATCGTATTTCGCCGGCGCTGGTGTGCCGATCTTCATCATGTGAAGCTCACGGATAAGCACTTCGATCAGAACCCGAAGACGATCAACCGCATGTTCACGGTTTGCCACGTTCCCTTGAGCACAAGCCTTAATGTGGGCGAGCATTTTAGCAATGCGCGCTTGCTCTGTCACAACCGGACCAGTTTGCGCGTAGTTGTCCAGATGGAAGTACCGATGCGGGCGAGAGAGATTTATGGTCTGGAGGCGGTCGGTGATGCTCTGGACGTGCGACAAGATGATAACCTGCTTGCCGCAACTATCGATCAAATGCGGAACCATCGTAGAGAGGAATGCCTCAGCATGGTCGTCATCCATTGCCTGAACGGGGTCATCCAGCACGATGAATCCAAAGGGTGAGCCGGGACTGGTCGCCTGCATGACCCAAACGGAAAGCCCAAGGCAATTGAGCTGGCATTCGCTGAGATTTGCGGCCGCTGGCATTTGCACACCAAAACTGGCGGCATGCAGCTTCATCTGATCAGTGCCTGGCTCCATGCCCTGAAACACGACATTCGCGCCGGGATTAAGCATGTCATACAGCGTTTTGACCTCACCGCCGCGGGTGGTGAGCAATGCCTTCTGTTTGAGTTGAAGGGAGGTTTCTACGGCACGGATCACCTCCTGCGTTTCAGTCAGGATCGTCTCATATTTTTCGTGCAATCGCATGGCCGCTGTGGAGCGCAGCGTCTTGCCGACAGCATCGATCCTGGCAACGACATCATGCGTGGCAATGTGGTCGTTCAGCACCCGCTCAAAAGTCGGCCAATGGTCTTGATAGGCCCTAGTCGCCGCCCCAAAGTCGGCGCAGGCACGCGTGATATTGTCGTGCGTAGCAGTCGCTTCGGCCAGCAATTGCGGCGCATTGGCTCCGTCTACGATTTTTGCAGAAACCCCTCGCAGGTAATCCGCCACCGCCTTTGTCTCGGTGCTAAGGGTCGTTTTCGCTGCTTCGAGCCTGTCATGGTTTACCAGAAACGCCTCAAGTTCTGCCTCTGAGCCCTTGAGCAGGTTTTGCAATAGGGTCAGATCCGAGGGCAGCAGCCCCTTCGTGCAGCATTTCAGAGCCGCTGTGTTCAAGGTCGTGAGGGCGGTAGAGGCTGCCGCAGTTTTGGCTGTGAATGCCTTGTCGCTGGCGATTGCGGCAGCTCCGTCAGTGATCCGTTTTTGCAGTTCGCCGCGCTTGGCGGGCGTGAGAGTTGGCGCTTCGCACATCGGGCATGCATCGCTCGTCGAGGACAGGGCGAGCCCCCTGCCCCAGAAGTCCAGTAAGGCGGCATTGTAGGTGGCAGCGAGCGCGGCGATCGCGCCACCCAAAGCGGTTTTGAATTCCGCGAGGTTCGCATTGAGGGTGCCGGCATCCTCAATGAATGTCTCTAAATCGGTTGCCGCAGTCGGGGTCGGAGCAACTTTTCCGATGTCGAAGATTGCTTTGCTTGCAGCACCGCGCCTGTTCCGCAGGGCTGCCAGCGCTTCATCGGCTGTTGTGGCGGTGGCACCACACAGACGCGCTGCGACTTTTATGAGGATGTCAGTGTCGTCCGCCGCAATCACCTGCATCGGTGTTTTTTGCCAACGCGCCGTCAGCTCGGAGGCGTCCGGCAAAAGCGCAAGCGTTGGCAGGTTGGCCGTCAACTCCTTTCGTGCGTTGATGATCGTCGTCGGCGGCGTGCGCTGAAAGGACGCCCGCGCGCTTTCGAGCGATGCTTTGAAAGCAGTCAATTCGTCGAGGCCGAGCGCAGATCCGATCGCGTCGCGCCGATCCTTTGGCTTGCTGTGAATGAAAGTTTGCAATCCATGCTGGGCGACGACCGGATAGACGGCTTCACTCGACCCGGCAGAGATTGTGCTGAAATTGGCCTTCACACCGTCGATGTACGTCTCGCTCGCCTCCGTGCGGTCGCCATCGATTAGGCGTCGGGAGAGGAGGTATTCTTTTCCTGCAATCAGAACCTTGAGATCGACTTGCACCGGCCTGCCGCGATGGGCATTGGCGTAGG
>Ga0164296_1002285_pt1 | contig 19311 bp, 16 predicted proteins | sample GEODES057metaG_FD_113533 | JGI IMG/M metagenome (GOLD analysis project Ga0164296, IMG submission 113533) | Dystrophic lake water microbial communities from Trout Bog Lake, Wisconsin, USA - GEODES057 metaG | ecosystem: Environmental > Aquatic > Freshwater > Lake | place: USA: Trout Bog Lake...
AGCAGCACAAGAAAATCTCGATCTGATGTATTTCATTAAGTCGGGAGAGCGCGATGGTGACATCATCACTGATGTACCTTGTGCAATCCACGTCGTTTTTCCTACAAAACCAGAAGAGTTTCATGGTGATCAGTTAGCCTTTGTCTCGGAGTGGCTCGCCAAAGAGTATTCCAACAGCAAGCTCCCTTTTGTGCCGCATATGATCGATTTGCCTCACGTGGAAGGAGATCTGAGGCAAGAGCTCAACATTCCAAAAGAGGCAACTATCCTCGCTTGCTATGGTGGTCAAGATAGTTTCAATCTACGCTTTGTGCAAGAGACAATAGTTAAAGTGATTGAGAAAAGAAAAGATCTATTCTTTCTATTCATGAATATCACGCCTTTTGCAAAACACGAAAGATTGCTCTTTTTACCGGGTAGTACCCAAATGGATTACAAAATGCGCTTCATCAATACTTCTGATGGCATGATCCATGCACGAGGGATAGGTGAGAGCTTTGGTCTGGCATGTGGAGAGTTCTCTATTAAAAATAAGCCTGTGCTTACCTATGCCTTATCTCCACAACGAAGCCACATCGAGATCTTGGGTGACAAAGCTTTGCTCTACAAAGGCCCAAAAGATCTAGAACGTATGCTCTTGGCATTTAATCAAAACGTGCAGCATCAACAAAATTGGGATGCCTATAGTGAGGATTTCTTACCGGCGCCAGTCATGCAGAAATTCCAGGAAGTTTTTTTAGATACCCCCAAAATGGATCTCAATCTGAGTGCGATGGATAAGCTGGCTATTCAGGGTTATCGTTTTAAGAGAAAACTGCGTAATCTTAGTAAGAAAATCTACCTATAAAGTCTATGAATATTCTGCTCACTGGTGGTTTGGGATTTATCGGCAGCCATGCTGCCGTAGTACTCGCTCAGCAGGGACATCAAGTAACCATACTCGATAACCTCTGTAATAGCCAAATTGATGTTTTAGCCAATCTTGAGTCGATTACGGGTAAAAAATTGGGCTTCTATGAGGCAGATGTCCGGGAAGGATTAGTACTGAGAAAAATACTATCTGACAATCAGATTGAGGCTGTGATGCATTTTGCTGGCCTAAAGTCCGTTGCTGAGTCTGCCCAGGACCCCTTGAAGTATTACGACAATAATGTCTGTGGAACGATCAATTTAATTGAGGCGATGCAAGATGAGAAAATCAATAAACTCATTTTTAGTTCAAGCGCTACCGTCTATGGCGTGCCACAGTATTTACCTTATGACGAAGAGCATCCCCTAAGCCCAATTAATACCTATGGAAAAACCAAGTTACAAGTTGAAGAAATACTACAAGACTTGGTGAAGTCGGATCCAAGTTGGTCAGTGGTTGCCTTGCGTTACTTCAATCCAGTCGGGGCTCATGAATCTGGGCTCATTGGTGAGTCTCCTAGCGGGATTCCGAACAATCTGATGCCCTATGTATGCCAAGTAGCCAGCGGAAAATTACCTCACCTCAATATCTTTGGTGATGACTATGAAACAAAAGACGGGACTGGTGAGCGCGACTATATTCATGTGATGGATCTCGCAGAAGGCCATGTAGCAGCACTCAATTTTGTCGATCAGTATCCTGGTTTTCATGCGATCAATCTAGGAACTGGTATCTCGTATAGTGTCTACGACTTAATTGGCGCCTTCGAAAAAGCGGCCAATTGCAGCATTGCTAAAAAAGTACAGCCGCGCCGAAGTGGCGATTTACCAATCTACTATGCTAAAGCGGATAGGGCTAAAAACCTCCTGGGCTGGCAGGCTAAACGTGATTTGCAAGTAATGTGCGAGAGCGGCTGGAATTTTCATAAACAGAAGACTTGACTGCTATTTATTCAGAATGCCCAGAATTGGTTGTAACACCTCTGCCCACTGATAAGCCATGGCTTTTTGAACCGCAAGATCTTGCATATTTCTTTTTGCTTCGGGTGTAAGAGAAGAAAAGTGTCTTAGGCCTCGTGCAATATCGGCACTCATTCTTTCTACAAAAATGCCATCTTGACCATTGGCGACGTAGTCTTCTAATCCACCTACTTTGGTGCACAGAACGGGCAGACCGCATGAGAGTGCCTCGATACCTACCAGACCAAAAGATTCGTATTCGGTGGGTAAAACAAAGAGATCGGCTCCTTGAAAAAGTTTTGCTAGATCTGTCCCATGAACGCCTGGCATTGCTGAAACAACTGTCTCTAAACCCAAATCCTTTGATTTAGATAAAAGCTCTGTGGGGTCATCACGACCAACCACCAGGTAATGAAATTTAAACCCGCTTTGCTGGATCAACTTCAGTGCTTCAAGAACAAGAAGACAGCCTTTGCGCTTGATTTCATTCGTCACTGTGAGAAATATGGCGGTATCGTCAGGGATACCGAGTAAAGCCCGAATTTCTCTTTTTGAATCATTCGCTGGATAAAAGACGGAGCAATCAACGCCATGCGGCACAACATGGCTTCGATGCTTTGCAGGAGGATAAAAACAATCAATTTCAGATTTCGTCCTCTTCGACGGCACCAAGATCTCCGATTGATTTCTCAAAAAAATACTTGCTTCACAAAAGATATAAAACCAGTGCTTAGGATTGAGTAGCCATTTAAAAGACCCCTGTTTCAATCGTTCAAACTGGGCCGCTATATGACAACTACCTGCCATCACCAAATCTGCGGTAAACAGCGCGCAGGGCGCACTGATAATGCGACTTTCAAAGCTATTTGCTAGTTTCGCTTGCCGTCCTGCTTGAATCATCCAGTGAGCTCTGTGGAACATGTCCAACAGCAGGTGATTAGATTTCTGAATTGGGATGATGTGTACTTTGCTACAGTAGGGGCGTAGTGAGTCATCCATCTCTGAGCAGATAACCTGAATTTGATAGTTATTTCTGAAGAGAAACTCCAACACCTCAGCCATTACGCGCTCAACCCCGCCCGTATATCCAATCGAGGGATAGACTATCGTGACATCGTGTGTTGGGCTAAAGTGTTGTGTGGAGGCGCTCATAAATGCCTTGTTTTAAGATGAGGAAGTAAGCCAGTATCAAAAAAATACTGACTGCAATGACGCTGGCCATAAATATGCCGATATAGCCATAGGAAGCACTGAACCATCCAGTTAAGAAAATTTTCAAAATAATAATCGCCATTAACCATGGACCCAGTCTTGCAGAGACAACTGAAAATTGTAAAAAAATTTGCATCAATGTCGTTGATAGCGTTAAGAAAAGCAATAGGCCAGATAGAGCAAAGACTATTGGGCGATCTATCTCAATATGCCCCCACAGCATGGATAAAGATTCGCCCCAGCTAAAAAAGACCGCGGCGTATAGAAGCCCAATTCCTAAAAAAATAAGATAAGCAGCGTTGATTTTTCTGATGACAAGCTTTTTATCAACACTTCCGACTTGAACAACAAAGCTAGCGATTACAGGGGTCAGGGCTGCAGCCAGAAGCCCAACGCCCAGGAGTTGAAAGCGAGAAATAATATTTACTTTTGCGATATCTTGGGGCTCGAGAAAAAAACCAGATAGATAAACATCCGACCCAATCAGCATGGTCATGCCAATTTGAATGATCCATAAAATCGAGCCTTCCTTACACAAGGTAAGACCGGTCGATTTAATTTGAGTCCAATGGTTTTTTGCTGTGAAGCAAATTATCGAAAAATCTAATCTAGTGATAGACAGGTACAGTCTTGTAACCAGTGGGATGTAGAGCAGGCAAGTAATGAAAAAACAAAATACGAGAGTGGTTAAGCTCCAATGAAAAAAATAGGCTAAGGTGTAAATAACTATTTGTATCACCGAGCGTAAGGTCTCAACTAGACCAACAATTGCAGTATGGAGATGAGCTAGTAGGGCCTGAGCTGAGACAGTACCCAAAATTGTGGCAGAAGAACATAAAATTGCGAGATTGCGAAGATGCTCTTCTTCAGTTGAGGTTCCCAAAACAAGGCTGTACCCTAAGACCCCAAGTGCAACAACGATGAGAACAAAAAACGTCATCAGTAAAGCAGTTGTATAAAGCACCCGTTGTTGCTCTGATTTTTCAGTCTGTATATTTCTCCCGATTCGAACTCGCATTGAACTAATGTAGCCAAAATCTTGACTGGTAATCAGCGAGTAGATTGCAAAAAGCCATGCCCACAGGCCAAAGTCTGTAATGTTGAGAAGACGCCCGAGCAAGAAGATATTGAGAAAGCTGGCAGTTAGCCCACTTACTCTAGCCAAAAGATTGGCGGAAGCCCCTTGAAGTAATGACTTAGACATCTTAGTGATTATTTCTATTCATGCCGGCAATAATGACTTGTTTTGCCAGAGCAGCAGGTAAAAGAGCTACGGCGATCATCCAGGCGATATAAAGTAAGCGTTTTTTTAGGGAGAAGCCTGGCCAGCAAAGGATTGAACTAAATCCATCTTTTAAGCATTGAATCCTAGAGTCTTTTGGAATCGGATGATCTTGTGGCGCGACTCGCAATGAGATTAACCGCAGTTTGATTTGAGCAGGCATTGCATACCGGAAAGGCTGAGAAACCAGATTTGCATTTGCTAGAGCTTCGTACACTAGATTGCGGGTTTTAACAGCGAGTTCAACTGCCTTTGATGGAATGGAGGGGCTATTGTTCATAACAAAGGTATTCATAGACTGTGGTTTGTCATGGATTCGATAAAACCCACCGTAGCTCTTTAGGGTGCGAACGTTGCCGCTAAAAGGGGCTACCAAAGCAGGTAATGTATCCGCTCCAATTTTCCAATCATGATCGGTCATCGGGAAAAACTGTTGTAATACTGATCGTCGATAAGCATTTCCGCTTCCAGGAGGACTAGCATAATTGCCAAATTTTTTGATGATTGGCCTCACATCGCCATCATGGAGCGTTTCTGGAAATAGACTGCCAATTGGATGACTATGATCATCGATTAAGGCAAGCCGCCACTGCACTTTAGCAACTTCTTCATCCTTGAATATTTCGACAATCTCCTCTATTACATTCGGTAGCAAAAGATCATCGGAATCAAGAAAAATAATAATCTCTCCGCGGGCCACATTAAAGCCAGTGTTGTAGGCGCTGCCTTGTCCGCCATTGGGCTGTGAGATGACCTGAATTTGGCCGTCAAAAGATTGGGCTAGCTTGACTGATTGGTCTGTAGAGCCATCATCAACCAAAATAATCTCAACATCGGGGTAGGATTGTGAAATAGCACTTTGAATACACTCTGCAAGAAAGCGTTCGTAGTTATAGTTATTGATTAAAACAGAGACCAGCATTCAATGTTTCCGGATTGAGGTGGGTAAGCTGTGCCACATCATTTTACGTGAAGTCATAGTGATCAGGCCCTCTAAATCACAATATTTATTAATAATTACTATTAAAGTATTGCAAGATAGAATAGACCCTTAGTGGAAGTTTTGTGTGGTTTGTTCTGCGGTTTTTTGAATAATGGACTGAATTTATCATGAAGATCACGCTTGTAAAGCTTGGCGGAATTGGCGATATTGTTCAGCTCTCCATTGCGCTCTTTGCTTTTAGAGAAAAGAACCCGGCTGTCAAAGTGAGCTGGATCACCAGCCAGTCAAATGCAGCTCTGATTGAGGCTTTTGGTATTGCTAATGAAGTGATTGCAATTGACGACAAAAAACTATTTTTTGGCAACCCTCTCAAAAGAGCAATACATTTATTTCTAAATGTATTGAAAATTGCAAAACTCACTTATCGGAATCAAAAAATTATTACAGCCTATGTTGACTGGCGATATCGCTTACTTACTGTAATTATGTTTTGGATTCCAAACTCTAGCTTCCCAAGACGCGCACATAATCCCCTATTACAGGCGAGAAATCGTGTTTATGAATACTGGAGACTATTACATTCATCTAATGAATATCCTGAGACGGATTTGAATATTACAAAAGCAACAGCAGATTTTGGACAGGGATTTATATTAGAAAACAAAACGATAGGAAATCCATCTGGACTAGAAAAAAATAGCTATATGGTTTTGGTGCCAGGAGGAGCAAAAAATATACTTCGAGATGATGGTTTACGAAGATGGCCAATCTCTCACCATGTATCACTCGCTAAAAAATTAATTGAGCAAGATCAGTTAGTTGTTATTGCCGGCGGTCCAGAAGACCAATGGGTTAAAGATGCTTTTGTAGGCTTACCCATTATTGACTTGGTGGGCAAAACATCCCTCTTGGAGCTTGTTCATTTATTAAATGACTCCAAATTAGTGGTAGTTCACGACACAGGGCCAATGCACTTAGCAGTTTTAACCCAAGCGCCCTTGATCGCTTTGTTTGGCCCAACGCCAATGAATGCTCTATTGCCTTTAGGTAGGGCTAGAACTAATGCGATTCAGCTCGGCAATCAAATTGCCTGCTCACCTTGTTACGATGGAAAAAACTATGCAATTTGTAACGATGCTATTTGCATGAAATCTATCAGTGTCGATTCTGTGATGCAATCTATTAGAGATCTCATTTGAAGGTTGCAATCGTTCATTACTGGTTAGTAAACATGCGTGGCGGCGAAAAAGTGCTGGAAGCACTTTGTGAACTCTATCCTGAGGCAGATATTTATACCCATGTTTATGATCCGAGAAATATTTCAGAAACGATTAAGCGCCATCATATTAAAACTAGCTTTATTCAAAGACTGCCTAACGCAATTGCCTGGTACCAAAATTATTTACCCCTGATGCCCTTTGCATTACGTTTCTTCAATCTCAAGCAATATGATTTAGTGATTAGTGCTGAATCAGGGCCTTCCAAAGGGATGCGTTTAAGTAAAAATGCGCTTCATATCTGCTATTGCCACTCACCAATGCGGTATGTATGGGATTTGTTTGATGAGTACTTTCGTTCAGTAGGTTTATTTAAAAAAGGGATGATGCTCTTATGTATGAAACCCTTGCGTATTTGGGATCGCTGGACCGCCAAAAGAGTGGACCAATTTATCGCAAATTCCACCACAGTACAGCGCAGAATCCGAGATTGTTATGGTCGTGAATCCATTGTTATTCACCCGCCGGTAGATTTAGAGGCCTTCCAGATATCCTCAAAAGTGGATGATTACTACCTATTATTTGGTCAAGTGATTCAATACAAGCGACCTGATCTGGCAATTAAGGCATTTAATGCTTCTGGAAGAAAGTTGATTGTGGTCGGGCAGGGCAATATGCTCAATGATTTAATGAAAATTGCCAAACCGAATATTCAATTTATGGGACGCTTAGAAGACTCTCAGATTCAGAGATTAGTCTCCCAATGCAAGGCTCTCATATTCCCAGGCTTGGAAGATTTTGGCATCATTCCTGTAGAAGTCATGTCCTCAGGCAGGCCTGTGATTGCTTATGGGCAGGGTGGGGTGCTAGATACGGTGATAGATGGCCAAACTGGTATTTTCTTTTCAGAGCAAACCGTAGCCTCTTTAAATGCAGCAATCGACAAGTACGAAAAGACTGGAGATCAATTTATTCCAAAAAATATTCAAGCCTCAACTGAGAAATTTTCAAAAGCACAATTCAAGACCCAATTTACCGATCTGATCAAAAAACTTCAGAGAAAATCTGGCTATAGATGACGTTTGTTTCTAGAAAAAGGTTCTATTGCTGTGAGCAGAATAATTTTAAGATCAAGAGCTAAAGACCAGTTTTCAATATAAAAGAGGTCATACTCAATCCGTTGGTTTAAATCGGTATCGCCACGAAGTCCATGAATCTGCGCCCATCCCGTAATGCCTGCTTTAACTAAATGTTTTTTGGCATAGTTAGGAATTTCTTTAGCAAATTGCTCGATAAACTCTATTCGTTCGGGTCGGGGTCCGACGATCGACATCTGACCACGCAGTACATTAAAAAACTGTGGTAACTCATCCAGGTTGTACCTGCGTAAAAATGCAGAGAAAGAATCCACCACTTTATTTTGAGCTCCACCCCATTCCACTCCAGCCTTTTCAATATCTACTGGCATTGAGCGAAATTTGAGCATTTCAAAAGGTTTACCGTTGAGACCTACTCTAAGTTGTCGATAAAAAATCGGACCAGGGGAGTTGAGCTTTACTAGTATCGCCAGGACAACAAAGACTGGTGAGAGAAAAATACAGAAAACAAGAGATAAGAAAAAGTCTTCTATGTTTTTTAGATATAAGCGATTGCCTACAAATGGCGAGCTAGAGATATCAATCATGGGGACGCCCGCCACTTCGCTGATGCCATGGTTTAGTAAGCGATGCATGAATAGATCAGGACTGAATTTAATTTTAGCAGAGCTATTCGATAAATTTTTCAGGATATCTTTAAATTGACTAGCTTCTTCCAGGGTAAGACAGACCCAAATTTCATCGAGCTGCAAACGACTGAGTTCATGCAATTGTGCATCGTCTAATTTTTTGAGATGAACCTGTAGTAGATAGTCTGAAAAAGTATTAGAGGCAATGTATTCAATTAATCTTTGAGATGCTGCGTTATCGCCAATAATAGCGATTGAAGTCTGCTTTTGAGATTGAATTAGCGAATGCCGAATGAGATAGCCATAAACGAGATCCTGCGAGATTAGGAGTACCCAAGTCAGGGACCCCCAAAGCAAAAGCCAAACTCGAGAGAACAATAGACTGCTTTGAGTTAGCAAAATAATCAGCAGGACCAAGGCAAAGGTTTGCCACCATTGACGGCTTAATTGCTTCAAGCGCCCAAAGCTATCAGAAAGCGGTCTTGAAAGAACTCCGCCCCCAGTCAAAATAAAAATAAAGCCGCTAAATAAAATCATAATCCAATAAAACTGATTAGGGAATGGCCGATCGAAAAATCGAATGCTTAGACTCCCCATCCCTGATAAAAGGATGAGGCCCAAACTGAATAGGCGGTAGGCTAGTGTAGACATGGGTTTGAGGGGGACATGCCTAATATAAATTTTATAATAAATTTAATTGCATTGCTTTCTTTTGTTGGTAAAATACGAGTATGATTATTTCAAAATTAAATGTCAATTCAATAAAATCAATAATCTTAAACACGCAAACACATTCATTGAAGGTATTTTTCCGTAAAATTTATCTTTGGTTGATTGGACTCTACATTTGTGTAGTTTTCAATGAGTTTATTAAGCGACCGGTCGATTTTTTTGCCCTATTGTTAATTCTTTTTGGGTTGTTGCTTATCTCCAGCAAGAATATTGCTCTTCTATTGCTTGCAATAAAAAAATCAATAAGTTTAAAAATACTGTTATTGTCTTTATTCGTTTTGAGTTCAATTTTTATATTTAGCACTGTAACTCAGCCATTTAATTTGGACAGCTTCATTCAATTTTCCGCCCAATACTCAATTCATATTGGATTAGGTCTAATAGCATTGCTGGTAATTCCATTGAATTTAGAATCACTCGATTTTCTTCATAATTCTTGTGTATTGTCGTTGATGCTTTTAACCCTTAGTGACGCAGGATATTATTTATTTCAAATTTTATCTAATTTAGATGTAAGCATCGGCTTCAGCCATCGCTGGTTTGGGGATGGATATGTTTTCTTAACCCCATTTTTAGTTGCTCGTATAATGTCTTTGAGGCGGGCAATATTTTCAAATTCCTCTGAAAACAAAACAGATTTTTCAGTAAATAATTTTCATTCTCCTTCAAAAGATAAGGTTCTGCTATTGTGTTTTGGATTGTTGACAGTGATAGTTGTTATTTTTTCTGGGGGAACTGGTTCAAGATCAACCTATATAACTATTTTTCTTGAACTCATTGTATGTCTCTTTTTTCTTCAAAATATAAAAATTTCAAGAGTAAGCTTAAAAAAGAGAATCTTCAAGAACGGCTCTGAATTTATTTTTTTAATTTATAGGTTTTTCTTCACATTTGCACTGGGAACTGTATTTGCATTAGGAATTATTTATTTGATGTCTATGATATCCCCATATCTATTTAGCAGTGCCATAGATCGGGGATTGCGAGCGACATCTCGAATTGAGAACGCTTGGATACCAGGTATAGAGCTTATAACTGCATCCCCTTGGTTTGGATATGGCTTCGGGCATCAGATTTGGGATAATGCGTATTCAACTTTACAATCTAAGCATCCCGGAATTATCAATCTTGGAAGTCCTCACAGTTGGTTTATAGCGGCTGGTTTTTTTGGTGGTGTGTCAGCAATTGTTGCCCAATTAATATTCGTGATTTGTTTAATCTTCTTATTACTCCGGGTTACATTCAAAAGTTACGCAAAATTGATATTCCGCAAAACTGAATTTTTTTTAAACTCCGAGCCTTCCTTATCCGGCAAGAAAGAGGTCTCTGAAATTTTTCATACCTCACTTGCATCAGTTCTAAGCTTTATTGCTTTTTATTGTCTTCGAGGAGCGGTCGAATATACAATCTACAAATATATCTCTGTAACTTTAATACTAGGAGTACTAGTAATTTTAATTTGGGGTGATAGGCGCTTCAAAAAACTTCACCTAGCTTAATTGGTAAACTTCACTAAAAAATAATGAACCATATATATCATCTATCACTAAAAGATTTTTTAACAATGATTAAAAGATCTTGGATCAATCTATTTATATTTTCAGCAGTAGGTTTCATTGTCGCATTTATATATTCAATTTATGCGCCAACTTTATTTTTAGCTAAGGCGGAAATTAGGCTGCATCAAGTAAAAATTAGCGGATATGAGTGGGCTAGCTTGGATGAGCCCAATGCATTCGTTGCTAGGATTAAAAATCCAGATATCATTACTGAAAAAACTTTAGGTGATTGCGGGTATGACTCTGGGGAAGAAATGCTCAAAAAGATGCAATTTTCGATACTTGATCAAGCACCAGTTATTATAAGATTAAGTCTAAAAAATCGCACTCCTGATTTATCTCGAAAATGCTTATTGAGCTATATCGACGATATAAAGATTGTGCAAAAGAATTTAGAGAGTTTACGTGCTTCAGAATACAGAGCTCATAAGAATTACTACATTAATAGAATTAAGCAAATTAAAACTGACTACTCTGTAGTTGCTGGGCAAAAAAATCCTGACTTAGCAAGCGAAGTTGCATTGAAAGCGGAGATTGAATGGCTTGTTAATAAGGTCTCATCAACTGATGCTTTTTTAGCCTTCGGAACCGAAGGCTCAGTTGAACTAAATTCGCCTATTTCTGTTGGCATAAGACCAGTTCAACCTAAAAAGTTTCTTATTATGTTATCAGGCGCCATCTTAGGACTTTGCATTGGCCTTTTAGTGAGTTTTTTATCCGTAATTTGCATTCCTCGGCTCAAAAAGTCCCATTGATTATTTTTATCTAGGTTTTGAAATGAAAAAATTTTGGAGCCTGTTTCACTACGGATTATTTTTAGCAAGTTTTGCGTCAAATTTTGCTGTACTTTATAAAGTGCCGCTCAATTTGGGGCAACCGTTTTATTCCACGTACTCAATTGCAAATACCGCATCAAGTCTTCTGATCACTCTAGTTTTTACTTGGATTGCTAAGAGCAATCAAATAAAAAAATATACTATTTTGATTTTGCTATCAACATTTCTTTTGGGGTGGTGGATAGGCGGACTCATTGGAATTGCAGTTATTTATCCACTGGCAATGCTTTGCAGTGACTACTCAGTTAGTCAGGCGAAAATAATTAAGTGCAACACCGCATATAGATTAACAATGGTATTGACAAGTATTTTATTTGTCATTCCAACTCTATCTTTTCAAAGCGCAATTTTATTGCGAATTGGTGCTTCCATGCTTTTCTATACATATATCTTGTTTAGGGAAAAAGAAATGCATGCCTTGAAGATTAAGTCTCCAATAGCATTTATGATATTCGCTTACTTTTTTTATTCTGGAACCCTAATGGTAATTCCCTGGTTAAGTAATTCAGACGTTAATATAAAAGTATGGTTCTTAACAGCACAAATTTCCTTAGGTATTTTGTTAAAACGTGCTGACTTTTTAACTCGGGGCTCATATAAGACATCATTCATTGTGAATTTATTCACTTACCTATTTGCTTCATTTGTTGTGATTTTCGCATCAACTTACAGCTTTAATTTAATATATTTAGCTCTAGTTATCATTAGCTCTATTGGGTTAATTTTTGCAACTGATAGACTTTTGATCAAGAGTGAAGAAAAATGTTAATCAGCCACTTAAGAAAATATAGTTTTTTAGGGATTCTAAGTTTATTAATAAACTTTATTTATACTCGGCTTGTATTAAACAAAGCCTATCTAATTAGAAGACCTTCCTATATTCGTATAGTCGGAAAATATAGTATTGACTCAGGTTTTTCGGCTGGCCCTGGTTTGATACTTGATATCTTACATGATCAAGCGGAGTTAATAATTGGAAAAAATGTGAAAATGAATCATCGATGTCATATTGGCGTTATGAAAAGTGTAAAGATTGGCGATGATGTCTTGATGGCGTCGAACGTTTTTATTTCAGATCACTCTCATGGATGCTATTCTGAAGATGTTCACTCAAACCCAACGCAAGCCCCTAATGAGAGAAAATTATTTTGTAAAGATGTCGAAATTGGCAACAAAGTTTGGATTGGTGAAAATGCATGCATTCTCTCCGGCGTTTCAATTGGTGAGTCAAGTATTATTGGCGCAAATTCAGTTGTAACTAGAAACATACCGCCTTATTCAATAGCGGCTGGAGCTCCGGCAAGAGTTGTCAAGACTTGGGACGAAAAATCCAGTAGGTGGGAGAAAATTGATTGAATAGTTCTAAGGTTTCTTTAACTGCAATATCGCATGTCTTATTAATTTCTCTCTTAGCGGTTTTAGTAACGCTTGTATTTGAAAGAACTGTTGGAATCGAATGGGACTTTCACCCAGATAGTGTTACATATGCTACTTTATCTGATGAGGTATCCGATAATATCTTCAATCAAGGATTTCCTTCCGCAATTAACAACTCTTACTATTTGTTATGTTCAGCGTTAGATCAAAGTATTTCTTTAATTATTGCAATGAATATGTTGATATTCATATTAACTAATTTATTAATATTGAAATTGCATGTTAAATTTACTGGTGATATTCAACTCCAAAAATATTCTTTACTACTCTTATTGCTTTTAAATCCCTATAGGATGCACTTGGCAACAACTATGCTCAAAGATACTCTAATTATATTTTTAGCTTTGTTAGCATTAAGTAGTTTTAAAAATTTGCTTATGACTATAATTTTCATGCCTTTCATCAGGCTAATGGGGATTCTATATTACGCCGTTCTCTTGCCTAGGAAGTTTTTTTTATTTGGGATCTTCTGCGCCATTCCCCTTGGATTGATCTACAGCGAGAGCCTAATTGGTTTAATTCTAGACTTTAACTCGAACCTAATGCAGTTTAGGGATTTTGACTCAGTCCCTTCTTTTCAGGACTTTGGGCTTTTGGGTGTTGCATTGCGTTCAATAGTTTGGCCGCTTTTGGCGCTAACCGGAGTGTTTCCGATTTTTGGGTTATCTGCCCCCTTTTTGGCTATAGCTGTAGGAATAATTATGTTTAATATTTATACTTTTGCATTGGTTGGGCACTCAATTTTTACTTGGAGAATTTTTCTTAGTATGGCTTTATTTGCTATTTTGGTAACTGGATATGGAAGTTTTATTAGATATATTTACCCGTTTTTAGTTATGGCACCCTTCATAGTAATTTTGGGTTATCCCCATCATCAGAAAAATAGAGTCTAAATTAAGTTTCTTTAAAAATACTGTTAAACAAATGAAAACTGCTATCTCATTTATTGGAAGTAATGGAATACCAAATAAGTATGGCGGTTTTGAATCATTTCTGGAGGCAATTGCTCCGGAAATGGTTAAGTTGGGTGCAAGGGTAATTGTTACATGTGATGCCTCTAAGTATCAAAATAAAAATTTTGAATACAAGGGTGTAAGTAGAGTATTTGTTTCGGTAAAAGCCAATGGATTTCGATCAACCTTGCATGATTTGGTTGCCTTTTTTAAAGTTTTTTCAAAGTCAAAGGTAATAGTAGTTTTGGGCGTTTCTGCCGGCCCTTTTTTCCCTATATTTCGGCTTTTTTGCTGGGTAGCTTGCAAGAAGTTAGTAGTAAATATTGATGGAATCGAATGGAGAAGAACAAAATTTTCAAAACCCACTAGATTTATTTTGTGGGTATATGATCTCTTCGCACAAACAGCTGCTAACACTATTATTTATGACAATAAAGAACTTTTAGGTTTTGTAAGACCCATCTTTAGATCTAAGGCTAAGCTAGTTGCATACTCTGCTGACCATGTCATTAGAAATCCCGAGGTTAAGTTGGAGATGGGAACCGCTTTAACTATTTGCAGAATTGAGCCTGAAAACAATATTGAATTATTGATTACAGGAGCCTTGGGATCCTCGATTGGAAAATATACGATCATTGGAAACTGGAACAATAGTTTATTTGGTAAGGAATTAAAGGCGAAGTATGCCAATGAGCCGCAATTGCAACTTTTTGACCCTATCTATGACTTGGATTTATTGGTAAATTACCGCGAGGCGTGCGCATTCTATCTCCATGGGCATAGTGTCGGCGGCTCAAATCCATCTCTAATAGAGATGCTTCCATATCGGTGTCATATTCTTTGTTATGACTGTGTATTTAATAGGGAAACTACTGGTATGGATGCCCAGTATTTTTCATCATCTGAAGATCTTGCGAGGTTAATTGATTTAAATTTAGCGAAACTATCCTCGGGAAGTCGGGTAATACAGAAACGTTATACAAAAAAATATATTGCTGAGAGGTTTATTCGGTTGGGTGATGGGATTGGTGCATGAAAAGAGTGATTGTAACTGGTGCAACTGGATTTGTTGGTAGGGCATTGGTGAGTCAGCTCATAAAAGATGGCTACCAGGTATTTCCTGTCTCATTTACTAATTTCTTGCACGAAAAAAACAATTCACTCCCAGACGCTGATGTATGTATTCATCTGGCAGCTCGGGTTCACGTAATGAATGATTCTCACCCCAACCCTATAGAGGAATATCGTCGAATTAATTTTGATGGTACAAAATTATTAGCTGATCTTGCATATCGAGCAGGGGTTAAGAGGTTTGTTTATATGAGCACGGTTAAAGTAGTTGCAGAGAGCTCCCTATGCAATAAACCACTTACCACATTAACCATTCCATCGCCAAAAGATCCTTATGCCATTTCAAAGCTAGAGAGCGAGAATTATTTATTAGAGTTTTCTAAGGACTCGGGAATGGAGGTTGTAGTGATAAGACCGCCTCTCATTTATGGCAAAGGTGTTAAGGCCAATTTTTTATCTTTAATGAGAGCATCTCAAAAAAGAATTCCGATGCCTTTTCTTGGAATTAAAAATTTACGTAGTCTAGTCTCATTACGTAATTTGGTTAGTTTTATCAGCTGCGCCATCACTCATCCAGCGGCTGCAAATCAAATATTTTTTGTTTCTGATGGCGTGGACATCTCTATTTCAGAACTTTACAAAAAGATCTCGATTGCTTTTGGTGTCTCGCCAAGAGTATTTTTTGTCCCTGTTTTTGTTTTGAGAGGACTGGCATTGGCTGTTGGCAAAAAAGCTGCGGTAGATAGGCTTTGCGAATCTTTGCAGGTGGACATCTCTAAAAACAAAACGATTTTAGGTTGGGTACCCCCATATTCTTTAGAAGACAGTATCTTAGAAATGGTTAGTTCATAAAAATATGAAGCGCATATTTGATTTCACTCTTGCTGTAATTTTGCTTTTCCTCTTTTGTATTCCTATCTTGTTAGTTGCGTTGTTTGTAAAGACCACCTCCAAGGGACCAGCTTTGTATTGGTCAGATAGAGTTGGAAAGGATAACGTTTTGTTTAGGATGCCTAAATTTCGTTCAATGCGGACAGATGCCCCAGTATTAGCGACGCATCTTATGGTTGATCCAAGGCAATACCTCACACCCATCGGCTCTTTTTTAAGAAAATCTAGCTTGGATGAATTACCTCAACTATGGAATATTCTTACTGGGGATATGAGTTTTGTTGGTCCTAGACCTGCGCTTTATAACCAGCAAGATCTTATTGAGCTTAGAACCTCATTGGGGGTAAGTGAATTAGTGCCAGGGCTAACTGGCTGGGCGCAGATTAATGGTAGAGATGAGTTGCCAATTCCTATTAAGGTGGAGTTTGACGCTGAGTATCTAAGAGGTAAGTCAATGCGTTTTGACTTTTACATATTGTGGATGACCTTCTTAAAGGTCATCAAGCGTGATGGGGTGTCGCACTGATGATTAAGCAATTTACTAGACCATTTTTGGGGCAGCTTATTTCCCTGCCTGCATTTATAAAGCGCTCAATTATTTTGCTTTTTGATGTTTGTTTGATTGCTCTGTCAGTATGGCTTGCATTTTCATTACGTTTTAGTGAGTTTTACTCTTTTAATCCAAGTCAAATTTATGCTTCGATGGGAATTATTGCAATTGAGGTTTCATGCTTGATAACTTTTGGAGCTTATCGGTCAGTAATTCGATATTTCGGTGGAAAGTCTGCCTGGATCATTTTTAAAGCGACCATAATGGGATCGATTTTGTGGGCATCGGCTGTTTTTATGTTTCAGATAACTGGAATTGATGGGGTGCCTAGGACGGTTCCCGTTATTTACGCATTCATATCCATCTTCTTTCTAATTGGAGGAAGGTTGTATGCAAAATGGTTGCTTAACTCTGCCTACCAAGCTTCATATTTGGGCCGTAGAACTCTAATCTTCAATGCTGGCAGTGCTGGTCGTCAATTAGCTGCATCCTTAAATCATTCCGATGAATTAAGGGTTTTGGGTTTTATCGATGATAGTCCAACATTGTGCGGTAAGGATGTTGATGGTCTGCGTGTCTACGCATCAGAGCGCCTCAAGTCACTCATTTCTCGACTTGGAGTAGAGGTTGTCATAGTCGCGTCTTCAGACTTATTTGGTAAACGTCATAAGGGTATCCTCGAGCTTCTAAAGAAGCATAGGGTGCAGGTTAGGGTGCTTCCTGCAATCTCAGATATCGCAGCTGGTCGACACTTGATTAACATGGTTCGAGAGATCGATATTGGCGATCTCTTGGGTAGGGAGCCCGTTCTTGCAAATCCTGAGTTATTAGGACGTTGCGTTAAGGGTAAATCTGTTTTAGTAACTGGTGCAGGTGGTTCAATCGGCTCTGAGTTGTGTCATCAGATCATTGGGCTTGGCCCTAAGCGCCTTATTTTACTTGAAGCTAGCGAGCCAGCGCTTTACCAGGTAGATAGAGCTCTGCGAAAAATAAATGATTGTGAGGTTGTCCCAGTATTGGGGTCTGTAAAAGACTATGAAAAATTGAAGTCCATGCTTCAGGAATATTCTATAGATACCATTTATCACGCAGCAGCACACAAACACGTTCCATTGGTGGAGGCTAATGTTGTTGAAGGCGTTTTGAATAATATCTATGGCACACGCTCGATTATTTCTGCAGCGTATGATTGCACCCGTTTGGAAGACCATTCTGCATACAAAGGCCCAAGCAATTTTATTTTGATATCGACCGATAAAGCAGTAAGGCCAACGAATGTAATGGGCGCAACCAAAAGGTGGGCGGAGTTAATTTTGCATAACTATGCTAAAAAGGTTAATTCAGAAGGTGGCAAATTAGTTCTTGCTGCAGTGCGCTTTGGGAATGTATTGGGATCGTCTGGGTCGGTAATTCCTCTATTCAAAGAGCAGATCGCTCAGGGTGGCCCCATAACAGTTACTCACCCAGAGATTACACGTTATTTCATGTCAATTCATGAGGCGGTGGAATTGGTAATTCAAGCGGGAAGTATGGCTGAGGGCGGCGAAGTTTTTCTTCTGGATATGGGGGAGCCGGTGAAAATTGTAGATCTTGCAGAAAAAATGATTGCGTTATCTGGTAGGGTAGGTCAAATCAATATTGAGTTTACTGGATTGAGGCCTGGAGAAAAGCTTTATGAAGAGCTGTTAATTGGCCCAGAAAATGCTGAGACTACAGATCATCCTAAAATTATGAAGGCTAATGAGCCACTTATTGGGGATGAAGTTCTGCAAGATCTATTAGATAAGGTCAATGATTCTTTAAAGAGTGGCTCAAAGGATGTTTTACGCGAGCTTTTAATAAAAGTGGCTCAATAATTACCATAGACATCACTAATGTGTATTTAAAGTGGATTATTAATATATTTATCTAGTGTATGGGGTTTGAGGATTTAAATTTTACGGGTTGCAAAAATACAAACATGGCCTCTAATAGCGTCTACTAAATAGAATATGATGATAACGTAATTTAGGAGCGCTAGTATATATAGTATAGTTTGAAAAAGACACCATTTTTTCCAAATTTAATTAGGGGGTATCGCTATAGAATTTGTGCTGCATCTATGAAAAATGAAGGCTAACAACTTTTAAGTAAGTTAGGCATCCTAATCGCTGTATTCATATATAACAGATGCATGACTTTAGTCGGCTAGCATAGGTGTAAAGTTAATGGACATCCTTTAATATCATTGGACTAAAAGTTAATTCGCTCTTTTTCAATAACTAGTGGCCTATTTTTTAGATAGGTATGAATTGATCCTATGTACTCACCAAGTATTCCAATAAAAATAAATAACACACTAAACATAAGAAACATACCAATAATTAATGGAGCCAGTCCAAGTGGAAAGCTGTTCCAGTACATCAGCTTCAGTACAAAATAAGTTATGGCAACCAAAAGGCTTGTAAATCCAATGATAACTCCCATTAGAGACGCCATCCTAATTGGAACAAGGGAATGGCTTACTATACCAAGCATTGCCATATCAAATAAGGTATAAAAATTATTTTTTGTAATTCCTTTTTCTCGCCTTGGCTGCTTGAATGGAATTGTTTTGATGGGGAAGCCAAATTCGCAGATTAGCCCTCTGATAAAGGGGTAAGGCTCTTTTAGTTTTCTGAATTCATCCATGACAACGCGATCATATAAACCAAAGCCGGTAGCGTCTCTAACTAAGTCAATGTCAGCAATACTATCTAAAACTTTGTAATAGAGCCGTCTGAAGTTATGCATCAAGAAATTAGTCTTGCTAACGGGCTTGGTAGCCATAACAACTTTCCAACCTTTTTCCCATTCAGCAATAAATTTTGGAATCATCTCTGGGGGATCTTGGAGATCTGCAGCAAGATTTATGGTTGCGTCACCAAAAGTATTAAGAAGGGCCCAGTAGGGTGAGCGGATATGCCCATAGTTCCTGTTATTAATAATAATTTTTAAACGCACATCCTTTGAGGCAATTTCTTTTAGGATGGCTACAGTAGAATCCTCAGAAGA
>Ga0164296_1002286_pt1 | contig 19306 bp, 16 predicted proteins | sample GEODES057metaG_FD_113533 | JGI IMG/M metagenome (GOLD analysis project Ga0164296, IMG submission 113533) | Dystrophic lake water microbial communities from Trout Bog Lake, Wisconsin, USA - GEODES057 metaG | ecosystem: Environmental > Aquatic > Freshwater > Lake | place: USA: Trout Bog Lake...
AAGCATGCCGGCACGCCCTACTTCAATGACCGCACCGAGGGTTGCTATATCAACTACTGCGATGTGGGCATGTTGAAGTATGACTACTGGCCGCAGCTCTACTGGGGCAACGGCAAGTTGTATCCCTTCCTGCAGCATGTGAAGAAGAAGTACGATCCGAACAATATTTTCCATCACGCTATGTCTGTACGTGCATAGCGAAAATTAAAAATACAAATGCGGCAGCCGATTGGGTTGCCGCATTTTTTGTTTAAGTATTTGATTTTATGATTCGTGCAGCAACTGCACCATGGCGTGAATGCGTGACTTCAGCGCGGTTGCATCTTCGGCAGATTTCATTACAGGCGGCGTGGCCAGCGAGGAATGAAAATGTGTGGCGCCGGAAATTTGTCGCACTGCCTGAGCGTTTTCCATACGCAGACCGCCACCGCAGGCAATGGCGATGCGTCCTGCAGCTCGAGTGACCAGACGCGCCAGTGCATCTGCGCCAGTCAGCACGTCAGGCTTGCCGCCGGAAGTGAGGATGCGTTTGCAACCTGCAGCGATGACATCCTCCAGTGCGTCATCTATATCTATATTGGGTGCGGCGTCGAAGGCGCGATGGAAGGTGACCTCCATCGGCCCGGCTAGTGAAACCATGGTTTGCAGGCGGGCAACGTCAATGCGATTGTCCGGCAACAGAATGCCGAGGACCACCCCGGCCACTCCGGCTTCGCGGCAGAAATCAATTTCATCGCAGAGAGATTTGAATTCGTCGTAAGTGTAGACGTAACCCTGGTCGTGCGGCCGCAACAAAATATGTATCGGCAGACCGGATTGCTGTACGGATTGCACAGTCAATTCGTGCGCGGGCGTCAGTCCGCCGAGATGCAATTGAGTGCACAACTCGATGCGGTCGGCGCCGCCGGGTTTGGCGCACAGGCAGGCATCGAGCGACTCGGCGCAAAGTTCAAAGATAATGGTTGGGTTCAAAGTGGCCTTCCGGTGGAATAGATTCGCATATTCAGTCTACGATGTTGATTACAGAAAATATCCAGCGTGCATTACATAGCAGTCGCGCAAAATTCTGGAGAGTGACGAATGAACCGCAGAAATTTTCTACAGACAGCCGGTGCCGCCGGTCTCGCTTCCGCCATGCCGATGAAAGCCTCCGATACCAAGCCGCGCCAAGTGGTGTTCATCCTGGGCGAGTCCGTGCGGCGCGACATGTTGAACTGCTATCGCAAGACGGGGCTGCGCACGCCGAACCTTGATCGCATTGCCGCGGAAGGCATGCGCTTCGAGCGCGCCTACAACTGCCAGCCGGTCTGCTCGCCGGCGCGTTCTGCGGTGTGGACCGGTCTGTATCCGCACAGCAACGGTGTGTGGGGCAATAGCATGCCGCTGGGTGACACGGTGAAAACTATCGGCCAGCGACTGCATGACCGCTGGATTGATACCGGTTTCATCGGCAAGTGGCATTTGGATGGCGTGGATTATTTCGGCACCGGCCGCTCGCCCGGCGGTTGGGACCCCGAGTTCTGGTACGACATGCGCGATTATCTTTCTGAACTTTCTCCGGAAGATCGCGTGCGTTCGCGCAAGCCGCAAACCATTCATGATCCTGATTGGACGGAGGAAATGTGTTTTGCCTACCGCTGCACCAAAAAGGCGGAGCAATATCTTGATGACCATAAAGACCGCGATTTTCTTTTGTGCGTCAGTTATGACGAGCCGCATGATCCCTGGCTGTGCCCGAAGAAATATATGGATTCGTATGAAGGCTTTGAATTTCCTTCGGATGAGAACCTGAAAGATTCGCTGGAGCAAAAGCCGGAGGAACAGAAAATCTGGGCGGGGCCGCGGCTGCATGGCACTCAGCCGCCCATCCGCGCCAGCCAGTTCTTCGGCTGCCATACATTTGTGGATGATCAGATTGGTCGGCTGCTGGATAAGATTGAAAAAGTCGCGCCCGGTGCGATGGTGATTTACACCTCTGACCACGGCGTGTTTCTGGAGTCGCACAGGCTGGCAGACAAGGGCCCCGCGACCTACGACGAAATTACGCGTGTGCCGTTTCTGGTGAAGTGGCCGGGGCATACGCCAGCGGGCAGCGTGAACAATAATCTGGTGTCGCACATTGATATGGCCGGAACGCTGATGGAGTTTTTCGGATTCGAAGTGCCGGAGACGCTGGAGGGCGGCAGCGTGCTGGCGGCGTTCAAAGACACAAAGGCCCCGACGCGCGACGCTGTTTTCATCGAGTTTGGCCGGTATGAAGTGGACCATGATGCCTTCGGCGGATTCCAGCCGATTCGCTGCGCCTGCGATGGCCGCTACAAGTTGACCGTGAACCTGATGACCACGGATGAATTTTATGATCTGCAGACTGACCCCGGCGAGATGAACAACCTGATCGATTCCGCCGAGCACAAGGAAGTGCGCGAGCGGCTGCACGATAAGTTGCTGGACTGGATGAATGTCTCGCGCGACCCCTTCCGCGGCTACTACTGGGGACGCAGAGAATGGCGGCCGGAGTTCCCGGCGAGCTGGGCCAATGCCGGCATGACGCGGCAACGCGCGTTTGACGGCTATCTGCCGAAGGAATTGGATTACGCCAACGGGCTGACGGTGAAGAGTTACACGCGGCCGAAATAATTACAGCAGATAAAAAACTTCTTCCAGCATGGGGAAGCGTTCGCCTTCGCGTAACGCATCCATCTGTGCAAAGTATGGAGCCATGGCCTGCTGCCAGCGCAGGTTCACGGGGTCGTTTTCAATCTTGCTCCACGTGGCGTTGAAGTCCTCACAGCGCAACGCAAGGATGAGCATGTCATCCCTGCGATAGATGGAGTACTCGCTGATGCCGGCGCTTTTCAGCAGCGCCAGCATCTCCGGCCACACGTTGCGGTGCGATTCCTCATACGCCGCTTCCATGCCCGGCCGCAGACGCAGCATGAAGGCGTAGCGCTTCAGTGGGGCAGCGGCACTCACCAGCTCACCACCGTTACAGCAAAGGGTTCCAGATGCAGGTTGCCGCCGACCGGTGCGATGCTGCGCGCGGGATTATCTCCGCAAGCCAAATCAACAGTTAATGCTGTGGCTTTGTCAGGATTCTCAATCGTCACATCCACAGCCTTGTTGTGTTTGTTGACCAGCAGCAGCTTGTGGCCGCTTGCGGTGGCATATGCCTGCGCGTCGAGATCGCCGGAGTTGACGCTGGTCTGCACGAGCGCATCACCGGGATGGAAATTGTCTTTGATGAGTTTGAGTACCCAGAAGCGCGCGTTGGGTTTGTTGTTCTGCCAGTCCATCATGCTGACGCTGGGGAATTGTGTGGGGTAGCCAATGAGTTGCGATTCGCCGAGCACATCAATCTGCATGCGCGACAGCTCAATGTATAGATAGGCGTAGAGCGAGCCGGCCAGGTTCCAATATCCGGCGGGCGGCGGGATGTTGTCGCCGGCGTGGTTGTCAGTGGGCAGGATGACGCCGAGTTCGTCGAGGTCAACTTTTGTGCTGGGCGAGAGACGCTTGCGAATCGCCTCGGCAAAACGAACGCCGGTGATGAAGCCCTGCGCCTGATCGAAGAAGGTGTACTGCCAGTTGTTGATGTTTTGTTCGCCGGAGGGCGAGGCGTAGAAGTGATACGAAATATAGTCGAGCGGAATACCCTTTTTGTGATTCGCCGGATTCAGAAAATATTCAAAGTAGTGGGGATTGTCTCGCGGTGCGGCCAGTGCCATGCCCATGAATTTTGTATCGGGGCTGACGCGGTGGATGGCTGAAACAATCGCATCATATCGCGCAGTGTATTGCTCGGGCGTCATGTTGTGTTCAAAGTCAACTTCGTTCAACACTTCCCAGATGGCAAATTTGTAATGGTAGCCGGAGTTATGGCGAACGCCGTTTTCATCGGTGAAACCGCCGTTGACGTACCAGCTCACCAGCCGCGCATAATAGTCGCCCAGTTCTTTGCCGCTGGGGTCGCGGAGTTCAGTACCTTGCGTGTAATTCCAGACGACCTTCTCCGGATCCGCAACATACGTGACCGGCTTCTCCGTTTTGTAGAGCCACGCCGGTGAGGTGCTGAAGTTCATCACCGTGGGATGGCCGTCAGTGGCGGCGAGAAAATCTTTTGTCATCGGATCAATCAGGCTGAAGTCCCAGGAAGTTTTCTGCGGCGTCGGCGGATCCAGTTCCGCCACGGCAAGACGCGGATAGGGAAGCCACGGCACATAGCGGACATCATCGGCACCGAGTGACTTCACTGCGGCGTAGGCGGCAGCGCCGAGCGGCTGGCCCGGACGCAGCGGCGGATTGACGACCACCTGCAGCGTGGGAGTTGTCTTTGAGATCACCGTGGTCTTGTCCCAGTGGATGGTGACGGCGGGCGGCTTGGGAGCCTGCGCGTGCAGGGTGGCAGTCAGTAGAAACAAGGCGGAAATTCGCAGCGTGTTGCGAAGAAATTTCAATGAAGTCATGTGGATCATTGTCACCACTCCTTTAGACTTGCGAGAATCTCTGTGCGTGCTTCGAGGAAATCTTATCGCAATGATGAAGTTGCTGTTGTGGGATGGTTGGGAATTGCTAATGGCAGAAGAGTAAAGTAGCTATTTCCGGCTGCAAGGGAAGTGAGAACGTGGAGGGCAGGATGGGATTTCGTCTGGATGGAAAGACGGCTGTAGTGACCGGCGGCGCCATGGGAATCGGCGAGGCAACGGCGCGGGTGTTGGCGGAGTTGGGCGCGCGTGTGGCTGTGCTGGACCGCGACGTGCAGCATGGCCAGAAAACGGTGGCTGAATTTGTATCTGCAGGTTTGGATGCGAAGTTTTATGTCTGCGATGTGAGCGATCGCGCCCAAGTGGAAGCCGCCTTCGCCGCCGCAGAGAAGGACTATGGCCCGGTAAAGTTGCTGGTGAGCAACGCCGGCATGCAGCGTTATGGAAACCTTCTGACGCAGACCGATGCCGAGTGGGAAGAGACGCTGCACATCCACGTGAACGGATGCTTTTATGCCTCGCAAACCGCAGCTAAGAGCATGAAGCAGACCGGCGGCGGCAATATTGTTGTGGTCGGCTCGGTGCAGTCATTGACGGCGGTATCGAACTCGCTGGCGTATGTGACGGCCAAGCACGCGCTGCTGGGGCTGGTGCGGTCGATAGCACTGGATTGTGCCCCGTATGGCATCCGCGCCAACTGCGTGCTGCCCGGAGCCATCCTGACGCCGGCATTGCGCTGGTCAGCCAGCCTCTCGCCCGACCCGGAAAAGGTGCTGGAAACCTGTGGCCGGATGCATGCGCTGCGGCGGTTGGGCCAGCCGGAGGAAGTGGCGCGGGCGGTTGCCTTCCTGCTGAGCGATTGGGCCTCCTTCATCACCGGGGCCGGGTTGCTGGTGGATGGCGGTATGCTGGTTCCCACCGGCGGCATGGGCTTTGCCGAGGGCGGAACCGGGGCGGAAGTCTAACGGCAGATTCACAGGAAATTGACTGGAAACCAACCCGCCTTTAAGGTGTATTCTAAATTGTCGACAATTTACGCGCCCGTTTGCCCGGCTGGTTCCGGGTAACAATACAGAACTGCAAGCCCCAAGTTTGCCCCGATTGAGACCGTACCTGGAGGTACCTGATGAAATCACTCCCACGCTACCCTGGCATCCGCCTGACAGCGAACGGCAACCAACTGGTTGCGTATTACACAGAGTCCCGCATCGCAGATGCCGGCATCTTTTACCCGATTACGCCTTCGACCGAGGGCGGCGAACTGTTCCAGCAGGCGTATGCGGAAGGCCACCTGACGGTCTTCGGCCATAACACCATTGCAATTGAGACCGAAGGCGAGCACTCGGCGCAGGGCGGCTCGATTGCCCACTCCGTGACTGGCAAGCGAGTGGTGAACTTCACTTCCGGCCAGGGCGTGGTGTATGGATTGGAGCAGTACTACCATGCTCCGGGCAAGTGTTCGACCATGGTGCTGGAAGTGGGCGCACGTGCGCTGACCAAGCACTCGCTGAATGTCCACTGCGGGCATGACGATATCTACGCCGCGTTTGATACCGGCTGGATCATGCTGATGGGCAAGGACGCGCAGCAGACCGCCGATCAGGCGCTGATTCTGCGCCGCGTAACCGAGCTGAGCCTGACGCCGGGCATCAATATCCAGGACGGATTTTTGACCTCGCATTTGGAGCGCACGTTCTACAAGCATGAGTCGGAGCTGATTCGCGAATATCTGGGATCGCCCGAAGATGAGATTGATACTCCCACCGAAGCGCAGCGCGTGCTGTTTGGACCGACCCGCCGCCGCGTGCCGAAGATGATTGACCTGGAAAATCCGCTGCTGCTGGGCCCGGTGCAGAACCAGGAACATTACATGCAGGGCATTATCGCCCGCCGCAATAATTTTGCAGAGCCGATTCTCGAGTTCCTCGAAAAGGCCTACGCAGACTTTGGCGAACTGACCGGCCGCCACTACGGTTTGATTACCGAGTACAAGGCCGACGATGCCGAGACCGTGTTTGTCTCGCTGGGATCTGCCGCAGAGAACATTGAAGCCACCGTGGATTATCTGCGTGAGACGCGTAATGCCAAGGTCGGTTCCATTCACATTAACGTGCTGCGCCCCTTCCCGGATGCGGCGATTGTGAAGGCACTGAAGGGCAAGAAGAACGTCATCATTCTTGAGCGCACCGATGAGGCTCTCTCCAGCGATAACCCGTTGGGCCGCGAAATTCGCACTGCCTTCAGCCGCGCTCTGGTGACCAAAGACGGTACGGCGCCTGATGGCCTGCCGCCATTGACGCTGGCCGAGATGCCGCGCATCATTGGCGGAACGTATGGTTTGGGCTCGCGCGACTTCCGCCCCGAGCACATTATCGGCGCGTATGAATTTGCCGTGCAGGGACGCGCACGTGAAGACGGCAAGACGGCCGCCGACGGAGTCAGCTTCCTCGTGCTGGGTGTGGACCATCCCTACGCCGTGGTTGCCGATGAAACTCCGTCGCTGCTGCCACAGGGTGCCGTGGCTGTTCGCTTCCACTCGATTGGCGGTTGGGGCGCCATCACCACCGGCAAAAACCTGGGCGCGATTCTCGGCGATTTGAACGACCTGCTTTATGACCGCGACAAGGTGCTGGACGAGTTCGGCAAGCCGAAGGAAATCATCCACGTCAGCGCGAACCCGAAATATGGTTCTGAAAAGAAGGGCGCGCCGACGCAATACTTCATGGTGGCGGCACAGGAACGCATCCGCGTGAACTGCGACCTGCGCCATGTAAATGTGGTGTTGTGCTGCGATCCGAAGGCCTTTACGCACACGAATCCGCTGGACGGCATGGCCGAGGGCGGCAGTTTGGTCTGGGAGAGCGACGAGACCGGCGAACAGGCGTGGGAACGTCTGCCGCAGTGGGCCCGTAAGCAGATTATCGACAAGAAGATTCGCGTCTTCACACTGCCCGGTTTCAACATCGCACGCAAGGCAACCGACCGTGGCGACTTGCAACTTCGCATGCAGGGCAATGCATTTCTCGGCGCGTTCTTCAGCGTTTCTCCGCTGTTGCAGGAGTTTGGCATCAGCAATGAGCAGTTCCGCGAAGTGGTGCACAAGCAGTATGTGAAGAAGTTCGGCAAGTTCGGCGATGCAGTTGTGCAGTCGAACATGGAAGTGATGATTCAGGGCTTCGAGCAGGTCATCGAAATCAAGATTGGCGAACTTGCCGCGAAGGACCGCAGCAGTCTGCGCGGCGCTCCGTTGCTGCCGGTGCTGGAGTCTGTGCCTGCGGGCGAAGGTGGTTGCGGATCCGGCGGTTGCCGTTCTACCCCGATGCCAGAAGGCCAGGCGGAGCGTTCGCCGCTGTTGCAGTTGTCAACGTTCGATGCCGAGTACCGCTCCAACAAGGGTTATGACCAGGCGGCCACACCACTGATGGCGCTGGGCATGATTGCAGCCGCCACCGGCGACACCGCATCGAAATATGTTGCGCGCCGCGAGACTCCGCTCTACATCCCTGAAAATTGCACGCAGTGTATGGAGTGCATTGCTGTCTGCCCGGATACGGCGTTGCCGAACACCTCGCAGGACTTGCAGTTGGTCTTCCGTACCGCTGCTCTGCGTTATGTTCCCGCCGGTGCCGGACGCGATGCGTTGATCAACGCGCTGCCCGCCATTGAACTGGAAACCCGCAAGCGCATGAATGATGCTGTGGCAAAGAAAGCATCGACACCGCTGCCGGAGATTCTCACCGAGGTCACCACTTCCATCAGCACGATTCCTGAAGATGCGAAGAAGAGCTTCCTGAACATTCTTGCCAAGGTGCCGATGGCGTACGCGAAGGTGAATGCCATCTTCTCATCGCCGGAGCGCAAGACACCGGGTTCGGGCGGCATCTTCTCCATCTTTGTGTCGGACTTGTGCAAAGGCTGCGGCGCTTGCGTTACGGCCTGCGGCGACCACATGGCACTGAAGATGGTTCCGGAAACTGAAGAGGTTAATGCCGAGCACGAAACCGGCACGGCCTTCCTGGACCTGCTGCCGGATACGAGCCAGAAATTCCTCGGCTTCTACAACAATGCGAGGCCGGCGGATTCCAAGACAGCAACACTGCGCAACCTGCTGATGGTACGCAGCAATTACGATGCTCTGGTTTCCGGCGACGGCGCCTGCGCCGGTTGCGGAGAGAAGAGCGTTCTGCGCGCGATCGCCGCTGTTACAGAGGCGTACATGCGGCCGCTCTACCACGCCAAGGCCGACCGCTTCACAGCGAAAGCCAGCGAGTTGGAGAAGGCCGGTGTGCAGCGTCTTGAAGCGTTGGCAAAGCGTAGCCCCGAAGAGTACGCATTGCTGAAGCAGACCGTTGCCCACCTAATTCTTGGCCTGGGCGGCGAAGATGAGCGCGACACCAAGTCCCGCATCAAGGCACGCGAAGCTGCACAGCCAATCAGCAATGAAGAGATTGTGCATTCGTTGACCACGGTGCTGCTGACCGAGGCCTTCAACCACCGCAACCTGCAGCCGGTAGACGGCCGCGCAGCGAACGGCATGAGCGTGATGGCCATGGCAGCGCACACTGGCTGCAACACGGTGTACGGCTCCTCCTCACCCAACAACCCGCACCCCTATCCGTGGATGAACTCACTCTTCCAGGACGGTGTGACAGTGGGCTGGCTGCTGGGCGAGAGCTTCATTGTGGACCATGCGCGGCGCAGTGTTCTGCCCGAGCGCATTACCGACCTCATCCTGCATCGCGATGAGAACGTGATGACGGCCCGTGAGTATTACGAGTTCACACACTTTACCGATGCGTTGATGACCGATGAAGAAATCATGGAACTGCCCAAGGTGTGGGTGGTGGGTGGCGACGGCGGCATCGGCGACATCGGCTACCAGAACACGTCGAAGGTTGTTCTGCAGAACCGGCCCAACGTCAAAGTGCTGATGCTCGACACGCAGGTGTATTCCAACACCGGCGGCCAGAACTCAGACTCCACCCCGATGCTGGGTGGCGGCGACATGAACAGCTATGGTGCAGCCACGCAGGGCAAGAACAACGAAAAGAAAACCGTCGCGGAGACTTTCCTGGCCGGACACGGTTCGCCGTTTGTAGCGCAGGTCTCCATGGCCAATGCACCGAAACTCTACCGTGCGATTCTCGACGGCCTGGAGTATCGCGGCACCATGTTCCTGCAGGCGTACACCACCTGCCAGCCGGAGCATGGCGTTCCTGATGACATGGCCGCGCAGCAGGCGCAGCGTTCGCGTGATTCGCGTGGCGTGCCAGAGTTCGTCTTCAACCCGCGGTTGGGCGAGACCTATCAGGAAACGCTCGACATCAAAGGCAATCCTTCCATCGATCTCGATTGGTATGAAGCGAAGTCGAAGGATGGCGAGATTACCCGCTACACCGTGGCCCACTGGTGCGTAACGGAGGCACGCTTCCGCAACCACTTGAAGAAGGTGAAGAAGGACGCACTGCCGAAGCTGATCTCGCTGGAAAACATGCTGACGCGCATCACGCAGCAGGATGTGGTCTACCGGCGTTACCTGCACGAGGGACACCGCGCCTTCATTCCCGACTTCGGCGTGTACATCAAAATTCAGGGTGAGAACGGCGAGCCGGAATACCGCGCACTCTCTCGCCAGCTGGTGCTGTTCTGCGTAGAGCGTCGCAAGGCATGGCGCATGCTGCAGAGCAAGGCCGGCGTGGTCAACCGTGAGTATGTGGCGCAGAAGGCGCTGCTGGCTGATGTGGAGGCCGGCAAGGTATCGCTGGAAGACCTGTACGCACGCGGCGAGGAACTGGTTCGCGAGCGGATGGCAGCCAATGCAGCGACGGTAGCCAAGGCATAACACAACCGAAATACAATCAACCAGCGCGGGGCGAATCTGCTCCGCGCTTCTTCTTTGTTGCGGACGACACTTGCATCTCTGCAGCCAGCGGTTGGTGCAGGCGCTCCGTCAACCCAGGCGGCAGAGAAAAGCGACGGTCATCGGCGATGAGAATAATCATGTTGTGCACGCTGTCCATCAGCACGGCGCAGCGCTTGCACTGTTCCAGATGCGCGTCAATCATCTGCCGGCGACGGGGCGGTATATCACCCTCAATGTAGTTGGAGATTTCCTGGCGAACATCATCGCAGCTTAGTTGAATCATCAGCGACTTCCAACCGCGATGGCTGGCGGCATGGGTGAAGTTCGCACTCACAAATGCATCGCGCAGCATCAGACGCGCGCGCAGCAAACGCACTTTTACATTCGCGCTGCTTAGTCCCAGCGCCTCCGCAGTCTCGGCGATGGACATGCCGTTCATGTCCCGCAATACCAGAACCTCGCGATAGATTTCCGGCAGGCTGGCAACCGCTTCGGTTACATGCCTCGCCATGTTTTCGCGTTCCAACGCATCGCCCGGGATATCGCGCCAGTCTGCCAATTCAATCGGCGTGTACTCTGCGCCATCGTTTTCTTCCGGCGATAGCGTATCCAGCGACACTTCACGGTTGCGCCGCAGATGCTGACGCGCTTGATTGATAGTGATGCTGATGAGCCATGTGGAGAAGCGCGCCTCTCCGCGGAACTGCGACAGATGGCGGAATGCGTTTAAGATGGCTTCCTGTGCCGCATCCTCCGCCTCTTGCTGCGATCGAAGAATTTCATACGCTGTGAAATAGATGCGCCGCTCAAGCGGAGCAATTAATTCATAAAAGCGTTCATGCTTGCCGGCGAGGACATCGGCAATCAGGGCGCGTTCAGCCTCCGGATTTTGTTCGTGTGCCGCGATGCTTGGGTTCATCATGCCGCTTTCATGGTTACAGCTTACAATTGTGTTGCCAGAAAATCTTTCTTGCGGAGTCAAGCGTGGAGCAGAAGAACATCGAAGCAAAACAGCCTGCCGCTCCGGTATGGTTGTCCCTGGTAACCCTTGCCGGGGGGATGGTGCAGGGAGTTTGTGCAATTCTGGTTGCCAGCAGTTCCTTGAAAATTCTGCTTGGCGTTGCCGCGTTGGCCGGTGCCATCCGAGCCTCTGTATGGCACGCGCCGTACGTTCGTATTCCACTGATGTTTGTTTCCACGGCGCTGGCCCTGTTTACGCTCTATCTGTTGTGGAATGCCTATCGGCTTCGCAATCTGCACTCAGCACAGTGGAGAAAGCGCCGCCTGACGTTGAAAGAGAAGGCCTCCATTGCATTCAGTCTTTTGGTGGCACTGCTGACCCTGATATTAGTGGTTGGCGAATTGCTTGAGCATCCCTTATAAAACTTTTTCATTCTGAAACAAGCTTGCGCGCGAAGTATCTTCCCAATAAACCGTCTGCCGAAAATAAGCCTGCTCCAAAAATCAAAACCAAAACAGATGCAAACAGAAATGTGTACGGAGTTGCGGCATAAAATTTGTCCGGCTCGCTGAAGATGGCGAAAAGGGAATCGCGGTCCGCAGTGATGTAGGCAACCAGCATGTTGACTGCCAGAAGCAGAGCGGTGATGCGTGATGCCAGACCCAACACCAGAAGACCACCGCCAACGGTTTCCAGGGATCCAACAAAGATTGCCGTCAGGTGCGGCATCGGCAGGCCAAGGCTGGTGAAGAAGTCTGTTACACGGTCAAGGTGCTGCAGCTTTCCGATGCCTGTCTGTAGAAACTGAACGCCCCAGTACAGGCGAACAGCCAGCAGAAAGGGCGACTGCATTTTGTCTGCAAGTTTGCAGAAAATCCGGTGTGCGTTGGTGATGAGTTTTTTAATATTCATGCGTTCCTCAATTCTTCTGTTGTTGTGGGCGACGAGCAGAACCAGCCAAGTTGCATTGCATGATGGAACCAGGACTGGAGTTGCTGTGGCCGTTCATCTTCCGGGATGGCGCTATTGTGGAATGCGCCATCAATGGCTGCGCTTAGAGTTGCACCTGATTGCAATGCCGCTAGCATGTGGAATTCTTCGAGCTGCAGTCGCTGGTAATGCACGCTGTAGTCTGCGCGATGCACGGCGATGTGTATCGGGTGGCTGAATTTTCTCTCCGTCCAGGAACGATGCCGGCGGATGCCCGATGCCGGCCGCTTCAATTGTGCAGCGCGAATTTCAAGTCGCATTTCATCCACGGGATAGTGGACTTCCAAAAGACGCAGGTGCGGTTGCAGGGTCAGCGTTGCTTCCGGAGAAATGCCGTCCTGCGGCGTCAGCGCTGTCCAGTCTGCTGCGTCGAAGGCCTCGATGTGCGCCCATTCCAGACGTGACATTTCCTGTGCCAGAGCGGCATCCTCGCCCAATTCATTTGCGTGGTTCGCAATCCATTCAGGCAAGCGTTTGCCCAAATCACGCAAGGTATAAGACTGCGATGGAAATTGGTCCAGGAATTTTATGGACATCTGTTTGAATGCGCTTCCGCCGAGTACGCCCTGCAGGCCGGGAAAATCATCTGCCAATGCGCCAAGTACGCGGAACCAATATTGCCGGTTGTAGATTTCCAATCGCTCGAAGCTAGTTAGTCGGGCGTTGGGTTTCACCAGCGAAGTAGCAACGCTGGCGGCGCTGTTTCGTGGCATCTGTTCACGGTTGGAAAGCGGCTGCATGACGGCGGCAGCAATGCTCCGTTGAAAATAAATCAGTGAGCTCATGCTACAGCCCCTGTTTCTTGCAGAATGCAATGCGCGTCAAGAAAGCGCTGTGCCTTTAGCGCCTCGGAATGGACTTCAGCAAAGCTGGGAATCTTATCGTCCCACTCCAGCAGTGTTGCTGTCGGGCCGCAGCGCTGGATGGCATGTGCGTACAAATCCCAGACCGGGTCAATCACCGGGTGGTCATGTGTGTCGAGTGTGTACTTCTCATATTTTGAATGGCCGGCAATATGGATTTGAGCGACGCGATCTGACGGCACGCTGGCAAGGTATGTATGCGGATCAAACTCGTGATTCACAGACGATACATAGATGTTGTTCACATCCAGCAAGATGCCGCAGTCGGCACGCTCGACGACTTCATTGAGAAATTCCCACTCTGTCATTTCAGAATCATTGAACTCCGCATAGCTGCTAACGTTTTCAACCGCGATGGGAATCTCGAGATAGTCCTGCACCTGACGGATTTTATCCGCGGTATTACTTACGGCTTCCCACGTGTAGGGAAGTGGGAGCAGATCATGCGTGTAGCGTCCGTCTACGCTACCCCAGCAGAGATGGTCAGAGAGCCAGGGGGTCCCGGTCCTGCGAACTAATGTCTTCAGGCGCTTCAGGTGCTCGCGGTTCAGCGGATCGGTGGACCCGAAGTACATGGAAACTCCATGCTGCACCACACGGTATTGCTCCAGAATCTGGTCGAGAATGGCCAGCGGACGTCCGGCATCCACCATGTAATTCTCAGAGATAATCTCAAACCAATCCACAGTCGGCGTCTCGCGCAGAATGTGGTCGTAGTGCGGTATGCGCAGGCCAATGCCGATGCCGTAATTTGTAAATGCGTTGAAGCGGTTCGCGGGCATATGTTCCTCGTGGCTGGTTGTTAACGTTTCGGGCCGGGATGTTTGCCGGCCCGCGATTGTCTGTGCCGGTTTATTTCGGTTTGGAGCCATCGGTGGCGCAACCGCCCTTGCCTTTGCAGGAGTTCTTTCCGGCGCAGCCATTATCGCCCGCCTTGCAACCGCCCTGGCCTTTGCAGGAATTCTTGCCCTTGCAGGAATGCTTGTCTGTTGTTGCGTCCAGGCTGCTGAGCAACGAGGCGCGTGTGCTGGTGAGGTGCGCACCGTTGAGCGGCTGCGCCTGCAGGCGTGCGGTGGATCCGCCGAGCAGGCCGGAAACAGCTGCGGTAATCATGAGGGTCTTCATTGAGTTGGTCATAACAATCTCCTTGTGGTTCCTGGTTGGTTGAATTTGTGTGCTTCATGTGGCCGCGGGGTTCAAAGATTTTCCTTGAGGCTTCCGCGTATGCCAGTGTGATGGCCCACTGCGGCAGAAGTTACAAACAAGACAGAAAATTTTTGAATGTGGGAAATCTATTTCCGTTGGATTGACAAACAAGATGCTTGGGGAAGGGATTCGGACAGCCGACAAAGTGGTCAGTCCAATTCACTGATATCCTGACTACGAACAAAAGTATGCAGGCTGGCGCGCGGCTGGGAAGATTGCCGAATACAGGAACCGCACGGGCCAACGAAGGAGATTGAATCGATATGAGCAATGGCTTGAAAGTACCGCAGGGAGGCGCACTGGATTTTCTATCGCTGGGCGCGCTGGTGCATCGGCTGGACCCGGGCATCATTCCATTCCGCAAGGCCACCGAGTGCAAGATCCACGTCAGCGGCGGCGAGTTCAACGTCGCGGCCAACCTCTCAGACTGTTTCCAGATGAAGACCGGCGTCGCCTCGGCGATGGTGGATTATCCCATCGGCGATCTGATTGCCGAGCGTGTGCGCGCCATGGGCGTGAAGCCCTTCTACAAGCGATTCAAGCATGACGGCGTCACCGGGCCGAACATGGCCACTGTGTTCAGCGACCGCGGACAGGGCCCGCGCGCTCCTGTTGTTTTCTACAACCGCTGCAATGAAGCTGCAGCGCAGTTGAAGGCAGGCGACTTTGACTGGAAGGCCATCTTTGGCGATGGCGTCCGCTGGGTGCATTCCGGCGGCATCTTTGCCGCGCTTTCCCCCAGCACCGGCGAACTCGCCGTTGAATTTATGAAGGCCGCCAAGGCCGCCGGCGCGGTTACGTCATTCGACCTGAACTTCCGCGAGAAGCTGTGGAACATCTCCGGCGGCAATGAACGCGCTGTGGAAGTGATTGGCCGCATCGTAGAAAACGTTGACGTGCTGGTGGGCAACGAGGAAGATCTGCAGAAGGGGCTGGGAATTCCCGGTCCGGATGTGGCCGCCAAGTCCAAGCTGGATACCAGCGTCTACGTGGACATGATTGAGAAGGCCGTGAAGAAGCATCCGCAAGTGAAGGTGATTGCCACTACACTGCGTGAGGTCCACTCCACCAACCGGCATAGCTGGAGCGCAATGGCGTGGATTGACGGCAAGACCTACACGGCACCGACGGCGGAGTTGGACGTGATTGACCGCGTTGGCGGCGGTGACGGCTTTGCAGCGGGATTCATCTACGGTCTGCTGACGGGCGAGACGCCGGAAGAAGCCGTGAAGCTGGGCTGGGCGCATGGCGCTCTGCTCACCACCTTCCCGGGAGACACCACCATGGCGACTCTGGACCAGGTGCGTGCCTTTGCCAAGGGCGGGTCGGCTCGCATTCAACGCTAGGCGATGTTCAGACGCAGAAAAGCGGCAGGGTTATCCTGCCGCTTTTGCTTGCCGTAAATCTGTATGAAAGCTAGTTGACGCTCTCGACGGTAAGGGTGCCGTCCTTGAGCGTGCCGTTGACGGTAACATTCTCGCCGGCGTGCGCGACAATCTTGTCCTGATTGGCAATCTTGTAGATTTTGCCATCTGCAGTGACGAGAACTGCCGGTGAACCGCCCTTGATGCAGCCCTTGGCGCAGGCTGCGTTGCCCTTCATTTCAGAGTTTGCCGAACACTTGGTGTCTTCAACAAAACCCTTGAACTGTGCGGCCATGGCGCTGGTGGTAAAGCCGAGCGTGAGAACAGCAATGGCAATAAACTTTTTCATGTAGGCTCCTGTGGGACGTGCTCAACCCATAGTCAATATACATCACAGCGGGCGAATATCCAGCGCATTATTTTTCCGTGACAGCCGCGATTCCGCCACATCAAAATTGACGGCGAGATCTTTGGGGGAAATCATAGCGGCCAGCGATAAATCCATAAAAAATCAGTATGTTAGGCGGGATAGCTGGTTCACAGTGCATTCAGAATGCGGTCGACAATCTGTTCCGGGGCGGGCTCAATGGAGACAATCAGTGCAGACTCCGGGGCTTCCAGTGCCGCCAGTTGACTGGCCAGAAGTTTGGCCGGCATAAAGTGGTTTCTGCGGTGATTAATGCGTTCTGCCAGCAGTTCCGGCGGGCCATCCAAATGTACAAATCGCACCGAACCCTGAGGCAGACCGTGTTCCAGTGTGGCGGCATATTTTCTCTTGAGTGCGGAGCAGGCCAGAACGCCCGATTGACCCTTCAGCCACCATTCCACCAGCTGCCGGTTCAGTTGATAGAGCCAGGGATCGCGGTCATTATCGGTCAGCGGCTTACCGCTTTCCATTTTTTCCAGATTGTTTGCCGGGTGGAAGTCGTCCGCATCGGCAAAGGCGCATTCCAACCGACGCGCCAGAAGAGAACCAATTGTGCTCTTGCCCGAGCCACTGACTCCCATCACCACAATCAGCATGACGCTGCCTTGCCTTTCAATACAGCATTACTCGAGAAAGATGGGGCGGATGTGACGGTCGAAAAGGTTCTCAGTCACATTGCGCGCCACGATGGCCTCATTCGCCTCCAGCAGGTTCAGATAGTGGTCACCCTGCTTGGCGGCAATCTTGAATCCGACATGCAACAGCTGGCGGAAGTTCGGGTTGTAGGCGGGAGCGCCGGGAATGTGACGCAGCGCGCCGGTGTATTGGTCGCTGCTCCAGCCGGCAACGGCAGCGGGCAAGGGCAGCGCCGCTTTGTTGATATCAATCACCGTGGCATACGGTGCGCAGAGTTCGTCGAAATGATCATACGCCTGCGCATAAATTTCTTTTGCTAAAGCAAGAGCATCGCCGCCGGCTTCTGCCAGGCCGATGAGTTCTTCAAGCCAAGTTGTGCCGGCCGTCTTCACGTGAACGCCTGCATTGAATTTACGCAGCGATTCGCGGATGGGCTGGTAGATGGAAAATTTGTCGCTGCCGGAGTGTACGCTGAGTTTGAGCGTTGCCGGCAGGCCGTATTCGCGCACGGCATAGGCAATGGCGGCGAGATCGCTTTCAAACTCCACCCGGAACTGCGCCACGTCGCCGACATAATCCACACCCTTGTTGAAGCGGCCGGTGAATTTTGGCGCGATGGTTTGGATGGGAATTTTTTCGTCAGCAATGGCGGCCAGAATAATCAGCAGCTCAATCGGCGTCTGCGGCGAGTCGGTCTCATCCATCGAAACTTCCGTGATGAAATTGCCCGTGCCCTTTTTGTGTTCGATATGGCGATAGATGCTGCCAGCTTCTAGAACAGCGGCAAGATATTTCCGCGTGACGCCGGCGACAAAGTCATGCGTAGTGTGAAGAGGAGCGGCCACGCCGGCGATATTTACCGTGCCGACGAGTTCAGGATGGCGGCCGACAAAGGCCTGCACCAGCGCTTCATCCGCGGGCTTCCCGATGGATTCGGCCACGTCAATCGTGTAGAAGTCGCAGGCTGGCAGAAAGCGGTCAACCGTTTTCAGATTGATATGGTCGGCATCCAAAAAATACGGCAGCTTCCAGCCGAGCGCTTTGACGGCTGCATCAGCAGCAATACGCGTAGAGTTTGGCTCAGAGCCGATGATGGTGTGTTCGCGGTTTGACTTGTTCCAGACGGGAACAATCTCTGCACCCTGCTGCGCGGCCAGAACACAAGCCTGTAATTGCGCTTTGGCCTGATGCGCAAACCGGTCGCCAACACCCAGGGAAAATTTCGGAATCATCAGTGCACCGCTCATCGTTGCTCCTTTACATAACCCGATGCCGACACAGGAAAGAGGTGAGCGGCGGGAAAATTGGTCGTACCAATTCTAGCGCGAAGTGGCCGAAGCGGCACTTTTTCTTTTCGTATCATTATGACTCGAAACGGCCCTTGTACGCCCAGAGGCCCAGGCCGGGGTTGGAGACGTAGAAAATTTCTTCGCCATCGACCGTTTGAAAACCATCCTGCAATTTTTCAGGATTATATTTCTGCGACATGGTGTTCAGGTCGGCATAGTTGAATCCGGCCTTCTCAATTTCCTGCTGCGAGAGATGGCCCGGGCAATACGTGATACGGAAGCGGCCTTCAGAAGAGCCGTGGATGAGGTGTGCGGCGGCGCTCAAATTGCCGGCGATCTCAGGATCCTGCTTCACTGCCTCCAGCGTGCGCGGCGTCCCGTAGTAGCCGTATTGGCGGATGAGTTTATCGATGCCGGGGTCCTCGCCGAACTCTTCGACGGCCGGGGCGAGAACGATCAGGTCGGCATCATCGGCCAGCGCCATGCGGGTGCGATAGACGGCTTTGTTGCCGAGCCATGTGCTCTTGAATTCGTGTGGGTCCAGATAGACGACGGCTTTTTTAATCTCGCGTTTCAGCATGACGAAGTTCACACGAAGGCTGAGCGCGGCGGCCTGTTCAAAGCATTCCACATCATCGCCGACAAAAAGTCCGCGCAGTGCAAGTGTGCCATCTGTATTTTTTCCAACAACAGTGAGCACGTAAACGATAGGTAAATGCTGGGCGAAATGGTCGGAGGCGTAGTTGAGTACGCGACGCACCGGCGTATCGGCACGGCCCATGATGCGTTCCATGCCATAGACAGCGCCGAGGTAGTGGCTGCGATGTATGCCCATGCTGCCGCCGGTGCCGACGAAAATATTCTTGTTATAGTTCGCCATGCCGATGACTTCATGCGGCACCACCTGGCCGATAGAGAGAATCAGATCGAAGCCGCCATCCACCAGCAACTTGTTCACCTGCGCGGGCCAGTCGTAGTCCAGCTTGCCTTCGGATTGCTCCTGTAAAAATTCTGACGGAACTGTGCCGAGTGTGACGATATCCGTACGCCAACGATGCGGACGGAAGAGCGACTGCGGCACGCCGGGGAACATTACCTCGAGCTGATGCGGCGTGACCGGTGTATGTGTGCCGAGCGCGGGTAGAATGTCGGTGAGTTTGTCGCCGTAGTAGTCGTATGCGTAGCGGGTAAACTCGCCGGCTTTGGAATGGAAGCGGGTAAAGTCG
>Ga0164296_1002287_pt1 | contig 19304 bp, 16 predicted proteins | sample GEODES057metaG_FD_113533 | JGI IMG/M metagenome (GOLD analysis project Ga0164296, IMG submission 113533) | Dystrophic lake water microbial communities from Trout Bog Lake, Wisconsin, USA - GEODES057 metaG | ecosystem: Environmental > Aquatic > Freshwater > Lake | place: USA: Trout Bog Lake...
CCGATGCTCATCGTCTTCGGCGCCGCGACAATCGGCGTGCTCGTCGAAGCGTTCCTGCCCCGGAACAGCCGCTACCCGGCCCAGGTGCTGCTCGCCCTCGGCGGGCTCATCGCGGCATTCGTCGCCGACATCGCCGTCAGCCGCTCGCTACACGGCCCCGGACGGGCGCCAACGCGCTCGGCAGTGCTCGGCGCGGTCGCCATCGACCCGACGGCGCTGTTCCTGCAGGGCATCGTGCTCCTGGTCGCGGTGCTCGCCGTGATCTTCATGGCCGAGCGAACCCACGCGGTCGCCGACGCCAGGGTGGCCGTCGGAGCCGGCGTGGGTTCGGGCTCGGGGGGCCTGGATTCCTTCACCCCGCAGGCGTACGCGATTCCCGGCAGCGAGGCCGAGCGCGAGGCGGTGCGGGTCGGTACGTCGCAAACGGAACTCTTCCCGCTGGCCATGCTCTCCGTCGGCGGCATGATGGTGTTCCCCGCGTCGAACGATCTGCTGACGATGTTCGTTGCGCTGGAAGTTCTTTCGCTTCCCCTGTACCTGATGTGCGGCCTGGCCCGTCATCGTCGCCTGGGGTCGCAGGAAGCAGCGATGAAGTACTTCCTGCTGGGCGCGTTCTCGTCGGCGTTCTTCCTCTACGGCGTCGCGTTGCTCTACGGCGCGACCGGCACTCTGCAGTTGCCCGGCATCCGGTCCGCGCTGACCGCACACGGCGACACCTCGCTGGCGTTGACAGGCGTCGCACTGCTCTTCGTCGGCCTGTTGTTCAAAGTCGGCGCGGTTCCCTTCCACTCCTGGGTTCCCGATGTCTATCAGGGGGCGCCCACCCCGATCACCGGGTTCATGGCGGCCGCCACCAAAGTGGCCGCGTTCGGCGCGCTGCTGCGGGTGCTCTCCGTCGCGCTGCCGCCGCTGCATGCGCAATGGCGTCCCGTCCTGTGGGCCATCGCGATCCTGACCATGGCGGTCGGCACCATCACGGCCGTCAACCAGCCCGACGTCAAACGGATGCTGGCCTACTCCTCCGTCGCGCACGCCGGTTTCATCCTGACCGGCGTGATCGCCGACAACCCGGCGGGCTTGTCCGCCACCCTGTTCTACCTACTCGCCTACAGTTTCTCGACGGTCGGCGCCTTCGCCGTCGTGGGCCTGATCCGCAACGCGGACGGCGTCGAGGACGCCACGATGTCGCACTGGGCCGGGCTCGGGCAGCGCTATCCGATCGTCGGGGCGATGTTCGCGATGTTCCTGCTGGCGTTCGCCGGGATCCCGCTCACGAGCGGATTCGTAAGCAAGCTGGCCGTGTTCAAGGCCGCCGCCCAGGGCGGCGCTGTGCCACTGGTGGTCGTCGGCGTGATCGCCAGCGGGGTGGCCGCCTACTTCTACGTGCGGGTGATCGTGTCGATGTTCTTCTCCCCGCCGACCGAGAACACCCCGCACGTGGTGGAACCCGGGATCCTGAGCAAGGCCGCCATCGCCGTCTGTGCGCTGACCACCGTGGTGCTCGGGATGTTCCCGCAACCGGTACTCAACCTGGCCGACCAGGCCGCGCAGTTGCTGCGCTGATCGGTCCACCCCGAGCCGCCATCGTGGCGCCTTGACGAGTTCCGTTTGCTGCCAGCCTCTTTGGCCATCGCGCGCCCCTGATCTCCCACACCACTCATGGAATTCAACGTTACCCGGCGCTCAGCGCGTGAACGGGCGCACCGCCAGGACGTAACTGGCCAGAGCGGCCAGCGGCGCGGCCAGCGGCAACCACGGCAGCCGCAGCGGGAACGCCGTCGCCACCAGGCCCACGAACGTAAAACCGACGGCCCCGATCACCGTCGGCCAACTGACCGCGAGCGGCTGCGGCGAGTAACGGCACACCAGGTACGCGGCGGCACACAGCCCACAGACCGCGACCACCGCGGGCGCGGGTGCAGCCAGCATGACGGTGGCCACCACCAGGAGGACCGCCAGAGTCGCGCCCGGACGGAAAGCGATGCCCACACCCACGGCGAGCAGCGCCGCCGCGGCCGTGGCGAGCGCGGGCCCCGGCGACCCGGCGGTGGCCAGCCCCACCATCGGCAAGGCGAAAGCGGCCGCCACGGCCTGCTGAATTACTGGTGTCCTCACCCCCGTCGACGCCACCGTCACCCCCGCAACCGTCCCCGTACCCGGCGGCGGCTGTCCGGCAGCACACTCATCGATTCCTCCAAACCGGAATCGCCTAACCATGACACGACGTCGACGCCGACGGTCGCCATGTCGCGGTACATGGACGAGCGTTGCAACGCCCACAGCCGATCCACCAGCGGGTCCCGTTCTCCCTCGAACGGAGATCCGCCGAGGACGTCGACTGCGATGACAACGTGACCTCGCCGACGCAGGTCGATCAGCGCGAGCGCGAATTCGGTGTCGAGCATGGTGGAGAACGCAATGATGATCGCCCCGACGGGGACGGCGGCGCGCGGCGCCAGGGTGCCGGTGGTGTTCTCGAACTGGTCGGCGGCACCGAGCACCGTGTCGAGCACTCGGTAGAACTGCCGCTGCCCGATGTCGGCGCCCAGCCACCGTGGCCGGTTGCCGCCCAGGGCGACGATCCCGGCCCGGTCGCCGTGCCGCAACGCGGTCTGGACCACCTGCGCCGCGCCGCGCACCACCCGCTCGGTGGCTTCGGTCGCCGGCCCCGCCGGCTGCCGGTAGGTGTCGATCAGCACCACGACGTCGGCGGCGCGGTCGGTCAGCCGCTGCGTCACGTGTAGGTGGCCCCGGCGGGCACTCACGGGCCAGTTCACCGCCCGCAACTGGTCCCCCGGCACATAGGGCCGGATGTCGGCGTACTCGACGCCCGGGCCGACGTACCGGGTGAGGTGGGCGCCGAGCCGGTTGAGCAACTCAGTCTGCGGAATCGGCGTCGACTGCGGCGGCGTCAGTGGGAACACGATGACGTCGGCGGCGTGGACACTGCCCGTGCCCGCCAACAAGCCGCCGCGGGCGACCACGTCGATGCGAACCTGGATCGAATAGCGTCCCCACCGTTGCGCCTCTGCCGTAACCGTTTTGGCTTGGCGATCGTCCGAGTCGGTGACATCGAGCCGCATGCCCTCGACTGCCGGGATCGTGATCTCGACCGAACCGGAGCCCTCCCTCGTCGCCCGGATCCGGACCCGGCTCTGCTCGCCCTCGAAGCAGCGCTGGCTGTCGGGCTCAGCGTTGATATGCACCGTCGGCACGGGGCGCTGCCAGCTGATCGAGCCCAACACCCCGAGCAACGGCGCCGCGAATGCGATCAGGCGCCATTGCCCGCCGAGCACGGCAGCAGCCAGAGCGACGCCCGCGCACGTCGCGATCGCCCTCGTCAACGGCGTTGCCTGCCAGCGGAACTCGACTGCCGTATCGATACTCAACCGGCTCATCCGTTGGTTCTGGGCACAGGCAGGCGCCGCAACAGCTCGTCGACGATGTCGGCGCCCTGTATCTTGCGGACCCACATCTCCGGCCGCAGGGTGATCCGGTGTGCCATCGCGGGGGTAGCCAGCGCCTTGACGTCTTCGGGGATCACGTAGTCGCGGCCGAGCAGTAGCGCGCGGGCGCGGGCGAGTTGAACCAGGTCTAGCTCCGCGCGGGGGCTGGCGCCCACCGCGACCTGAGGATGGTGGCGGGAGGCGTTGGCCAGCGACACAACGTAACGCAACACATCCTCGTGCACGGTCACCTGTTCGACGGTTTCCCGCATCGCCAACAGGTCAGCGGCGTCCACAACCTGGTTGACCGTCGGCTGGGCCGATCCGCGGTCGAGGCGGCGGCGCAGCATCGCGGCCTCGTCCTGCTCCGAGAGGTACTTGAGTTCCATGCGGATCGCGAACCGGTCGAGTTGCGCCTCAGGCAGCGGGTAGGTGCCCTCGTACTCGATCGGGTTGTCGGTCGCGAGCACGATGAACGGCGGCGGGAGCCGGTGCGTTTCACCGTCGATGCTCACCTGACCTTCGGCCATCGCCTCCAGCAGCGCCGCCTGCGTCTTGGGTGGTGTGCGGTTGATCTCGTCGGCGAGCAGCAGGTTGGTGAAGATGGGCCCGGCGCGGAAAGCGAAGCGGCCCGACTGCATGTCGTAGATCGTCGAGCCCAGCAGGTCGGCAGGCAGCAGGTCCGGAGTGAACTGGACCCTGGTGAACCGCAGGCCTAGGGCTGCGGCGAAAGACCGGGCGATCAGAGTCTTTCCCAAACCGGGCAGGTCTTCGATGAGCACGTGCCCGCTCGCGAGGACCCCGGTCAGGATGAGCGTGAGCGCGGACCGTTTGCCCACCACAACGCGTTCGATCTCGTCGAGCACTGCCTCGCACTGTGCGGTGGTGGTCGCTGCCGGCAGCGTCATGCCATCTCCAGCCTTTCCAGAATCTCGCCCAGAGCGGCGCGGCCCGGTCCCTGCGAGCGATCACCGGTGGGGGCGATGTTGTTCGGGTTGACCCACTCCCACAGCTCGGCGCCGAACAGCATTTGGCCGCCCGCGTGGTACGCCGCTGAGTCTTTGGATTGCTTGTGTCCGGTGGCGATTTCATAGCGCCGCGCGAGCATCGGGCGCAGATGCCTGTCCCAGTCCGACCGCGTCGATTCCGACCACCGGATCGTCGACTCGGTGCCGGACAGCCAGCGGCGCAACGATTCCCCAGGTTCGTCGGATTCGGGCTCGTCCGGATCCTCGGCTCCTCCCACGGCTCGGCGTACGTTGAGCAGGACCAGTGCCAGGGCGGTGCCAGAGACCAGCGGAACAAGCGCGCGGTTCCGGGTGATGAGTGCCAGCAACTCCGCGCCGATGATGAGCACCACACCGAGCACGACGACCCGTTTCATGCTGGGCTTCCCGCGGCGGCTCGGGCGCCCAGTTCGTCGCGCACCAGTCGCAGAACGCGGACAGCGTCGTCGCGGTGGCCTTCGGTCATCACGTGGGGGCTGAACCGTGCCTCGGTGAAGAGAGCGACCAACTGCGCGGCGTTGTCCGCCCGCAGGGCGTGCTGGTGGACGGCGCGGGCCAACACCTCGCTGGGAGTGTCGAACTCCTGGGGCGCGGCCTCGGGGACGTTCGCAAGTTCGCGTTCCATCGCGGCGTAGCAGGCGATGATGGCGTGGCGGGGGTCGCGGCCGAGGTCGGTGATCGCGGCCAGTCCGCATTCGGCGGCCCGGGCCAGTGATTCCGACGTGGGCTTCGGCGCCTGCCGCGCGGAATCAGCAGCGGTGGCGGTGACCGGGATCGCCGCGCCGCGGCGCCGGCGCGCCATCATGACGGATCCGGCGACCACCAGGAGCAGCATGGCGATGCTGGCGATAAGCAGGATTCCGAGCATGTCCCCGTGGTGGTCGCGCGGAAGTTGCGGCGTTCGCGGGGCGATGGTCTTGCCCGCCGCCGACGCCTTCGTGCCCTGGGTGGTTCCGGGCGGGACTGCCTCCTGCGGTACCCACAACTGGAGCAGGATAGTCGTCAGCAGCAGCCACGCCACGATCACACCGAGCCCGATCAACACCACACGCCAACTCGGACGGGTCCCGCCCGTGCCAAGCAGGTCCGACAATTGGCTCGCCTCCGGGGTGGCGGCCCGCGGGTCGCGCAACCGCGCGACGATCGCGAGGGCCACCACGGCGAGCGAACCCGTAAGGGCCAGGACCACGAACGTCTGGGCGGCCTTGCCGGCTCCGCTCTGGTCGGCGTTCGCCGCATGCCCCTGGGCCGGCAGGTAGCCGCGCAGCGCGGCCGCGGCCACGATCAACAGCACGATCAGGGCGATTGCCCGCCCCGTCGGCTTGTCCACGCCACGCACCAGCACACTCAGCATCGGCACACCCGGCACACCACTCGACCGATTTGGATGGGTCCTTTGAATAGGTCCTTCGAATAGGTCCTTCGAACAGGTCCATAGTGGCACGTCAGAAGCGAGGCCCGCCACTACTTGCCGAGGGTCCGGGTTCCTTGATTAATCCCGCGTGAGCCATTAGCTTCGGCATTGGTAGCAACCGCGTTACCACTAAGAGTCGGGCGAGCCCGAGGCCGCGTTCTGTCCCGATCGGGGGTCATGCCACGGTGTTCTCGGTGGATGTCGGCGGGCTGGATTCCGCGGCGGTCGCGGCGGAGCGCATCGGAGCGGCGATCAGCCGAGCCCACGCCGTGGCGGCGCCGGGGACCACGTCGGTGAGTGCCGCAGCGGCTGATGAGGTATCGGTGGCTGTGGCAGCACTATTCGGCGGGTTCGGCCGCGATTTTCACGCACTGGGCGCCCGGGGGGTGGTATTCCACGGGCAGTTCGCACAGGCATTGGGCGCGGGTGGGGCCTCGTACGCGGCGGCCGAAGCCGCGAGCGCGGCGCCGTTGCAGACGCTGATCTCCACTGTGCAGCAGTTTCCGTGGTTCTCACCGTGGCAGGACATCACGGGGCGCCCGCTATTCGGGGTGGGTGCCAATGGGGCGGCGGGCACGGGGCACGCCGGCGGTGCCGGGGGCTGGATCATCGGGTACGGCGGCACCGGCGGGTCGGGAGCGGCAGGCACCGCGGGTGGACCCAACGGCGGGGCCGGCGGGGTCGGCGGGGCCGGCGGGGCGTTCGGTGCCGCCGGGGCCGGCGGGACCGGCGGGGCCGGCTACTCAGGTCCGACCGCCGGGAACGGTGGCGTCGGCGGGGCCGGCGGGGCCGCAGGGTTATTCGGCCTCGGTGGCGCCGGGGGGACCGGGGGTTTGGGGGGGTCGAGTTCGACCGCGACGTCGGCCGGCGGGGTCGGCGGGTACGGCGGCGCGGGCGGGACCTCGGGCCCGTTGGGGATGGGCGGGCCCGGCGGGACCGGCGGGTCCGGCGGCGCCGGCGGCTCCGGCAACCCGGGAAGTCCAGGCAACCCCGGCAGCGGACCCTTTGGTTCAGCGGGCCCCGGTGGGGTTGGGGGCGCGGGCGGGGCGGGCGGATTCGGCCAGCAGGCCCCCGGTGACGTCTACGTCGCCAATAACGGTAGCGGCACGGTGTCGGTGATCAGCCCCACGGGCACGGTGGTCGCCACGATCAACGTCGGCACCAACCCGACAGGGGTGGCGATCAGCCCGACCGGCGCCAACGCCGGCGACGTCTACGTCACCAACACCGGCAGCGGCACGGTGTCGGTGATCAGCCGCAACAACATCGTGATCGGCACCCTCATCGTCGGCGCAGACCCGACAGCGGTGGCGGTGAGCCCGACCGGCGCCAACGCCGGTGATATCTACGTCACCAACAGCGGCTCGGGCGCCGGTAACACGGTGTCGGTAATCGGCCCCAACAACACGGTGATCACCACCATCACCGTCGGACCCGGCCCGAACGGCGTGGCGGTCAGCCCGACCATCTACGGGATCGGCGGCGCCTACGCCGGCGACGTCTATGTCACCAACAGCGGGTCGGGCACCGGAACCACCGTGTCGGTGATCGGCACCAGCAACACCGTGATCGCCACCATCACCGGCTTCACCAACCCCACCGGAGTGGCGGTCAACCCCCGCAGCACCTTCGCCGGCGACGTCTACATCGTCAACAGCGTCAACCCCGGCACGGTGTCGGTGCTCAGCCCCTCAGGCACCGTGCTCGCACCGACATTCACCCCGGTCACCACCCTCACCGTCGGCGCCAACCCGACCGGGGTGGCGTTCGTCCCGAATGGCCCCGACGCTGGCTATGCCTACGTCACCAACACCAGCGGCAACTCGGTATCGGTGTTCAACTCCCTCGGCCAGCTGACCGCCACCATCACCGTCGGCATCAGCCCGCAACAGGTGGCGGTCAGCCCCATCGGCATCACCAACATCTACATCACCGATGGCGGCAACATCCCCGGCACGGTGTCGGTCATCAGCCCCAGCAACACCGTGATCGCCACCATCGCTGTCGGCAGCACTCCGATCGGGGTGGCGGTCGCCCCGGGTCACGGTGGTGGTTGATCAGTCGAGGCCGAAACGCCGGAAGCTGCCGTCCAGGACCTCCACATGGCCGATGGTCCGTCCGGTGACCACACCCGGATCGACCAACGCCAGTTCCACGGCCGCTCGGGCGAATTCCTCGGCGGACGCCGTCTCCGCGAACTCCTGGGCGTAGTAGGCCAGCCCCGGAGTGAGGATCGCCAGTGACGGCGACAGCGCGTTCACCGCGACGCGATGGTCGGCGAGATCGTAAGCGGCGCATTGCGTCAGATGCTCGAGGGCGGCTTTGGATCCGCCGTAGCCGGGCAGGACCCCGCCGCTGCGGTCGTGGTAGGGCCCGTCACCGGGCAGCCGCGACGCGACCGAGCTGACGTTGACGACCGCCCCGCCGCCGGCCTCGATCATGTCGGGACACACCATCTGCATCAGCTCGTAGGCCGCGAAAACCGCGATCTCGAAGTGCCGGCGGTAGGCGGCCAGGGGGATGCTGACGAACCCGGGCCAGCCGGGCTTTCCGGCTGAGGGTTTGCCCGGGGATGTGCCGGCCGCCGGCGTGGCCTGGGTCTTGGCCGGGGACTCGGCGCCGGGGGCCGGCGGGCGGCCGGGCGCGGTGAACGCCGCGTTGTTGACCAGAAGCGTGATGGGGCCCAGCGCATCCCGTGCCGCGTCGACCAGGCGCGCAATGTCCGCGCGGTCGGTCAGGTCAGCCCGGATCGCCACCGCGCGCCCCCCTGCCGCCTCGATGGCGGCGACCGTCTCGCCGATCGTTCCGGGCAACCGCTCGTCCCACATCTGTTCCGTGCGTCCGGCGACGGCCACCGCGGCACCCTCGGCCGCGAGTGCCAGCGCGATCGCCCGACCCAGGCCGCGGCTGGCGCCGGTCACTATCGCGGCCCGCGCCGCGAGCCGCCCTGTCATCGCCTCACCCCGTGCACGACGATCGCGGTGGTCCGCTCCACCCATTCGTCGTCCAGCGGTTCGTCCGGATGCAGCAGCATGCGCAGCATCGTCGCTCCTCCGATCAGTTCGATCAACCGGTCCGGGTCCACGTCGGGGTGCGCTTCACCGCGGGCAACAGCCTCCCGCAGCCGGACCCGCACCGCGGTGAACAGGTCGTTGAATCGCACCATCACCCGGGCGTTGAGCGCGGAATCGGCCGTCATGTCGGCTACCAGGCCAGGCAGCGCTGCACGGACGACCGGGGTGGTGAAGACATCCCGGGTGGCCTCGATCATCGTCCGCAGATCGCCGGCGATATCCCCGGCGGGCGCCTGCAGGGCGGTGGGCGCCGCCGGGAAGGCCGCCTCGTGCACCAGTTCGGCTTTGCTCGACCACCGGCGGTACAGCGCGGACTTCGTGGTGCCCGCCCGCCCCGCGACCGCGGCCAGGCTGAGGTTCGAATAACCCGTCCGCACAAGCAGTTCCGCGGTCGCCGACAGGATGGCCGAGTCGATGCGCGGATCGCGGGGACGGCCGGCGCCGGGGCCCCTGTCGAGAGTGGACGGGTCTGCCTTCATAACGCTACCTACGGTATCGTAATTACCCGTGGCTGATGAACCGACACATGAACCGACAGGTGCACCGAAGATCAGCGAGGTCGACCACCTCCAGCGCTCAAGTCGCGACATCACGACCCTGCCGGCGGTGATGTCGCAGTGGCTGGCGACCGTACTGCCCGACGGGGCGCGACCCGAGGTCACGGTGGAGAGCGGCGTGGACACCACAGGCATGTCGTCAGAAACCATCATCCTGACCGCCCGCTGGCACGAGGGGGGACAACGAAGGGAACAGAAACTGGTGGCTCGGGTCGCGCCCGCGCCCGAGGACGTCCAGGTGTTCCCGACGTATCGCCTTGACCACCAATTCGAGGTCATCCGGAAAGTCGGCGAACTCACCGACGTCCCCGTCCCGCGCGTGCGCTGGCTGGAGACGACCGGAGACGTCCTGGGCACACCGTTCTTTGTGATGGACTACGTCGACGGCGAGGTGCCACCCGACGTCATGCCGTACACCTTCGGCGGTAACTGGTTCGCAGACGCCCCCGCGGAGCGGCGACGCGAACTCCAGGACGCCACCGTCGGCGTCCTCGCCACACTGCACTCGATTCCAGACGCGAACACCACGTTCGCTTTTCTGGCGCAGGAAGACCACGGCGATCCCGGCGATACCGCGCTGCGCAGGCACGCCAACTGGCTGCGTTCCTGGTACGACTTCGCGGTGCCCGATATCGGCCGTTCCCCCCTGCTGGAGAGGACTTTCGCCTGGCTGGAGGACCACTGGCCGCACGCCGCGGCGGCGGCCGAGCCGGTACTGCTGTGGGGCGACGCCCGGGTCGGCAACGTCTTGTACCGGGACTTTCGGCCCGTCGCCGTGCTGGACTGGGAAATGGTGGCGCTCGGCCCACGCGAACTCGACGTTGCGTGGATGATATACGCGCACAAAGTTTTTCAGGAACTCGCCGGCCTGGCCACGCTGCCCGGCCTACCGGATGTGATGCGAGAGGAGGACGTCCGCGCCACCTACCAGCGGCTCGCCGGCGTCGAGATCAGCGACCTGAACTGGTTTTACGTCTACTCCGGCGTCATCTGGGCCATCGTCTTCATGCGCACCGGCGCCCGGCGGGTTCACTTCGGCGAAATCGACAAGCCAGAAGACGTCGAGTCGCTGTTTTACCACGCCGGACTGATGAGGAAGCTCATCGGAGAGGATCAGTCATGATCGGACCGCTCGACGAGTTCCCGGTACACCAGATCCCCCAGCCGATCGCGTGGCCGGGCCCATCGGACCGCAACTTCTACGACCGCTCCTATTTCAACGCCCACGACCGCACCGGCAACATCTTCTTGATCAGCGGCATCGGCTACTACCCGAGCCTAGGTGTCAAAGACGCGTTCTTGCTCATCAGGCGCGGGGACACGCAGACCGCGGTGCACCTGTGCGACGCCATCGACTCCGATCGGCTCAACCAGAACGTCAACAGCTACCGGATCGAGGTCGTCAAACCACTGCGCACCCTGCGCCTGATACTCGACGAAACCGAAGGCATCGCCGCCGATCTCACCTGGGAAGGCCTGTTCGACGTCGTCCAGGAGCAGCGGCACGTCATGCGATCCGGGAGCCGGGTCACCCTCGACGCCCAACGGTTCGCCCAACTCGGCAGCTGGGCAGGGCACATCTGCGTCGACGGCGACGAGATCGCCGTCGACCCGGCGGTATGGATCGGCACCCGCGACCGGTCCTGGGGCATCCGGCCAATCGGCGAACCCGAACCCGCGGGCCGTCCCGCCGACCCACCCTTTGAGGGCATGTGGTGGCTGTATGTGCCAATGGCCTTCGATGAGTTCGCGATCGTCCTGATCATTCAGGAAGAACCCAACGGGTTCCGCTCGCTCAACGACTGCACCCGGGTGTGGCGTGACGGTCGCGTCGAACAACTCGGCTGGCCGAGGGTGAGGATCCAGTACCGCTCCGGCACCCGCATCCCGACCGGCGCGACCATCGAGGCCACCACCCCCGACGGCACCCCCGTCCACATCGACGTGGAGTCCAAGCTACCGGTCCCCATCCACGTCGGCGGCGGCTACGGCGGCGACTCGGACTGGCTGCACGGCACGTGGAAGGGCGCGAAGTTCGCCGAACGGCTCACCTACGACATGACCGACCCGGCGATCGTCGGGCGCTCCGGGTTCGGCGTGATCGACCACGTCGGCCGCGCGCTGTGGCGCACTGGCGACGGCCCCCCGGTGGAGGGCTGGGGCCTGTACGAGCACGGCGCGCTGGGACGCCACGACCCGTCGGGTTTCGCGGACTGGTTATCCGTGGCCCCGTAGCGCGTTTTCGCTTGGAATCTGTTGCAAAACTTCCCAGTAGGGTTGACTGTCGGGGTGGGAGACCGGCCGCCGATCGTCGACGTCGTCATCATCGGTGCCGGGTTCGCCGGTCTGACGGCTGCGCGAGAACTGACACGGCAGGGCTGCGATGTCCTGGTGCTCGAGGGCCGCGACCGGGTAGGGGGTCGCTCGTTCACCGGGAGTGTCGGGGGATTCCCCGCCGACATGGGCGGCGCCTTCGTGGGCCCAACACAGGACGCGCTACTCGCACTGGCAGCCGACCTGGGCATCGCGACGACGCCGACCCATCATGACGGCAGGAACGTGATCCACTGGCGGGGACGGACACGATCCTACCGCGGCACCATCCCGACGCTGTCCCTTCCGGGCTTGCTCGACATCGCCAGGCTGCGTTGGCATTTCAACAGAATTGCGCACGGCGTCCCGCTCGCATCCCCCTGGTCGGCGCGCCGAGCGGACGAACTCGACGGCCAGTCACTGGGCGGGTGGCTGCGTTCGGTCCGCGCCTCCGGATCCTCCCGCGATCTGCTCGCCATCATGGCGCGGGTCACCTGGGGATGCGAGCCCGACGACGTGTCGATGCTGCACGCGGCCCGCTACACGCATGCGGCCGGTGGCCTCGACCGACTGCTCGACGTCGACAACGGAGCCCAGCAGGACCGGTTCCCGGGCGGTACCCAGCAGATCGCGAAAGCGATGGCCGCCGAATTGGGCCGACGTGTGGTGCTCAATGCGCCCGTCCGGCGTATCGAACGGCACGGTTCGGGCGTGACGGTCGACACCGACTCGGACCGGTTCGACGCCGGTTTCGTGATCGTCGCGGTCCCACCCGCCCACCGCGAGTCGATCCAGTTCGAGCCACCGCTGCCCGACGCCTACAGCCGACTCGCCCGGAACTGGCCGCAGGGCCGACTCAGCAAGGCATACGCCGCCTATCCCCGACCGTTCTGGCGCGACGCCGGGTTCTCCGGCCAGGCACTCTCCGATGCCGGCCCCGTTTTCATCACTTTCGACGTCAGTCCGCACGCCGAGGGGCCCGGCATCCTGATGGGATTCGTGGATGCACGCGCGTTCGACGCCCTGCCGCCCGAGCAGCGCCGGAGCGAGGTGTTGCGTTGCTTCGCGTCGCTTTTCGGCGCGGAGGCGCTCAAACCGATCGACTACGCCGATCATCGTTGGGGTGTTGAGGAATTCGCCCCTGGCGGTCCGACGGCGGCAGTGCCGCCGGGGGCATGGACACGCTTCGGGCGATGGCTGCGCGAGCCGGTGGGACCGATCCACTGGGCCGGCACCGAGACCGCCGACGAGTGGACCGGATTCCTTGACGGAGCGGTGAGGTCCGGTCAGCGGGCCGCCGCCGCGGGCGCCGCCTTACTCTGACCCCGCCCGTCCCCGGCAAGTTTCCCGGCTGACGTAGGGTCGGCGACATGAAATATCTCGATGTCGACGGCGTGGGGAAAGTCAGCCGGATCGGCCTGGGCACCTGGCAATTCGGGTCCCGCGAGTGGGGCTACGGGGACCGCTACGCCTCCGGCGCTGCTCGAGACATCGTGCGCCGCGCCCTGGACACCGGCGTGACGCTGTTCGACACGGCCGAGGTGTACGGGTTCGGCAAGAGTGAGCGGATTCTCGGCGAGGCGCTGGGCGACAGGCGCGCCGAGGTCGCCGTCGCCAGCAAGGTCATGCCCGTCGCGCCTTTTCCCGCGGTGGTCAAGCAGCGCGAGCGCGGCAGTGCCCGGCGGCTCGGCATCGACCGGATTCCCCTCTACCAGGTTCATCAGCCCAACCCGCTCTTCCCGGACACGGTGATCATGCCGGGTATGCGCGAGCTGCTCGACGGCGGACAGATCGGCGCGGCCGGGGTGTCCAACTATTCACTCGACCGGTGGCGCAAGGCCGATGCCGCGCTCGGGCGGCCGGTGATCAGCAACCAGGTTCACTTCTCCCTCGCCCACGCCCAGGCGCTCAAGGACCTGGTGCCCTTCGCCGAACGGGAGAATCGTGTCGTAATCGCCTACAGCCCGCTAGCCCAGGGGCTGCTGGGCGGTAAGTACGGCCTGGACAACCGCCCGGGTGGGGTGCGCGCCGCGAACCCGCTGTTCGGCACCGAGAACCTGCGCCGCATCGAACCCCTGCTGCAGACGTTGCGCGACGTCGGTGCCCAGGTCGGCGCGAAGCCCGCCCAGGTGGCGCTGGCGTGGCTGATCAGCCTGCCGGGCGTGGTCGCCATTCCCGGCGCGTCGAGCGTCGAGCAACTCGAGTTCAACGTCGCCGCCGCCGACATCGAGCTGCCGCAGGATTCCCGCGACGCGCTCACCGCGGCCGCCCGTGCATTCCGGCCGGTCTCCATCGGACACTTCCTCAGTGACACAGTCCGGGAGCGGCTAGGGCGGCGCTAGCCGGGCCCGCCGGCCGCGCTCAGTCGGCCAGCGCCGCCGGGCCTCCCGGCGCGCCCCTGGCGACGACGACGGGCATCGACGTGGCGGCGTTGGTCCGCAGGATCGTGTGCACCACCGCGATCAGGTCCTCGACGGGCATCAGATTGCCCGGCATCACGCCGCGGGCCACCCAGATCGGGACGGCCTTCATGGCGAGGTCCATGTCCCAGCCGGTGTTCATACCCGTCTGGGCATCACCCTCGCCACCGGCGCACTCGCCGACAACGAGGCAGGTGAAGCCGAGGGACGGGTGCTCGGCCCGCCAGGCATCGACAAGGCGTTCGAGGGCCGCCTTGCTCACTCCGTAGGCTCCGAGGCCCGGCCACGGGGGGCCGAACGTGCCCGCGTCCGAGGACAGGTACACCGCCTTGCCCGTGGACGCCGTCAGGTGCGGCAGCGCCGCGGCCGTCACCAATGACGCACCGATGACGTTGGTGTCGAACACGCGCCGCCAGGTGTCGGCGTCGGTGTCGGCCAGCCGCACGATCGGACCCACGGCCGGCGTGTACACCACGTTGTCGATGCCGCCCAGCACCTCGGCGGCCTCGTCGATCGCCGACCGGCAGGATGCCTCGTCGGTGACGTCGCACGCGATGGCGACCGCGCCCGGTCCCGCTTCCCCGGCCGCCGCCTCGATGCGCTCGCGACGGCGCGCCAGCAGCGCCACCGTGTCGCCGCGGTGGGCGAGGCCGATACCGATGCAGCGCCCCAGCCCGCTGGAGGCGCCAACCACCACTGTTCTGGCCATGTCCGCGCTCTCCCGTTCTCGCCCGCGAGGATGCCCTGCCAGCCGAAACCTACCGGATCGGTCGCCGGACGATCTCCCCGATCAGTCCCGCGATCAGTCCCCTGCCTCTTTCGCCGCTTTGCGCAACGTGCGGTTGGCGGAGCGCAGATCCGTGTTCGCCGCCGACAGCGTGGCGTTGTGATCCTCGAGGTCGAGGATGCGCGCGACGCCCGCGAGGTTGATCCCCGCGCCAACCAGTTCGCTGATGCGCTTCAGCCGGTCCAGGTCCTCGGCGCTGTAGCGTCGCGTACCTCGGTCGCTGCGGGCCGGGGTCAGCAGTCCGTAGCGCTCGTAGAGGCGCAGCGACTGAACCGCGACGCCGGAGAGTTCGGCGGCCACCGAGATGCCGTAGACGCCGTGGTCGCGCGCGGGGGGGCCCGGCTCGACGCGGCCGTAGGTCATAGCGCCCCTCCTTCGGGAAGGCCCCTTCGGAGAGACCTGCATACCACACTTGCATCATTATGTCTCTAGTGGTATATAAAACCTATGTCATTTGACATATAAAATAACTTCTTGGAGGTGATTGCCATGCTGATGCGTTCCGACCCCTTCCGTGATCTCGACCGCTTCGCCAACCACGTGCTCGGCACGGCCGCTCGTCCCGCCGTCATGCCGATGGACGCTTGGCGCGAGGGCGAGAAGTTCGTCGTGGAGTTCGACCTGCCGGGTATCGATGCCGACTCGCTGGACATCGACATCGAGCGCAACGTCGTGACCGTCCGAGCCGAACGGCCGGCTCTGAACCCCGACCGCGAGATGCTCGCCACCGAGCGCCCGCGCGGGATCTTCAGCCGTCAACTCGTGCTCGGCGAGAACCTCGACACCGACAGGATCGAGGCGTCATACGCCGAAGGCGTTCTCCGGCTGCATGTCCCGGTGGCCGAGAAGGCCAAGCCGCGAAAGATCACCGTGGCCCACGGCGGCGGCCGCAAGGTCATCCAAGACACCGCGAAAGACACCGCGAAAGACACCGTGACCGAGACCTCGCCGCAGCGGGAGATGATCAACGTCTGATCAGACGGTCCTGACTGCCCGCGCCCGCTTGCGTTGCCGGGCGCGGGCAGCGGCGACCAGGTGCCTCAGTCCCGCCTCGATGCCGGCGGCCAGCGCGTCGATATCCGGCGCGGTGTCGTAGTCGGCCATGATGCCGAAAGCGAATTCGTCGGCGTAGCTGACCATCGCGATCCCGGTGCGCAGCCGCAGGGCGATCGGGGGAAGCGGGAGCATCTCCAGCACCCGACGTCCCATGAGCGTCTGGGTGCCCCGCGGGCCGGGAACGTTGGTTGCCAACGCCGCGACTGAACGCTGCGGCAGGCGCGACAGCAGGCGAACCGCCCAGGCGGAAACCGGAAACGGGTAGGTCTGGGCGGTCGACACCAGTGCGCTGGCGCCTTGGCTCTGGCCGCCGCCCTTGGCATGGTCGAGCCGGTCGTGCACCAGCCGCAACTGCTCAACCGGGTCTTCCTCGTCGACCGGCAGCAGCGGCAGCATCGCCGAGACCCGGTTGTCGGTCAGATCGAGTTTGCTGGCCGGACGGACCGACACGGGAACCAATGTGCGCAACGAATCCCGGGCGGGTTGCTCCCCTCGGTCGAGCATCATCTGGCGGTAGCCCGACGTGATTGCGGCCAGCGCGACGTCGTTGAGTGTCACGCCGAACGCGCGACTGACCTTGCGCATGTCGTCCAGCCGGACGCGTGCCGCGCTGTAACGCCGCATCGTTGTGACGGGCCCGTTGAGCGAGGTGTTCGCGGCGGGCCCGAGGAGGCTCGCGGTCAGTTCGGCCATGCCGAACGCGGCCTGTTCGGCCGCTCTCGCCCACGACAGCGCGGCGCGGACCGGGTTGCGAAGCGGGTTGCCGGTCTTTGCCCCCTTGGTGGTGGCGTGAATGCTCGTCACGAATGAGCCGCCGCCGCCCGTCACGTCGTGGCCGTCGGCGAACTTCGCCAACATCTGCGCCGTCGCGATGCCGTCGGCGACGCAGTGGTGGATCTTGGTCAGCACGGCCCACCGGTTGTCGCTCAGCCCCTCGATGATCCAGCATTCCCACAGCGGCCGCTCGCGATCAAGCCGGCGTTCCATCAGCGTGGCGATCATCTCGAACAGTTCGGGATCGCCGCCGGGATGCGGGAGGGCGACCCGGTGCAGATGCCTCGTCAGGTCGAAGTGTGTGTCGTCGACCCATTCCGGCGGACGCAGGTCCAGCGGAAAGGTCCGCACGACCTGTCGGCAGCGCGGGATCGACTGCACCCGCCCGGCGAAGGCGGCGACGAACTCGTCGAATCCGGGAGCCGGGCCCTCCACGATCGACACGCCGCCGATGGCGAGGCTCACATGCGGGTCGGAATCCTCGACCTCGAGAAAACCCGCATCCAGGACGCTCAATTGCTCCACCCCGCAACTGTCCGCCCACGCAGAGCCGGCGGTGAGGGCCGGAAGTCCTCACCTTCGGTGCCATTCGAACGGTGCGCCTGGCGGGTGGTCGCACATAGTGTGAGCCGCATGCCGGGCACCGATTTCACCTACGTTCGCTTCTTCGAGGAAGTCGGGATCGAGGACGTGCCGCTCGTCGGCGGCAAGAACGCGTCGCTGGGCGAGATGTACCGGAAGCTGTCCGGTCAGGGTGTCCGGGTCCCGAACGGGTTCGCCATCACCGCCGACGCCTATAAGCATGTCCTGAACACGGCCGGCGCCTGGGACGCGCTACACGCTGAACTCGACGACCTGGACTCCGACGACGTCACCGCGCTGGCGCGCAAGGGCAAGCGCGTCCGCGAGATCGTTTACGGCGCCGGGCTTCCCGACGACCTCGCAGCCGAGATTCTGGGCGCCTACCGGATGATGCAGGACGAGTATGGCGACGAGGTCAGCCTCGCGGTACGCAGCTCAGCCACCGCCGAGGATCTGCCGACGGCGAGCTTCGCAGGCCAGCAGGAGACGTTTCTCAACATCGCCGGCGAAGAGAGCCTCCTGGACGCCTGCCGCCGCTGCTTCGCCAGCCTGTTCACCGACCGGGCCATCCACTACCGAGTCGACCAGGGCTTCGACCACTTCGCGGTGTCGCTGTCGATCGGCGTGATGAAGATGGTGCGCTCCGACCTGGCCTCCTCGGGCGTGATGTTCACCCTCGACACCGAGTCGGGCTTCACCGACGTCGTGTTCGTCACTGGGGCGTACGGCCTCGGCGAGAACGTCGTCCAGGGCGCCGTCGACCCCGACGAGTTCTACGTCCACAAGCCGACCTACCGGGCCGGGCATCGCGCCGTGCTGCGCCGCCTCGTCGGCGATAAGGCCGTGAAGATGGTTTTCGTCGAGGGCGGGACCAAGCACACCACCCGCAACATCCCGACACCGAAGTCCGACCGAACCCGCTTCTGCCTCGCCGACGAGGACGTCCTCGAGTTGGCCGGCTACGCATGCGCTATCGAAGAGCACTACGGCCGGCCGATGGACATCGAGTGGGCCAAGGACGGCCTCGACGGGCTGCTCTACATCGTCCAGGCGCGCCCCGAGACCGCTGCCTCCCAGCGCAGCCTGACCACAATCGAGAGTTACGTGCTTGAGGAAGGCCCCGGGACGAGGGACGTGCTCGCCGAGGGCCGCTCGGTCGGCGAGAAGGTCGCGGCGGGCACCGCGAGACGGGTCGACCATCTCGCACAGCTGTCCGAGTTCCAGCCCGGCGACGTCCTGGTGGCCGACATCACGACGCCGGACTGGGAGCCGGTCATGAAGATCGCCGCCGCGATCGTCACCAATCGCGGCGGACGCACCTGCCACGCCGCGATCATCGCGCGCGAACTCGGCATCCCGGCCGTCGTCGGTGCGGGCGACGCCACCACCCGGGTGCCCGACGGCTCCGTGGTCACGGTGTCCTGCGTCGAGGGTGATACGGGGCGCGTGTACCGCGGCGAGGTGGGCTTCCGCGTGGACCGCACCGAGGTGTCCGACCTGGCACGGCCGCGCACCCAGGTCATGCTCAACCTCGGTAACCCCGACCTCGCCTTCAAGACGTCGTTCCTGCCCAACGACGGCGTGGGACTGGCCCGCATGGAGTTCATCGTCAGTGAGTACATCAAGGTCCACCCGCTGGCACTGCTACACCCCGACAAGGTCGACGATCCCGCGGCCCGCCGCGCGATCGACAATCTGACGGTCGGCTACCCAGACGGCGGCGCCTACTTCGTCCAGCGGCTATCGGAGGGCATCGGCACCATCGCGGCCGCCTTCTGGCCCAAGCCCGTGGTGGTGCGGATGTCGGACTTCAAGACCAACGAATACGCCAGCCTCATCGGCGGCAGCGCCTTCGAACCCGTCGAAAGCAACCC
>Ga0164296_1002288_pt1 | contig 19289 bp, 17 predicted proteins | sample GEODES057metaG_FD_113533 | JGI IMG/M metagenome (GOLD analysis project Ga0164296, IMG submission 113533) | Dystrophic lake water microbial communities from Trout Bog Lake, Wisconsin, USA - GEODES057 metaG | ecosystem: Environmental > Aquatic > Freshwater > Lake | place: USA: Trout Bog Lake...
CGACGACCAAGTCATCGACTATGCACGGCGTTCAGGTCGTACGCGCACGGATGTGGAGCGATGGCTCGCGCCAAATCTGGCCTATAGCCCGGGGGCAGCGAGCTAAACCACCGCACGCACGTGTCGCAGATCAGTCGAACTGCTCTTTGGCAAACACCAGACGGGCACGGTAGGCGCATTCGCACAACGCGCGCAGTTTTTGTTCCGCGACATCCTCTGAGAATTGATCGAGCCCGGGGCTTGAGACCACCCAGAGTGCCGAGGGTGCGGTCTCTAACGCGGCATTCACAATCGTGCGCGCGACCACATTCGCATCTTCAATTTCCGGGCTCGTACCGTCGACCACCACAATCATCGCCTCATCGGGGCTGAGCCGATAGACCCCGCTGGGAAGGACGCGCGTCGTTTCAATCAGGCGCGCTCCGGCGGCGATGACACCCTCCACATCGATCGGATCGGTCGCCTTCACTGGTCGATATTCCACCGCCGCACGAGCGGCAGCATAGGTCTCGGGGGTGTCGTGGGCGGCCCCTGAGCTGATGACATCAAGCCCAATTGAAAACAGACGCGATGCCCACTCAGCAGGACCGGGGAGTCCCCCAAGGGCAACCGTCGCCAGGACCGGCAATTGGATGGAAAGCTGCTCTAATTCTGCGCGGCGCACGCCCTGCATGCTGACAGACAGCGAGCGCCGGCGAGTGAGATCTGTCGACTCACGGAGTCCAAAATTGGGTGCCACGGCGCACAACTAGACACCGAGTTACGCATTTTTCCCGTAAAACGTCCTTTTCTGTGGCAATTTAACCCCGAAAACGCTTGCGGGTTCTTTCCACAATGGTGCAAACTGTCGCGTTCGCATAATTCGCACGGAGGACGCATGGGAACTAAGGTAAGTGAACGCGCTGCCGCGCTGCTCGGGGCAAACGGTTTGGCCCCTACGGGCACTGTGTGGTGGGACCTGTCAACCGAGGTCCTCTACGAACACGCGATCCAAAATGGATCTGCCCGCCTTGCGCATGGCGGTGCGTTGGTCGTCACGACTGGTGCGCACACTGGTCGCTCCCCGAAGGACAAGTTCATTGTCAAGGAGCCGGGCAGCGAAGGGCGCGTTGGCTGGGGAAATGTCAACCAACCCATTGACGCTGCATCGGCCGATCGCATTGCCGGCGACCTCCGCGCGCACCTCAACGCGGCACCGCAGCTCTACGTGCTCAATGCCCGCGTGGGAGCAGACGCCACCCACGGCATCATCTTGCGATTGGTCACCGAGAGCGCCTGGCATGCGCTGTTCACCAAGAGCCTGTTCATTGACCTGACGGCCGAGGAGCGTGCGAGCCTCGAGACCACCGACGGACTGATCCTGCACGCACCGAGCTTCCAGGGGAACCCAGAGGTACACGGCACACGCCAAAGCAACTTCGTGGTGATGAATCTCTCCGAGGGCTTGGTGTTGATTGGTGGTACCCAGTACGCCGGTGAGATTAAGAAGTCCGCATTCACCATGATGAATGACCGCCTGCCGCTCGAGGGCGTATTGCCGATGCACTGCTCGGCAAACGTTGGGCCAAATGGTGATGTTGCGGTCTTCTTCGGATTGTCGGGAACCGGCAAGACCACTCTCTCGACCGACTCGACCCGCCCACTCATCGGCGACGACGAGCACGGTTGGTCGGACAAGGGTGTCTTTAACTTTGAGGGTGGCTGCTACGCGAAGGTCATCGGCCTCTCCGCAGAGGCAGAGCCAGAGATTTACGCCACCACTCAGATGTTTGGCACGGTGCTTGAGAACGTGGTCATGGATGACGACACGCGCATCCTCGATCTCGACGACGCGTCGCTGACCGAGAACACCCGTGGCGCCTATCCGCTTGAGTCGGTGCCAAATGCGGTTCCTGAAAAGGCCGCTGGACAGCCCACCAACATCGTCATGCTGACCTGTGACGCCTTTGGTGTGTTGCCGCCCATCGCAAAGCTCTCTCCGGAGCAGGCAATGCGGATGTTTCTGGCCGGGTACACCGCAAAGGTTGCCGGAACTGAAGTCGGCGTCACTGAACCACAGGCCACATTTAGCTCCTGCTTCGGTGCACCGTTCCTTCCGCAGCCGCCGAAGGTCTACGCAGCGCTCTTAAAGGATCGCATCGAGCGCTACGAGGTCAACGTCTGGTTGATCAACACCGGTTGGACCGGCGGAGGCGCAGGGGTGGGCAGCCGTATGCCAATCCGCGTGAGCCGCTCGGTGGTGCGTGCCGCAGTCTCTGGTGAGCTTGCCAGCGCGGCAACCCGCACCGATCCGATCTTCGGATTCGAAGTGCCGGTCGCAATTGACGGCGTCGAGCCCTCGTTGCTCGATCCCAAGAGCACCTGGCCAGACGCTGCTGCCTACGATGACATCGCCACGAAGTTGGCCGAGGACATCGCCGCACACGCCCAAAAGGCCGGCGAGTAACGACGTACTCATCCCCACCGACTGCCAACTGTGTCGTCGGTGGGGAATGCGTGCCATGGTGGTGACCCGGTGTGGTCGGTCAATCCCCGCTTGGCGGTGACCACCGAGGCGCCCGGCGCTCACGAAAGGCCATAAGGCCTTCCATAAATTCCGGCGACGCGTACGCCGCCTGACGAATGCGCGCAATCTCACTCGTGATCGATGCATCGAGATCGCCCTCGAGTACCCGAAGCGCAGCCCGCATACCCGCGACGGCACCCGGGGCAGCACGCACCACCTGCGCGCATTCATCATCGATCACACTGGGCATCTGCGCCGCCGAAACCACCTGGTCAAGAAGACCGATCTCGCATGCCCGCGTCGCGTCGATGGTGCGTCCAGTCAGAAAGAGCTGACGTAGGTGACCGGGTCCGAGCACTGCGGCAAACCGACGCAGCCCACTCGGGGCGTACACCACACCGAGTCGTGCGGCCGGCATTCCGAATTGCGCCGTGTCCGATCCAATCCGCCAATCGCACGCCAGCGCCAACTCAAGTGCGCCGCCAAATGCCGCACCGTTGATCGCCGCAATCACCGGAACCGGGCAATCTGCAATTGCATGAGCGGCACGTCCAAGTATCGCCTCACCCTGACGCAGACGATCGGCAAGCGGTTGCCCGGTCAGGGTTCCTAAATCCAAGCCCGCAGAGAAATGGCGATCGCCGGCACCGGTGAGCACCACGACTCGAATCCCCTCTGGCGGACTGGCCATGACATCGATGAGTGCTGCGAGCATGTCATCATTGAGCGCATTCGCGCGGGCGGGGTGATGCAGTTCCACCGTCATGGTCGCCGCGGTCTGTGTGATCTGGATACTGGGTACGGAAGGATCCACCGTTGGCATCAATTCTCATCATGGGTGCAGGGGCAGTTGGGTCGTACTACGGCGGGTTACTCGCGCGTGATGGACATGATGTCGCACTCGTGACGCGCGGCGCCCACCTCGAGGCGCTCCAGGAGGCAGGCGTCATCGCCATTCGCGAACCGGATGGAACGGTCTGGACGGCACCGATTCGCGCGAGCGAGCGCCCCGAACCGGGTCCAATTGATCTGGCAATTGTCACCACCAAGTCCCATCACACCATCGAGGCGGCAGATGCGCTTCGCCCGGTCCTTGGACCGCAGACCATTCTGTGCACTCTGCAGAACGGGGTTGAAAATATCGCGCGTCTGTCCACTGCGCTCCCCGACAACCCGATCCTGGGCGGATTGGTGTTCGTTGGCCTCGCGATCGACATACCCGGGACCGTTTTTCATCACGGCGAGGGGCGCGTCACCATTGGCGATCCCACCGGGGCCATGCCTGAGGCGCTCTCGCGCGCGCACGACATTATCGGCCAGTCATGGCAGCTGACGATCACTCCTGACATCGCGAGCGCCCAATGGACCAAGCTCCTGTGGAATGTCGGTTTCAACACCATCTGCGCGATTACCGGTGCGAGCGCCGGCGAGGCGCTCATGACCCCCGAAAGCGCTGCACTGGTGATCGGATCAATGCGTGAGGCAGTCGCACTCGCACGCGCAAATGGCATCGTCCTGGCAGAGTCCGCCGTTGATGAGATGTCTGCATTTTTGCCTGGAATGGAGCGCTTTCTTCCCTCAACGGCACAAGACGTCGCCGCAGGAAAAGAGCCTGAACGCGACACGCTCTCGGGGTTTATCGTCCGCGAGGGGCGGCGACTGGGGATCCCCACGCCCATCAATGATGTGCTTGATGGACTGCTTGCCCTTCAAGCCGATCGTGCAACCGGTCGCAGCGCCCGCGCGCCCCAGATGACAGGGGCCGCGGGCGGGGCAGACTAGATCCCGAGTGCCGCTTCCCCTAAGACGCGCTCGATCACGTCATCAAAGCTCATCCCGGCAGCCTGCGCTGCTTTCGGAAGCAGGCTGGTATCGGTCATACCAGGGATCGGATTGATCTCGAGGACCCACACCTGATCATCCTCATCAATGATCATGTCGACACGGCCAAAGCCACGAAGGCCAATCGCCTCGTAGCACTGCAGCGCAACGCGTGACACCTCAGCGGTGAGCGCATCGGAGAGATCCGCAGGGGCGACAAGTTCGGTCATCCCGGGTGTATACCGCGACTCAAAGTCATAAAAATCCCCGCTAAAGACCGCCTCAACTGCAGGCAATGCAATGGGATCGACGGTCCCGAGCACCGAAACGGCGATCTCGCGCCCAGGGATGAACTGCTCAAGCATCACCTGGTCGTCGTAACTCAATGCACTCATAATTCCCCGTGGCACATCCTCATGCGCGCGAGCAATAGTGATGCCAATTGCCGACCCTTGTTTTGCGGGTTTGACCACCAACGGCAGACCCAATCGCTCCTCAACATCGCCCAACGCATCTGCGACACCAAGCTCGCGAAAGGCATCCTCACCGAAGGCACAGGCCGGCGGCGTGGGGATCCCAGCTTGAGTGAAGATCGCCTTCGTGATGACTTTATTCATTGAGCGCACACATGCCAGCACGCCCGAGCCGGTGTAGGGAATATTCAGAATTTCCAAGATCTCTTGGACGGTGCCGTCCTCGCCGCTCTTTCCGTGTATGGCCACGAACACCACATCCGGGCGTTCTGCCCGAAGGGTGCGCACCAAGGATGCGTCCGCATCGACGGAAATCACCTCATGCCCCAACCGCTGCAGGGCGGCCTCAACATTTGCCGCCGAGCGCAGGCTGACCTCACGCTCAAGTGATTGTCCGCCTTTCAGTACCGCGACCCGCTGCGGACTACTCATACCCCACCTCCGAATGCGCGCTGAAGCGCCGTCATTGCCTCAATCGCGGCACCAATTCGGTGCACGCCTTCTGTGATTTTCTCCTCGGAAGAACTCGAGAAGTTCAATCGCATACTGTGCTGCCCCTGGCCATCGAGAAACGCTGCAGCTCCGGGCACAAAGGCCACCTGATGGCGCTCGATCGCACGCGCCAGCAGCTCGCTTGTCTGGAGATACTCGGGCAGCGTCGCCCAGACAAATAATCCACCCTGCGGATGCGACCATATTGCCTCTGTCGGAAACTCATTGGAGAGTGCCGCAAGCATTGCATCGCGCCGAGAGCGATAGATCATGTTGAGACGTCCCACATGCTCACGCCAATCATGCCGGCGCAGATATTCGATGATGAACCGCTGCCCAAGCGTTGAGCTGCACAAGTCGATTGCCTGCTTGCCCAGATTCATCTTGCGCAAGATCGGTGCGGGTGCCGCAACCCAACCGATGCGCACTCCCGGAGAAAGAATCTTTGAAAAGGTCGAGAGGTAGACGACCCCGCCCGCACCCGCATCGAGTTCGTACAAACTCGGAAGTGCCTCGCCCTCAAAGCGAATCGCTCCGTAGGGGTTGTCCTCGACGATCAGGATATCGCGCTCTGCGGCAAGAGCCACCAACCGATGCCGGCGCTCGAGCGACATCGTGACACCACCGGGGTTATGAAAATTGGGGATCGTGTAGATCAACTTGGGCCGGCGCCCTTGGCTGTCGAGGCGATCGAGATGCTCCTCAAGTGAATCGATCGACATCCCGTTGGTATCGAGCGGAATGTGGACGACATGTGCTTGATTGGTGGTGAGCGTCGGCACCGCACCCGGATAGGTTGGACCTTCGGCGATCACGATGTCGCCCGGATCGATGAAGGCGCCAATCGCAAGGGCAATTGCCTGTTGCCCACCCGCGGTCACAAGAATCTCATCAGGGCGCGCAATTGCGCCTTCCGAATGCATGATCTCGCAGATGTCCTGACGCAGCTCAAGGAGCCCTTCAGTGGGTCCATATTGCAGAGACGACGCCTTATATGTGGTCGCCACGGCACCCCAGACCTCAGAAAAAATCTCATCGGGAAATGAGTCGGTATCAGGCAAACCACCTGCAAGAGAGATGATTTCTGGCCGTTCGGTCAGCGACATCAAATCGCGCATCGCCGAGGACTTGATCCCCGTGGCGCGGGCGGCAAATCGGTCTTCAAATCGCGATGAATCGCGTGCTGTGGTGCGATCAGCCGTAGGAGCTCCCTGTCCGTCGTTCATCGCTCTCCCAATCATGCCGCAAACACGACGCATCTGGGGGCACACGAGCCCCATCGTCCCGCCCCCGACTGCCCAGAATCAACCCTGGTAGGTTTGGGCATCGATGGCACGCTCACACCTCGTCGCAGATGCACCAGATCGGGCCCACGCGTGACCGTTGCACGCCTCCGCACCGTCGCGATGAGCGAATGGCGCCATATCCTCAAATTTTGCATTGTCGGTGGCATGGGATACATCGTCAATCTGGCGGTGTTTTATGCGCTGATGCACTGGGGCGCCATGCACTACCTGGCGGCATCCACCGTCTCGTATTTTGTGGCATGGGCCTTTAACTTCTTCCTGAATCGGCAATGGACCTTCCAAAAACACAACGATGCGGTCGCACCGCAGGCGGCGAAATACTTTGTCGCCAGCGCTCTTGGCTGGTGCGTCAACGAGATCGTGCTCGTGGCATTGGTGCATGGCGGCGTTGCCCACCTGCTCGCACAGGCGATCGGGATTGCCGCATCGACACCGGTGACATTCCTGGTGACACGAGGTTGGGCGTTCCGATAACGGCTCGCCGTTGGCGAGTCGGACTCCTCGTCATCGGCCTCTGGCTTGCCAGCATGAGCACCGTGCTCGCAGCAGGACTGCCGACGGCGACGGGATTAACGCCTTCGAATGGCTACCTCCACGCCGCAAACCTGCCCCAGCTATCGCTCACGCACGTCACCGAGATTGCCAACAGCTCACAGACGGTGCGCGATTGGCTCTCGGGCCATCCCAAAAGTCACCCCACCCCGGCCTACAACCCCACCACCCATCAGTGGACGGTGAGCTATATCTCAACTGGGCCCACCACCACTCAGGCCCAGGTCATCGTCGACGATCGCACCGCGCAGATTCACGAGACGCGCACCGGACCCCAAGTCGCATGGATGATGGCCCGGGGGTACTGGGGGGCATTTGGTCGCCACATTAATGATCCATGGATCTGGTCGGGGCTCTGCGCATTATTTCTGGTGCCCCTGCTCGACATCCGCAGGATCGTGAGTTGGCGCACGGTCGATCTGTGCGTGTTGTTGAGTTTTTCGTTGTCACTGATCTGGTTTAACAATGGCCAGATCTTTACCTCGGTACCGCTGGTCTCTCCGCCGCTTGTGTATCTCGGATGTCGACTCATTTGGATCGCGAATCGCCGATCCAAGGCACTCGGTGCCGCCCAGATATCGATCCTCGGCGACCAGAGGCTCCCACCGCCGAGCTTTCGCGGGTGGGCACCCGATTGGCTCTTGGCGGCGATTGCGATGTTGGGAATCGGGCTTCGCTACAGCCTGAATGCATTCGATGCCAATGTCATCGATGTCGGCTATGCGGGGGTGATTGGCGCCCACAAGATCGTTGCGGGCGCCGCCCTCTACGGCCACTTCCCCAGTGACTGCGCACAATGTGACACCTATGGACCTGCGACCTACCTCGCCGATATTCCGTTCGAGATATTTGCGCCATGGAGCGGCCATTGGGATTCGCTTCCCGCTGCGCATGCGGCGGCGTCGGCATTCGACATCCTCTGCATTCTCGGACTCTTCGTACTTGGGTGGCGGCTCTCTGGCCAGCGCCTGGGCCTGGCGTTTGCGGCCGCTTGGGCGACCTTCCCATTCACGGCCTATGCGCTCGAGAGCAACTCAAATGATGCGCTGGTTGCCGCATTATTGATCTGGGGAATGGTGTTCTTTTCACGCCCGTTGGGCCGCGGGATACTCCTTGGACTCGCCATTGCCGCCAAATTCGTGCCGGCACTCCTGGTCGTGGCGTGGTGGCGCGTGCCATCTGGCACGCGCCGAAATCCGTGGTGGTATCTGGGTGGCCTTGGTATCGCAGCGCTGAGCACTGGGTGGGTCATACTCCTTGGCGGCGTGCGCGGAATACCACTGTTCTGGCACCGGACCATCACCTACCAAGTCGGGCGAAGTTCTCCCTTTTCACTTTGGGGGCAACATCCGGCGCTGCACCCACTCCAGCTACTGGCCATGGGAATCGTCGCTGCCGGCGCCCTCGCCGTGTGGCGTTGGCCGCGCAGGCGCGATCTCTTGAGTGTTGTTGCACTCTCAGGGGCGCTGATCATCGGATTGCAGCTGACGATGTCGTATTGGTTCTATCTCTATATCCCATGGTTTTTGCCATTCATCTTCGTCGCGACCATCCCGCATTGGCCACCACCGGCATCCTTGTCGGCAGAGGCCGCGATCGAAGGCGCTGCGGTGGAAAGTGACACCGGATGAGCACGCCCCTGGGAACTCTGTGGGCAACATCTGCCCGCCTTCCCGTCCTGTGCATTGCGCTTGCGACCGCTGTCTGGACGATCCCATTGCAGTGGATCGATCTATGGACGCGCCACCAGATCAACGGCGATGTCGCGCTCTATGACAGCTACGCGGGGCTCATCGCCCTCGGAGACATTCCCTATCGCGACTTCGCAATCGAATACCCACCTGGCGCAGCCGGACTCTTTTGGGCAACCTGGTGGATACCGGGCGACTACCTCACTGCATTCAGCGCACTGATGCTCGTCTCGCTGTGTATCTGCATTCTTGGGGCGATCTGCAGCGCCCGGCACCTGGGGTACTCGCCACGCCGCCAGGCGCTGATCGGGTGTGTGATCGCCTGTACTCCACTGCTGCTGGGCAGCCTGGTGCAAGCGCGGTTTGATCTTGTCGTCGCCGCGATCCTCTCGTGGATGTTCTATGCAGCGCTCACTGGGCGATGGAAATCGATGTGGGGACTTGTGGCAATCGGGATTCTCATCAAACTCATTCCGATTGCACTGATCCCTCTGCTTGTGGTCTGGCAGGCCCGTCGACGGGATCTCCGATCTGCGCTCATCGGGGCGGGATCGGCACTCAGCATTGCTGTACTCGCAGCCCTTCCCTTTCTTGTGATGTCGCCCTCAGGCGTGTGGTACATGATCAACTACAACGCTCGCCGTCCACCGCAGCTCGAAACCGCGATCGCCACGGTCATGCTGGTTGCACATAGTGTTGCCAACACGCCAATCGAGATCCTTGGTTCGTTCGGAAGCGTGAATGTCGCCGGTACGGGCCCGGAACTGGCGGCAAAGATCCTCTTTGGGGTGCTTGTCCTTGTCACCTTGGGCTGCGCTCTCCAGGCAGCCCGACTCCTGCGGACCGCAACGGCAGCGCATGCCGCTGACATTTTGGTGTGCGCAGGTGCGGCAAGTGTGATCGGTTTCATGCTCACGGGAAAATCATTGTCACCGCAGTACATGGTGTGGCTATTGCCACTCACATTCTTGATCGCAGGACGACGCGGCATCGTCGCGATCGGCTGTGCCGTGACTGCAGAGATACTGACCCAAACCTATTTCCCTATTCACTACTGGGATTTAGTCAATGCACACCCGCGTGAGATTGCCCTGCTCACAGCGCGCAATCTCGTACTGATTGTGTTGTTGGTGGTGTGCTGGCCGCGCGCCGCGCGCGCCGCCGAAACGGCCCTCGTCACACCCCCAATCGTGACTCAACCGACCAGCATCTGATGTACACCGCACATCTGTCGGGGTCAGAAATCCGCACATTTGGATACAAAAACCGGTGCAATCGCCGGTGGCTGGGCTAATCTCAGTCATCGAACGACCCGTGTGACGAACTATGGAGGCTTCTGGATGGGGACGCAGGACACTTCTGGCATCGATGCAATCGCAACTCTTTTAGGAGATCAGTCATCCCGACTGCTTGATCATGAGTGCACAACGATCTCCGCCGACCGTCTGTCGACGCCAGGTCCTGACTACGTCGATCGTGTCCTGATCAACTCAGATCGTTCGATTCCGGTACTCCGGTCGGTACAAAGCCTCTTTGGCCACGGGCGCCTTGCCAACACCGGATACCTCTCCATCCTTCCCGTCGACCAAGGCATTGAGCACTCCGGCGGGGCCTCGTTTGCCAAGAATCCCGACTACTTTGATCCTCTGAAGATCATTGAGCTCGCGATCGAAGGTGGCTGCAATGCGGTGGCGACGACCTTGGGGGCACTCGGGCTCGGCGCGCGTAAATATGCCCACCGCATTCCGTTTTTGCTCAAGTTCAACCACAATGAATTTTTGTCCTATCCCAACGGCTACGACCAGATTATCTTCGCCTCGGTCCGACAGGCACGCGAAATGGGCTGTGTCGCCATTGGGGCAACGATCTACTTCGGGTCACCTGAAAGCAAGCGGCAGATTCAAGAGGTCTCGACAGCATTTGCCGCGGCCCACGAGATGGGAATGGCCACGGTGTTGTGGTGTTACCTGCGCAATGGGGCGTTCAGCCCGAGCACTCCCGGTGGCCCGGACTACCACGTCGCAACAGATTTGACCGGGCAGGCAAACCACCTCGGCGTGACACTTGAGGCAGACATCATTAAGCAAAAGCTTCCGGAAACTGCAGCTCCCGGATTTGTCGATCTCAAATTTGGGAAGTCTGACCCGCGGATGTACTCGGAACTCATGAGCGACCATCCGATCGATATGACCCGGTACCAAATCGCAAATTGCTATATGGGTCGCATCCCGCTGATCAATTCAGGCGGCGCATCGGGCGCACATGACCTCCAGGACGCAGTCACGACTGCGGTGATCAATAAGCGAGCTGGCGGTGCAGGGCTCATCTCCGGGCGAAAGGCATTTCAAAAGCCGCTCGCAGAGGGCGTTGCACTCCTGCACGCCATTCAAGATGTCTATCTGTGCCCCGAAATCGGGCTGGCATAACCGCCATCCGTTCGGGTCCCGGCAAACGCCAAAACCCCTCTTTCGCCTTCAGGTGTGATCCACTTGTGCCGATGACATGTCAATCGCTCCACCGGGTGGCGTGTCATCGCACGCTCTGATCTTCGGACACATCCTTTGTCGCAGGTGGTCGCCCCGTGCCAACCCACACTCCATTGAACGGACACCACACGCAGCTCGTTGCACGCAGACGAGCCGTTTCACGGCGCCATCATGGGCGTCGTCTCGCGATGATGACCGGATGCGCGCTGCTCATTGTCTCAGGGGGTGCGCGTGCGGCACACACGGGCACCACGGGCCCACATGTACGCATGACAGCCGTTCCATCAATCGCCTACCGCACGCAGGCAATCGGTGTTCGTGCAACAACACCCATCGGGTGGTGGTGCCAACTCAGCGCAACCAATGGGATCACCACCTTGCCGATATCTCGCATTGTGCGCACTCCCCAGGGGCGCTTTTTGTCGACCTGGCTCATTTCGCAATTCACCACCCTCGGCCCGTGGTCGGTGCAGGTTCGATGTGCCCCCACCGCATCCGGTGTGCGCGCCGGGACAACAATCACGGGGCGCCGAACCGTGCGCATCCTGGTTCCGGTACCCGCATCACGCGTCATGCCTGCCCTCGTAGACATCACCTCGCAAATTGGGCTTGACCAGACCGGGATATCGGCAGGCACTGGCATTGTCCTGAGCGCATCAGGACTCATTGTCACCAACAATCATGTTGTTGCGGGTGCATCATCGATTTCCATTCGTGACATCGGGAATCACCGCACCTATACCCACGTCACTGTTGTCGGCGTGGACCCCACCGACGATATCGCCGTGTTGCAAATCACTGGAGCACGCGGGCTCAGCCACACTCGCCTTGCGGACTCACGAACGCTCATCCGTGGTTCCGGGGTGCGCACAATTGGCAACGTCGGCGGCGTGGGGGGTATCCCAACCGTCACGGCTGGTGTGGTCACTGCGCTTGGACAACGCATTACTGCTGAAGATCCCGGACCACCCGTCATCCAGGAGACCCTCACAGGGTTGCTCCGCGTCAATGCTAGCCTGCGACCCGGTGACTCGGGTGGGGCACTCATCGATGCCGCAGGCAATGTCGTCGGCATCAATACCGCGGCGCTGCCATATGCCAACCCGCCGATCGGATATGCAATCCCCGCGCGTCACGCGCTCTCGATCGTCAAGGCCATCCTTTCGGGAACGACTGCGCCGAATCTGCAGATTGGACCTGCCGCTTGGACCGCGTATCTCGGTGTCAGCGTCAACAACTCGGGACAAATTCAACAGGTCGTTGTCGGTGGACCGGCATGGACCGCAGGAATCCGGGCGAATGGAGTTGGTCCATCGATTGTGAGCCTCAATGGGCAACCAATCGCATCTGCGACCGATCTGCACAATGCCCTCGCGCAACTTCGCCCCGAAACCACGATCTCGCTCGGCCTGTCGAGCGGCGGCCCGCCGACACTTGTCCCAGTCGTCCTGGGCTACGGAACGGTGCGGTAAGGTTGACCATGTCGTTGCACCGTCTGCGCGCATCAGTCGTGCTGGCCGCCGGCGCCGTCGCGTATCTGCTCGCGCTCCGGCCACGCCTTCTGCGCTGGGGGGCCACCGCCCAGGAATGCGACGCGCCCTTTGTCGGTGCCGACATTATTTCCGGGGGAATGCGATCGGCCACAATGGCAACGACGCTCCCCGCCTCGCCCGCTGAGGTCTGGCCGTGGATTGCCCAAATGGGCTGCGGGCGGGCAGGATGGTACAGCTGGGATCTCATCGATAACGCGGGGCGGCCGAGCGCACGGGTGATTCATCCCGAATGGCAACACATTGCGGTCGGTGATCGCATCGCAATGACCCCATCCGGGCGCACCTCATTTGTCGTCGCGCACTGCGACGCCCCACATGCCCTTGTCCTGCGGGCACGTCTGGATGGACGCGGACGCGCATGCGATCCAACGACCCCGCTACCCGCCGTCGGACTCGATTACCTGTGGGCGGTGGAACTTCGCGATGCACCCGACGGCGGAACCCGGATGGTGGTCAGCGGATACCGCGTCATCAGGCCGTTCTGGCTCGGTCGGCTCGGTGAGTTACTGGTTGGCGAGGCTGGCCACTGGGTCATGCAGCAGCGCCAATTCGCAAACCTCAGTCGCCGGGTGCGTCAGACACAGCGGTAAGGCGACCTTCAGCGCCGAGGCGGGCAACGAGCTCCCGGACCAAGCCAGCAATCTCGTCGCGTACCGCCCGCACACCTTCGATGGATTGTCCCGAAGGGTCGGCAAGATCCCAGGCGAGTACCGGTGCCCGCACCAGTGGGCACGCATCACCACAGCCCATCGTCACCGCAAGATCTGCTCCGCGTTGTAACTCATCGGTGAGCAGCGTCGGCACCTGTCCTGTCAGGTCGATTCCCACTTCACGCATCGCCGTGATGACCTCCGGATGCACATGCGCAGCGGGTGCTGTTCCCGCAGATCGCACGACAACCGCGTCACCTGCCATCTGGCGCAAAAAGGCGGCAGCCATCTGCGAACGACCCGCGTTCTGGATACAGACGAACATCACGGTGTAGGGAGTCATGGGATCGCATCCGGGTGAGGGTGGGCATTATCGAGATTCGTTGAAGGATCAGGTGTGCCGCCGCGCAGGTAGCCATAGATCCCTACCGCGATGAGTGCACCGAGCGTTGGCCCAACGACATAAATCCAAAAATTGCGCCAATCACCCGCAACCAGTGCGGGACCAAATGAGCGCGCTGGGTTCATTGATGCGCCCGTCACTGGTCCAATCAGGAGCACATTGATGATGACCACCGCGCCGATCGCAACCGCCGCAAGCGCACCAACAGCACGCGTGTCGGTCGCGACCGCCAACACGACCGTCATCAATACCGCGGTCAGGCCAATTTCCAACCAGAGTGCCGATATTTGCCCGACAAAATGGGGGTGCGTCACCGCGGCATCCAGGTTTCTCCCAAACAGCCCGCGGAGCGCAACACTCGCCAGCACCGCGCCAACGAGTTGTGCGATGCAATAGGGCACAACGTCGCGAATCGGGAAATGTCGCCCTGCAGCAAATGCAATCGTTACCGCTGGGTTCATGTGGGCGCCAGAAATATGCCCAACGCAGAAAATCATCACTGCAACCGCAAGACCCGATGCCGTGGCAATGCCACCGATGCCGTATCCGCTTGCGACGGCTTTGGTGATCACGGCAGCGCCTGGGCCGCCGAACACCAAGCAAAAGGTTGCGAACACCTCAGCGGTGAGCCGGCGTCCCAGATCGGGTTCCATCACGACTCTCGATTCCTCAGCATGTTCAGTCACCGATGCACCCGCTCGTCATGGAACGTTCTTCGCACCACATGCGGTGGAGCGTACCCGAACCAGCCCAGGCGTTTTGTGTCTTGACTGCGATCTCATCCAACGATCAGGGATGCTGCGTGTACCGCTCACCGAGTACTGAGGTGGGCACACCCGAGAAAAAATATGGGCCGTGTAGGGATCGAACCTACGACCTTGGGATTAAGAGTCCCCTGCTCTACCAGCTGAGCTAACGGCCCGAGGACCGACATCCTACCCAACGGAACCCGCAGGTTCACGTCTGACCTATTTGCCGGCCTTCAAGGTCGCCAAACGTGCCGTGACCGCCGCCGCCTTTGGTCCATGGGGCGCGAGTTTGAGATAGGTCGTGTACGCCTGTTCTGCAACCAAGGTGGCCTTGGCTGCCTTCGCGAGTTGCCCGAGGTAGTAGAAACCCATCGGATCTTTGGGGTTTCGCAGTGTGTATGCCGTGGCAATTTGTTGCGCAACGGTCGGTTGGTTCGCAAGGGCGTAAATCGATGCCAATTGATTCATATAGTCGGCATTTTTTGGCGCGAGCTGCGTTGCCTGGGTCGCGGCATGAAATGCGCCAGATGCATTGAGCGCCTGGACGTAGAGCTTGGATAGTGCGCTCCAGGCGGCGGCATTCTTCGGCTGGGCAACCGTCACTGCTGCCGCATCTCGAATCTTTGCGAGGGTGGGAAGTTGATTCTGTACCGCAGTTGCTGTTGCACCAGGTGGCGCATAGTGCAGGTACTTCACATATGCGTTATAGGTCGCTGCGGGCTGCCCGAGCTGATCTTCGAGCTGTGCGAGCTGCAAATACCCGTCGGGATCGGTCGGGTTCTTTGCCGTATATGTCGCCAGCACCGATTTCGCCTTCGCGGTTTGGCCCGATTGGGTATAGAGCGTCACCAATGTAAAGGCCGAGGTCTGATCCGCCGGGTCAAGGTGATTTGCGTGTTGCGCCGCGGCGAGCGCCTGCGGCAGCTTATTGGCGGCCTGATAGGCGGTTGCCAAATCCTCCCACGCAGAGACACTCGTTGGTTGGGCATTGACTGCGGCCTGGGCTGCACTAATCAATGAACTTGTCGATGATGCACTCCCGCCAAAGAGTGCGGCAAACGCGATGATCACACCTCCGCCCAGAAAGGCGACGGTGATCAGGATCGCAATGATGCGTGCAAGGCGCTTATGGCGTTGTTCATCGAGGAGCACGGTGGATCACGCTAACACACCTCGCGGCGCGCCTTTGCAATCTGGGTGGTGATATTCACCAGCGACGGGTCACACAGCGCACCGGACTGCACCTTGCGCGCACCATCAATCCAAACCGAATCAACGACCGATGCCGCATCAAGAAACGCGAGGTGTGGATCTCCGCCCGCGACATGCACGGCCGGTGCCACGGCAACCATGTTGGCGCGCAGCCCGACGGTGAGCATGCCCACCGAGTCGCTGAGTCCCATCGCCTGCGCACCATCTCGCGTTGCCATTTGGAGCGCGCGTGCTGCGGAGATCGGATGTCCGGCCGCGCCGTGGACCAGACGCGCTGCCCGTGCCTCTGCGCGAAGATCATAGTTTCCCGCGCTGGCCGGGCTATCACTGCCAATCCCCACCCGGACTCCTGCCGCATGCAATGCGGCAAGTGGAGCAACCCCGCATCCCAAATAGGCATTTGAGGTTGGGCAATGGGCGACGGCAACCCCTGCGCTGGCAAGCAGGTGTGGATCGTTGGCACCAAGCGCGACGCAATGCGCAGCAATCATCCCGCTCCGCAGCGCCCCCGCTGCGGCGATGCGCTCAATCACGGTCATCGGCGTTAATGCGGGCCAGTGTCCAGGGCGCGCGTTTCGCGTGGCAAGTGCGCGGGCAATTGTCCCGGTGCCTTCAGCAACCGCATGGATCTCCGCGGCAGATTCAGCGAGGTGTGTGCTCCAGGGCATCTGGTGGTACTCAGGATCGTTCATCAAATGGCCCCAGAGCGCGGGCCCAACCGAATATGGCGCATGGGGTGAGATTCCCACGATCACCCCAGACCCACTGCTGGAGGCCATCCGTGCTCGAGCATCCGCAAACCGCGCAATCGATTGCGGAACACTGACCGCATCACCCGTGCCAAAGATCTCGAGCGAGCAATACCCCCCGATCCCGACACGCTCCATTGCCGCAGCACCCGCACCGGTTGGACCCGAATCCCACAGCGTGGTTGTTCCCGCAATGAGTGCGGTCACCGCACCGATATTGGCAGAGGTTGCCAAGGCCTCCGGCGACAGCGTTCCTGCGGCGCGAAGGAATTCTTCAAGCCACGCGCCGAACTCGCCACCCTTGGCCAAACCGCCAGTCAGCGCCCATTCGAGGTGGCAGTGGACATCAACGAGTCCGGGAGCAAGCAGGGCCTCGCCAAGATCCTCGACCCGAAGGTCCTTGTGGGCAACACACATCGATGTCGGATCGCCCACGTCGGCAATGCGCCCGCCACGCACCGCAATGGCACCGGGTGCCACGACGGTTCCATCACCGACGAGTACCCCCGCGGCGATCAGGACAACGTCAGTTGGAGTGCGCGTCGTGCGTTTCCACCGGCGTGGCAGGAGGATCGACGGGCGTTTGAGTCGATTGCGCCGACTCATCGCCACTAATGCCCTTTTTAAATTCACGCGCACTGCTGCCGATGCTTCTACCCATTTCCGGCAGACGCTTTGCGCCAAACAGCAACAACACGATGACAAGGACAATCAGAAGATGGACTGGTGTGATGTCCATGGCTGCCTTTGGGTTGTGTGGGGTTCAAAATGACCGCTCACTGGCTCTCTAACGGTAGCATGACATGAGTGATTACCTTGAACTCCAGTGCTCGGCTCCAACGCATCGATGCGATTGCTGCCGCGTGGGGCGGGCTTGTCGGAGGAATTGGGCTGATCATCGCGGGGCCCCGTGAACTGGTGATCCGAATTGGCATCACGGTGATCATCGGTGTTGTCGCGGGATTTCTGACCGGCGTGCGCGCAGTGCGCAATCGCATCATGAATGCGGCGATCGCCTGGATTCTCGCCAACTGCTTTTACGTGACGTATGTCGTTGCTGCACAGATCGTGCACCTGATCACCGGACCCGCCGCACCGGCGTTGTTTCCTGGGGGCGTCACCGAGTGGACGCAAGTCACGCTGATCTTTGGCCTGGCAACTCTTGGAGGCGGCGGCGTCGCGCACCTTCTATTACGCCCGAGCCGCAGACACACCCACTCGCTCTAGCGGGGGAAGTTCTTGTAGTACTCCGAGGCCGTCGGACCCGACTGGCCCAGGTATTTGCCCGAATATGGGGTGTCGACCGGGGTCGTGAGGGTTAAAAATGAAATCTGGCCGATCGGCATTCCGGGATAGATTGTGATCGGCAGACGGGCCACATTTGAGAGCTCAAGGGTGATTTGCCCCTCGAATCCCGGATCGACATAGCCCGCAGTCGAATGAATTAAGAGTCCCAATCGCCCCAAGCTCGATTTGCCCTCGAGGCGTGCGACCAGATCGTTGGGAATACCCACGCGCTCAAGCGTCGAACCCAGCACGAATTCCCCGGGATGAAGGATGAAGGGCTCATCCTCAGGCATCGTGACCATATCGGTGAGCTCATCGATGGGCTTGCGCACATCGATGTAGGGCTGCCGATTGTTATGAAACACCCGAAATTCCGCAGCAACACGCACGTCGACCGACGAGGGCTGCACGAGGCTGGGATCGAATGGGTCGATGACCAAATGCCCGGATGCGATGTACTCGCGGATTGTGCGATCAGAGAGAACCATGTGGTCGCCAAGCGTACCCATCGGGTCGGACCATCCGCTACCCTCCAGAGCGTGTTCAGTGCACGTGGATTCCGCATTGAGGGACCGGTTGATGCCGCGACGATCGCGGGTCTCAGTGATGCGCAACGCGATGGCCGAATTCCCGCCCTCCTGATTAATGGACGTTTTCGTGGGGACGGCGCACCCGAGGACTATGACTTTGTCGAGGTGACTCCCGACGAACTACGTCAACTTGTCGCAACGACTCGTCTGCCGCGGTGGGTGATCGCCAAAAACCCGATTTCGGGGGGATTCGTCCAGACGAAGGCCCTGATGCGCTCGAAGGGCCTTGCGACGGTCTGCGAGGAGGCGGCATGCCCCAATATCGGTCGGTGCTGGTCGCGTAAGACGGCCACCTTCATGATCGCGGGAAGCAATTGCACGCGAGGCTGCCGGTTTTGCAATATCGCCACGGCACGCCCTCTGGGTCCCCCAGACCCCGACGAACCGGCCCGCGTGGCGGAGGCCGCCGCACAGATGGGACTGCGGTTTGTCGTCGTGACCGCTGTTGCGCGAGATGATCTCGCCGATGGCGGTGCTGCCCATTTCGCCGCCACCATCAACGCGCTGCGCGAACGCAATCCCGGCATCAAGGTCGAGGTGCTCATTCCCGATCTTCGCGGCTCGCGGGATGCGCTCGACATTGTGATCGATGCTGCACCAGATGTCCTCAACCACAACACCGAAACCGTGCCGCGCCTCTATCGACTTGTCCGCCCGGGTGCCAGATATGCCCGCACCCTGGAGCTCTTGGCACATTCTGCTGCAGCGGGAATTCGCACCAAAACGGGAATCATGGTGGGGCTCGGAGAGCAGCTGGCCGAAATCGCA
>Ga0164296_1002289_pt1 | contig 19286 bp, 28 predicted proteins | sample GEODES057metaG_FD_113533 | JGI IMG/M metagenome (GOLD analysis project Ga0164296, IMG submission 113533) | Dystrophic lake water microbial communities from Trout Bog Lake, Wisconsin, USA - GEODES057 metaG | ecosystem: Environmental > Aquatic > Freshwater > Lake | place: USA: Trout Bog Lake...
AGCCACAGGCGGAACCTACTTTCTCTATCCTGCCCCTGATATTGTCTATTATCCCACTCAAGCGGATGCCCTCGCAGGAACCAATTCGATTGGTAGCAGTAGCACCTATACCGTGGCGACCACTGGCGGATTCAGCAGTTGGAAAATTACATCCAATAGTACAGGTTCTTCCTCCCAGAGTTCCGTCTATGTATCAGGAAATACATTAAACTCGGATGGAGTCTATTATCTGTATCCGAATATCCCCTGTTTCTTGGAAGGATCCAAGATTTTATGTCATGTGGATGGAAATGATGTATATCTTCCTATTGAAACCATTAAGCCAGGAATGCTGGTAAAAACATCGGCGAATGGATATAAAGCGGTGTCATTGATTGGAAAAGCACCATTTCATAATCCAGGGCATGATGAACGCATTCAGAGTCGTCTTTATCGATGCTCACCCTCGAAATATCCTGAACTCACAGAGGAGCTGTATATTACGGGGTGTCATTCTATCCTTACTCTTTCGTTGACAGATGAACAACGAACACAGACTAAGGAGCAACTGGGTGATATCTTTGTTACTGAAAATAAGTATCGATTAATCGCATGTGTAGACGAACGCGCAGAGCCATGGACATCAGAAGGAATGTATACCATTTGGCATATGGCCCTGGAAAATAAAGACATTCGCATGAATTATGGTATCTGGGCAAACGGACTTTTGGTAGAGTCTTCTAGTCTTAACTTTATGAAGAAATGGTCCAATATGACGTTATATTCTTAAAAAAAATCATAATATCGCATAAGTTCTTCAAAAAATCGTGCAGTACGTTGAATGTCTTCTCGTGTGGACCAACCCAGACGAAGAGCCATCATCATTTGTTTGAATACTGTGGGATAATGTTTCGTAAATTGAAATGGTTTTCCATATATTTCTGAAAGTTCATCCATGGTCAGATTTGGTTTATTATTTCGTTGATTGACTTCAGAATGAAGACGATATAACCATAATCGGACTCCCTCTTGTGTAAATACAATTGGATATTTTTTCAGATATTCGGTATAATGCTTTTTACAAAGGGGACAGGGGAGTGTATATTGTAAACTTCGAAGAAGTCCTGACCATATTCGTTGTTCATCATTTGGTAAACGTTTTGATAAGGGGCGACCAAATCGTTCTGCGGAAGAATGAAGAAGAAACCAAAGTTCAGGCCCCCAAATATGATTCTGTGGTGAATCCATTGTTATTGATCTAGAAAATTCTTATATTTGATTTGTCGCAATAAGAACCTCGTTTGTTTTAGCATCTGGTTTTTTTGAGTTAATGGAACGACGACATGTAAGAACGCGTGTGATATAAGGAGGAGGAAAGTTATCACGTACAACAGGTACATCCGCATTACTCATAAGCCAGGAGCATCCCATTTGCGCAAGAGCCTGGCATCGTGTAAAGAGAGCTTCATGCTGTTCTAATCCGAAGCCCTCGGAAGTATATCCAACAAAAGATGTACCTGTTTCAGGGGCATAGGGTGGATCGAGATACATAAAATCACCTGGACGTACTTGTTCCAGTGCTTCCATAAAAGGTCGAACTTGAAAAATGACTCGTTGGATTAATTGTGAAACAGTACGAATATGTTCTTCATTCATAATTCCGATATTAACATAATTTCCATAAGGAACATTGAAACCATGCGGTCCTTCACGATACATCCCTCGAAAGCAGGTTTTATTTAAGAAAAGTAACATCGCCGATCCCTTGGGAGTCATTCGTTGTTCTTTTGTTAATGCGTTAAAATGGGATCGGATCCAAAAATAATAGGATTCACGAGATGTTAATGCTTGTGAGATCGTTTGTGGAGATCGATTTACTTCTCCATCTTCACAACGTGTAAATTCATTGATCAATGTATGGACTTCAGCGATCAATGTTTCAGGGTCGCGTTGGATCGTTTGATACAATCCGATCAGATTCGCATTTAGATCACTCGCATAGATTCTACCGGATATGGTAATTTTACCTTCTTGACAATAGGATAAAAGACCTAATAATACACTTCCCCCTCCAAGAAATGGTTCGTAATAATTATGCATGGTAGGAGGAAAGGTAGAAAGAACGGTATCCAAAATTTGTGTTTTGCCTCCGACCCATTTGATAACAGGTTTGACGACCTCGATCGACATGTATTCCATACAAAGAATATTGGCAGATCGAAAAAACACAAGTTCTTTTTTGTGAGGAAAGAGAAGGATGGAACAGCCAGACTTTTCAGTAGAAGTGGATGGTCCAGAGGAAGTAGAAGTTCCTAAAATCGTTCCAAGAAATGTTCCGTTAAAGCCTGTGGAAAAGCCTGCCGAAAAACCTGTAGAAAAGCCGGTGGAAAAGCCGATTATGAATGAATCGATGGAACAAGAAGTTGCGGTAGAAAAACCAGCTCCATCTAGCCAGCTTGCGGAAACCATTGAGATCGAACATCCCCAAACGATTTTTCCGCACATTGAAGCCTATCCCGAAACAAGCCCGAAACAGCATCATTTTCATTTTAAGCATAAAGCGGATCATACTCATTTGATCCAAGCGTGGAGTGCGATCGGCATTACGGTTGAATTCAATGAATCGGGAAAGAATAATGTGGATGTAACTCTGACAAGAGATGGACAGGTGGTAGGAAAGATCCAATTTTTACATTTTGATCGTCGTGATCGATCGATCCGATCCAAACATTATGTCAAAGTGTATCTCTATCAATTTGAAGATCATGCTATGTTTGAGAAAGCAAAACAGATCATGCGCAGTTTTTTTCAAGAGATCGGATCCAAACACCGATCGATCCGCCGTTCTCATAAACGATCTCGAATGCTACGAAGTATGAAGAAGTATCGTTCAACAAAAAAACGAAGACCCTATCGTAAATAAAAAATTGAACAGGTTTCCCATCAAATAAAAAGAGCATACCATGACACTTGAATACAAAGTCCCACGAATTCTATGGGAGAATTTCGAGTCTGTCCTTCTGGCTCAATCCAAACGCTACATTGCGGAGTTAGCCAAACGCCTCCATGTATCGGAAAAAGAGCTGATTAAAAAAGTTTTACCCACTTCCGATTCGTTAAAAGTAATTATTCAAGATTCGCATGAAGAATCAAATCAGTGTACTGCCTATGTTCAACATGATCATTTAACTGTATTTTGTCGAAAACCAGTAGCCTATCAATCTACGTTCTGCCCTGTTCATCGAAATCATCGAATGATGGTTATGGAAGGAACACAACCGACCATGATTCAAAAAATAAAAGATGATCCAAATTTACCACCAATGTGGCAAGTAGACCAAACCATCATTAATTCACACGGAAATATGATTGGAAAAATTAATAAAGAGGAACAACGAATTAAACTATTTGTCATTGATGAGACCTAAACCACAATACCCTACTTTTAGGTAAATGGATGAAGAACCCTCCATAGTAAATACGATAATCGATCAAACACAGTATTTTTCATTTTATTCTCAACATTCCACTTCAACACTCACTTTTTTTCAATTATATCAATTAGAACCACACGATATAGAAATAGGAGAAGAAACAGGTTATCCGTATCATAAGAGACCGATAAAGTATCAACGTACATCAAAGCGTGTACCGATTTATAAAAATGAAAGTGAATCATATGAATCACTTACATTGAAAAATGGACGAATCCTTCGTTTTGAAGAAGAAGATGGTCTTTATTTATTATTACCATACTGGTTTGAATCAAATGGTTATGTACGAAAAATTGTAGAGCGTTGTTTCCGTTCAATTAAATTCCGTCTTCGATATCTAGACAAAATAAAAGATGAAGAGGAGGGATATGATGAGGATGGTGAAATGACATATTATCATTTACGAGATCAAGTGATGGAATCATTGATTGTAGAAATACGTCTTCGTCGTGCGATGCGAAATGTATTAATGCGATGGAGGAATTATAAGATGGATCGAAGACATTGTGTCGATATTGATCCAATTACATTAAATGAACCTGAAAAAAGAGTGGTGTTATATGATTGGAGAGTAAAACAAAAATTTATCTTTGACGCCAAAAGTTTATCGATTCATATCGAAACCGCGCTATTGTATCACGAAGATGGATTCGCACTTCCACGTTATCCTCGTAATCCGTGGAATAATATGGATTTTATGTATCGTCAACTTGTTTCCATTTATAAACAGTTACAATCTTATGGTGAAATCCGATGGGCATTTATGACATTGCGTAATTATGATTTTAATATTACATTATGGCATCAATATCATCATTCTACAATTACATTATCCGCAATCAAGAGAAGTGTGACACAAATGGATACGATGGGAGAAAGAGAATTATTAGAGGACTTCATTATGATGAAGCTTCAGGAAGAAATTAATGTTACAGATACCTTAATTCATATTTATCGTACTGGAATTCGTTATTTACCGAATCATTGGTATATTGGAAAATGGAAACGATTATCTATGATTTTTTATGAATCACAATATTTTAAACAGGATCGCCGTGCGATGATTGATCGACAACGAAATGAATTAATTAAATATCAATATCGCTTTATTAATGATGTAATCGCAACAGGTCGTGTTGAAACAGACTCATAAATTTGATGATTGGAATACATTCAAAGAAAATGTTACAATGGGTAATTGCTTATGTGGAGAAAATGAACCACCACATCCAAATGTAGATTCAATTACAGATGAACGCATATATGATGGATGTACGGATCAAAATACTCCGTTTGTATCATATGAGAATATACGAAAAAAAGTGAAGGTATTACGTGTAATCGATGGTGATACAATTGATATTGCAATGGTGAATGATTTAACAAGTCAGATTTTCAAATACAGAATACGACTATATGGCATTGATACCCCTGAAAAGAAACCATTAAAAACCAATCCTGATCGCAATCAAGAAATCGCGGCAGCGATGAAAGCAAGTCAGGCAATGATTGATAAATTACAAGAAAATAATAATCTTGTTACAATTCTCTTGTATAAACCGGATAAATACGGACGTCTTCTTGGTACAATCTATAGTAAAAAAGGAGAAGACATTAATGAATGGATGGTAAAGCAAGGGTACGCTACGCAATATTTTGGAAAGAAAAAGAAGACCTTTTCGGAAATTCATAGTTTTGAAGAGGTTGAACTACCGCATATAGAAGAAGTGAAACTAGAGTAGAGAGAATGAGAAAACAGTCGGCAATCGCAGTTGCTATTTTTCGTGGTGAAATCGAGGGAGAAGTAGTAGTATCTTCAAAATCAAATGGTGTTCATCTCGTAGCTACCTTTACAAAGTTACCACCAGGTCCACATGGATTTCATATTCATAAAGCGGGTGATTTACGCGGGGAAGGATGTGCGGGACTTTGTGAACATTATGATATTGGTCAGCATCATCATGGTGCGGGACCATCATCAAAAGAGGAACGCCATACGGGCGATTTAGGTAATATTGAATTAAAAGGGAAAATCCTGAGAAAGTCATACGATTTGAAAGGGGTATCGGTTCAGGATTTATGGGGTCGATCAATTATTGTTCATGAAGATGAAGATGATTTGGGAAAGGGACCATTTGAAGATAGTGTAGTGACAGGACATTCAGGAAAAAGAATGGCGTGTGCAATATTTGGAAGAGGAATGTGTAGTCCAAAATATAATACAACACGAAAGCGTCATTAAATACATACTCGTCGACGAACAGGACGCAATATATCATCGGTAATCGGCGTAGGAGGTTGAAGTAAGGAAATAATGGTAATTGGATTGGTATCAGAATGAGTAATGGATTGAATAATGGGAAGAAGATGCCATGCGTAACGAGAGAAACAGTTAAAGAATCGTTTAGAATAAACAGCAATACTACTTTCTTCTTTTGGACCCATGATACCATCTCCGTGTGATTTTTGTTTTTCAGAACTTGTCCATTCATCTGGATGTTCCGCAATATAGCGATTATAGAAGAGTTCACGCATGTCATCCGATTGCCATTTACCCTCACGATGATATTCTTCTAGTATTCCATCCCAAAAGGGACATCCTTTTATATTTTTTTCTAGATAACCAAGTTGTGAGATGGTTGATTCGGTCCATTTCATTCGACCACGTGTGGTTCGACCATATAAACAAGCGGTAGGAATTGAATATCGTCGATGAATGGGCTGTCCTACTTCTTTATCCCATTCATCCAGAGCGGTTTGAATAGAAGGTTCGATTTCTAAAGGAAGCATTTTCCAGCTTTGTTCTTGCTGTTCATAATTCAAACAACAGGACAATACCGCAAGACATCGAATAATTATGTCGTATTCTTCAGACTTATATCCTAGAAGGGATTCATAATTCTCAAGAAGATCAAAGCCGACCAAATAGGATTCGGAATGCGCAGGACAATGATGTCGAACATACCATCGAAGAATCTCCCATACACGTTCATTTGATAAATGGCGTGACATCCACCAAGCACTGTACGCTTTTCCTTGAAATAAAGCACGAACCATGTAGATTTCATTCGCGTTATCCGATGGTAGATAAGGCGGTGTTTTAGGTGTGACACGATCAGGTATAACACCTTGAGCAGTTAATACGAGAATGTTCCATAAAGAATGGTCGCGACGTTCGCATGGAATCCAACTGAGTTGATAGGCCGATAATAGGATATCTGATTCGGTAATTTCACTTCCAGAAAGATGTTGTGCGGTGCGCAACCAAGAAAGCGAAAATGGACCTTTATACCAGATCCAGGATTCAAATAGAGTGGAGATGGCTTCACTCCCATAACCGCTAGAAAGTAATTCATAACACCAGAAGATGGTTTCTCTTTTATCATTGCGAGTCGAGCTATACTGAAGTACAGCATGAACTTCATCTATCTCATAGAAATGACGGGATAATGTCATGGAATAATGGTTGGATACCTATTTCATAGAAAATATCGATATCAATTTTATCTCCGACTCAAGAAATGAACCTTCGGATGGAAGCCAGTTTGGAAACAGGTGATCTTCTTTTGTTTCGAGGAACAAGTTGGATGTCATGGTTAGTAGAATGGGTGGGAGTCAGTAAATATAGTCATGTGGGAATCGTAGTAAAGAATCCAAAGTTTTTGGACCCTGAATTAGAGGATGGAACCTATATACTTGAATCTTCTTGGAATAATACGCCAGATGTGGAAGATCATCAAATGAAAATGGGTGTTCAACTACATCTATTGGATGATGTTCTACGTGAATATCCAAAAGGGTCGGTTATGGTACGAAAAGTAAAATGTGAGCGTAATGATATTTTTTATGAAGCCCTTGCTAAGCTTCATAAGGAAATTCATAATAAACCATATGACTTGACACCATGGGATTGGTTATGTGCGAAGTATAATATGATTCATCCTCTACCTCCAGATCCGGCATATAAGACAACAAAACGTTTTTGGTGTTCCGCATTGGTTTCGTATCTATTTTGTCATTTAGGAATCATCGATATGAATGTAAATTGGTCATTAGTAGCACCACGTGAATTCAGTTCAGATGAGGCACGATGGGTACGGTTTCTTTGTCCTGTGGAAAAGGAAGAACAACTTTATTGAGTGCGAACAATTAGAAAGTTTTAACAAACCCGCACAATAGAGATGTCTCTTCCCCATTCCGATAATGCAAATGAAATTCTACCAGGACTATGGCTAGGAAATTCAAAAGCATCAATGGATGAACATTTTATTCACCGAAATAACATTCAAGTTGTATTTAATTGTACCAAAAATCTCCCATTTAATCCAATGATTCCTATCAAATATCGAATTCCTGTGGATGATAATTTGGAAGAAGAAGAAATAAGAAATATGGAACTTTGGTCAAGTGAAATTGCGTTTAAGATTATGGCAGAATACAAAGAAGGTCATGTGATTTTGGTTCATTGTATGGCAGGAATGCAACGTTCTGCTGCATCGGTTGCAATGATGATGATTGCGTATTTACAAATTCATGCGACACCGGCTATGACAATGATTAAAGAAAAACGCCCTATCGCATTTTATCCTCAGGCGAATTTTGGACGTTCCATTCATTATTTTGATCAAAAGTTTCATAGTGAAATTCTTCCTGGTATGAAAAAAATGTCAGGACGATATAAGTCTGAATGAGACCGTCTCTCCCTCCACCACCATCATCTATAGTGAGATGTACATGCTGTAATGTATATCACGATCGAGATGAATTAGAACGTGTCTTAATGGAATTAGATCTTACAAATGTTCAAAAACAGATTATTCTTTCCCGATACATTAACATTTTAGAGCATCTTCATAAACGTGTTCGTATATATAATCGTGTATTCTATTTGGGACATACGATTATCACGGTTGGATCTTTATTTGTTCCTGCCCTGTTATCGATTCAAAATTCGAGCACATTGGGAGGTACGAATTCGTCTGTTAATATCTATTGGGCTACTTTTATTATTTCCCTATTGGTTACGACATTTAATGGTATTTTAACACTTTTTAAGATCGATAAGAAGTATTATTTTTTGAATACAACACTAGAACGATTACGAACGGAGGGTTGGCAATATATGGGATTAACGGGACGGTATTCAGGACAACTCACTCATCAGGAGCCTCCCACTCATCAAAATCAATTTGTCTATTTTACACATCAAATTGAAAAGATTAAAATGAAACAGATTGAGGAAGAATATTACAAATCGGATGAAAAAACAACACAGCCACCTCAGCATGGAACTGCGCAATCCAGTGTCATTACACCAGCACATGATTTATACCCACCATCACCGGATCAACCCATTACATCAATGGTATCACCAATACCTGAACCAGTAAAAGAGGCAATGCATTCGCTTATTCGTTCTCAACCAACCATGAAAGTAAATCCATTATATACAAGTCCTACTATCACTCAATTAGAGAATGTAATAATAGTACCAGATAGTACTGAAACTAAAAATGAAGTACCTGCCTATCATTCGACGCTTAATTTATAAACAGGAGATAGAATGCTGGGGGGTAAAAAACGAACCCCTCGATGTCAATGTGATAAACATTGTCCATTTCCGCCATTAGACGGATCACCTTTTTGTAGTAAACATCAGGATTGTAATAATATATCACCACTATCTGGATATGAACCGGATTATGACCCAGATCAGTGGAATAAACATAAAGGAATCAAAGAGGCACATAATTGTTTTGCATACGCATATCGCTTTATGGATATGCCTAAAACGCCGAAATGTACAAATGAATCGTGCCCCATTTCGTTTCCTCAACCCGGTCGTGCCAGCGGATATCCAAAATGGTCAAAAGTAAAAGGAAAACGGTGCCCTGATATTATGGCACGCGCATTAGGTGATGTACCTGGAAGTCAGGTGACAACATTTGGGGCAAGATGTCCGAAAGAAATGCGTAAAGTAGCATTTATTGCGGACCCTAAAGAGGACTATCATGTGCTAAGTGAAGATAAGAATGGTAAATGGTCACATAAACCAGGTGGAACAGATGTAACAGATGTGGATGCGAGCAAACGTCAGATCATTAATCCAGAGTTAGCACATTTTGATTATCCAGATTCGGGACTTAATTATACAAATTTTTGCGGATATATTTGTATTCCTGCTACGAAAAAACATCGATTGCGACGAACGGGTGGAAAGAGGAATACGCGTAGCATTCGAAGTAAAAAACGAAGTACACGTAAAAAACGAAGTATACGTAAATCGATTTATTGAGTAGATAACGCGCATACGCAATTTTATTTATTGAGTAGATAACGCGCATACGCAATTTTATTTATTGAGTAGATAACGCGCATACGCAAACATTTGTCTCATCGCAATCTGTGTCATCGGATTAAAATCCAAAAACACAGAATCAAGCCATTCACAAATCGCATGTTGTTTTTTCAATGCAGCATGTAAATATACTTTTTGAAAGACATAATCCCACGCAATGGGTCTATCAAATTCAATATTATCGCGATAATCTTCCCATACAATCTGTAAGGTAATCAAATTACCTGATTCAATGGTTGGTTTAATTTCACGAATGATGTCATCTTCAATTCCCATAAAATTGAAACTCTAATATATATTGATATATGCTACCAGTTTATATCAATATGTTTCGTTCTCTTTCCATGATTGCCGCCCATTCTGAGCCGTATTATAAGCAAACTCGTGAAATGTACCCATATTTGTCGGTAGCAGCAGGCGTTGCGTATATTACACTTCATTCAATCATGTTTGATAATACGCAACGTCAAACAAATCAAGCCATCACTAGCCAGATCCAGGAACTTCGTGAGGAGGTAAAAGTACTTAGACGCCGGTCCCCACTTTGTTCAACCACTCCTTTCCATACTTCTGAATAATGAAATGAGTAGGATTCCATTGATACAGAGCTTGAACACAATCAATTCGATCAACGGGACTCATCGCACACATCTTTCGTAAAATGGGAAACAATTTCGCCTTATGAGGTTCAATCGAAAATGCGGGAGAAATGGACCATTTAATGATTTGAAATACAATGTTAATTCCAATTCCCCAACTATCATATTTGGTCCAATATGTTTTGAACCATGCTTCTGGATCACCGTCTTTCATAGATTTACTTTGCTGATAAAAACGATATAGACTAACCTTCATTTGTTGTGGCGTGACGCCGAGTAGAGTCTGTATTTTTTTAAGAACCGATTTTTTGGTTAGAATTGAATCAATAACACGCATACCATCATGACCATGCGATACAGCATTTACAATGGTAGCATCAGGAGGTTCTTGTCCAACATGGACAGTATGCGAATGATCAAGATCATCTTCTGTTACAACCTCTTTGGCAAATACTGATAGATTAAAATCGATAATGCGAGGAACATTGTGTTGATCTACAAGGATATTACCCTGATGAATATCACGATGAACAACACCAAATAAATTCAATAACGCACCTGCTTCCAATAAGTGGGAGATGAATTTAGCAACATCAAAGGTAGCAAGATTAAAACGAAACGAGTCAATGGATACACCATGATATGTCATGGATAAAATACGAAAATCAGTAATGGGTTGTTCTTCTAATACAGAACAGCTTGCCAAATCTTTTTCCGTTTGTTTTAATGCTGGTTCGCACATAGATTCCGATACTGCGAAATAATTTCGCCAAAGAGGAATTTGCCGGATCAAAGATGAAATTTTAAATTCTACTTCGGCATGATCATTACGAATGAGTTTACTGATAGGAGGATGCTCTTTATCTTCGGAATGTTCAAGCGATTTCTTATTTTTACAATGTAAAGATGAGGTAAACACACATCCATACATACCATGATTAAGAAGTTTACCACCCTCTTGCATAGCCTCTAGATGGTTCAAAGAAACGATTTTGGTATTCATTCGCGATTCTTGTTCTTCACTTTTACCTCACGGTACGATAGTATGTATAGGGGATATCTCTGTATCGGATTAATAATATTGATTGCAATCGCAATCGTCGAGTTATGGAATCCAGCCTTACTCAATGAAGGATTTACTAATTTGGTATCCGTCGGAGATAGCGCCTTTTGGGCCCGTTGGATGCCTCGTCGTGGCGATGTTAGTTTCAATCCTACGGATGAACAAAGTGGATACACACGAGATATTCGTTATACTGCCACCTATACTGATGTTCAACGTTTGGGACAAGAACATGATTTTTGTCGAATGGTTGTGCCAACCGGTGGAACCGATAAAGACATGTTCTTTGCCTGTGCGCTAGGAGGAACAGAAGGGCTCACCACGGTTCAATACAAAACTCCTGCTGTGAAAGATGGATTTGAAATTAGTCGTGATGATTATATGAATGATGTATTAAAAGAAGGAAGAGCAGGATACTGTCGCATTTTAAAAACAGGTGCGGATACATTTGAAGCAAAGTGTAATCCTGCGGGTGATTATTCATTTCAAAATAAAGTGATCACGGATGGTAATCCACCGGATAACATTAAGACTCTCCTTACGTTTTATGATGGAATTGTATTTTGGTTGCGATTCCGAGATGATTTGCTTGACTATGCAAAGAATCTAACCGTTACCACAGCAGGTAAACTCGAAATTGATCCAGTACCGAAACCAACTACCAATGGCCTTGAATTCAATGGAGTGGATCAGTTTTTGCGTATTGGTGATGGATCGAATTTGGAATTCGGAAATGTGATCCAATTACGATATGTTCGCGCATTTTCATTCTGGATCTATTTCGATGAATTCACGAATAATGCAAAGATCTTCGATTTTGGAAACGGTGCGGGGATGGATAACGTGTTTTGTGGTATTGTAGGAAAAGGTAACGCAACTACCCAACAATCTGATGTAGGAACTCCAAGTTGTATGGATGAATCGCAAAAGACAATTCCTGATGCGCCATCAGGAGCACAGTGTACGTATGAACAGAGTCCACAAACCGCAATGTTAACATCCAGTGCGAATGTTAATGTGTATAGTTGTCCAGATCCTGAATTGACAGGGCGTATTATGCCACCTCTTCAACCAGTTCATGCGAGTCACGGAGAAGCTACTACTGCTGATTTATTATATGAGATATGGGATCATAAACAGAGAAAGGTACATATTCAAGTAAAGAATGTGTTTCCTTTACGTAAATGGGTACAGATTGTGATTACTGCAGAAGGGGGCGATCCATGGAAGCCGGCATTGAAGATTTATAAGGATGGAGAGTTGGTTCATACCGAGCCATCCGCATTTCTTCCACAAACGGATCATACCACAAATAATTACATTGGTAAATCCAATTGGGCAAATGCCACGAGTCCCTATCAGAACGCGGATGAACTGTTTAAGGGCAAGATGTTTGATATAAGAGCGTATCAGAAATCAATGAATAAAAAGAAGATTGATGATACCATTGCGTGGGGTAAGGCACTGTTAAACACTGACTCCTAAGTTATTCTATCTTCTTTATTTCAAGTAGAGTGATGGGTGTATTCAATAATGCGGTCAAAACGCCTGTCGTTCGAGCGGGCTATGGAACACGTAAAAAAGCAAAAAATACACTTCGTCGTCTTCGTTCGGTAAGTCGCGCAAAAGCCCGTCAAGTCGCACAGACGATGTATTACCGAGCCAAGTATCATAAGTATCAAACACCCGGTATGAGAAACGCAATGAAAGTATATAAGAATTATTTAACAAAGTAACATTCCAGTGGTATTAAAGACTTTCGTCATATTCTATCATATATGACGAAATTAAATAAATGGATAGAACGTATTACGAATCGACCAAATTATGAAAATATGGAGAAACAAATGATGACAGTTATTCAACACGCCCCAGAAAAGTATTATTTGGCGATGTTTATCAAACATCATTTACCGCATGTCAATAATAAAAACGTAGAACAATTATACAGCTATTTGGCAAGTCCACATAATTGTGCGATCTATTTTCCTTCCACTATTCAACAAATTATGATGGATTGTAAAAATAATCCACGTGTATTGGAACTTGTACGATTGTTTATTGATACATTTCATTATTGATTTTTACGGGAATGTTCTTCCCAGTCTTGGATTTTTCGAACGGCGATCTTTACCCATTTTTCTACATTGGGCATTTTATGGGTTTGATCCAGGTAGGTTCCCATCACAACTCCTAATAAAAATGAGCCAAGTCGTACCATAATACACATGGTTCATAACATAGCTTTATATGACCATAAATAATTCACATTCATTTTTGTTGTACCATGTCTGAAGCTGTTCCATGATTTGTTCTTGAACATCCGTTGTGGAGCCCTTTGCGAGCAATAGAATCCATGATTTCCAATCCGCAACATGGCATAAGTGTTGAAACTCACCATCAATCGCAAGTTCTTGTTGGAATTCTACCACACAACAATCAGGAGGAAGTGCCCATAATCGTGACCATTTGGTTTGTGTAGAAGGTCCTCCCAACAGAATACACAGGGTCGCACCAATAATCGAATCATAACTAGCATGATGTTTATCGGAAATAATTTGAATGTCCCAACTTGGATCCGCATTTTTAAGCCAGGGTGTAAGTGTTTCATAAACAAATCGAGGAGTAATCACAGAATCCGTTACAATGACACATTTTTGACCAGTAGGTGTTTTTTTCCATGATGGAAGACGAGTGCGTAATGCCATGACATCTTCACGTCCAAGTTCAGATGATGATGGGCCAGGTACAAATCCAATGACTTCATTTGCCCAGCATCCAGTTTGTTCAAGGAGAGGAACACCTTCAAAGGTAAAATCTAGTTTATTCAAATATGATTCAAATCCAGATGGGAGCCAAATCGATGTATCAGGATAAATCTCGAGAAGACGAGTGGCACGAGATACATATTGAAGAATATAGGTATCAGGATGTTCAAAAACAGATAGGTCAGGAAAAGGAAGTGCCATCATACGTTTACGTTGTTGAAGAGGTGTAAAAATATCGACTTTTGCTTGATTCCAATATTGAAATCGTGGATCATTCGAATGCTTTCCTGTGTAAACAGTATACGCATCATATACAAGTCCATTTGGTGTAACGGATGCATTTTTCCATGCGTATACAGGAATCGCAAGTTCAAAATAACGATTTTCTTCAGATGGTTCCCACTGATAACGTCCTTGTTTGCCTAACATTGTACAGTAGGTAACTTCATTTGATAAGGAAGAACTTCGTATTTCAAAACGCACAAATTCATTACAAATCGCATAAGGAGATCCTGCTGGAACCTGTTCCTGACTTGTATCCAATAAATGCGTAGGCTCAATATGAACATAGAGATCGGATGGAACGATGTCCTTAATCGAATAATCGCGAATATTAGATGAATGATAATGAAAGGTTTGAATATCAAGTGCTGGATTACAAAGAAGAAATCGCATGCGAAGCATATGGGCGGCAAAGGCGTTATCACATCCAGCTTGTCCAAATGGAAATCCAAAAATATTTGGGTCCCAATCACGACTACGAACTGAATCAGACAGTAGAATCCAGGTATCTTGTGAATCGGGGCGTGGACCAAAGATTTCACCTTCGCCTTCCCATCGAAGGAGCGCAAGCATACGATCTGTTAGATTGATCTTCCATAAATCAAGTAAGGTTGAGTTAAAATAAATATCGGCATTTGAAATAATGGCGTAAACAGACGGTGGAACAGAACTAGCAATATAGTGTAACGCATCATAATAAGTAAGACGTTTACCGATAACAATTTGTTTGATTTTATGCGATCCAGGAATGTTTTTCCATTTATGTGATAAATCGGTTTCATTTAATAATACAATGGTATCAATATATAATGAAGCACAATTTCGTTTTAAACATTCACGAATTTCTTTCGCACGCCCTGAATCAGGATGAATAAAATACTGGGTGATGAGCCAGGAACGTGCGGGAACTACGTTTTTAATCGATTGAAGATGAGCACGAAAAAGTGAAGTACGTGATTCGGTTACATCAACGAGACGGTTGTATCGGCATAAAATGGAGAAAATCGCAATGGCATCTTCCGCAGAACCATCCCATTTTGTCATTAAAAATGGATATTGTTCTAATACATCATTAACACATAACAGATTGTCGAAATTTTCTAGCCAATAATCTTCTGATTTAAGGGAAAGAATCGTGCGTGATACAAGAACCATCGGTACATCTTTGGCAATGGTATAGAGATCCTCTAGAAATGTATCCATTTCACCTTCCACTTGTAATACAATCACTCCGACAAGTCGTGATTCGGCATCATACCATCGATGGTAATCGGCGAGACTGGTTACGATCGCATCCCATCGAGACCAGGTAATGTTAGGATCTTGATGTTGAAGCCAAATAAGGGTACGCTGATCTCGACGAAGAGGATTTCGTAAAGTAAGAAGTTTGGGTGGCATCTTCTGTACCAATATGAAATCTACTTTATACTATTAGAGATGTCAGCACAAGGTTTACCCGAAACACGTGGAAACTGCCCATTACCTCCATATAATACATTGAATTTTGATGCGAATAGTCCATTGATCTTTAGTACTTTACAATCGTATGCTCAGATTTCTCCAAATTATCCTTTGCCGACAGGGACAAATAGTCGTCTGATTCATGAAAATCAGGCAAATGTTGCCTATTTTAATGCGATTAACCAACAGACCTTGGCTACACGTAGTTCAGTGAAGGGTGGAATCAATAATTTGACGTATCCTCAATTCAAATCGGAAGGTGATCGATTGAAATACATTCAAGGAAAGGCTAGTACAGCAGCGCGATCCATTCTGGTTCCGAATATGAATCCAGTGGGACCGGCATCGGTTCCGTTGAGTACCATTTATCAGATTATCAATAATTAATGGAGAAAGATACATTATCAATTACAAAAAATAGGTATATATTATTTGTAATTGATTTGTTGGGTGTTTTTCCTAAAAAGCGCATTGTTCTTTGAATTCGGCGACAACTTGACATAATGCTTCGATATCTTCTTTAGACACTCGCAATATTCTTGGTTCGACTGGAAGGCTTTCTTGGATTTCTTGTGGCTTTGCGTGGCTTTTGAGGCTTGACGACGGCGTCCCTAAGGGCGTCTCGTGCGTGGGAGACGAGCGAGTTTCGGAAGGCATCAAGACGAGGTTGGACGAGCTCCCGCCAGTTGGCATAATACTCAATACAGTCCTTGTCAGCATCGTATCGTCCGATGTCAACGCAGTGCTCGCTGGGGAGTCCACCCTGGAGTTCGAGGGTTTTGACGATGTTTCCGTGGAGGTAGTATGGGATGCCTCGAATGTGTTTGAGCTCATAATTCATATTGATGCCTTTTATCATATACACATATCGTTCAATTTTTAATTAAATTACACTTCTGGATGAATCACACCTGTAGCACGATTACGTATAATATAGACGGCCGATATCGTAAACAAAAGGAGATCTGATGAACCTCGAACAAGTAAAGGGGTATCATGAATTTGATATCCATAAGTAATCCATAATGAGGAAGAAATCACATTAACTAGAGAAAACACAAGTGAATATAAATTGGTCGATTTTCGTGTATAGAGTAAATACATAAAAATAAACCTACCAAAAATGGAGATAGAGGTGGCAGAATACGCAATAATTGTTGATTGGTCCATTATGGATATATGTTGGTAATAGTTTAAATCATTGATTTTTTTCCAACATGTGAATATCAATAATGACATGTTTTTCCAAATAATCTACTTTTTGTTCTAGAGCGGTTAATCGATTTCCAAAGCGATTAAACCAATTTAGAATCACTCCAAAACATAAGCAATTCATTGGATTCATGACTGATCTAATTAATGTATATATGCTTTACATGCCCGTAAATAAAAAATTGAAACAAACGGTCAGGGTATGGGGACTGCCAAGTTCTCAAATGAATATTTTCGTTCTTCATTGGAATCCACGCAAGGCTGCCCGTTGGCACCTTGATAAACATGTTGTAAAGATGATATTGGAAACGTGCCAGCTGTTATACACGGCACATTGGATTCTTCATTATCCTGAACTGAAAAAGCATAAATCCGTGATGGCACTGTCCAAAGCCCAAAAGCAATTGCCTGTCCCTGAATACATGCGAACCGCACCCATCTGCGAAACAACCAATGAACCCACATATCGTCCTTGTCATATTTCTCATCCGTGTGCGCGATGGGCGAGAACATGTAATGGAAATTATCGATGGCTCGCAACGCTGGGTAGAGAACTCGCCCGAGAGTTTCGTTTTCGATTCAAAAAGACGCATTCATGCGAAGCTCATGTGGAATGGTTGTATGCCAATTTGCCTCCAACCATTCAACGACATCCAAGACGTCCATTTATCATGGCAATGGCGCCAGAATACAAGATTTCAAAGAATCCCATCGTATCGTACCGACATTATTACCGTACCGCTAAAAATGGGCTATTGAAGTACACTGACCGACATGAACCACATTGGCTCAAGAAGAAGGACGTGGCGCACTAACATTCGCATGACGGCTTGCTCCTCCCCATGGACGCTCATGCGATACAGAAGAAGCTGGTGGAGGAATAACAACATGCTTGCGAGAGGATCCGAGCCATTCGGGCCACCAATTATATACAGTAATCTTCCATGGCCACCAGGATGATTCAGAATGATTTGATAAAACAGGAAAGGCTCTCTTTTTTCGTGTAGTTAAAAATAAATAAATAAGTAAAATAAATGTAACAATGTATAGAAATCTATATAATAAGTCGTCCATTACTATTATATAGATTTTATTTAGAGTTATTAATATCCCCACCAGCCGACTTCCCATACTTTCTTCTCAGGAATACCTGATTCATCATAGATATTCTGAATGGTAGGAATTGGATCATATCCGTCACGCAATTCTACACCAGGATAATATCCATTTGATCCACGTTCTCCCCCAGATGGACTAGGACCTCCACTACCTGATTTGGTTGGCTGATACGGAATATGTTCAGGCCAAAAAGAATTCATACCATACTTTGTGGGATGAGGATTCATCATTCCAATGGAATTGGTTCCCCATGTAGGCATCATCGATTTTTCACCAGGAAATAATGTCTGTGTAACGGATGAGCCGTATAATGTAGTTGTACCAAGATACTTCACTGAATAAAAATAATGAAGTCCTGCGTATAATAAAACAACAAGTAATAATCCGTAGAGAATCATCATCTACTTAGAAGTCCGCGTTTAAATCAAAACTCATTTCGGTAGCGGTCTTGCCAACACCGGCTTTGGCATACGATGTCACTCGTTTTTCAAAGAAGTTGTCTTTTCCCTCTAATGAAATACGTTCCATGAAATCAAATGGATTATGAGCTGAATAAATTTTACCATATCCCAGTTGTGTACTCAGACGATCCGCTACAAATTTAATGTAATCCGTCATCAATTCGGAATTCATTCCAATTAGGCTACACGGAAGTGATTCTGTGATAAATTGACGTTCAATATCAACTGCTTCACGAATGATTTTATGAACTTTAGCTTTTGGTAGTTTTTTTTCAATCTCTTCATATAATCCGCACGCAAAATCGGTGTGAAGACCCTCATCACGCGCAATGAATTCATTTGAAGTAGTTAGACCAGGCATGAGACCGCGTTCTTTCAACCAATAGATCGCACAGAATGAACCGCTAAAGAAGATGCCTTCTACAACTGCAAACGCAACAAGACGAGTCGCAAAGTTTTCATCCGTAGAAGAGATCCATTTCTGCGCCCA
>Ga0164296_1002290_pt1 | contig 19285 bp, 14 predicted proteins | sample GEODES057metaG_FD_113533 | JGI IMG/M metagenome (GOLD analysis project Ga0164296, IMG submission 113533) | Dystrophic lake water microbial communities from Trout Bog Lake, Wisconsin, USA - GEODES057 metaG | ecosystem: Environmental > Aquatic > Freshwater > Lake | place: USA: Trout Bog Lake...
GATATTCGCGACAAGCTCATGTTTGGAGAGTCCAATCTAGGCGATGTGGGTCATGAAGGTCACTCCAGTGCGCAAAGCATGAGCGATTCGGCCGAGGTGTGTGGCTGCAACGGCGTGAACAAGGGACAGATCTGTAAAGCCATCAAAGAAAAGGGGCTCTTCACTTTGGAGGAGGTGAGGAAACACACCAAAGCCAGCGCCTCATGCGGGTCTTGCACAGGACTGGTTGAGCAAATATTGATGTTCACGGCGGGAGGTGACTACTCGGCAACACCCAAAAAGAAGGCGATCTGCGCATGCACAGAGCACAGCCACCAAGAGGTAAGGGACGCAATCGCAAGTGAGTCCTTGCACACCATTCAAGCCGTGATGCAACATATGAATTGGAAGACACCGAACGGGTGCGCTTCTTGTCGGCCGGCGTTGAATTATTACTTAATCAGCACTTGGCCCAAAGTTGCTCACGACGATCCACAAAGCCGCTACATCAATGAACGCAGCCACGCCAACATTCAAAAGGACGGCACCTATAGTGTGATTCCTCGGATGTGGGGGGGAGAGACCACAGCCGATGAACTCAGGCGAATTGCCAACGCAGTGGACAAATACGCCATCCCAACGGTCAAAGTCACTGGCGGTCAACGCATTGATTTACTGGGTGTAAAGAAAGAGGATTTGGTCAACGTCTGGAGAGACATTGGGATGCCCAGCGGTCATGCTTACGCCAAAGCACTGCGAACGGTGAAGACGTGTGTGGGCTCCGAGTGGTGTCGGTTTGGCACCCAAGACAGCACCCAGATGGGGAAAGATCTCGAGCGTGCGTTGTGGCGAATGTATGCACCCCACAAGGTAAAGATCGCCGTGAGCGGATGCCCTCGAAATTGCGCGGAAGCTGGCATCAAAGATGTCGGAGTGATTGGTGTCGATAGCGGTTGGGAGATCTATATTGCCGGCAACGGTGGGATCAAAACTGAGGTAGCGCAATTTTTTGTGAAACTCAAAACGCCACAAGAAGTACTCGAATACTCGGGCGCATTTCTACAACTCTACCGGCTCGAGGGCTGGTACTTGGAGAGAACTTGCCACTATCTCGCACGAGTGGGCATGGACCATGTCAAGGAGAAGATCTTGAATCAACCTGAGACTAGAGTGGCCCTTTGGGAGCAATTGAAATTCAGCCTCGATGGGGAGCCCGATCCATGGTTTGAGTTTGATCAAGCTCGCGTGGACACCCGACAATTCCAAGCGCTTGAGCTCACTGCGCAGACGCCTTAACCCTCGGTCATAGCGCCAACGTCCTCAACCCTTTGGAATTGATCATGACACCCAACACCCCCACTTGGATTCGTATTTGTCACCTAAGCGACATCCCTCGCTTGGGAGCTCGTCGGGTGGACCGCCCGCAAGGCCCACAAATCGCAATTTTTCGTACGCAAGATGATGAAGTTTTTGCGGTTCTTGATGCGTGTCCACACAAAGGCGGCCCACTCAGTCAAGGCATCGTCTTTGGCCGATCCGTGGCTTGTCCCTTACATAACTGGACCATTGAGCTTGAGGACGGCTGTGCAAGAGCACCCGATGTGGGATGCGTGAAGACCTTTCAAGTCAACGTCCAAGACGACACCATTTATTTGGATGCCCATGAACTCAATTCAAACATTGAGTCCAATCACTAAACGCTGAACTTTGCCATGTCACTCAAAGAAACCCGATCAACTTGTCCTTATTGCGGAGTGGGCTGTGGGGTGATCATTGGTTCTGATCAAAATCAAATCATCAGTGTTCGTGGGGATCCTGATCACCCGGCCAATCGGGGGAAACTCTGCAGTAAGGGCTCGAGCCTGCATTTGAGTGCAAAAGCCTCTGAAGTTGAGAGCTCACGGGTTTTGATGCCGATGATTAGGCGTGATAGAGATGCGCCTTGGGTGAACACCAACTGGGACGAAGCCCTTGATCACAGTGCCCAAAGGCTTAGCCAAATCGTTGCTCAATCGGGTCCTGATGCTGTGGGGTTTTATATCTCGGGGCAACTCTTGACAGAGGATTATTACGTCTTTAATAAACTGGCAAAGGGCTTGATTGGCACCAACAACATCGACACCAACTCACGCCTTTGCATGAGCTCCGCTGTCGCTGGCTACAAAATGACCCTTGGAGCTGATGCCCCGCCTGCTTGCTACGAGGACATTGACCATGCTACTTGCATCTTCATTGCTGGCTCGAATGCCGCATTTGCACACCCCATTCTTTTTAGACGCATCGAAGCTGCAAAAGAGGCCAACCCCGAACTCAAAATCATTTGCGTAGACCCCCGAAAAACTGATACCTCTCAATCCAGTGATCTTCACTTGGCCATCCAACCCGGAACAGACGTATGCCTCTTCAACGGCATGCTCCACATCATGCTTTGGGAAGGTTGGACACAAACCGATTACATCAAGCGCCACACCACTGGGTTTGAGGATCTAAAGCAAAGTGTCCGAGACCTCACCCCCCAGCACGTGGCACAGGTGTGTGGCATCTCCATTCAAGATCTCTACCAAGCCAGTGAATGGTTTGCCAAGTCCACCGCAACTTTGAGTCTTTATTGCCAAGGGCTTAACCAATCGAGTAGCGGAACAGATAAAAACGCAGCACTCGTGAATTTGCATTTGGCTTGCGCGCAAATGGGCAAGCCCGGTGCAGGACCTTTCTCCCTAACAGGTCAACCCAATGCAATGGGTGGACGAGAGGTGGGGGGACTGGCCAATTTGCTGAGCGCTCACCGTGATATGGCCAACCCAAAGCACCGCGACGAAGTGGCTCGCTTGTGGGGGGTGAAATCGGTCCCATCTCAGCCTGGGAAAACTGCCATCGAGATGTTTCAAGCCGCGGCCGATGGGGAGATCAAAGCGTTGTGGATCGCGTGCACCAATCCCGCCCAATCCATGCCAGATCAAAAAACAGTTCGGCGTGCTCTTGAGCGGTGTGAGTTTGTGGTGCTCCAAGAGGCCTTCATGCACACGGCCACGATGCGTTTTGCCCATTTGGTGCTTCCCGCCACCACCTGGGGCGAGAAAGAGGGGACCGTGACCAACAGCGAGCGCTCTATCTCTAGGGTGAGAAAAGCCATTCAAGGGCCTGGTGAGAGCATGGACGATTGGCGTATTGTGGTGAAACTGGCCAGGCTATTGGAACGAGACCCAGTGTTTCACCACCAACAAACCGGTATAGGGTCCCTATTTCCTTATGAAAGTGCTGAATCGATTTGGCTTGAGCACCGGGACTCAACCCGCTCCAGGGACTTGGATATCACCGGCCTCACCTACCAAAAGCTCGAGTCCGCTCCTGCCCAATGGCCCTATCCTGAGGGTGCCCTTGCAGGGAAGAAACGACTTTATGAGGACGCCCAATTCCCGACCCTTGATGGAAAAGCGCACTTTGCCAATGTGAGCTACAAAGCCACGGCAGAACAAAGGGAGTCTCGCTATCCCTTTGCGTTGAACACGGGAAGACTTCGCGACCAGTGGCACGGCATGAGCCGTACAGGTCTGGTGAGCAAGCTTTTTGGGCATGTGCCTGAGCCCGTGATCGAACTCAACCCTCAAGACATGGATAAAAATGGCTGGGTCAATGGAGAGTTGCTGCACGTCACCAGTAAGCGTGGCTCCATACTGGTCAAAGCCATCGGAAGTACCGAGATAGGACTAACCCAAGCGTTCATGGGCATGCATTGGGGGGAGGAGTTTCTGAGCGGACGCTCCAACACTGGAGAGCCTTTAGCAGGAGTCAATGCACTCACGACCTCTAGCTTTTGCCCGCACTCCAAACAACCCGAACTCAAATACTCAGCCGTGAGAATAGTCAAGGCCCATATGGGCTGGAGTATGTTGGCGGCAACTTGGGTTGAGAGCCACCATGCACAAATCATTCGCACCCAGTTGCGAGAATTCATGCCCTTGTTTGAATTCACCACATGTGTTCCCTTTGGACAAGACCGCACAGGGCTACTCTTTCGAGCCGCTCATAGCGAACCACCGCCCACTGAGTGGCTTGAAAAAATCGAGAAAATCCTAGGCCTCAGTCAATCAGAAGCGATTCATTACGAGGATGCCAAGCTCAGCCTCAGACGACGATTTGTGATCTCCAAGGATCTTCACCATCACCCTCACCCTCACCTCAAGGGGTTCTTAATCAGCGGCAAGGACATAGCGAGTGGTGAAGCTTGGATTCAAGAACTCATGCAAACTCAAAGCGATGTTCAAGGGCTCAGCCGAGCTCTGTTGCAAGGGAAAAAGCCTATCCTAGCCCTTCCCTCCTTTGCATCGTCATCACCCTCTGCCTCCGCCAATGCCCTGCGCTCGAGCCCCTACATTTGCACCTGTGTGGGCGTACAACGCCATGAAATTGACCAACACCTTGAGCTCCAGGGCCAGCAAATGGGCATGACCTGGACCCCCTTGACACGACTAGAGGACCTGCAGCGCTCGCTCAAATGCGGTACCGAATGTGGCTCATGCGTGCCGCAACTCAAACGCATCATTGACAAATCTACTTCGATCTCCAAAACTCCCCAAGTGCAGAACTAAAGGCATGGCCTCATGAATAGACCTTGGACGGAAAAAAAAGGAAGACAATCTGGGTATGGCAATTAGTCACTACATCAAAGAAATAGGTCGAGGCAAGGAAGGCGCTCGGGCACTGACTCGTGAGCAGTCAAGCGATCTCATGGGTCAAATTTTGGATGGCTTGGTGAGTGACTTGGAATTGGGTGCGTTTTGTATGGCCATGCGCATCAAGGGTGAGACACCGGCAGAACTGCTTGGGTTTTTGGAGTCCATTCAAGAGCGAATCAACCCCGTGACTGTGGATCCCCTAAACCTAGGCCCTTTGAATAACAAACCCGTGATCGTGATCCCAAGCTATAACGGTGCACGCCGCTTGCCACTATTGACTCCACTGCTGGCGGGATTACTCAACCAGGCCGGCTTTCCGGTATTGATTCACGGCCATGCGTCAGAGGATCAACGCCTGAGTTGTGAGTCTGTGATCAAAGCTCTGGGCTGGCCTATGCTTGAGGCTACGTCAACCTCGTTGGCTCAACCTGTGGCCTTCATTCATACACGTTTACTTTGCTCTGGACTCTCACGGCTATTGGACGTTCGCCGTCACATCGGACTCAGAAACTCAGCCCACAGTTTGGCCAAACTCATCAACCCAATGGCCGAGCCCCACAAGGCCATTTTGCTCACCAATTTCACACACCCAGAGTATGAAATCTCCATGACCGAGAGCCTACAAAATGCCAAGGCCAATGCCCTGCTCCTCAGAGGGACAGAAGGAGAGGCGGTGGCAGATGCTAGGAGAACGCCTAAAATGGTGGGTTTTGTAAAAGGCGTTCCTCACGTACTTCATGAACAGTCACTTGGGTCGCTGGAAAGTGTTCCAAGCTTCCCGACTACCCTAGACGCCGCGAGCACTGCTCACTACATTCAAGAAGTTTTGGCAGGCAACATTTCATGCCCTGAACCCATTGCCCGACAAGTGCAGGCTGTGCAACGTTTAAGCACACTCGTGAGCTCCGGTGCCCTTTGATCAAGTTTAAGAGCTGTTGATATGCCCATCATTGAATCGCAAAACATCACACCACCCAGCAACTGGCCCCTGGTTCAACTGGTGGGGGCTGGCCCTGGTGACCCTGAGCTCTTGACCCTCAAAGCCTACAAGGCCATTCAAGCCGCGAGCGTTCTTTTGGTGGATGACTTGGTCTCTGAAGAGATTGTCAAATTGGCTCCCAAAACTTGTCGGGTCATTCACGTGGGTAAACGAGGCGGTTGTCGCTCCACTCCCCAAGCCTTCATTGAAAAGCTCATGATTCAATCGGCTTTGGGTGGTGAGCGTGTGGTACGGCTCAAGGGGGGAGATCCCTTTATCTTTGGGCGAGGCGGTGAAGAGGTCGACTCCCTCAAGTCTCATGGCATCAGAGTCGAGATCATCAATGGCATCACCTCGGGCTTGGCCGCATTGAGCTCATTAGAGGTGCCCCTGACTCAAAGAGAACACGCCCATGGAGTGATTTTTGTCACAGGGCATGCCCAAAGTGGCAATCCCAAGCGCGACTGGGCGGGATTAGCGCAATGTGCACACTCCTCAAAACTCACCTTGGTGATTTACATGGGAATGACTCACTTGGGGGAAATCCAAACCGCCCTCCTTGAAGGCCTTCCTCCCGATACTCCAGCAGCCATCATTGAGTGCGCAAGCTCCTTGCGTCAGCGCCAAATGCTCTGTGCACTGGCGTCTTTATCGGAAGAGGCAAAAATACTCCAACTCAAATCCCCCTCCATCATCGTGGTTGGGAACGTTCTTTTGGGGCTACAGTCTTGGTTGAACCGAAATGCAACGCTCCCCCTAGGCGTGGAGCCAACGGGCACATAGGCCGAGTTCTTGTACCTCAGAGCCCAATTGTGCTAAAAATCACGTCCACTTCCCAGGATTTGGCCTAGGTCTGTCCAGCCAAGCACTTTGCCGTGCGAAAATACGGTATTGCTCATCTCTAGGCTAGACTTAGAGTGGCACACAACGCAGGTCTTCATGGCCTGTAGACTCTTAGTTTACGGAAAAATAAAAAATGGATGCTGAACAAATCAATTTGATTGGGACAACCCTCATAGACTTGCAAAATAGAACGCAAGAACTTCGGGGGTATCTTTGACTTCGATGTCAAAGCCGAAAGATTACGCACCGTCAACGCTTCTCTAGAAGACCCATTGGTTTGGAATGATCCCAAAAAAGCTCAGGATCTTGCCAAAGAAAAAAAATCCCTCGATGATGTAGTGAGCACGCTCATTCGACTTGACCAAGAGATCCATGACAATTTGGAACTCTATGAAATGGTCAAAGATGAGGCTGACTTGGAGAGCTTACAAACTCTCGAGGGTGAGACAGCGCAATTGACCCAAACCATTGAGGGCCTAGAGTTCAGGCGAATGTTTGACAACCCGGCCGATCCGCTCAATGCCTTTTTGGACATTCAGTCAGGTGCGGGTGGTACCGAAGCGTGTGACTGGGCTAGTATGCTACTGCGCCAATACTTGCGGTACTCTGAGAGAAAGGGCTTCAAAGCCACGCTCGAAGATGAGTCCCCAGGGGACGTGGCCGGCATTAAGAGCGCGACCATCAAAATCGAAGGCGAATATGCTTTTGGTTTATTGCGAACTGAAACTGGTGTACACCGCTTGGTGAGGAAGTCCCCATTTGATTCCTCTGGTGGAAGACACACCAGTTTTGCCAGCGTATTCGTCTACCCCGAAGTAGACGACTCCATTGAAATTGACATCAACCCAGCGGACGTGCGAGTGGACACCTTCAGAGCCTCAGGCGCGGGTGGTCAACACATCAACAAAACCGATTCGGCTGTTCGATTGACCCATTTGCCTACCGGTATTGTGGTGCAGTGCCAAGACGGCAGAAGTCAGCACAGCAACCGCGATGTAGCCTGGAAGAGACTCAGGAGTCGTTTGTACGATTTTGAGATGCGAAAACGCATGGCCGAGCAGCAAAAGCTCGAAGACACCAAGACCGATGTGGGTTGGGGTCATCAAATCCGATCTTACGTATTGGATCAAAGTCGCATCAAAGACTTGCGCACTCAAGTGGAGACATCGAACACGCAAAAAGTCCTCGATGGAGATCTTGATGCGTTCATCGAAGCATCGCTTAAACAAGGTATCTAAGCTGATACCCAGTGCCTTTATTAAAATTATCAATTGTTGATCAATCTCCGGAGTTTACGCATGCTGCATGACAATCCAGTCAAAATCGTCAAAAGAGAAGACTACCAAGCGAGCGCCTACTTAATTGAACAAGTGGACTTGAGCTTTGATCTTGACGCGAACAAAACACGCGTGCTCAACAAAATGCGCATGCGCCGCAATGAAAGCGTCACGCCTCAAGCTCTTCGCCTCAAAGGCGAAGAACTCAACCTCTCCAGAGTCTTAGTGAATGGTCAAGGGACTTCATTCAAAATGGACGGTGACGACTTGGTGCTTGAAAATTTACCTGAAGGTTTCGAGCCTTTCGATTTGGAGATTTTCACGACCTGCAACCCTTCGAAAAACACCAAACTGATGGGCTTATACGTCAGCCAATCTTCGTTTTTCACGCAATGTGAGGCCGAGGGGTTCAGGCGTATTACTTACTTCTTGGACCGCCCTGACATCATGGCGTCCTATTCCGTCTTGATCCGGGCAGACAAGGCACTTTATCCGGTCCTCCTCTCCAACGGTAATTTGGTGGACTCTGGCGATCTCGAGGGCGGGCGTCACTTTGCGCACTGGGTCGATCCTCACAAGAAGCCTTGCTATTTGTTTGCCCTCGTTGCGGGTCAATTTGTAGCGCGTGAGCAAAAAATCAAAACGCGATCTGGCAAAGAGCATTTGCTGCAAATTTATGTACGAAGCGGTGACTTGGATAAGACCGAACACGCCATGAACTCATTGATCTCCAGCATTGCTTGGGATGAGGCGCGTTTTAATCTGAGCTTGGACTTGGATCGATTCATGATTGTGGCCACCAGTGACTTCAACATGGGAGCCATGGAGAATAAGGGATTGAATATTTTCAATACCAAATTTGTTTTGGCCAACGCTCAAACGGCCACAGACACCGACTTCTCCAATGTTGAGAGCGTCGTGGCTCATGAGTATTTCCATAACTGGACGGGCAACCGTGTTACCTGCCGTGACTGGTTCCAGCTATCACTCAAAGAAGGTCTCACGGTTTTCAGGGACCAGGAATTCAGCCAAGACCTCGCGCACACCCAATCGGCCCGAGCGGTCAAACGCATTGAAGATGTGAGGTTACTGAGAACGGTTCAATTCGCTGAGGATGCAGGCCCCATGTCTCACCCTGTACGGCCTGACCAGTACATGGAGATCAACAACTTTTACACCGTCACCATCTACGAAAAAGGTGCTGAGGTGGTTCGCATGATGCAGACCTTGGTCGGGCGCGACGGGTTTAAGAAGGGGATGGCCCTTTACTTTGAACGCCACGATGGACAAGCGGTGACGTGCGATGACTTTGTGCAAGCCATCTCTGATGCCAACCCCAGCTCAGCTTTGTGTGAACACTTAGGAATTTTTAAACGCTGGTACTCCCAAGCGGGCACTCCCAGGCTCTCCGTTCGAAGTGACTATGACCCAGCATCACAGACCTACACCTTGCATTTGAGCCAAACTCCTCCAGCCAATCATTTAGATCATGCGACATTCCTGATCCCCGTTGAGGTGGGGCTTTTGAATTCAGAAGGACATGAGACACACCCCACACAGCTATTGGTGCTCACTCAAAACGAGCAATCCTTTGCTTTTCACGGGGTGAGTTCACCCCCCACCGCCTCCATTTTGCGGCGCTTTAGTGCGCCTGTGATTTTGGAACACAATGCCAGCGAAGCTGATCTTTTGAACCTATTGGCCCACGACACTGATGCTTTTAATCAGTGGGAGGCGGCGCAACAATTGTGTCTCAAAGCGGCACTTCAGGCCATCAACGATACCCATGATGAGATCAACCCCTCGCCCTTATCGGCCGCATTGGTCAGTAGCCTACGGCAAGTTCTTCGCCACCCAGAGCTCGACAGCGCCTTCAAAGAGTTGGTCTTGACCCTGCCCAGTGAGAGCTACATTGCGGAGCAACTGAGTGTGGTCGATCCGGCAAAAGTGCATGCCGTTCGTGAGGCAATCAAGATCCAGTTGGCCCGTGAGTTACAAACCGATTGGGCCTGGGTGGTTGAGTCTCAACCCCGCCAAGCCGCCTATCAACCCGACCCCATTGCCATGGGTGAACGGGCGTTGAGCACCTTGGCACTTCATTATTTGTGTTTGAATGCAACCCTTGTAGACGACACAGTTTGGCCAGGTATCACTTACCAGCGTTTTAAAGACTCCAGCAACATGACCGAGCGTTTTGGAGCCATGAGTGCGCTAGTGAACTGCGCCCACCCATTGGGTGACAAATGCCTAGAGCAATTTCACCATCAATTCTCTAAAGAAGCATTGGTCATTGACAAATGGTTCGCATTGCAAGCCAGTGCAACCGATCGAAATGGTCAAATTCTCACCAAGGTGAAGCAATTGATGCAGCACCCAGATTTTCAGGTGAAAAATCCTAACCGGGCTCGGAGCCTCCTCTTTAGCTACTGCATGGCCAACCCAGGCGGATTTCATAAAACCGATGCCTCGGGATATGTTTTTTGGGCGGAACGGGTGATTGAAATCGACTCTTTCAACCCCCAAGTCGCAGCACGACTGGCTCGCGCACTCGACCGTTGGCGCCAACTTGCCCCTCCCTACCAGCACGCCGCACAAGAAGCCATCAAACGAGTCGCCGCCAAAAGCGATTTGAGCAACGATGTGCGCGAAGTCATCAACCGTTCACTCGGAGTTTCTGGCTCATGAAAGTCTCACTGACCCGATATTTGGTCGAACAACAACGCGCCAAAGGCAATATTCCCCCACAACTTAGACTCTTAATTGAAGTTGTGGCTCGTTCATGCAAAAGCATCAGCCGAGCTGTCAATCAAGGCGCCCTGGGCGGTGTTTTGGGTAGCGCTGGGAGTGAGAACGTACAAGGCGAAGTTCAAAAGAAATTGGACATCATTGCCAATGAAGAGCTTATTCAGGCCAACGAATGGGGAGGCCACTTGGCCGCCATGGCCTCTGAGGAAATGGATGACATCCATGTGGTGCCCAACCGTTACCCACAGGGCGAATACTTGCTCCTTTTTGATCCCTTGGATGGTTCAAGCAACATCGATGTGAATGTGAGCATCGGTACCATTTTCAGTGTTCTCAAAAAAACGGGGCCATCCGCCGAGGTGAAGACTGAGGACTTTTTGCAGTCCGGTCGTCAACAAGTCGCTGCTGGCTATTGTGTGTATGGACCTCAAACGACTTTGGTCTTGACGGTGGGTGACGGTGTTTGCATGTTCACCCTGGACAAGGAAGAAGGTGCATTCATCTTGACCCAAGAGGGCGTTCAGATCCCTACCGAAACGCAGGAATTCGCCATCAACATGAGCAATATGCGTCATTGGGATGAACCCGTCAAACGCTACATTGATGAGTGTTTGGCTGGAGTTGAGGGCGTGAGGGGTAAAAACTTCAATATGCGCTGGATTGCCTCGATGGTGGCAGATGTACACCGCATTTTGATGCGTGGTGGCGTGTTCATGTACCCCTGGGATAAACGTGAACCCAACAAACCAGGCAAACTGCGGCTCATGTACGAGGCCAACCCCATGAGTTGGCTCGTTGAACAAGCCGGTGGCGCATCCACCAACGGACGTCAAGCGATTTTGGACATCAAACCCACCGGTCTACATGAACGGGTCAGTGTGATTTTGGGCTCCAAGAGCGAAGTCGAACGGGTCACCCAATATCACTTAAGTGCTGCCAAACCTTAAGACCTCATTGGCAGACTCATCTGTATAATTTATGGCGTGCCGCTGTAGCTCAGTTGGTAGAGCAATTCATTCGTAATGAAAAGGTCAGCAGTTCGATTCCGCTCAGCGGCACCAACAAAATGGGGTCCATACCGAACAGAGGGCTAACAGGACCTAACGATTACAGCATTAACCATCAAAAAAATAATCTTAAAAATATTGCCTCTGTAACATATTGAAAGTTTGCGAGATTGCCAGATTACCGAATTGGAAAATTGGCAAGTCAATAGACCAGCACCTTTGAGGTCGACCTCAATCGAGATCCAAACTCGGGACGCTTTAATACTCTGAGCACCTCCTTAGAATGCAACACTGATCAATGCAATCAGTGATGTGATTTAAACTCTAAATTATCAGGAGTGTTTTAATGAACAAAATATTATTCAGTATTCTTATCATGAGTTGTATCAACTTAACTCATGCCGTAGATTCCTATGACCCGGGAACAAACACCTTAAATATTCCGTCTGTGCAATTCGGCTCGACCATTTATAACGACGTCAACATTACGGTCGGGAATGTATTGAGTGTTGGTTCATCCACCTCAGTTAATCAAACATATGACTTGAATAAGCTTTATTTCACTTTAATACAAGTATCCTCCCCCTTATCAACAAACTACAATCTTTCGGGTGTTGTAAATTCCAGCGCCTTTGTAGGGTACGGCACTGCAACCATCAACCCCATGACCAGCAATACCTTTGAAGGAGTCTCCTCAAAGTCTCAAATCACGGCAAGCTCGTCCACAATTAATGTGAGCGGAAATGCTGTACCAAGCACATCATCAGAGACTTATTATTACGATACAAATAATAACGTTCTAGGCTTCTCTGATTTGATTTATCACGTTACCTCTTACTCCAAACCATTGCCCAATAAAGTATCAAATTATTCTTCTGGAATTTGGTTCATCACCAATGATTATGCAGACTCATCAAAAAAAGTATCGCTTGGTAAAACCATCGCGACCTATGACGTCTTTCCCTCCAATGACGTCAATCCTTTTGTGAACTTAACCTTCACCACCAGAGACGCCTCAAACAACGTTACCACCGTTTTGATACGCAGTTTTTTGATCACCAATCAAGGGCTAAAATCACTCACTAGGAATTTCATTACCAATGGTCAAAATCCAGGCAACACGTTCATCGTCCTGAATTGAACCCTTAAAAGACCACGCTTTAGGTCTTACAATTTCCCAAGCTCAATTCCTGGCCCATTTCCAATGAGATCTGGGAGGGATCTTTTCCCCCACGTTTTAATGGCATCAACCTCGAATGAAATTTAATCCAATTGGTGCGTTGTTTTTTTTATTCCTTACATTGGTCAGCAAATGGGCCTGGTCTCAGGCTGACTATCCCAATAGGACCATTCGACTGATCTGTGTGCACGCAGCAGGAGGGTCCGCTGACGCTCTCTCACGAGTTTTGGCAGATCGGCTCTCCAAGGTGCTCAATCAGACCGTATTTGTAGAAAATAAGCCTGGTGCTGGAACCATGCTGGGTGCGTCTTATGTGGCCAATGCACCAGCCGATGGCTATACCCTATTGATGGCCAGTGTCACCACGTTGTCCATCAACCCAAGCCTCTATAGCAGCATGAGCTATCACCCGTTGAAGGACTTTGCGACTGTGGCCATGGTCGCCCAAACTCCCTCGGTGTTGGCAGTATCTCCTAAACTGAACGTCAAAAATTTAAAGGAGTTACTCGATCTCCTCAAAGCCAATCCAGGTCGCTTTAACTATAGTTCACCAGGACAAGGCACTTCAGCACATTTGGCGGGCGCCTTGTTCACCTCCATGGCCCAAGTGGACGTGGTGCATATTCCTTACAAAGCCAGCGCCTCAGCAGTATTAGGGCTTTTGTCGGGTGAAGTACAAATGACTTTTGAAAATAGTCTTGTCCCCTACTCAAGAAACGGAAAACTCCACCCCATTGGTATCGCCAGCGCTAAACGCTCAATCTCTTGGCCAGAACTTCCTACTTTGGCCGAGCAAGGTCTGACAGGCTACGAATCCACCGTTTGGTATGGTGTGGTCGCCCCCAGCGCCACACCACCCGAGGTCGTGAAAAAGCTCAACGACGCCATCAACAATGTGCTCACCCAAAAAGAAATGATCGATACAATCAAAAATCTATCGGGCGATCCTGTGGGCGGAAGCCCTGAATCTTTCACTGAGCGAATTAAATCCGACACCCAGAAATGGGCCAAAGTGATTAAGACAGCGGGAGTTCAAGCCGAATAGTCCCACTCCTTATGTGGCAGGTCTAGGAGAACTTTCTGATGATTGACTGCCACTGACCCGCCTCGTATCCATCTCTTGATTGACCCTAATTTCAAAGCCACCCTTCATGTCTAACACTGAGATCATCCAAATCCCCATCGCAATCATAGGAGCGGGCATCGGCGGCTTGGCCACTGCTCACGCACTCGGCCAGCAAGGTATTGTGGCCCATGTATTCGAGCAAGCGCCCGGCTTTAAACGAATCGGTGCAGGCATCCAAATGGGCCCGAATGCCACCCGAGTCTTGCATGGGTTTGGCCTGGCTGAACATCTCAAACAGAGCTCATTTGAGCCCAAAACGAATTTGAACCGCGTTTGGGATACGGGCGAAGTGAGCAATGAGTTTCCCTTGTTGGGCCATGCCAGTGAGAAATACGGCACCCCTTTTTATGCTCTTCACCGAGGTGACTTGCATGCAGCACTGTGTCGATTGGTACCTGAGTCACAAATTCATTTGGGTAAAAAACTCATCTCTTGGGAGCAAGAATCCTCTCACGTCTTACTCAAATTTGAAGATGGCACACTCGTGCGTGCCAATGCCGTGATTGGTGCTGATGGGGTGCATTCTTTGATCAGAGACACACTCCTAGGACCCGAGGAGCCACGCTTTACAGGGAAAATCGCTTACCGGACGACCTATCCATCTTCTCGACTCAAAGGGGTCGATATTGGACAGTCAAGGACCAAGTGGTGGGGGGTGGACCGTCACATTGTGATCTATTACGTGACACGGCAACAAGATGAAATTTATTTTGTAACCTCGCAGCCCGAGGATGCCTCATGGACTACCAAAGAGTCTTGGTCTGCCAAAGGCGAATTAAGCGCTTTGAGACAAGCCTATGCAGGATTTCACCCCGATGTCCAAGCTGTGCTGGAGGCTTGTCCCGAGGTCTACAAATGGGCTCTTTATGAGCGTGACCCCTTGGACAAATGGTGTGAAGGCTCTGTGCTCTTAATGGGTGATGCCTGTCACCCCATGACGCCCTACATGGCGCAAGGAGCAGCCATGGCCCTCGAGGACTCAGTGGTCCTCGCCAGAGTCTTGGCGCAGGCTCCATCAAACGAATGGCCCCAAGCTTTTAAATTATTTGAACAAATCCGTAAGCCCAGAACATCCATGATTCAAAAGGCCTCGAGTGCCAATCAGTGGATGCAAAAGAAAACCAACCCAGACTGGGTGTATGGCTACAACGCCTGGGAGGTTCCTCTGGTACCAGCGACAGAGGAATTCACTTAATCGTGCTGAATGGCGATGGCAATTTTTCCAAATTGCTCATTGCCCATCAAGTAGTCCTGGGCTGCCTGTAGATCAGTCCAATTGAAGGTTTTACTCAAAATAGGCTTCACGGCTCCACTCTCAAGGCCTGCCCAAACATCTTTTACAAAAAGCGCACTGCAAGTTTGTGTTTCTTCTAGGGTACGGGTGCGAAATGTGCGGCCAATGATGCGCGCATTTTTTCGGGCCAATTCATCCAAGTTCACAAGCGCTGTTGATCCGGCATTTCTTCCTACCGTGATCAGTCGACCCTTCAATGCCAAAACATCTACATTGCCTTCTAGTAAAGTCGATCCCACTTGGTCAATGATGAGATCAACCCCTAGGCCTTGGGTGAGGGTTTTGACTTGCTCGCTCCAGTCTGCATCATTGGTATTGATCACATGATCAGCTCCGAGAGCCTTTAAGCTTGATGCTTTATGGGGGCTGCGAGTGGTTGTAATCACCATCTTGGCACCCAAATATTTGGCCATTTGGATGGCCGTGACGCCCACACCCGATGAGCCAGCGGTCACCATCACGGTCTCGCCTTTTTGCAAGGAGCCGCTGAGCAATGCATCATGAGCCGTAATGAATACATTGGGCACGCAACCGGCTTCAAGCCAAGACAAGTTGGCTGGCTTTTTAATCAAAGAGCCCACACTTACCTTCGCGAATTGAGCAAAACCTCCTCCTGCTCGTGCCATGACTTCGTCCCCCACATGCCACCCAACAACCCCTTCGCCCAAAGACTCAATGGTCCCAGAGAATTCAATGCCAGTGGCCAGTGGTTTAGCGTCTGGGTTTTTGAGCTTCAAAACTCCTTGAGCTTCACCCCGGTTGACGGAGCTAGCATGAACTTTCACCAACACCTCTCCCGCACGAGGCGTCGGCTTCATTTGTTCCACCTGACGATAAACGCCTCCCTCAGGGCTTGGGAACACCATCATTTGAAACATCTTTTGTGAACTCATAAAAATCCTCTTATAAAAAAGTACTTATCCTTTGCCCACTCTTACGTGGCGATATACCGCTATTGTAGAAACAAGAATCAATCTCCCAAACCTGACTAACCCTTGCGTAAAAGAGGCATTGGGTTGCACAATAGGACCTAAGGGGTTTCAATCAGCAAGCACTCAAGCAAGTCAAGCCAAAGCACGTCAAATGAATTCAATTCAGCGAGACCCGCCCTTTTGGGTATAGCACTTGAATTTTTTCACCCCCTACAAAGGACACCTTATGATTCACAAAGACAAAATGACTGCGCAAGTTGATGGTGATTTTGTCGTATTTTTGATTGGCATGCGCTTTAACGAGCCGTGGAAAATTCACCAGTGGCTCCCCGTCGTACGCGGCATGGGCAAAATGCTCACCGAGTTATATAGCCAACCCGATCTGGGTCTAATGCACCACGAGATGTGGTTTGCCAGAACCATCATTCAAGTTCAGTACTGGCGATCCATGGATAAACTGATCGAATACGCCAAAAATAAGGACGCCGAACATCTTCCCGCCTGGAAAAATTTCAATCGTCACATCAGCAAAAACGCAAGCGTCGGAATCTGGCATGAAACCTATGCTGCACACCCGGGAAGCTATGAGAATATTTATCAAAACATGCCTGCCTTTGGTTTGGGGCGTGTTGGTGAGCTAAGCGTTGCACACGGCAAAAGAGACTCCGCACGGGGCCGACTTGAAAACAACTGAATCCAAAAAAGTCCCTGTCCTTTAAATAAAACACCAAAGAACAGAAAGTCCTTCATGAGCGATAACGACCAAGATTTAATCAGACTCACAGCACTTGATGAATTGGCCAAAGGCAATGTCAACCCCACGCTTTGGGCCAAAGCAAAGGAGCTGGCCAAAGGTCAGGCAGACATGATCGAAAAACATTACATTTCTCTCAGAATGATGGCCATGCAAGATACCATCAAGACCCATGTGCGAAATCAAGTGAAGGCTGAGATTGCAAAAAGCTTGGCTCGTGCACCTGATTTTTTGAACGCCAAAGATCTCCTTAAAAGGAAGTCATCAAGTTAAAGTTTTTGTGGATTTGATGGGGGTTGCTTTGACTTTTTCAATACGACGCCCTTCAAGCGTTTGAACTCTGAAGATCCAGCCCTCGCATTGGACACTGTCTCCCACACCGCAAACCCGTCCGCTGAGCGTAAAAATCAGCCCTCCCAGCGTGTTGTAGTGCCCCTTGTCTTCAAAAGGCAATGGGTTTTCAATAGCCAGTATTGTTTTGAGCTCCTGAATAGGCATCAAACCTTCCAAGATCATGGAGCCATCACTTGAGATCTGCTCCTTGTCATGGGTAGGCTTGGCAGCAAGTGCCCACTCTCCCGTGATCGCTTCCAGCAAATCACGCGGCGTTAAAAGGCCCTGGACATCCCCATACTCGTCCACCACCAAGACCATGCGCGCGGCTGTTGTCAAATAGTCATGCGTAAGATTTTCTGGGCGACGAAATTGTTCCAACAAATCCAAACCCGTGAGGGTCTCCGGAACAAAGGAAGCCGGTGTGGCCAACTGTGCCATGGTGATGTGTGAATGCGAAGCATCCACCTTGTCAATCAACTGACCCAAGCTCACAATCCCAATCACGTGGCTCAAATCTCCACGGCACACAGGATACCAAGAGTGATAGGTCTCACCCATGATCTTTTCATGCGCCTCTTGGGGTGAGCTGTCTGCACTGAGCCAGACAATTTCACTTCGAGGCACCATCATCGAGGTCAAAGGTCGATCATCCAAGTGAAAGACGTTCTTGACCATCTGGTGCTCTTGAGCTTCAATCAATCCTGCGTCCACACCTTCCGATAAACTGGCACTGATCTCTTCTTGAGTGACCATGCGTTTGGCTTGTGCATCGATGCGCAAAAACCTCAGCAGTACCATGGTGCACCATGACAAAAACCACACCAGTGGCTTGGCAACTTTGGCCAAGGCGAGCATGGTGGGTGCGCACCAGCGCGCCACTTGTTCGGGGTAGAGTTGTCCGATTCGTTTGGGTACCAACTCACCAAAGACCAAGGTGAAACACGTGATTAAGGCCACCACCACTGCGGTAGCCACTATGTGTGAAAAGTCTCCCGACAGGCCCAAACGCTCAAAATAAACGGTGAGTGATTGACTATATGCTGCATCCCCCAAGATGCCATTTAAAATGCCAATACTGGTGATGCCAATTTGAACGGTGGATAAGAATTGGGTGGGTTGGTCCATGAGCGCCATTGCAGCTCTTGCGTTGGCGTCTCCCGCGTCCACCCAGACTTGAAGACGCGTTTTTCGACTCGACGCCAAGGCCATTTCTGACATGGCAAACACGCCATTGATGAAAGTCAGTAAGATGATGACAAATAGATTCAAAACTCTTGCTCTCTTAAAATACGGTCGCCCACTCAATCATTGTCTCTCGAATTCAACCCCATGTCACTCTACCTCATTGGAGACGTTCAAGGCTGCAATAAAAGTCTTGGACAATTGCTCGAGCTGATCGATTTTTCCCCCAGCAAAGACACCGCCTATTTCTTGGGCGATCTGATCAACCGTGGCCCCGACAACGTGGGGGTGATTCGCCGATTGATGCACATGGGCTCGAGCGCACAGTGTATCTTGGGCAACCACGATTTGCATTATTTGGCCGTAGAACAAGACATTCGCTCGGTGAAACGGGGCGACACAGTTCAAGACTTGTTGCACGCCAGTGACAGACAAGAGCTCACCCATTGGATTCGACACCAAGCCATGGCGCTAGAGGTCTCCAATTACTTGCTCGTGCACGCAGGGGTCCTGCCCAGTTGGAGCTCAGAGCAAACACTGGCACTTGCTCACGAAGTCGAGAACGCCTTGCGAGGCCCGCATTACACAGAATTTTTACTTGAAATGTACGGCAATGAACCCAACACTTGGTCAGAGGACCTCAAGGGCTATGAACGCCTCAGGGTCATTGTGAATGTTCTCACGCGCATGCGCTTTTGCACGCCCTCAGGTGAGTTGGACTTTATGGCCAAATCGGGGCTTGAAAATGCTCCACCGGGTTTCATGCCCTGGTTTGATGTCCCAGCACGCGCGAGTGCAGACACCCATATTGCATTCGGTCATTGGTCTACAGCCGGTGGCATTGAAAGAAACGGTGTGGTCTGCGTGGATACAGGTTGTGTTTGGGGGCGCGAGTTAAGCGCCTTTCAAATTCCCAGTCAGCCTTTGGGTGAGGGGTTGGCCTTGTGGCCAGAGAAGTCCTCACAACCCACTGAA
>Ga0164296_1002295_pt1 | contig 19257 bp, 20 predicted proteins | sample GEODES057metaG_FD_113533 | JGI IMG/M metagenome (GOLD analysis project Ga0164296, IMG submission 113533) | Dystrophic lake water microbial communities from Trout Bog Lake, Wisconsin, USA - GEODES057 metaG | ecosystem: Environmental > Aquatic > Freshwater > Lake | place: USA: Trout Bog Lake...
CCACCAGCCCGCCACCGAGTTGATCGCCGATGCCCTCGAGCTGCGAGACAACGGCTACTTGGCGGTCCACCACGGTTCGTTCACCTCGATCGAGGGCGTCTTTGCCTGTGGCGACGTCCAAGACCACCACTACCGCCAGGCCATCACGGCTGCGGGATCAGGATGCATGGCCGCCATCGACACCGAACGGTGGCTCGAAGCCCAGGGGTCTTGATTCTCCGAAGCGGGAACAAACTGCCCTGTGGTGCGGTTGAATAGAAGCAAGAGAAGTTCCGACCAAGGAGTCCCGTCATGAGTGACAACATCGCCACCCTCACCGATGCCACCTTCGATGAGTACGTCAAGAGCTCGAGCGTTCCCGTGCTCGTCGACTTCTGGGCCGAATGGTGCGGTCCCTGCAAGCAGATCGCCCCGATCCTGGAAGAGATCGCCGCAGAGCAGCCCGACAAGGTGACGATCGCCAAGCTCAACATCGACGAGAACTTGGACGTAACCCGGCGCTTCGAAGTGATGAGCATCCCGACGCTGTTGCTCTTCAAGGACGGCGAGCCCGTGCAACGCCTCATCGGAGCCAAGCCGAAGGGTGCCCTGCTTCAGGAAATCAGCACCCACCTGGACTAGGTCTTCGGTGCTCCCTCTCGCCGAGGGTTCGATCGGCGACGCAGTCGCTGATGTCCAGGCGCGTCTCGTCGCCTGCGGGTTCGACGCGCTCAGCGATCCGGTCGGGACGTTCGGTTCATCCACCAAGGCAGCGGTGGAGTCCTTCCAGCGCCAACGTGGCCTCAAGATCGATGGCGTCGTCGACCAAGGAACGTGGAACACCCTCGTCGAAGCCGGCTACGGACTTGGCGATCGCCTGCTCTATCGGAGCCAACCCATGCTGCGGGGCGACGACGTGGCCGACCTCCAGACTCGCCTGTGTTCCCTTGGGTTCGACACCGGTCGCGTCGACGGCATCTTCGGCGACACGACAGCCCATGCGCTCGCGGAGTTCCAGCGCAACGTGTCGCTGCGCGTCGATGCAATGGCAGGTCCCGACACCGTGGCCGAGCTCGTCCGGGTGTCCTCGCGCCACCAGGCATCGGAACTCGTCACCATGGTGCGCGAGCGCGAACTACGACGCTCGAGCGCACCGACCTTGCGTGGCCAACACATCGGCGTAGCCGAAACAGGAGGTCTTGGCACCATCGCCGCATCGCTCAACCGACGGTTGGCCTCGGCCGGTGCGCGCGTCACGATCGTCCACTCCCCTGACGAGACCGACCAAGCCGCCGAAGCAAACCGGGCTGGCGTGGACCTCCTCTTGACGTTGCGGGTCTCGCCGCACCTCGAAGGGTGCACGACCGCCTACTACTCGGGCTACTCGTACCAATCCACCACGGGCCAACTCGTCGCCGAGTCGATCGCCACCAACGTGCTCCCCTTGCTCGGCGGCACGGCGTCGGTCCAAGGAATGACGCTGCCCATCTTGCGAGAAACCCAGATGCCGGCCGTCCTCGTCGAACTGGGCCCCGTCGACGCCGTCGTCGAGCGGACGGCGCAACTTGCCGACGCCTTGGTCAGTGGGATCACGACCTGGGTCGAGGGTCACCCAGAAGTATAATCTTTTTATTCTTTGCTTCGATTTGCCCGTCTGGGCCCGATCGATCGGGGCGCAGCTATCCGTTTGACGCCAACGTGACGTTGGTGACGGGTCGTCAACAATCCACAACCTAATTCACAGGTGGGGAAAACTCTGAAGAGCCAGTCGAGATAAGGCTAAATGGAGAGTTGGTGCAGCGTGAAACAGGGTTAGCCCTGTTGCTTGCCCAACATCTGGCGGTAGATGCGCTCGAGGTCTTCGAGGGTGGCAAATTCGACCATCAGGCGACCACGGCGCGAACTGAGATCGACCTTGACCCTGGTGTCGAGGTAGTTCGACAAGAGCTCTTCGAGTTCGAGGATCCCCGGAGGCGGAAGGGGCCGAGGTGCCGTCCGTCGAGGGTGGGCCGGCTCGGGCCCGCCCGCTGCAGGCTCGACCTCGATCGTGGTCGTCGAGACTTCGACACCACCGTTGCGAACTAACTCTTCGGTAACTCGAACCGAGAGTCCTTCTTCGACGATGCGACGGGCCAGCTGTTCTTGGAGGGTTCGATCGGGCGTGCCGAGGAGCGCTCGGGCATGTCCTGCGCTCAACTCCCCTTCCGCCACGGCTCGCTGCACCCCGGCTGGCAGCTGCAAGAGCCGAAGGGTGTTCGTCACCGACGTCCGGCTCTTGCCGACTCGGACCGCTACCTGGTCGTGGGTCAAATCGAACTCGTCGATCAACTGCTGGTAGGCGGCGGCTTCTTCCATCGAGTTGAGGTCGGCTCGCTGGACGTTCTCCACCAAGGCTTGCTCGAGGCTGTTCTGATCGGTCGTTGCCGTCCGCACCAGCGCTGGGATGGTCGTCAAGCCGGCTCGACGAGCAGCTCGCCACCGGCGTTCGCCCGCGATGATCTCGAAGGTCTCTTCGGAGTCGTCCATCGGGCGGACCAAGATCGGCTGGAGGACGCCCAGCTCCTTGATCGATGCCGCCAGGGACGCCATCTGGTCTTCGTCGAAGACCGAACGTGGTTGGTAGGTGTTGGGCTCGATGATCCCGATGGCCAGTTCGCGAAGGACTTCGCCCCCGCCGTCGTTCGACTCGGTCGGGATCAGCGATCCCAGACCCTTACCCAGCCCGCTTCGGCGCGCCATTGCTCACCTCCTTGGCCAAGTCTCGATAGGCCTCAGCCCCTCGAGACGCCGGATCGAAGACCGTGATGGGCTGGCCGAAGGATGGTGCCTCCGAGATCCGCACCGTGCGGGGGATCACCGTGTCGCAGACTTCGTTGGGGAAGTGCTCGCGCACGTCCGCAGCCACATCGGCAGCCAACCGGGTCCGGTTGTCATACATGGTCAGGACAATCGTCGAGAGCTCGAGGGACTCGTTGAGGTTGGAGCCCACCAACTTGAGGGTGGAACGGAGCTGGCTCAACCCCTCGAGTGCGTAGTACTCGCACTGGATCGGCACGAGGACCTCCCGGGCGGCCGCCAGGGCGTTGATCGTGATCAGGCCAAGCGAGGGTGGGCAGTCCACCATGATGAAGTCGAAGTCGTCGGCGATCGCGTCGATGGCTCGCTTGAGTCGCAACTCTCTGCTGAAGGCGGGGACGAGCTCGATCTCGACGCCGGAGAGGTCCAAGGTGGCCGGCGCTACGAAGAGGTTCTTCACGCTGGTGGCCTCGATACAGTCCTCAAGAGGTTGGTCGTTCATGATCACGTCGTACATCGAGTGTTCGAAGTTCTTGCGCTCGATCCCGAGTCCCGTCGTGGCATTCCCCTGGGGGTCCAAGTCGATCACCAAGACCCGGTAGCCCAGCTCAGCCAGCGCTGCGCCCAGGTTGACCGTGGTGGTGGTCTTCCCGACGCCACCCTTCTGGTTGGCAATGGCCATGATCCGGGGGAGCTCTCGCTGGGCCCTTTCGCGAGGTGGCCGGGCTGGCTCTGGGGCCTGGGAGGAGCCTTTCGACTCCTTCGAACCCTTCTTCTTCGACTTGTGCTTGGCCGATGCGTGCGGGGCGACGGGTTCTGTGGCCTCCTGGGCCTCCTCTGTGGCGATCTCGTCGGCCTCGGGCTCGATCACTGGGGCCTCGGAGGAGTTGGCTTCTGGAGCCATCTGAGGGGCTCCTGGGTCTTCGAGGGGTGCCGCATCAGGGTCAGCAGTCGGAGCAGCGTCCTTGTCGATCACCGACCAGGCGGGCCTGGGTTCTTCAGGGACCCTCGTGGGCTCTTCTGCCTTGCCTCTACGCCAGATCGCCATCAGAACCGGGGGAGGAGGTCGAAACGCACAGGGGCTATCTTCGCCGGTTTCGCTCCGCTCGTCAAGACTCCTTTTCGGCGATGTTCAGGCTCGCTGGCACAGCTCCGAATCGATGTTCCACGTGAAACATCTCGGGCAACCCTCGATGGGGTCGATGGGATGTTTCACGTGAAACATCCCGCTGTTCAAAACAGCGGGCGCTTGGCTGGGACGCCGATCCGCCGGGGGTAGCGCTCCGGCGCCGGCTCGGCTTGCGGGATCCCAGCGAAGCGCCAGCCCTCGACAACCAGGTTCGCCGGGCCCATGCCGAGCTCATCCAATCCAGAGGTCGGCCAGCGAACTTCGAGGTCGCCCTCTGGGGGCTCGGAGACGATCAGCCAACCCCCGGGCTCGAGGAATCCGGCGGCGCACTCGGCCAGCACTGCAGGGGCACCGAACGAGCGAGCTACTACCAAGTCCTCAGAGCTGCGGAGCTCGGATCGATGGGCAAGCTCCTCTGCTCGACCTTCGAGTACGCGGGCCCGTTCAGACCAACCGAGATGCTCGATCGATTCGCTCAGGAACCGGCAGCGACGACCAGAGGCGTCGAGCAACGTGAAGGTCGCGTCTGGCCATCGCGCCAAGAGGACGAGGCCGGGGATGCCGCCGCCGGATCCGAGGTCGAGGACCGAGCGAGGGGTGCCGCCAACCAGGCGATCGAAGGCGTCGGCGAAGCCCAGCGCGTGGGTGACGTGGGCGTCGACCGCTCCTGGACCAAGGAAGCCGTAGGAACGGCTCTGCTCGAGGACCTCGAGCAGTTGAGGGTTGCTCGGGAAGCGATCCACCTAGCCCTGGTGGGGGAGGAGCACGACGTAGCGGTTGGGCTCTTCGCCCTCCGAGCGGGTCGCAATTCCTTCGATCTCGTTCACGGCGTCGTGGACGACCTTGCGGTCGGCTGGCGACATCGGCTCGAGGGCGCGCTCTTCGCCACTCTCGAGGACTTCAGCTGCCACTTGGTTGGTGAACTTGGTCAACGCAGCGGCCCGGCGCTCCCGGTAGCGGGCGATGTCGACCAGGATCCGATCGGTCCGAGCGGTAAAGCGGCCCTGGACCACGGTACGGGTGATGTCCTGGACGGCTGCCAGGGTGCTGCCCTTGGGACCAACCAGCATCCCGAGGTCGTCCCCGTCAACGGCCAGCTCGACCGTCTCGTCGTCGATTTCCCGGATTGCCACGGTGGCCTGCAGGCCCATCACCGAGACGAGGCCCTCCAAGAACTCCTTCGCTACGTCCGCCTGCTCTTGAAGCGTCACACCTTCAGCCATCGTCTCCTCCTTCGCACCCTTACTTGTACCACCCTGATCGTCGCTGCGGCGCTTCTCGCTCTCCGCTGCCTTCTTGGTTCCCTTGCCGTTGGACCCCTTCGGGCGTCCACCTTGTCCGTCCTTCGCGGCGCCATCACCTTCGCGACGACCTCCACGGCCACCACCCGAGCGCTCACCTCGAGCTCGGTTGTTCCCACGGCCTCGTTGGCGCTTCGGCCGAGGCTCGACGGGACGAACCCGGGCCCGCACGCGCGCTTCGCCACGCACCCTGCCGAAGAGGCCGGACATGGGTTCCTCCAAAATCTGGACTTCTGCGTCTCCCTCGCCGACGCCGAGCTGCTCGAGCGCCCGCTCCTTGGCTTCGTCGACGGTCTTCCCGGTGATCTCAACCCACTCCACTTAACGGTCCTTTCGCTTGCGCTTCTTCTTCGAGCGCGACGAAGGATTCGAGCTTGGCTTCGGCACTGCGGCTTGGGCGCTCGGAGCGGTCTGCTTCCCGGTCCCAACTTCTGGGGTCGAACTACCTTCGTCGCTGCTCTTCGAACTCGAACTCTTCGGCAGGGAACTCTGCCCACCGGCTGGGGCCACCATTCCGGTTCTAAAGATGATGTCCTGGGTTCCGATCCGGATCAGGGTCGAGACGATCATGTAGATCAAGACGGCTGCCGGGATCAAGAAGTAAATGTAGGCAAACAGAATCGGCATAAATTTCTGCAATGTTGCCATCTGCTTATTGGCCTGTGAGGCCGGGTTTCTTTTGTTCATTTGGTTCATTTGGAAGTACTGCAGTGCCACCGCGAGCGCCACCAGGACGAAGTAGGGGACAGCCGCCCAAATGGAGGAATGGTGGGAAAATGGCTTCAACGCAAGGTCGATGCCGAAGGACAGCATCTTGCCACCACTGCCCACCAAATTGCAGTACATCTTCGATGTATTTGGGATATAGCGCGGCGCTACGTGGGTGTATTGGATACCCAAATGACAGGCCGGAGAAACGGCGATCTTCGTCGTTGAGATGTTGGTGAGGCCTCGGATGATGTCGTAGAGGATGATGAGGAAGGGGAACTGCAGGAACATCGGGAGGCAGCCGCCCGCAGGACTTACGCCCTCTTCGCGGTAGAGCCGCATCATCTCTTCGTTGAGCTGCGCCCGGTTCTCTGCACCCTTGTACTTCTGCTGCAACTTCTTGATCTCTGGTTGCAGCCGCTGCATGGCGATCATCGACTTGGTGCTCTTGACCGTCAGTGGGGTCAGGACGCCCATGATCAAGATCGTCAAGATGGCGATGGCCAAGGCGTAGTTCGGGACGATCGAGTAGATGAAGGCCAGGATCAATGCGAAGAGCTTGAAGATCGGTTGGAAGATCTGCCCGATGGAGTGGGTGATGCTGTTGGCAATGATCATCGCTTAGCTCCGCTCTTCAAGGGGACAAGGTCGACGCCGTGGCCGCCAAAGGGGTTGCAGCGCATGATTCTCCAGATAGCAAGGGCCATTCCGGCGAGGAATCCACGCTCGATGATGGCTTCTTGGGCATACTCGGAACAGCTGGGGGTGAAGCGGCAAGGAGAGACCTGGTTGGCCCGGGCCGAGCGATAGCCGGCGATCGCCCAAAGTGCGGCGCGCGCTGGTGCGCTGGGCCTTCCTTCCTTGTTCACGCTCTCTCCTCCTCGTTGTTTCGGTCGAGTGCCTCTAGACACTCTGTCAGCCATCGGTCGATCTCGGCGAATGACGCCGAGGCGACGCCGGCATCGGTCCGGATCAGGTACGAACCGGGGTTCAGCTCCGATTGGTGCTGGAGCGAATTCCTCAAGCGCCGCCGGATCTTGTTGCGCACGACCGCTCCGCCGCATGCCTTCGAGATGGCAAAGGCAACTTCGGGGTGGTCAAGGCCCGGGCGGGGACTCAGGTAGGCCATGAAGATGGGTCCAGCTTTGGCCCTTCGATCAGGCTTCCTGAGCTGTCGGAACGTCTTCGTCGCTCCGATCCGGCCCAGCGGCCGCGCACTCACGTCCTCAGACGGTCAGGCGATGCCGGCCCTTCGCTCGGCGTGAGCGAAGGATTGCTCGACCGGACTTGGTCGACATGCGGGCCCGAAACCCGTGTGTTTTAGCCCTTTTCCGGGTATTTGGTTGGTACGTGCGCTTCACTGTTGGCCTTCCGTTCTCGAAATCGTCCGCTCCAGAGGTGGTCGGCACTTCACCGACCGGACGCCACGGGGGGCGAGACGTCGCTCCATGCTAGGCGCGTCGCGACCATCCCACTAGCCGAGCGACGCGTTCTGGGCTAGGTTCGTCTGTCCACAGTTCGGGCCTCGCGCTCCACATCTGTGGGTAAGTCTGTGGAAAACCGGAGTTTGGAGGAAACGGGAAGTGGAGAACATTGACGAGTTATGGAACCAATGTTCCTTTGCTCTCAGGGAATCTGTCTCGGATGCCGTTTGGCAGATGTGGCTCTCCAAGCTCCAGCCTGTGGATATCGCTGGGGATAACCTGACGCTTGGTGTTCCCAACAGCGTGGTGCGCACCCGCATCAACGATCGCTTCTTGGGACTCATCCGAGACGCCGCGTCGGCCGAAGCAGGACGTCCCCTCGATGTGATGTTGATCATCGTCGATGTCGAGGAAGACGACGGGGGTGAAGAGGCCGACGTCGAGCTCGTCTCGGCCGAAGTGGTGGTCGTCAAAGACTCCACACCCACCCCATCGGCGGCTTCTCGGGCAACCGGCTCTGTTCGCCTCGACCCCAGGTTCACCTTCGAAACCTTCGTCTCGGCCTCCTCGAACCGATTGGCGCTCGCTGCTGCCCAGACGGTGGCGGAGACACCGGGCCGCTCCTACAACCCCCTTTTCATCCATGGGGCTTCGGGGCTCGGCAAGACCCACCTCCTCCATGCCATCGGAAACTACGTCCTCGAGAACTACCCCACCCACCGCGTGCTCTATGTCACGACCGAGACGTTCCTCAACGACTTCGTCGACGCGATGCGAAGCCGGACGACCGTTGCCTTCAAGCGCCACTACCGGGAGTGCGACGTGTTGTTGATCGACGACGTCCAGTTCATGCAGAACAAAGAAAGCCTCCAAGAAGAGCTCTTCCACACCTACAACACGCTGCATGGGGCTGGAAAGCAGATCGTCTTGACCTCGGATCGAGCTCCGAAGTCGATCGAGACCTTGGAGGATCGGCTCCGAAGTCGCCTGCTTTCTGGGCTCTTGGCCGAAATCGATCCCCCGGACCTCGAAACTCGCCTTGCCATCTTGCGAACCAAGGCCATCACCGACCACATCGACTTGCCCGACGACGTCGGCGAGTTCATCGCCACCAACGTCAAAGACAACATCCGGGAACTCGAAGGAGCGCTCACCCGCGTGAGCGCGTTTGCGTCGTTGACCAACGAGCCGATCTCGTTGGAGCTCACCAAGTTGGTCCTCTCCGACATCGGAGCGGAACCGAAGTTGATTACTCCAGACATGATCCTTACGGCCGTGGCCGAGACCTATGGGCTCACCGTCGACGACCTCGTCGGCCCGCGTCGGGCGCGCCCGCTGGTGACCGCCCGCCACGTGGCGATGTACTTGGTCCGCACCTTGACCGACTACAGCTATCCCTCGATCGGCAAGATCTTTGGTGGGCGAGACCACTCGACCTGCATCAGTGCGTACGAGAAGATCGAAGACCAGATGAAGGAACGGCTCCAGCTCTACGAGCAGGTCACCGCGTTGATTCACCAGATCAAGGGGAGTGGGTGAATCCTGTGGATAACTTCTGTGAAGTGGGGTGGTTCCTTGGTTACAAGGAGCGGAAAACTCAGGGTGTTATCCCCGTAATTACAAGGATGTCGCCGTTGACCTGGAGTTTCCTCCACAGGAGGGGTGCAACATGGGGATTGTGAAACCCATCCCGAACTGGGAAAACGGTAAGTTCTCCCCAATCCACACCCCTTATTACTTCTGTTCTTTAATTAACCATCCAACCTTGTGTGGTTGGGACGCCTGAAGGAAGGTGACGCAGTCATGAAATTCCGATCTGAACGAGACTCCCTCGTCGATGCACTCGCGACCGCAAGTCGTGCCGTGAGCACCCGGTTGGCGATGCCGGTCCTCTCTGGCGTCTTAGTGACGGCAGAGGGAAACCAGCTGACGATCACCGGAACCGACGGAGACCTCTCGATCAAAGTGAACTTGGAAGTGATCGGCGTCGAGGACGGCACGGCCGTCATCCCCGCTCGCCTGGCCACCGACATCACGAAGTCGCTCGAGCCAGGCGCGGTGACGTTCGACGCCCAAGCCGACCACGTCGAGATCTCGGCTGCTCGTTCGCAGTTCTCCCTTCGCTCCTACCCAGCCTTGGAGTTCCCGAGCGTCTCGATCACGACAGACGTCGCCGCGCGAGTTCCCACGGCCACCTTGTCGGAGGGCCTCAAGCAAGTCGTCCGCGCGTCATCCAACGACGATGCCCGACCCCTCCTTACCGGTGTCTTGTTGACCAAGGAATCGGGAGCCGCTCGCCTCGTTGCCACCGACTCCTATCGCCTCGCGTTGCGCGACCTTCCGGGTGCGAGCGACATCGTCGGTGACGAAGACATTCTCGTGCCGGCCCGTGCACTCTCTGAGCTTCAACGGCTCATTGGGTCCGATGACGACGGAACCGTCGGGGTAACCGCCACGGCCTCGGAGATCACCTTCCACGTCGGCAACGTCGCGATCTCGACGCGACTGATTGCTGGCACGTATCCCGACTATCGACAACTGATCCCCGAGTCCTATCCGAACTCGCTACATCTCGGCAAAGAGACGCTACTGAGTGCGTTGCGCCGCGTGCGCTTGTTGGTCAAAGACAACACCACACCAGTGCGGTTGTCGATGCGCAACGGAGGGGTGGATCTCAAGGTGACGAGCCAAGAGATCGGAGAGGGTTCAGAGACGGTCGACGGGGACTTCCAAGGCGAAGACCTGACTATTGCCTTCAACCCGTCGTACTTGATCGATGGGATCGAAGCCGTTGCCGGAGATGAAGTCATCATCGAGAGTTCGGACGCCACCCGGCCGGCCACCATCCGGAGCGGCGAAGCCGACTCGTTCCGCTACCTCTTGATGCCCGTCCGAGTCTCCTAAGCCCCGATGGGCCTTCGGCGCATCGAGCTGACGTCGTTCAGGGTCTTCACTCAGGCCACCTTCGAGCCCGATCCTCTCGGCACGACGCTGCTGACCGGGCCCAATGGAACCGGCAAGACGTCGCTGCTCGAAGCAGTCGGCTACCTCGGTCTCGGCCGCTCGCTCAGGGGAAGCCCTCGTGACGCCATGATCAAGAACGGCGCGAGCGCGTCGATCTTGCGAGCAGAACTTGAGGCGGACGACCGCCATCTGTTGGTCGAGGCAGAACTCGTACGAGATGGACGCTCGCGCATGCAGCTCAATCGCCAACCTGTGCGCTCGCGAAGCGATCTGGCCGAAGCCATTCCCGTGACGACCTTTTGTCCCGACGACGTCGGTGTCGTCCAAGGGGGCCCGTCGGGCCGACGAGAGTTGCTCGATGACGCTGTTGCATTGTTGGACCCACAAGGAACAGCTGTCCTCGAAGATGTCGAGAAGATCCTTCGCCAACGCAACGCACTGTTGCGCCAAGCCCAGGGGCGAATGAGCGACGACGTGGCGACCACCTTGGCGGTCTGGGATGACCGATTCACCAAGAGCGCCGACGCCTTGATCGCCACCAGGACGGCGCTGCTGGCTCAACTCCTTCCACTCGTCGACGAGAGCTATCGCATCTTGGCCGGAAGCAACGATGAGGTGATCACCGCCAGCTACGTCACGACCGCGCCCGACGGGATGGCGGTGGGCCTCGAACAACACCGCCAAGAGGATCTCCGTCGAGGCACGACCACCATCGGTCCACACCGAGACGACGTCGAGTTGCTGCTCGGCGGCCGAGACACGCGCACCCAAGCGAGCCAAGGCGAACAACGGACCTTGGCCCTCGCGCTCCGGTTGGCGGTTCACCTCTCAGCGACTCACCAGCTCGGGTCTGCACCGTTGCTGTTGCTCGACGACGTCTTCTCCGAACTCGATCCCGATCGATCGCGCCGCCTGATCAACGAACTCCCGACTGGCCAAGCGCTGATCACGACGGCATCGCCGCTCCCCAGCGGGGTCGAACCAGCGCTCGTCGTCGATGTCCGAGGACTCCTCGATGGCCAGGAGTAACCGGCGAGGCAAGAGCGACGGCCCAGTGCCGATTGCAGAGACGCTGGCCAAGGTCGCTTCGCAGCTCCCAAAGAAGAGCCTGCAGGGCCTCGCCTTGGTCCAGTCAGCCTGGGATGCCAAGGTCGAACCAGGACTCCGCGACCTTGGCGTCCCGATCAAGTTCGAGGACGGAACGCTCGTCCTCGAGGTCGCTCAACCCGCAGCGGCGACGCAGTTGCGACTCGCGGCCGGAGGGTTGTTGCGCGCCCTGAACGGCGTTGATGGGGTCGTCGTCGAACGGTTGGAAATCATCGTTCGGAGGGGCTGAAGAGACCCGAAAAAACGACATGTTGCGGTAGGATGAAGCAGTCCTAGACAACGAAGAACCCACCCTCATCGCGCCTGAATCCCTGGCTCGAGCGAGGGTCCCTGAGAGGAGCCTGGTGGCCAAAGCAGAGACCAAGGAAACGGCCTCGTACAGCGCAAGCGACATCACCGTCCTGGAGGGCCTGGAGCCCGTCCGCAAGCGCCCGGGGATGTACATCGGCTCGACCGGTCCCACCGGCCTCCACCACTTGATCTGGGAAGTCGTCGACAACGCCGTCGACGAGGCCATGGCGGGCCACTGCACCAAGATCACCGTGACGCTCCTCGACGACGGCGGGTGCCGAGTCACCGACGACGGCCGTGGGATCCCGGTAGATCCGCACCCCCAGTACCCCGGCAAGTCAGCGGCAGAGATCGTCCTGACCGTCCTGCACGCGGGCGGCAAGTTCGGGGGTGGTGGCTACAAGGTCTCGGGCGGCCTCCACGGGGTCGGCGTCTCTGTCGTCAACGCCCTGTCGACCCGGTTGGTCCTGGAGATCGATCGCAACGGCGACCATCACGTACTCGAGTTCATCGACGGTGGGACCCCGAAGGGCAAGCTCAAGGTTTCGGGCAAAGCACCACGTGAGCGGACCGGAACCACCGTGACGTTCTGGCCAGACGCCAGCATCTTCGAAGAAGTCGAATTCCGAGCCCAGACCGTCCTCGAACGACTCCAGATCATGGCGTTCTTGAACAAGGGCCTCGAGATCGTCTTCACCGACGAGCGCAAGGGACGCGAGCAGACCCAGACCTATAAGTACAACGGCGGCATCGTCGACTTCGTCAAGCACCTGAACGCGTCGAAGGAGTCGCTCTTCAAGAAGGTTGCCTCGTACGAAGTGAAGGAAGACACCCAGGAAGTCGAAGTGGCGTTGCAGTGGAACACCACCTACAACGACTCGATCTACTCCTTTGCCAACGGCATCTCTACGACCGAGGGTGGCATGCACGAAGACGGCTTCCGCAAAGCCCTGACCAACGCCATCAACAAGTACGCCCGCAATCGCAACTTGTTGAAGGAGAAGGACGACAACCTCCAGGGCGAAGACATCCGAGAGGGCCTTACCGCCATCATCTCGGTCCGTCTGGCCGACCCTCAGTTTGAAGGCCAGACCAAGGCAAAGCTCGGCAACGTGCCGATGCGGTCGTTGGTCGAAAAGGCGACGAACGCCAAGTTTGGTGAATGGCTCGAAGAAAACCCGCGCGAGGCAAACCAAATCGTCCAGAAGGCGTCGCTTGCCGCACGCGCTCGGATGGCGGCTCGCCAAGCGCGCGACCTGACGCGACGCAAGTCAGCCCTCGACGGCGCCGGGCTGCCCGGAAAGCTGGTCGACTGTTCATCGCGCGATCCGCGCGAGTCTGAACTCTTCATCGTCGAAGGCAACTCCGCAGGTGGCTCAGCGAAGGACGCGCGCGACCCGAAGACCCAAGCGATCTTGCCGATCCGAGGAAAGATCTTGAACGTCGAGCGGGCCCGTGTCGACAAGATGCTCAAGAACACTGAGATCCAAGCACTCATTGCCGCCATCGGCGCGGGACTGGCCGAGGACTTCGAGCTCGACAAGATCCGCTACCACAAGATCATCTTGTTGGCCGATGCCGACGTGGACGGAAGCCACATTCGTACGTTGTTGCTGACGTTCTTCTTCCGCCAGATGAAGCCGTTGGTCGAAGCAGGCCACGTCTACGTTGCCCAACCGCCACTGTTCTCGACCTTGGTCGGCAAAGAGAAGATCTACTTGAAGGACGATGCCGCCAAAGACGCGTTCTTGGCCGAGCATCCGGACCACAAGAACGAGTTCCAGCGCTTGAAGGGACTTGGTGAGATGGACTTCGACGAGTTGCGCGAGACGACGATGGATGCAACGAAGCGATCGTTGCTCCAGATCAACGTCGACCAAGCCGCACTCGCTGACGAAGTGTGCAGCGTCTTGATGGGAGACGACGTCGAGCTGCGACGACACTTCATCCAAACCAACGCAAAAGACGTTCGATTCCTGGACATCTAGAAGGACGACATGGCGCGCGCACCGAAGAAGAAGAGCGAAGAGACCCCTGAGCCTCAAGAGGAGGTCGTCGGCTACATCGAGCCGATCGAGATCCAAGAGGAGATGTAGCGCTCGTTCCTCGAGTACTCCATGTCGGTCATCGTTTCGCGCGCGCTTCCCGACGTGCGCGACGGCCTCAAGCCCGTGCACCGTCGCATCCTCTATTCGATGTACGACCAAGGGCTTCGCCCCGATCGTCCTCACGCCAAGTGCGCCAAGGTCGTCGGCGAAGTCATGGGTACGTACCACCCGCACGGCGACACGGCGATCTACGACGCATTGGTGCGCATGGTCCAAGACTTCTCGATGCGCCATCCGCTCATCGATGGACACGGCAACTTCGGCGGCACTGGACCCGATGAAGGTGCTGCCGCCATGCGCTACACCGAGAGTCGCTTGGCCCAGCTCGCCCTCGAGCTCATGGCGGGCATCGACGAAGAGACGGTCGACTTCACCCCCAACTACGACAACACGGCCGAAGAGCCCGTGGTGCTCCCCGCACGCTTCCCGAACCTTCTGGTCAATGGAAGCCAAGGCATCGCAGTTGGCATGGCGACCAACATCCCGCCCCACAACTTGGGCGAAGTGATCGATGCCACCCTCCACCTCCTCGAGAACCCCGAAGCCACGCCTGACGACTTGATGGCCTTCGTCAAGGGACCCGACTTCCCGACGGGCGCACAGATCCTCGGTCGCCAAGGCATCTTGGACGCCTATCGGACGGGCCGTGGCTCGATCAAGATGCGGGCGGTCGCCGAGATCGAAGAGGTGCGCGGCACCAACCGCATCGTCGTTACCGAGTTCCCCTTCCAGGTCTCGGTCGAATCGATCGAGGAGAAGATCCACGATCTCGTCAAGTCAGGTGATCTCGACGGCATCTCTGCGTTGCAGAACGACTCGGCTGGGCGCAAGCCCCGTCTCGTCATCACCTTGAAGCGCGATGCCAATGCGAACGTCGTGCTGAACAAGCTGTACAAGTTGACGTCGTTGCAGACGTCGTTCGGTGTCAACACCCTCGCACTGGTCGATGGTGTGCCGCGCACCTTGAACCTCGCACAAGCGCTGACGCACTACATCGCACACCAGGTTGAAGTCGTCACGCGGCGCACCCAATTCCGCTTGGACAAGGCGAATCGCCGTGCCCACATTGTCGAGGGTCTCTTGCGTGCCATCGACATGCTCGACGCGGTGATCGCGGCGATCCGAAACTCCGACGATCGTCCTGCCGCACAAGAAGCGTTGATGAACGAGCCGTTCAGCTTCTCTGAAGAGCAGGCCAAGCACATCTTGGACATGACGCTCGGTCGCCTCACTCGCTTGGGCCGCACCGACTTGGAAGAAGAGATGGAGAAGCTCCGCGAAGAGATCATCGGACTCGAGGCCATCTTGAACGACGAGAAGATCTTGCGTGGCGTGATCGCCACCGAGATGACCGAGGTGCGCGACAAGTTCGCCAACGATCGCCGGAGCGAAATCACCCACGATCCAGGCGAGATGGGCATCGAGGACTTGATCGATGACGAAGACGTCGTCGTGACGATGACGCAGGCCGGTTACATCAAGTCCGTCTCTGCGGCAGCGTTCCGCACGCAGGCGCGCGGCGGCCGAGGCGTCCGTGGAGCAACGCTCAAGGAAGAGGACCTGATCAAGCAGATCATCAAGACCTCGAGCCACGCGTATCTGTTGCTGTTTTCGAACAAGGGCAAGGTCTACCGCCTGCGGGGCCATGAGATTCCCCAGAAGGAACGCACGGCGAAGGGCACGGCGATCGTCAACCTCTTGAACCTTGCTCCCGATGAGAGCATTGAGGCGATCGTCTCGACGCGCGACTTCCCCGAGACGACGTCGTTGGTCTTCGTGACGAAGATGGGCCAAGTCAAGAAGACGGCCTTCAGTGAATACGACAAGTCTCGTCGCGAAGGATTCATCGCCATCAACTTGCGCGACGGCGATGAGCTCGTTCGGGTTGTCGAGACCAACGCAGATGACGACTGCTTCATCGTGACGGAAAAGGGCATGGCGATCCGCTTTGCTGCATCAGATGTTCGCGAGATGGGCCGTGCCGCAGCTGGAGTGCGCGGTATCAAGCTGAAGCCAGAGGATCGCGTGGTGAGCCTCGACGTGGCAAGCGACGAAGCGGACATCTTGATCGTGACGGACGCCGGCTACGGCAAGCGCACCAAGCTCGACAAGTTCAATCGCCAGGGTCGAGGCGGCCAAGGCGTGCGCGGGATCAAGCTCACGGCGGCTCGAGGACGCGTGGTCTCAGCCTTCATCGTCAACATCGATGAAGAGATCTTGCTGGTCTCGTCTGGTGGAGTCATCATCCGCACCGGCGTCAAGGAGATCTCGAGTCAAGGACGCGACGCCACCGGGGTGCGCGTGATGAACCTCGACGAAGGGCAACTCGTCGCTGCCGTGGCGCGCGTTGCCGAAGAAGGCCCGTCGGAGGAATAGCCCAAGGCCAGATCGCCATTGCGATCTGGGTGCACTTGGAGAAGACGAGACCTGCTTCAACGTCGTCGTTCGAGGGCCCATGCTGCTTCACCTCGACGAACATGACCTTCGCCAAAAGGTCGAGCCGAAGCCGGCGGGAACTTAGATGGACCGCTCTTCCTCTTCGGCGATCTTGCCGAAGAGGCGAACGAGGGTCTCAGGAGGCTGTGCCCCAGGGATGGCGAAGCGTTCGTCAACGACGATCGTGGGTACGCCAGTGAACCCAGCGTCATGAGCAATCGCCTCATCGCCCCGGACGGCATCTGCGTATTCGTCCGATGCCAACATCGAACGGACGGCCTCGGCGTCGAGGCCGATTTCGGTCCCTAGTTTGACGAGAGCCTCGTCATCAGAGATTCGAATTCCTTCGGTGAAGTAGGCAGAAAAGAGGCGCTCGGCTGCTTCGCCGCCAAGGCCGCGGGCTTCGGCCATCTTGGCGAGACGGTGGGCATCGAACGAGTTGCCGGGCTTCGCCATGTCGAGGCGGTAGGAGAGCCCTGCCTTCGCGGCAACGCCAGTCATCTGCTCGTTCATCTTCGTGGCTTCGTCGATGCTGACCCCGAACTTCGACGCCAGGGCTTCGGCCATGGTCGTGGAGGTTTCCTTGGGCGAGCGCGGGTCAAGTTCGAAGGCTCGCCAATGGATTTCGGGTTCCAATCCGAGCTCGGCGAGCGCGGCTTCCACGTTGCGTTTGCCGACGTAGCACCAGGGACAGACGACGTCGCTCCAGATATCGATCCTCATGTCATCCAGCCTACGGCTCTTCAATGCCGGGGGAGGTCGCGAAGCCTCACCGAGAGGCACGTGACGCAACCCTCGAGCTTTTCGTATTCGCTGATGTCGACGACCACGAGGTCGTATCCCATCGTTTCGAAGAGGTCGTGGGTCGCTGGACAGCTCGCCGCGACGAGGAGCTTGTTCTCTCCAAGGAGGACCACATGGGAGCCCGACTCTTCGGGCACGGGGAGGAACGAGTCGAACGCTCCGGGATCGTCGACCAACGGCTCGAACCCGATCACCGTGCCGTCAGGCAGCGCAGTGACGGCTGATTTGAGATGGAGGACGAGCGAGGTGGGAACGGCACGAACAGTAATTCCTGCTGGCATAAACGCTTGGCGGAGTTGTTCGATGCCAGATTCGTTGGTCCGACCACCTTGTCCGACGTAGAACAGGGAACCGACCTTCAGCACGTCGCCTCCGTCGAGCGTCCCTGGTTCGTCGATCTCGGTCAGCTCGTAGCCAAGTGAACGAAGTACTTCTCTCGTGCCGTCCACTTCGGGGCGCCGAGTTGGTGCTCCGGGTCGAGTTACGACAGCGTGGCCGCCGGAGACGACCGCCGTATCTTCGATGAAGACGCCGTCTGGACACTCGTCGATCGGCGGCACTTCGAAGGTGCGCCAGCCAGCAGACTCGAGCGACGAGCAGTAGGCCTCCCACTGGTTGCGTGCAAGGTCGACGTCGACATCTTGGCGTTCGATGTGGGTGACGAGACCCTCAGCCAGCCGTGGACTTGGACGCCGGACCAACGCCACCTTGGAATCCATCGCCACCACCTCTCCTGCTGACCGTCGAACGCCTTCCGAGCGTACTGTGTCACCACTCAATCGCCCCGATGAGGCCTCGTGGAGTTCACTCTCGTGTCGTGAGTTCTTCACGGAGTCGTCGGGAGGCGTTCAACGTGCGTCGTTACGTTGGGGATCGAGCTCCCTTCTGCAGACCCTGAGGAACGATCTTCCATGTACCGAAATCGCCACGCCCTTCGCGGAGCGCTCGGGGGCGTGGTCCTGGCAGCGACGGTACTGCTTCCCGTGATCGCAGGCGGCGAGCCCTTGGCGTCGTCCACGACGCCCCCGCAGGCTTCGACGGGACCGATGCCGACCACTACCGCCGCATCGACCGACCCAGCGACGCCAGCACCACCCGACCCCTCCGCGCTCCAAACTGCGTCGGGCCTCTTGGATGAGATCCGTTCGTCGTCGTCAGACCTCGACCAACTTGAATCGCAGTACCTCCTGGCTACCCAAGAGGCGTTTCGTGCTCTTCAGGAATCCGAGTCTGCGCAGAGCCAATTGGCCACGACCGCGTCGAAGGTACGCCGCCTCACGACCACGTCGTCGGCCACGGTGGTTGGGCTCTACATGTCGAACAAGATCCAGGAGAACTCGCTCTCCCAGTTCCTGAGTACGCAGGACGCTGCCGGTCGACAGACCGCCAACGTCTATGGCGCGCTCGTCTCGAAGAACCTTGCGGTTGAGTTGGCAACGTTGACGCAACTTCGAGCGGACCAACAGAACCTCGCATCTTTGGCGTCGAGCGAGGCCAAGGTTGCCACGGCTGCCCAAGCGCGCGCGCAGAGTGCACTAAGCGCTGCCCAGGCCAACGAGGCGCAACTCCTCTCGTTCGTATCGAGCCAGAGCGATCCAGTCAAAGCCGCACTCAACCAACTCGAACTGCAAGGGAACGCCTCCGAGGCGCAACTCCTCCAAGCGGGCGATCCAACCCTTCGTGCCGGAGTTGCCAATCCTCCTCCGGTACTTCCCGGCGCGCAGGTCGCCATCTTGTTTGCGCTCGCTCAAGTCGGCAAGCCCTATCTTTGGGGAGGTTCGGGACCAGATGCCTTCGATTGTTCGGGGCTCGTCCAACAAGCCTGGAAGGTTGCTGGCGTTGCGCTCCCTCGCGTGGCGATCGACCAATTCAACGCGACGATTCCGATCTCCTTCCAAGACCTCCAACCAGGCGATCTCGTCTTCTTCGAGAATCCTGTGGGGCACGTCGGGATCTACGTCGGGAATGGCCAGATGATCGACGCTCCCTTCACGGGGGCCCAGGTTCGGCTCGACTCGATCTTCTGGAACAACATCGCAGGCTTCGGCCGCGTCAAGGCGTCCTAGGAACCTGCCAAGAACTCAACCTTCGAGACCAGCCTCCAAGCGCTCGACCGATTCGACGTACTCTTCGACGAGCTGGAAGATCACGTCGCGTACGGGACGAACTTCGTTCATTCGCCCGACGATCTGCCCCACCGGTGCAAACGC
>Ga0164296_1002299_pt1 | contig 19236 bp, 18 predicted proteins | sample GEODES057metaG_FD_113533 | JGI IMG/M metagenome (GOLD analysis project Ga0164296, IMG submission 113533) | Dystrophic lake water microbial communities from Trout Bog Lake, Wisconsin, USA - GEODES057 metaG | ecosystem: Environmental > Aquatic > Freshwater > Lake | place: USA: Trout Bog Lake...
CAACGGTGCTGAACCTGACCAATCACGCCTATTTCAACCTCACCGGCGCCCCGGATATCCTCGGCCATGTGCTGACCATCCATGCGGACGCCTTCACCCCCTCCGAGCCCTCCGGCCTGCCAACAGGGGAAATCCGACCCGTCGCCGGCACCGTCTTCGACTTTCGCCGCCCAACCGCTATCGGCGCCCGCATCTGCGCCGATGACGAGCAACTCCTTCTCGGCCAAGGCTACGATCACAATTACGTGCTCGGCACCGCCCCCTTCGCGGCCCCGATCCTGGCGGCCGAACTCGCCGCCGGCGGCCTCACAATGCAGGTCTGGACAACGGAACCGGCGGTGCAACTCTACACCGGCAACCACCTTGCCAAAGCCGGCTTCGCCCGCAATCAGGCCGTGTGCCTGGAAACCCAGCACTTCCCCGATAGCCCCAACCAGCCCGGCTTCCCCAGCACCGTGCTGCGGCCCGGCGCGGTGTTCCGCTCAACAACCCGCTACCGCTTCGGGCCCTGATCGTCGAACAAAATGCGGTTGGCCGCACCCTCCATGTCCTCATACTGGCCGGCGCGGAGGGACCAGAGGAAGGCGGCCAGACCGCAGGCGCCCAGCACTAAACTCAATAGGATCAGGAATAGGATAGGGGTCACGGGCAGGGTGTTCTTTTTATGAACAAAAAGAACGTTTCATCAGTACCTTGGCCAAGCCTTACACCCACCGGTGAGAGTGCGCCGGAGGCATCGTGGAACGAACGTTTTTTTCTGCTTTTTTTCAAGAAAGCAGCCCTTAAACCACCCATCATTTCCGCACCCGCCAACTATTCCCCAACACCAGCAACGACGACGACGACATCGCCGCCGCTGCCAGCCACGGCGTAACCATGCCCGCCATCGCCAGCGGCACCATCAACACATTATAGCCGATCGAGAGCGCAATATTCCCGCGCATAATCGCCGTCGCCCGCCGTGCCGTGCGCAACGTCTCCGCCACCGCGTCCAACCCGGTGCCCTGAAACACCACATCCGCCACCGTCTGGCTGATCTCCGCCGCCGTGGACGGAGACATAGACACCGTCGCCGCCGCGAGCGACGGCCCATCGTTCAGCCCATCCCCCACCATCAACACCTGCCGCCCCGCCGCCCGCAGCCGCTCGATCTCCGCCACCTTGTCGATCGGCGAGCACAGCGCGCGGAAATCGGCGATCCCACACATGCCGGCGATCGCGGTCACCGAGGCCGGTCGGTCGCCCGAGAGCAACCGCACATCAATCCGCAACTCCCGCAACGCCTGCACCGTCTCCCGCGCCTGCGGCCGCAACGTCTCGGCGAAGCGGAAGCATACCGGCGCGTGACCCGGGCGGGCCAACCACAATTCCGGCCCGTCGGCGGGCAAATCATCTGGCACACCGATAAATTTGCGGCTGCCCAGGCGGAGATCGTCGGATTCCATGCCTTGCCCCGGCACTTCCCGCACGCCCTGCACCGCCACCACCGGGCCAGACCCGGCCAGCAACGCCCGCGCCAGCGGATGCCGGCTGCCCGCGGCCAGCCCGGCCGCGATCGCCAACGCCGCCTCATCACGATCCGCCGCCGGCATCAGCGCGGGCAACGGCACCGTCAGCGTGCCGGTCTTGTCGAACACCGCCACCTCCACCGCCGCCAACCGTTCCAGCGCAGTGGCCGATTTCAGCAAAATTCCATGCCGGAACAACCGCAACGTCGCCAGCACCTGCACCGCCGGCACCGCCAGCGCCAGCGCGCACGGGCAAGTGATGATCAGCACCGCGCAGGCCGCCAGCAGCGCATGCTCAATCGTCGCGCCACCGATAAAATACCAGGCCACGAAGGTGGACGCCGCCGCCACATGCACCACCGGCGCATACAGCCGCGCCACCCGGTCCGCCAGTTCCACAAACCGCCCGCGCCGCGCTTCCGCCGCCTCAATCAACCGCACGCATTCAGCAAGCAACGTGCCCGCACCACTGGCGGTGCAGCGCACCGTCAACGCCCCGCCAAGATTGACCGTGCCGGCAAACACCGCCGTGCCGATCTCCGCCGCTACCGGCAGGCTTTCCCCGGTCACCAAACTGGCATCGAGCTGAGACGCGCCATGCTCGATCGTGCCATCAACCCCGATCCGCTCACCCATCCCCACTAGAATGCGCTCACCCGGCGCCACGCTTTCCGCACTGCGCCGTGCCACCGTGCCATCCGCCGCCAGCACCGCAACATCGCTATGCCGCAACGCCAGTAACTGCTCCGCCGTCGCCCGCGCCTGCCCACGGGCGCGATGGTCCAGCAGCCGGCCGATCAGCAGAAAAAACAGCAAAGTGCAGGCGGAATCAAAATACGCATGCTCGCCGCTCAACGCCGTTTCCACCAGGCTGAGCGTGGTCACCAAAATCACACCGATGCTGATCGGCACATCCATATTGGTGCGGCCATGCCGCAACGCCGCCCCAGCCGAACGGAAAAACGGCCGCCCGGCATAAGCGATCGCCGGCAACGCAATCAGGGCGGACACCCAATGCAGAAAATCCCGCATCGCCGGGCCCATGCCCTGGACCTCGCCGATCCAGATCGCAATGGAAAACAGCATCACATTGCCGGCCGCAAACCCGGCCACCGCCATCGCCCGAGTCAGCGCCCGCCCGGTCTGGTCAGCCGCCGCGGCCAGGCTGGCGGCATCGAACGGCACCAGGCGGTAGCCGAGTTGCTCCACCAACCCCACCAATCGCCCGCCATCGCTCAGCGCCCCGGTCCAGCCGAGTTGCAACCGGCGCGTGGTCATATTAACGCGGCTTTGCACCACGTTGCGCTCACGCCCCAGCGCAGATTCGATCAGCCACACGCAGGCGCCGCATTGCAGCCCGTCCACCGCCAGCGTCAGGCTGTGCCGCCCATCCTTATCCGTCACCACGCAGCGGGCGAGATCCCACCGATCCGTCGGCTCCGGCCGGGTCGGTCGAGCCTGCGGGTCCATTACCCGGCGGGAATAATATTGCCCCAAACCCAGGGCATTAATGGTCTCAAATGCCGCCGCGCAGCCAGGGCAGCAAAACCGCTCGCCAGATGCCACCGGCTCGCCGCAATGGGCGCAAAGCGGTTGGGCCGCCGGCGCGGTCACTGCACCCGCAGCCGATGCGCCGCGTGGATCTGCTTGCCACCAATGCTGGCCGTCAGATCAATTTCCCACTGGCCTGGCTCGGTCAAAGCGGTGTCTGCCAGATATTCGCCCGGCGCGACCGCACGGAAGGTCAGCGCGTGCGGTGCCTCATTGCCCAACGGCCGCACCGCCTGCCCGGTCACCCGCGCGCCCTCCAACTTATGCCCGTCACGATCGGTCAGCACCACGCGCGGCGTCGCCCCGGTGAGCGCGAATTCGGACTTCCAACCCAAGCTCGCCTCGCGCGCCGCACCTTCCAGCACCGCATCGTAGCGGTTGCTGTCGGTGAACTGGCTATGCGTCACCACACCCGGAAACGTATGGATCGCCTTCCAGGAAATCGCGCCATCCACCACCGCAACGGTGACCAGCAACGAGGCGATGGCGTAGGGAAACAAGCCCCAGGTAAGCCGCATGATAAAACCCTCAGCCGCCGGCGCGCGCGCCGGGGCCCATGAAGTTTGCGTTGCGCTTCAGCAAAATACCGTCCGTGGTATCGCGCAACAGGAAGTTGATATCGGTATTCGGCGCTTCTTTGCCACCTGCCGGAGCATCCAAAAACACCCGATAGGCGCCCACGCTATCCGCCGGCACAACGATGTTGATCACGCTGCCCGGCACTTCGGACGCACCTGCCACCTGCAACGTCGCCTGCGGCGGCCCATCCACGGTGATGGTGAAGTTCACATCGTAATCGTATTTATTCACCAGCTTGAGCGTATAGGCATTGCGCAGCGCGCCATCATGCAAGCGCACAAACAGCGGCGCCCTTTCATGCTGCACGGATACCTCGAGCAAAGACCGCATCACCAGCCCGGTGCCCATCGCGATCACCGCAATGGCCAGCACGGAGAGATAGATCAACGTGCGCGGCCGGATCAGCCGGATGGCCTCCACTGCCTGGCCCTTGGCCAACTCGGCCTGCCGGGCCAGCGTATCCCACTTAATCAGCCAGCGCGGCTGGCCGGTGCGATCCATAATCTCGTTGCATGCATCCACGCACAACCCGCAGCCAATGCATTCCAACTGCACCCCATCGCGAATGTCGATGCCGGTCGGGCACACATGCACGCAGGCCATGCAGTCGATGCAGTTACCGAGTTTGGCTGATGTCGCCGCATCCCGCTTGCCATGCCCCCGCGGCTCCCCGCGCCAGCCCTGGTAGGTCACGATCAGCGTTTGCTCATCCAGCATCGCGGACTGAAAGCGCGGCCACGGGCACATATAGGTGCAAACCTGCTCCCGCGCCCATCCCGCCAGGATGTAGGTCGTCGCGGTAAACAGGAAGGTGAAGCCATACACTCCCGCCCCCGCGCGCCCGGTCCAGAAATCCATCGTCACCGTCGGCGCATCGACGTAGTACATAATCCAGCCGCCGCCGGTCCAAAAGGCCACGAACAACCAGATGCCGTGCTTGGCCAGCTTGCGCCACACCTTATCCAGCGTGATCGGCCCGGCATCGCGCTTCATCCGGGCGTTGCGGTCGCCCTCGATCCAGCGCTCCACCAGCATGAACAAATCCGTCCACACCGTTTGCGGGCAGGCATATCCGCACCACAAGCGGCCGAACAGGCTGGTCACCAAAAACAGCCCAACCGCCGCCAGGATCAACCCGCCGGTCAGCAGCACAATGTCCTGCGGCCAGAACGTCACGTCAAAAAAGTAGAAACGCTCCGTCGAGATATCCAGCAACACTGCCTGATCCGGACGGCCCGGCCCGCGATACCAGCGAACCCACGGTAATACGTAATAAACCGCCAGACAAAAAATCAGCAGCGCCCATTTAACGTTACGGGCGATACCGCGAACCGCGCGCGGGTAAACCCGCACGCGGTCTGCATAGAGCGATTCCTCGCCCGCCGGCTTATCAACGTATTTGTTCACTTACTCACCACCACCCAGAGAGTGGACATAGAAGGCGACACTCTTGATCGTTGCCGCATCCAGTCGGGTATTCCAGTTCGGCATCACACCCTGCCGCGGATTGGTGATCTGCGCCACCACAGCCTCTTTGCTGTCGCCATACAGATGCACCGCCGAATGCAGGTTCGGGCCGCCAACCTCACGGTTGCCCTCACCCTTGTCGCCATGGCAGGCCACGCAGTTCTCGGCAAACACCTTCGCCCCGGCCGCCACATTCGGCCCCGGCTTGGTGCCGGCCCGCAAAGACAGCACGAAGTCCGCCGCAGCGTCGATTTCTGCCGGCTTCAAAATACCGTCGGCACCAAAGCGCGGCATCTGGTTCACCCGCGCATCCGGATGGCCACTGCGAATGCCGTAGGTGATGGTCTGCTGGATCTCCGCCAGCTTCCCACCCCAAATCCAGCTGTCGGACGCCAGAGTGGGGTAGCCAGGCCGGCCACCACCGCCAGCACCATGGCAAGGCTGGCAGTTATTGGCGAACGTAATCCGCCCGGCGGTCAGTGCCACGGCCTGCAATTGCGGGTCCTGGCCAATCTTCTCGATCGGGGTTGCCTTGATCTTGTCCATGCTGCCAGCCCGGCCGGCAGCGATGGCCGCAACATCGGCCGTCACCTGGGCGCGCGTCGAGTAGCCCGATGTGCCGTGGTAGTAGCCAAACAACCCCGGCACCGATGGCCGGACAATCGCGTAGCCCACGCCCCAGATGCAAATCACGATCAGCGTATACAGCCACCATTTCGGTAGCGGCGTGTTTAGTTCCTTCAGCCCATCCCACTCATGGCCCGTGGTATCGCGTCCGGAGATCACGTCCTTTTCGATCTTGGTCGGCACGGTTGATACTCCTCAGCGATCGTCGTTGAGCGGGATCATGCGGTGGCGTTCATGCATGGCCTTAGTGCCCGGCCAATACTGGCTGGCCACCAAGATCACGAACACACCCCCCACAAGCACCACTGAATAGGTCAGCAACAGATTGACGATGGATGACATCAAAGCCCCCTACTGCTGGAGTTTTTCGGCGCTGGTATTGGCGAAATCGACCAGCGTGCCGAGCATTTGCAGATAGGCGACCAAGGCATCCATTTCGGTCGGGCCTTTGGTGCTGCCGGGCACCACCACCGCCTTCGGATAGCGCTTCATCAGCGCCTCCGCGTCCGCCGTCGGGTCGGCCTGGGTGAGCAGGTCTTCCTTGGCATGCGCGATCTGCTCGTCGGAATACGGCACCCCAACAAAACGGTTGGTGCGCAGATGCTCGGCGACATGATCGAAGTCCAGCGGCGTAGTGGCCATAAAGCGGTATTTCGGCATCAGGCTTTCCGGCACCAACTCCTGCGGGTTGGTCAGATGCGCGTAATGCCAGTCAGACGAATACTTGCCGCCCACCCGCGCCAGATCTGGGCCAATACGCTTGCTGCCCCACTGGAACGGATGGTCATACATGCTCTCCGCCGCCAGGCTGAAATGGCCATAGCGTTCCACTTCGTCCTTCAGCGCCCGGATCTGCTGGCTGTGGCACAGATAACAGCCTTCGCGGATGTAAATGCCACGGCCCATCAGTTCCAGCGGCGTATAAGGCCGCATCCCCACCACGTGCTCCACGGTCGTTTCAATCGTGAACAGCGGGATGATTTCCACGATGCCGCCAATCGCCACCGTCAGCAGCGTGAGCACCAGCAGCAGGATGGCGTTCTTTTCGATCCATTCATGACGGAACATGATCTTACTCCCCCGCCACAACGGCGCCGGCCGGACCAAACTGGCCCGCATCGGAAGCCGAAAGATTTGTGGAAGGCGAACGCACCGTCATCACCAGGTTGTAGACCATGATCAAGGCTCCGACGAAGAACATCACACCCCCCATCCAACGGATGACGTAGTAGGGGTGAACCGCGTTAACGGATTCGGCGAACGAATATTGCAGGAAGCCGAACGCGTCATACGCCCGCCACATCAGGCCCTGCATAATCCCAGCCACCCACATCGAGCTGATGTAGAGCACGATGCCAAGGGTCGAGATCCAGTAGTGCCAGGCGACCAGCCGGGTGGAATACAACCCGCTGCGCTTCCACAGCGCCGGCACCAGATAGTAGATCGCGCCAAAGCTGATGAAGGCGTTCCAGCCAAGGGTGCCGGAATGCACGTGGCCAACCACCCAGTCGGTATAATGCGCCAAAGCGTTCACATCGCGGATGGACAGCACCGGACCTTCGAACGTGGACATGCCGTAGAAGCCCACCGCAGTCACCGAGAAGCGCAAGGCCGGGTTGGTGCGCAGCTTGTCCCACGCGCCCGACAGCGTCATCAGGCCGTTGATCATGCCACCCCAGCTCGGCATCCACAGCATCAGCGAGAACACCATGCCCAACGTCTGGGTCCAGTCCGGCAGGCTGGTGTAGTGCAGATGATGCGGACCGGCCCAGATATACATGAACACCAGCGACCAGAAATGCACCACCGACAGGCGATAGGAGTAGATCGGGCGGTCAGCCTGCTTGGGGATGAAGTAGTACATCATACCCAGGAAGCCGGCGGTCAGGAAAAAGCCAACCGCGTTATGCCCATACCACCACTGGATCAATGCACTCTGCACGCCGGAGTAAACCGAGTAGCTCTTGGCAGAATACATCGAAATCGGAATAGCGGCATTATTGACCAGATGCAGCACCGCAATGGTCAAAATAAACGCCAGATAGAACCAGTTGGCGACATAAATATGCGGCTCTTCCCGTTTCAGCAGCGTGCCAACGAAGATGACCGCGTAGATCACCCAAACAACGGTAAGCCAAAGGTCGAGATGCCATTCCGGTTCGGCATATTCCTGGCCCTGGCTGTAGCCCATCACATAGCTGAGTGCCGCCATGACGATGAAAAACTGATAGCCCCAGAACACAAAGTCAGCCAACGCCTCACCGCCGAACAAGCGGGCCCGGCAGGTGCGCTGCACGACATAAAACGACGTGCCGAGCAAAATTGAGCCACCAAAGGCGAAAATCGCTCCGGACGTGTGCACAGGCCGCAAGCGGCCAAAATTCACAAACGAAAAGCCCAGATTGGCTTCCGGCCACGCCAGTTCGGCGGCGATATAAACGCCGACCAAAAAGGCGACCACAGCCCAGAAAACGCCGGCGATCACGAATTTCCGGACCACCGCCTCGTTATATTGAATCGGAACTTGCATTGGCTCAGCCATGTTTCCCTCCCCGGTGACGGGCGAGCGCGCGCCGATCGTGATGGCGGCGGATCAGTCCGATATCGAATAGAACTGCAAAACCGGCAACCGATAGGCCGAAGATAAATATCTCGCTATCATAGGCGCCGGAGGCCATCACCAACCCGACCAGGCCCAGGACGGCGACCATGATCCCAACAATGATTCCGCTGATGTCGTCTTCCATGTCTGCTCCGTGGTCGATATCTGCTGCGTGATACAATGCGGACACACCTGTTGCGGTGCACCATCACTGGGCAAACTGACCGTGGCCCCCCCAGCTCGCATTGATGCAGATCAAACGCCCGCAACACTTTGTCAGGCAAGTGAAATATCGCGAAAGAGGATTCGATGTACTATTTTGTGGCGGAGGCACGGCTCCTGGCTGCAATGTGCCAGCCAGGCGGCGCGGTGTTGCCCGGCGGGCTGTTGCTGGCGGGATTAGCCGGCAGCGTGATGCATTGCGCGCCGATGTGCGGGCCGTTCGTGCTGGCGCAGGTTGGCGCCCGCATGCAGGCGAAGCCGTGCGGCGGCTGCCGCGCCGTGGGCGCGCTGCCTGGCTACCATGTCGGGCGTATCCTAACCTACTGCCTGCTGGGCGGGCTGGCCGGTGCGGTCGGCGTGGTGCCGGGGCTTGGTTGGCTGGCCGGGGTAGGGCTGGCACTGGCCGCGCTGCTGTTCCTCGGTCAAGGACTGCGCCGTCTGGCGCCGGCGCTCGGCCGCCATATCCCCGGGCTGGAATTCGCGCCCAACGGCATGCTGCGCCTGAGCAACCGCATCGGCGCGCGCAGCGGGCTGCCGCTCGGCATGGCGTTGGGGTTTCTGCCCTGCGGGCTACTCTATGGCGCGCTGCTCGCCGCCAGCGCCGCCGGCGGCCCGGTGCAAGGGGCGCTGGCGATGCTGCTGTTCGGCCTTGGCACCGTGCCGGCCCTGCTGGCCATTGGCATCGCCGGGCAAGCCGCCACCCGGCGCTGGCAATACGCCATCGGCCGGGCCGCGCCCATCCTGCTCCTCATCAACGCCGCCGTGCTGGCGATCATGGCGAGCCAGATGTTTTAAGCCGCTAAACCACTCCGTTGGCGCGCAAGGCAGCGATTTCCGCCGCCCCAAATCCCGCTTCGGTCAGCACTGCATCGGTATCGGCACCAATCTCCGGCGGCGCCCGGTCCAACCGCCCACCGCCATGCGCGAGGCGGAAGCCGGAGCCCACCATACGCAACGGGCCATGCGGGCTATCCACCGTTTGCATCACCCCGCGCGCCGCGATCTGGCGATGCTCGATAATCTCCTCGATGCGCCAGATACTCGCCGCCGGCGCCCCGCCCTCATTCAGCCGCGATTCCCAGTTGCGCGGGCTGTCCGTGGCCAGCACCGCCTCGATTATCGCACGCAGCGCGTCCTTGTTCGCCACCCGGGCGAAGCGGTCGATAAAGCGCGGATCGGTCAGCACATCCAGCCGATCCAGGATCGTCATCAGGGCGCGGAACTGCTTTTCGTTATTCACCGCCAGCAAAATATGCCCGGCCGTTTCGCCAGATCCGGCCGCAAACAGGTTCGCAGTCGCATTGCGGCTCACCGCCTGGTTGCCGAACTGATATTGCTTGTGCCCGGCCAGGGTAAAATCCGCCACCTGCGGCGACAGGAAACTCAACGTGGCATCCAGCATGGCAACATCAACGAACTGGCCGCGATCCGTATGGGTCCGCTGATACAGCGCGCTGGACACCGCAAACGCCGCCGTCATGCCAGACAGCATGTCGCAGGCGGCAAACCCAGCCCGAACCGGGCCAGTTTCCGCATGGCCGGTGATGGACATTATGCCAGACATCGCCTGTATGCGGCCATCATAGCCCGCTTCCGTCCGGTCCGGCCCTGTCTGGCCGAAGCCGGAAATCGCCGCATAGATCAAACGCGGATTGAGCGCAGACAGCGCCTCATAGCCAATGCCGAGCTTGTCCATCACACCAGAACGGAAATTCTCCATCACCACATCGGCATCCAGCACCAGCCGCTTGATAATGCCGATCGCTTCCGGTTTGGTCAGGTCCAACCCGAGGCTGCGCTTATTGCCGTTCACCGCCGCCCAACTCGGCGCCATGCCCCGATCGGCCCATTCGCGGTTCAACGGCGTGCGGCGCATATCCTCGCCCTCACGACGCTCCACTTTGATAACGTCAGCGCCGAGCAAGGCAAGTTGGAAGCTGGCATAGGGGCCCGCAAGCACCTGGGTAAAATCCAGGATCTTCACCCCGCTGAAGGGACGCGCCTCGCTCATGCCGTCACAACCCGGTTGGCACGAGCCAACTCCTTCTGCCGGTCAAACTCAGCCCGCCGGCGGGCGAGCTCATCGGCGGACATCGCGGCGATGTTGTTATAGGTGAATTTCCACCCGGCATCCGCCGCCCACCGCAGCGGGGACTGCACGGTGGTCCGGGCAAACGGCGCGGCTTCCAGCACCTGTAACGCCAACTCCAGGGTCAGCGCCTGGCTGTCCCGGTCATGCGGCCGACCAGCCGAATTGCCGAGAGGAAAATCGGAATACAAAAAGCGCGGCGCCGCGGCGTGCTCCACGATATCCTTGGCCACGCCCATCACCACGGTGGCGATTCCGTTGGCTTCCAGGTGGCGGGCAACCAAGGTGGAAGTCTGATGGCAAACCGGGCAGTTCGGCACCAGCACCGCCGCATCCACCCCATCCTCCCGGCAGCGGGCGAGGATTTCGGGCGCATCGGTTTCAATGGTCACGCGGTGGCTGCGATTGGTCGGCGCGCCAAACAACCGCGGCGCTACTGAACCAATTCGCCCCGCCGCCGCCAACTGGCGCATCACCGGCAGCGGGTTCCAAGTGCCGCTATCGGTAGCGGTGGTATTCAATCGGTCGTAACCGATATGGGAAATGCGCAAATCATGGTCCTGCGCGGTATCACGGTCATACACCTGATAGAATTTCGCGCTGCCATTATATGCCGCCCCCGGTCCCTGATCGCCTTTATCCGGCTGATACGGGGCTGCGGTGGTAATCAACGCCACCCGCGACTTGGCCAGCGGCTTATGCAATTTGTGGAACGGAGCATCGATATAATGCGCCCAGCGATAGGGCGTGGTGTAGCCGATGGCGATGTAATAATCCCGGGTCCGCTGCATATACGGCACCGACGCGTCCTCATCAGGCGCGAAACCAAGGGCTTCATCGAGCTTATCGAGCATAGTAGCGGTTCCTCTTCGTTGAAAGGACGCTAGGAGCGGCGAGGAAGCGAAGTCAAGGCAGGCGGCTACACACTCCCCGCCACCAACACGCAGCCCGAGATCAGCAGCAGCACCAGAATGAGCCGACGGAAAGCGACATCACTAAGGCCGGAATATAATTTCGTGCCAAACCAGGTGGAAATCAGCACCGCCGGCACGATGTAGACAAACAACTGCGCAAATGCCGGCGTCAGACTGCCGCTGACGGCGTAGCTGGCCAAGGTCATGCTCTGCATCAGAAAATTATACGTCTGGAAAACCACGCGCTGGGTCTGCTTGTCCCAGCGACGCAGACTGCACCACAAGGTCGGCACCGGGCCCGTCATCCCCGCCAACCCGCCCATGATGCCGCCAATCAAGCCAACCACCCCGTCGGCCACCGGGCCGCCATGGGTAATCGGTGGCAAATTCGCCATCATCAGCATGCCGGCGCAATAAACGATCATCACCGCCCCGGTGACGCCACGAAACCAGTGCAAGTCGATATATGACAGCGCCAGCACCCCGAACGGTACGCCAACAACACCGCCGACCATGAACGGCACGGCGCGCGGCCAGTCGATCTTCTGCCGCAAGCCGATGAACGACACTAGCTGCGATACCAGCGAGCCCGCCACCACAATCGGCGCCAGCAAATGTGGGTCCAGAACCCAAGCCCAGATGCTCAACCCAACCAGCCCGAAGGCAAAGCCCGACAGCCCCGAGGTAAATCCAGCGGCAATGGCACCTACGACCGTAAGCAGAATGACCGAAAACGACATACACCACACCAAAAGACGAGAAATATTCTGCTCGTTTCCCCGCAACAATCGCAGCAAACTGCTATTTTACAGGCAAACAACGCCAAAACTTTTCGGCTATTCCGTGTGGCCGCGCAATCCCCGGCGCAGGCGCCATCCGCGATCCTTGCATGCGCCTACGCGGTGCGGGATAGGGGATCAGAACAGGAGACACCGCATGACCGAGGCCACCGCGCCCACACTTTTCTATGAAGCACATTTGTTTGTTTGTTGCAACAAACGCCCGGACGAACATCCGCGCGGCTCCTGCGCCACCCAAGGGTCGGAGGCGCTGCGGGACTACATGAAGACACGCGCCAGGCAGATGGGATTAAAGCGGGTCCGCGTGAACCAGGCCGGCTGCCTGGACCGCTGCGAACTCGGCCCGTGTATCGTGATCTACCCCGAGGGGATTTGGTACAAAATCACCACCAACGCCGATGTGGACCTGATCCTAGAACGCCACGTGCGCGATGGCGGCCGGGTGCCGGAACTGATGCTGCCGACTGGATAAATCAGAATGTATGCAGATGGAGACACGATCTTTGCGGTAGCCTCAGGCGCCGGCCGCGCGGCAGTCACCTTGCTACGGCTGAGCGGGCCGCACGCCGGCACCTTGCTGGACGCGCTTTGCCGACGCCCGCAACCGCGTGTCGCAGCCCTTCGCGCCTTAAAAGTATCCGGTGAAATCTTAGACCGCGCACTCGTGCTGTGGCTGCCCGGCCCGGGAAGCTATACCGGCGAGGACAGTGTGGAACTACACTTGCATGGTGGCCGGGCCGTGCTCTCTGCCGTCTCCGAAGCCCTGGTCGGCCTCGGTGCACGGCCAGCGGAAGCAGGGGAATTTACCCGCCGAGCCTTCCTCAACGGCCGCATGGACCTGGTCGAAGCCGAAGCGGTCGCCGACCTAATCGAGGCCGAAACTGCGGCACAACGCCAGCAAGCACTCCGGCAGATGGAAGGCGGGCTCGGCGCCGTGCTGCATGGCTGGACCGACCGGCTCACCCGCCTACTGGCCCAGCAGGAAGCGCTCATCGACTTCCCTGACGAAGATCTACCGCCCGAGGTCGAAGCCGCCTTACTGGCGGAAATTGGCGCCCTGATCAGAGAAATTTCCACGATGCTGCACGATGGACGGCGCGGCGAACGACTGCGCGATGGTCTGGTGTTTGCCGTTGTCGGCCCACCCAATGCCGGGAAATCCACCCTCGTCAACGCGCTCGCCGCCAGGGAAGTCGCGATCGTCTCCGCCACGCCCGGCACAACGCGTGATGTGTTGGAAGTGCGCCTGGATCTCGGCGGCGTGCCAGTCACCTTGCTCGACACCGCCGGCCTACGAGACACCACCGACGAAATCGAAGCCGAAGGCGTCCGACGCGCGATGGCCCGAATGGCGGACGCAGATCTGGTGCTGCTGGTGGCCGAAAGCGGGGCAGGGACGTTTGAGGATGTCGGCGACCTGCCAAAGATCCTCATTTGCACCAAGAGCGACACCGGCGGCAATGGCCCGGGCGCTTCGCATGTCAGCGCACGCACCGGCTACGGCATGGACCACCTGCGCGACACACTCGCCCAAGCCGCCCAAAGCATGACGCAAGCCGCCGGCCCGCCACCACTCACCCGCGCCCGCCACCGGGCCGCCCTCACTGAAGCGGTGGCGCGGTTGCAAACCGCCAGCACCGCAGCGCTGGCGGAGTTACGCGGCGAAGATCTGCGGCTGGCCTTACGCGCCATCGGCCGGGTGACCGGCGCAGTGGGCGTGGAAGACATACTGGATTCCGTCTTTCGCCAGTTCTGCATTGGGAAGTAAAATACGAGGATGAATACTATAAACCAGTTTGATGTGGTTGTTATCGGTGGCGGGCACGCCGGCTGTGAAGCGGCAGCGGCGTCGGCGCGCATGGGCGCCCGCACCCTCTTGCTCACCCATCGCCTTGCCACTATTGGCGAAATGTCCTGCAACCCCGCCATTGGTGGCATTGGTAAGGGCCACCTGGTTCGGGAAATCGATGCCCTCGACGGGTTGATGGGGCGGGTCGCCGACCAGGCTGGTATCCACTTCAAACTGCTCAACCGCAGCAAAGGCCCGGCAGTGCGCGGCCCACGCGCCCAATGCGACCGCCGACTATATCGGGAAGCCATGCAGGCCGCCCTAGCCGCGCAAGCAAACCTGACCATACGCGAAGCCGCCGTGGACGATATCGAAATCGGCGCCGACGGCCGTCTGGCAGCGATCCTGTGCGCCGACGGCACCCGCATCCGCTGCGGCGCCGCCATCCTTACCGCCGGCACGTTCCTGCGCGGCATGACCCATATAGGCAACACCACCAAAGCCGCCGGCAGGGTAGGGGAGGCGCCGGCGGTGAAACTCGCCGAAGCGCTCACCCGGCTTGGCCTGCCACTCGGCCGCCTAAAAACCGGCACCCCGGCACGGCTGGATGGACGCACGATCGACTGGGCGTCGCTCGGGCAAGACTTGGGCGATGCGGAGCCAGAGCCGTTCAGCACCCTCTCCCCCCCCATCTCCAACCGGCAGATCGCCTGCGGCATCACCGCAACAACGCCGGCAACGCACGCGATCATCCGCGCCAACCTCCATCGCTCGGCCGTGTATGGCGGCCAGATCGCCGGCCGTGGGCCGCGCTACTGCCCATCAATCGAAGACAAAGTCGTGCGCTTTGCGGAGCGCGAACGGCACCAGATTTTTCTAGAACCCGAAGGCCTAGACGACGACACCGTCTACCCCAACGGCATCTCCACCAGCCTCGATGAAGATGTCCAACGCGCCATGCTCGCCACCATCCCTGGCCTGGAACAAGCGCGCATGATCCGCCCAGGCTACGCGGTCGAATATGACTATGTAGATCCGCGGGCACTATGGCCGTCACTCGCGTTACGGGCGCTTCCGGGATTGTATTTAGCCGGCCAGGTGAACGGCACCACCGGCTACGAGGAGGCCGGAGCGCAGGGCCTAATGGCCGGCATCAACGCAGCCCGTTGGTGCGCAAACCAGGATCCCGTCACGCTCGACCGAGCTGAGGCCTATATCGGCGTGCTGATCGACGACCTCACCACTCAGGGTGTGACCGAGCCCTACCGCATGTTCACCTCCCGCTCGGAATACCGACTAACCTTGCGCGCCGACAACGCGGACTTGCGCCTTACTGCGGCGGGAATGGCCTGGAACTGCGTCGACACACCCCGCGCAACCGCCTTCACTCAGCATGCAACGGCATTAGCCGACGCGCTCACCCGAGCCCGCAGCGAAACCATCACACCATCCGCGCTAAAAAACTTCGGCGCCGAAATCCGTAGCGACGGCCGCAACCGCACGGTGCTGGATTTACTGGCCCACCCCAAAGTATCCGAAACGGCGATCGTCTCGGCATTCCCATGGCTTGCCGCGCTCCCACCCCGCGTTGCGGAACAATTGCGTACGGAAGCACTCTACGCTGGCTACCTCCCGCGACAGGAAGCCGACATCCGTTCGTATCGCAAGGAAGAGGCGGTAGAATTGGGTGCAGTGGATTATGCCACCATTGGCGGCCTATCAACGGAATTACGCGACAAACTCGGCTACGCACAGCCGGCATCCCTCGGCGCGGCGGCTCGCGTTCAGGGCATGACGCCGGCCGCCATGGGGGCGCTCGTCGCCCATGTTCGACGTCGGCAGACCGAGCAACGTTTCACGTGAAACAATTTCCCGCCGGCCTAGGCGAAGTTTCACGTGAAACACAGACGATGCTCGAACGCTATGTCGAACTCCTGTTGCAGTGGAACCGCACGATCAATCTGATATCGCGGAAAGATGAGGCGGTTGTCTGGGATCGCCACGTCGTCGACAGCCTCGCGTTAATGCCACTGCTACCGGCAGACTTTACCCATGCCGTAGACCTCGGGTCCGGCGGCGGCCTTCCCGGCATTGTGCTCGCCATTTGCACCGGCAAGCCGTTTCACCTCGTAGAATCTGATCAGCGCAAATGCGCCTTTCTCCGTGAGGCCGCGCGCGCCCTCGATTTGCGTGTCACCGTGCATGCGGCGCGCATCGAAGCCGTACAACTCCCACCCGCACCGCTAATCACCGCGCGTGCGCTGGCGCCGCTGACGGTGTTGCTCGGGTGGAGCGCCCGCCTCTTGGCCCCAGGCGGCATTTGTGTGTTCCCCAAGGGCCGCAGCGTCGATGAAGAATTGACGGCTGCCGTGTCAGAGTGGCACATGAAGGTAGAGTCCGTTACCAGCCCGACGGACCATGCCGCCCGCATCCTCCGTATCAGTGAGATCGAACGTGTCGGCCACGCGACCTGACTTTCCGCCTTCGTCGTCCCATCCCGCTATTTTTGCGATCGCCAATCAGAAGGGAGGGGTCGGAAAAACCACTACAGCCGTAAACCTCGCCACCGCGCTTGCCGCCAATGGCGAAAGCGTTCTGCTGCTCGATCTCGATCCCCAAGGGAATGCCTCAACTGGCCTCGGCATCGACCGCGGTGATCGTGGCGCGGGAACCTATGCGCTGCTGTTGGACAACATCCCGCTCGCCGATGTGCAACGCCCAAGCGGCATCCCGAATTTGACAATTGTGCCGGCAGATCAGGATCTTGCCGGTGCCGAAATCGAACTCGCAACCTCAGATCGGCGGGAGTTTCGTCTCGCCGATGCGTTGAGAGGCCTGGCGGATTATTCCTACGTCCTCATTGATTGCCCGCCGAGCCTCGGATTGCTGACGCTGAACTGCCTTGTGGCTGCCAATGCCGTTTTGGTGCCGCTCCAATGCGAGTTTTTTGCCTTGGAAGGGATCAGCCAGCTCATCCGCACCATTGAACGGGTGAAGCAAGCGTTGAACCCCCGCCTGCGACTACAGGGCATTGTGTTGACCATGTATGATCGCCGCAACAACCTGTCCGATCTCGTGGCGGCCGACGCGCGCAGCTTTTTCGGCCCAACGGTCTACGACACGATGATCCCGCGCAATATTCGCATTTCCGAATCTCCCAGCCACGGGAAACCAGTGTTGCTCTACGACTACAAATCCCCCGGCGCTCAGGCCTATGTCCGGCTGGCGCAAGAAGTGTTGCACCGCGAACGCGGAACCCAAAGGAGCGAGGCATGAGTGCCAAAGAAGTCGGCCCACGCCTTGGCCGTGGTCTTGCGGCCCTGTTAGGTGAAAACACGCCTGCCAATACCGGGGCAGGGGCGGGGGGTATCACCGCAATTCCGATTGAGCATCTGCAACCGGGTCCGTTCCAACCGCGCGATACGATGGACCCGTCGGACCTTCAGGACCTGGCCGATTCCATCCGCGCTCGCGGCGTCCTGCAACCACTCCTGGCGCGCCCACACCCGACCGAAAGGGATCGCTACCAGATCATCGCCGGCGAGCGCCGCTGGCGGGCATCACAGCTCGCCGGTTTGCATGAGGTCCCGGTTTTAGTCCGCATGCTGACCGATCCAGAGGCTATGGCAGCCGCGCTGGTAGAAAACCTCCAGCGCGCCGACCTAAACGCCATCGAGGAAGCCGAAGGCTACCAGCGGCTGATCGAAGAATTCAAAATGACTCAGGAAGCGCTGGCAGAGGCGGTGGGCAAATCCCGTAGCCACGTTGCTAACACTCTGCGATTGCGCAATCTACCGGCGCGGGTCCAAACCGAGGTCCGGAAGGGCGCGCTTACCGCCGGCCATGCCCGCGCACTGCTCACGCACCCCGATCCAGAAAAAGCGGCCTTAGCCGTCATCGCCGGTGGTTTAAACGTTCGACAGACCGAGGCACTTGGCCAACGCAAAACCAGCACTCCAAAGCCGCCACGCGAACGCGATCCGGAAACCGAGGCCCTCGAACACAGCCTGTCCGAAGCCCTCGGGTTAAAGGTCGAGATTAGCTTCGACGGGAAAGGCGGGTCGGTCCGCATTCATTATCGGTCACTTGATCAGCTTGACGGCCTGATCGCACTGCTACAACCGAGCTAGGGTGCAATCTGGCCGTCGTTTCCCATACGCGTATCAGCCCGTGCACTACAGCACAGCTAGCTAGGCGGCCGCGCGGGGAAGCCGAGCCAGCAATCCGTCCACCAATCCTTGCGTCGCCCGATCCTGGCGGAACACAATAGCTGTCTGTCCAAGGCCACGACGGGCAACGCGGCCGCTGACCATATCGGCCAGCCCCGGAATCCGTAGCTTTACATCCGCACCGACAGCACAATTGAGGTCTGCGGCCAACAATATACCACCGCGCGAAATGTTGACCGCCGAGACCACCGGCTCCCGGACGGTGCCAAACTCGATCGCCACCGCGAGAGACGGCGTGGCGATACGTTCATAACTGCGGCGCTCATCCCCGCTGGAGCGGATCGCGACCAGGAACTGATCCACCTCTTCCCGCAAAGTGCCCGTCTGATCGCGCACACCGTCGGCGGCCTGCAACACCGCACGTCCGGCCGCACCGGACGTGTGGGCAATGCCGGACAGGCCTTGCATGGCCTGCGTGGCGCGCGACGTTGCCGTAGACGCATTTTGCACGGCCGAGGCAATATCGCGAGACGTCTCACTCTGCTGCGTGATGGCCCCCGAGATCTCATCCGTCGCATCGCGAACCCGGCCAATAGCCCCGTTCACGCCGCCAATCGCCTCACTCGCCTCATGGGTGGAAGCACGCACGGCGGCGATCCGCTGGGTTACCTCTTCGGTAGCGCGCCGGGTCTGGGCCGCCAATGCCTTCACCTCGCCAGCCACAACGGCAAAGCCTTTACCCGCTTCCCCCGCTCGTGCAGCCTCAATCGTGGCGTTCAGGGCCAAGAGATTGGTGTGGCCGGCGATATCGGAGATCAGACCCACAACATTGCCTATTTCGTCAGCCGCCGTCACCAATTCGGAAACCATGCGATCGGACCGATTGGCCGCATCAACCGCCGTCTCGATCGCGCTGGTC
>Ga0164296_1002300_pt1 | contig 19235 bp, 20 predicted proteins | sample GEODES057metaG_FD_113533 | JGI IMG/M metagenome (GOLD analysis project Ga0164296, IMG submission 113533) | Dystrophic lake water microbial communities from Trout Bog Lake, Wisconsin, USA - GEODES057 metaG | ecosystem: Environmental > Aquatic > Freshwater > Lake | place: USA: Trout Bog Lake...
AAATGCCGGGCTATGGTTCCGGCGCGGTCGTCTGCTCATCACTCTCTCCTGTCGTCAGCATTATGCCGCTTTCAGGCAGAAATTCCACTTATCCAACCTGTTCAGTTTTCCCGAGCCACCTCTAAATTTCGTGTTCGCATTAATTTTTCTAAACTTATATCAGGTCGATCTTCATGAACCGCTTTTATCCATTCATCATGAATATCGTTTGTCCATTTTGCATGGAACAAATCACATACTGCTAATTCCATTAATATATCGCGCAGCGGGGCTGAATAAAAAACGCAAGCATCAATCAGCGCCGTATATCTCGACATGGATCAATATCCCATGCCCAGTTCTTCAGCCTCAGACACAAGTTCATCAAGAATTTTACGGCGATTGTAATCAACGCTCTGTTTGAAATTGAGGATATCTTCGAACTTAATTCGACGATGTGTTCCAACTTTTCTGTGATTAATTTTTCCAGATTCAAGCAATTCAATTAAGAACGGCCTTGAAACATTTAGAAAATTTGCAGCTTCTTGTGTAGATAGCTCGGCATTTTGTGGCACAACCGTAACCGCATGCCCGGATGCCATATCTTCAAGCATCGCCATAAGCAATTTTACTGCTCCGGCCGGCAACTCGATAGTTTCTTCTTTGCCCGCTTCTTTAACTCGAAAAGTAAGTCGGCCTTTATCTTTTGTTAAATGAGCTAAACGTTGTCCTGAGCGCCTTGCCAGTTCAACATCCTCTCGGGTTGGTGGCGCGCTGGTTTGAGCCGTTGATGACATGTTCTACCTCCTCGCGGCCCTTTTCGGGTCATAATTTGAGGAAGTTATGACTAAACGAAATAAACGAAGCAAGTGAAATATTCGAAAATCTTTAAATATCTGATTTTTAAAGATTTTTTTTGAGTTCCATTAAAGTTGCGTACTGCCCGTGAGTCGGCCCAAGGTCGGCCACAAAGACCCAGCCGTCATGCTCATAGGTAGTACGGTCCTCGTGGCGAACATATTTGAACCAGCGGATTACTTCGTGGTTTGGCACTTCGCCTTCACATCCTCGAAGGTCTCGTTGGATATTTCGAGTGCCGCGCTCTTGCCCGTAAACTCCTGCCACCGTTTCACCGCCACATCGACATAGGCCGGATTGAGCTCGACAGCGTAAACATGCCGGCCAGTCATTTCGCCAGCGATGATCGTCGTGCCGGAGCCCGAGAACGGCTCGTAGATCGCTTGCCCGGGCGAAGAATTGTTTTCGATCGGCCGTTTCATACATTCGACCGGCTTTTGCGTGCCATGTCCCGTTTCGGACTTCTTGGGCTTCGGAATATCCCAGACCGTGGTTTGCTTTCGATCGCCGGCCCAGTGGCCCTTTGCGGATTTCTTGACCGCATACCAGCACGGCTCGTGCTGCCAATGATAGTCACCGCGGCTTAGAACGAGTTGTCCCTTGTCCCAGACAATCTGGGATCGAAGCTGGAACCCGCTTGCAACGAGGCTATCGGCAACGGTGCCGGCAAACAGGCCCGCATGCCAGACATAGGCAACGTCGCCGGGGAACAGGCTCCAAGCCTCACGCCAGTCAGCGCGGTCGTCGTTGAGCACCTTGCCCTTTGCAGCCGTTGCTGTGTTGACGCCTGCGCGTTCCCGCCACTCCGGATCATATTCGACGCCGTAGGGCGGATCAGTGACCATCAGATGCGGTTTGACTGAACCCAAGAGCTTCTCGACGGTTTCGGCTTTCGTGCTGTCGCCGCAGATCAGACGATGGTTGCCGAGAATCCAGACATCGCCGGGCTGACTGATCGGAACTGCAGGCGCCTCCGGAATTTCATCCGGATCGGTCAGCCCCTCATTGGCCTCTGTCAGTAGTTTGGCGAGTTCATCGGTCGAGAAGCCGGTCAGGCCTAAATCGAATTCGTGGCTCTGCAACTCGGACAGCTCGAACGTCAGAAGCTCCAAGTCCCAGCCTGCGTTCAAAGCGAGCTTGATGTCGGCGAGCACATAGGCGCGCTTTTGTTCCGTCGACCAACCGTTCGCCACCATTACCGGAACATCGGTAAGACCGAGCTTTTGAGCGGCGAGAATCCGGCCGTGGCCGGCAATGATTCCGCCTTCGGGGTCAACAAGGACCGGATTGGTCCAGCCCCATTCGCGGATGCTGGCAGCAATGGCCGAAACTTGTTCTGCGGAATGTGTCCTCGCATTGCGGGCATAGGGCACGAGTGAGGCCACTTTTCGTCTCTCGACGCGGTCAGCCGGCCATGAGTTGTTTTCTGTCATGACCCCTTAAACCCTTTTTAAGCCAAAAAAAATCTCTGAATGGGACCAGGGCGCTTCCTAAGCGCCTGATTTTACGGAGAATTTAACCCCCTCCCGAGGCATGAGAAAAACAGAAGCAGACAAAATAAGTCGTATTCTCAGCGTCATCGATGGCTCGCAGCAAGTGCTGTCCGGAAGTGGAACGGTCGCTCCAACTTGGCGCGGTGTGTTTTGATCGCGTGGTGCTTGGCACACAGACACTGACCGTTCAGCGGGTCGGTGCGTGAGCCACCGTCTCTGATCTCGATGATGTGATCGGCAAACATGCGTTGCTCACGCACGTTGCAGCCTGGCCACTGGCACCTGCCGTCGGCGCGCGTAATGATCAGCTTGCGCCACACGCGGTGCTCTTTCGAATTGTAATAGCTGTCGTTGGTATGTGCGTAAGAGAATTTCTCATCAAGCGGTGCGGTTTGCGTTTGCAGCTTAGGTTTAGACATCGACAAGCGAGACATCTTGTTGGTGCCTCACTGGTCTAAAAAACAAAAAATGCGCCGCAGATCTCTCCGGACGCAGTTCCAAGCATTGAATTTCGGAACTCTTGTAGCGAGCCTAGCGAATCATCGTCAATAAAAAAATGAATTGATTTTTATTTTAATTCTTCATGTTCGTAGAGTGGTAACATCTGGTGATCAAATTCAAACTTGTAGTTTGAAAATACGTGCGAGTGCGTTCAGTGCTATCCGCAATGAACCGATATCACCTTCGCGTTGTTCATCCACTTCGCAATCAAGACAGACTACCTGATAGATCAAACGCGACGGTTGACGCCCGACAGCATAGCGCTGTTCGCGATCGCATTCTTCAAGTGCGGATCGTACCGTGTCATAACGCATGCGAACGCGTTCGATCGCATCGATTGTTGCCTCGCTCGGAGATGATCCGAACACACCTTCGTTGATGAGTAGGTTGGAAGCGGATTGCGGATTTGGCTGTGGCAAACCAAACATGCTCGTAAATCGATAATGCAGTTCGGCGAATTTGATTCCAGCCTGATATTGGCTGTCGCTGATCACACCCTTGAAGGCTAAACGACCGAGAGAAGTGCCAAGCCGCTCGTCGCGGGCCTCCTTTAACGTGACCCCGAAATGCCGCCTGCGTGCGTCGATTGCGGTTGAAAGGACATCGCGCTCCGTCGCTTCGCGCGTGCGTTTGCCGGACGGATAGCGTGCACCGGCTTTACGTTTGCTGCCCCGGATCATGCGACACCTCCCGTATGCGAGATGGCCCATAGGAGGATTGCAACCGCGTCGGCCTCATTGTCGTCCTTTACTGGAAAGCCACGCGAACGCACGGCGGCCATCACTGTCGCTTTGTCCGAATTGCCTTTGCCGGTGATGAATTGTTTGATCGTGCCGACGGGGACGCCCTGATAGGGCAGGCCTTCGCCTTCGCACCAAGATGTCAACGTTGCGAGAAATCCGCCGTAAGCGTGGGCCGCATCGGTACCGATGTGTCGACGGACCTCCTCGAAATAGACGGCTTCGATGCCGGGCTCGAGTTTCAGGACCTCGCCGAGCCACTGCGCAAATCGCAGATAGCGCATTCCGCCGCCTTCGAAGCGTTGCGGCTTGAACTCGACCGAGCCGCTCATAATACGGCCACGTGTGTTACGCACGGCCCAGCCCGTTGTCGTGCCAAGGTCAAGTGCGAGCAGCGCACCGGACTTTGAGGGTAACGTGGCAAGCCTGGTTGAAGCGAGAGCGATGGATGACATGACGACCCTGACCGGTTGAGAGAGGGCCGTCGCGATGCGTCTGAGGCCCGATGCCAGTCTCTACCGATCGGGGTCGGTACTTTTCTCACGGGGGTGTGCGGAAAACTTGGTGTGTTGATTACCCGGCGGCGGGGAACCCTTCTACGTAAACAGGGGAGCAAACCGTCAGGTTGCCCCCTATACGTAGTATAGGGGTTTCACACCTAACTCCTCTTTCCATCTATAAACTATTGATTTTGCTTATGAAATTAGGAGTTGGAGAGGAGTTAGGGAGGAGTTCATGGCTAACTCCTCCGAAATTCATAACCTGTTGATTTCACTGAATTTTTTGATTTTGAGGAGTGAGGAGTTAGGCCTAACTCCTGAGGAGTTGGGCCTCAGTCCTGAGGAGTTAGATCGTTTTCGGTGCCTTCCGGATAGACCCAAACCGATGGATTTTCGACGTCAAGACATGCCCCGGAATGGGCACATTTGTAGTGGCTCGGACGAACCGGCTGCGGCGTTGGGGTGATCTCTCCAGTTTCCTCGTCGGCGTCTTCCAGCGGCGAAAACGCCATTCCCTCGACACACAAATAGCCCCAACGCGACCGTACAATGGGGTAATCGAACGGTGTACCGTCGCGCAAGAATTTCACATAACCTTTTGTTGCAAGCACGCTCAGCCTGTCGCGAATGGTGTGTTTGCTGCCGAGCCCGGCCTTGTTCTCGAAGGCTTCGGCGAACTGCATGGTGGTGTAGAGGCGACCCTCTTCTGCCTCATCAAGCAGAATACCCAAAATGGCATCGTGCTTACGAACGCGCTCAGCGTCATATTTTGCGCCTGCTTCTTTACGCACAAGCCTCTCGTTCATCGGATTGATCTCGATCCATTCGCCTTTGACCTTATCGATCAGTTTTGCCGGCAGAGCGGGACCATTACGCAATTCAATTTCAAGCTTCCGTCTTGGGCTCTCTTCATCCGGCTGATGCAAAAGCAGACCGGACGTATAATAGCCGCGCAACGCGCTTGCGCCCGAGAGCGCCTGAAACGGGTCCTCGCCCACAGCTTGGCGGTTCATCTTCTTCGTATGATGGGCAAGAATAACGCCGCAATCGGACGCAATAGCGTCACGCATGCGTTCGACGCGTTCTGTCAGAAAGTACATCATCGCGGCATTGTCGTTTTCACCGCCGCCGCCTTCACCGCTGTCAAACAGATTACGGATCGGATCGATGCAGATGATATCCGGAGCGTCGTCCGGGAACTTCCGGCGGACGCCGTCAACCACGCGTGCGAGGCCTTTGTCATCGAGAATCATCCGCAGCCTCGGTGTCGCAAAGAGGTTTTTGCGCACACCTTCGATAACGGCCTGATCGAGCCGAATGCCTTTCATGCGTTCACGGAGATAATCGTACTGGATCTCGGCTTGCAGGTAGAACACGCGTAACGCACGCGGTGGCGTGAACCCGAGGAAGGGGATGCCTGCTGCCATATGCGCAAGCAGGCTGATCAGAAAGTCGCTTTTCCCGACCTTTGGTGCGCCGCCAAGCACAAGTAGTCCGCCAGGTGTCAGCACGCGCGGCGCAATAAGGTCCTCGGGCATCGGCGAGATGTCGTCGACAAGTTCGGCAAACGAGAAAACAGGCAGTTCGGTTGATTGGTGTTCGGCCACACTTTCAAGTCGTACAAGCGCCGGCCCGTTCTTCTCGACATGCCTCGCCCAGAGCCGATCGGCTTCCTGCTTCAAGCGATCCAAAGGCCATGCAGGACGCAGCATCGCGGCGTTATATTGGCAGATCGCTTCCCAGCCGACGTTCGGACTGACTTTGCCCTCATGCACGAGCCGCACATAGTGACCGATCGCAGCGCTTGCGCCCTCGAAGCGTGTCCATTGATCGGCGCCGCCTTCGTGCACTGGCGTTGTCAGGATATTTTGCAAAGCGGGCTTTTTCGTCGCCTCAATCAATTCGGTAACAGGGACCCCTTTGATAAAAGGCATCGAGCGAACGCGTTCGGTGAACTCGTGCAAGTCGTTTTCGATCGTCGGATTGTATTCGAGGATCGTCACGGCACGGACAAATCCCCCTTTGTGATAAACCGACCCCGCAACGCGGATCGGTTGGTGGGCCGATCGGAAATGTTTATCGCCACCAACCTTGACTGCGATCTCGCCACGCAAGCGGCAGACATGATCGACATCCTGGCCTTCGGCGGGTTCATTCAGTTTCCACCAGACATGACATTTCTGCCGGCCTTCGGGCGTCCGGCCGCCGCTCTCGACAACGAGCGTCGGTAGCCCAAGATAATGCACAAGGTGGGAGAGCTTGGCGGGAATGTCGCCTTCGTCGAGATCGACGACGATTGTCTGCATCTGGCTAATCTCGTCAGCCTTGGCCTGACCCTGATCGTGAACGGTGCCGGGCACAACATAAACGGCCGCGCCCTCGCGCCACGCCCAATGGGTGAAGGTGGCTAGCTTGTCTGCAGCCGTATCATTCGCCTGGATCCAGATATTGTTCGGCCTGCCGTCTTTGCCTGCACCCTTGTCGACAAATCCGCGGACGGGGATCAGGCCTTCGCAATAGCCGAAGACGACATCGAGAAAGATTTTGAGTTGTTCGATGTCGGGCTCGATATCCGCCGGATCGATAATCGAACTCACATCATTAAAATCGGTCCACGGATTGAAGTGGATGATATTGTCTTCGCTCATGGTTCGATGCTCCAGCAGCGGTTAGCATAGGAGCACATGCGGCATTCGAAGTGATCGCGGTCACGGGTGATGCGCGGCAGCAGTTCATCGGCATCGCAGGCTGACAAAATCCGAACCGCACGATCGCTCATGCGCTGCGCCAGATCAGCGTTAAAAGGTACAAGTTCGTGATGGAGTTCAGCTGTGTCTTTGTTGATGGCAGTGAAGAGTGCGGGATTCTTTGCAAGCCCCGGCACCGAACTATCCATATAGGCCTGATAGAGCGCGATCTGTGCTGCGTAGACAGGTTTTGATGCGCAGACGCCATGCTTCACTGTCTCACGCCAGTTCTTGGCATTCATGGTTTTGCATTCCCATAACGCTGGTACGCCAAGGTTCAATGCTTCGGGAGCCGAGTTGATGATACCGTCGACGTGACCGCGGATGCTATCATTCGCGACCTTGAAACCGAATTGCTCGCCGTCGGGATTGTTACCCTTGCGGGTGAACAGTTCGAGGCCGGCCTTCCGGAGCCAGGAAACCACAAGATACTCAAGCGCATGACCGATTGAAAAGATCCGCAAGGTCTTGCCGGAGAAGTCGGAGCCTTCGTCTTTCGGAGCGCCGGCATATTCGAACTGCAAGGCGCGCTCGCAGGAATGGCCGATGCGAGAGCCGCCGAGATACTCGCGGCGCGGTGTGGCAGCATTCTCGCTTTGCAGCGAGCGGTCGATCACATCGTTCAAGCGTTCGGCGAAACTTTGGGTGTGGTTAAAATCGAGCATCAGAAAGGTATCTCCGGATCGAGGGAACGTTGGCTCATGCGGATTTCGACCTGCGCGTCCTGAAACGCGCCGATGGTGACCGCGACGAGGGTGAGGATTTCGTATTCGGTGAGATCGAGGAGCCGGCGCTGCCAGCCGATCTCCTCGAGATATTCGGCGATGGTGTGAAGTGACTTGCGCTGTGCCAGAAGTTCGTCGTCGGAAAAGTATGACAAAGCGCACCTCACGCAGCTTCCGCGAGTGACTTCGATTTGGCCCTGTTGATTTGTGTGCGGATCGCATTCGAGTTGAACTGCAGGCTCAACATGGCGGATGCCTGATAGCGCGTCAGGCCGAAGTGCATCCGGTATTCGGGCGGCAGGTAGGCCAGCTGCTTCTCCGATGGCGGTTCACGCAGCCAGTTTTTGGTTTTGTGGGCTGACTCATCGGTTTCGTTGGTGTTGAGCCAGTCATCGGCCGCTGCAAGACAAACCATGTTCTCGCCAACGCCAAGAAGCTTGGCATGTTTGCCCTTCGCACCACCGACCGCATAGGAACGCTGCCCGTTGTGAAAGACACCAGCCCAGGCAATCATGCCGCTGGCCATCAGCACCGAACGATCGCCATTGATATCAACCCATTCGAAACTTGAACGGGCGAGGAGATCGATTTCGCTCATGATAAAGTGATCAAGAACAGAGCCGGCGAACCCGGATTTTTCTTCATCGCTCTCGTCGGCGATCGGGATCAGGCATTCTCCGCACATCGGACAGATATCAAGATCGCCCGGCAACACGGCCTCGCAATTGAAGCAGATCTGCGTTTGTTCGGATTTGTCCTTGCGGCCATCGAGATTAACGTCTTGCTCGAGCGAGCCGTGAATGAGGCTTGACGTTCCGAAGTCGAGAATGATGCAGTCGGTTTTGATGATGCCCGGATATTCGTCGGGGTTCACGGTTCGCAATCCGCGCCCGACCATCTGGATCATCGTCGACTTGTAAGAAGAGGGCCGAAGCAAGACGACGCAGGACGTCGGTGGATGGTCCCAGCCTTCTGTCAGCACTGCGACGTTGACGATCACCTGAATATCACCTTGGTCATATGCTGCGAGAATAGCTTTGCGTTCTGAATCCGGCATATCGCCCTGGATCATTGACGCTTTGACGCCGGCATGACGGAAAGCGGTCGTCACGTTGGCGGCATGATCAAGCGTGGAACAGAAAACAACGGTCTGACGATCGCCTGCTTTTTCCTGCCAGTGTTTGATTACTGCTTCGGTCACCGGCGACGTGTTCATGATCGCGTCGACCTCGCTCATATCGAAGTCCGCCGCGGTCTTGCGGACCTTTTGCAATTCTTTCTGCACACCGACATCGATCACGAAGGTGCGTGGCTTGACGAGATGACCCGACGCAATCAGTTCACCAATCCGGATCTGGTCGGCCACATTGCTGAAGACGTCACGCAATCCCTGTCTGTCGCCACGGTTCGGTGTCGCGGTCACACCGAAGAGCTTCAGCATCGGGTTTTTCTGCAGGGCTTTATCGATGATGCGACGATAACTGTCGGCAACGGCGTGATGCGCCTCATCGATCACGAGAAGATCGAGGGCTGGCATCGCGTCGAGATTGGCCTCGCGCGATAATGTCGGCACCATGGCGAAGGTTGTCTGACCAACCCACGACTTTTCACTGGCATCGACAACAGATGTAGAGACACCGGGGTTCACGCGCGCGAACTTGGTGCGGTTCTGCTCGGTCAGTTCATCGCGATGGGCAAGCACGCAAGCCTTCGCATCACGACCTTTGATCAGATCCCCCACCACCGCGGACAGCATGATCGTTTTGCCGGCGGCCGTCGGAGCAATTCCGAGCGTATTGTGGTGGGTGTCGAGCGCAGCAAGACTGCGCTCCACGAAGAGTTTCTGACGGGGGCGAAGCAACATGGCGATACCTCACTTGGCCCATGACGGGCGGACATTCGTCGCCTGTGGCTGAGCGGCGGGCGGTGGGGCATATGTCTGCTGCTGGGGCGCGTATGCGGGTTGTGCGGGAGAATAGGCCTGTGCGGGCGCGACTGCGGCTTGTGTGCCGGTCGGGCCGACAGCCGCGGCATAGTCCTTGTGGTTTTTTGTAACCGCGGCGCGGATCTCGTTTTTATCTTCACCGTTGCCGTCTTTTGCCACATCAATGCGGGCGATGAATTCGATACCGTCGAGATCGGCGAACCCCGAAATCGTGCGGGCACGCTGCGCCTCCGGGGAATTGTCATTATCGGCAATACCGCGCGCCGAGTTCAGAATATTCCGGACAAAGCTGCGCCCCATATTGGCCCAGTTTGGACCATTCGGGCTGTAGAGGCCGATCATCGACCAGACCTTACGCTTCGCATAAGGACCTTCGAGGACCGTGTATTCGACATCGAGATAGACGGATCCCGTCATACCGCGTTTGGCATAACCGCCGGTCCATCCTTGCGACGGATCATCATATCCACCTGGCCGCAAAGTCAGATGCACTTTGGCAATCGTGCCTTTGGGGATGAGGTTTACGTTTGAAGCGGCGTCGTTGAAATCGTTCCATGATGACATGGGTCTTCTCCTAGCGGTTCGTTAATCAGGAATTCGTGGGTGCAAGCTCGGAAGGCCGTTCGAACGTCAGGCGTTCGTTTAGCGGCCGCGCAGGGCTCATGATTTTGGTGAACAGGCGTCCGAGATGCGGCTCCTCGATCACATCGAGACGACCTGAGCGGTCTTTTGCCGGAAGTCCGAAGGGATTGATGGTCTGGCAGACAAAGGCTCGATAAAGCGCGCCGCTGTCGTCCTTGATCTCGGTGAGCGTCAGGACTTCGTCGACGATGCCCGGCAATTCGAGACCGGTCTTCGCGCCATCAATCTGCGGTGCGTAGACCTTGCGGTTAAAGTCATCGAGCTTTTCATCGAGAATGCCGACGAAAATGATGTTCTTGGCACGCGTGTGTTGGAGGTGGACGAGCCACGCGAGCATTTCGCGGCCGTGCAATCCGTACGCGCCCCGCACATCGGGTTTGCCCGAGCGTTCTGCGAAGGCTTCAGGTTGGCCTTTGCACCACTGGAAACTCAGGCGGCTTGCAACCGTAATCGAGTCGATGAAGATCGTTTCATAGCGATCCAGCACATCGGGTGCGCCGAACTTCTCGATGACGCTCGCATAATGTGCGGAGCTATATGTCTGATCGTCGCGCAATGCCGGGTTAGGACCGCCTATATAGACGGCCAAATCGCGGCATTCTTCCCAAGTGCGGGGGCGGATCGTATCACCCGGCCATTGTTCGACCGCGAGATCGCCTGCTTCGAGATCGATGAAAAGCGTAGATGCCGGATCGAGCGTCAGCAAAAGGGATGTTTTGCCGATGCCGCTTTTACCGAAAATAGCAGCTTTGATGCCGCGACGTTCGGACAACCGTTGATCGGCGAGGATGATGGGAAATGACAAAGTGCGCTCCTGTTTTGTTATGGTGAAAAAGGGGGTGTCGTCATGCTCACGGGCTGCGTGCAGCCGGTCTGCAGATCGTGTGGGAGCGGACCGCGATATATTCGAAGCGGGCAGGTCCGATTTTGCGGGAAACAAGATGGAGAAGTCCAAGCTCGTTCGCGATCAAAGCGCGCCGGGCGACCGAGTTGATGCGTTGGCGCTCACGAACCGGCAGTGCGCCTTGTTCCGAGCGGTCGCGCATCAGAAGGCCGTCATGATAGGTAATCGTATCGCCACCCAACGCATTTGCGATCCAGTCGCAAAACTTGCCCTCGTCGAGTTTCGAAGGCTCCTGGATCACAATCGGAGTGGCGTTCTTCTTGGCCGGAATTGACATAAAGTTCTACTGTTCCCGCGCGTGGCAGCGCTGGTCGGGTCGTCCTGGATTTTTCGTCTTGGTGGTTCTTACCGATCGAGTGGCGGAATTTTCTCACGCCACTCGCGGACTATTTTTATGCGGCTTTCAGACCGAACATCCGGAGATGCATTTGAAGGTCGTTCACGCGCCGGTAGAATGTTGCGGGTGATGAGCCATAAGCCTTGCAAGCGCTTGGAAGGTCGCCCGTCTCTTCGAGCAAACTGAAGAGACTTTTCTGATCGTCGGACATATAAGCGAGTGCCGTCTGAAGATCGCGAAAGGTATCGCGTTCGGCGTAATAGTCCGGAGCATTCGACCAGGCGGTCTCGGCCGTATCGAACAAGTAGCTAACGTCATTGGCCGCTTCCGGCTCATCCGGCGCAGTCAATCCGGAACTAAAACGAAGCCGAGCACGGTCCTTCGAATATGAGCGAAGGTAATCCGCCGCATGGTTCTTTGCGAGCAGTGCTGCGAAGGTCCCAAGGCTCGCCTTTCCGGCATCATATTGGCCGGCATGCGCAACCATATCCGCCAGAAGGTCCTGTTGAAGATCTTCCCGGTCAGCAGCGGCCATGCCGGAACTCTTTGCCGAAACGAATGCGCGGTACCGCGCGGCTTTGATTGCTACTTTAACGTAGCCGCTGTTGATGAATGTAAAAGATTTGTCTGCGTCCATAAAATGCCTCCGATACAACGTGTTGAGACAAATTTGGAACAGGAAATTCAAAATAGAAACACGGGCGCTTATGTGAAACGTACGGTATACCCATGCAAAACGTACGGCGCGCTTAAGCGGACCGTACGTATTTTGGCTTTGTGAATCCGATTGCCTTTTTATGTTCTGAAATCCATTCCGAGACTGTGCGGGGCTCGTGATATTCCAGCTTTTGATTTTGACTGCTAAGCCAGTCCGACAAATTAATCCCCGCTTTGGCGTTACTCAAAATCTGAAGTTCGGGTTTCGCATCCCATCGCGCCAAAACAGCGTCTCGCGCGGCATTGCGTTTTTTCAGGCTCGCAGCCGACATTTTCTTTGCATGGGCGTGGTTCTTATTTTTTCGCTCTTCATTTTCATCATTCAACCTTTTTTCGGCTGCTTTGATGCTGGCACTCGATTTCTTTTCCGAAGCGATCAGATTTTTGTAACTTTCCTCAGATCGCGCCCGCTCTGCGCGGCCAAGCGCTTCCATGGCCTCAATCGCATGACGGCCTGCCGATACATAATCACGGGGAACAAGTCCGCTAGCCTTGGGGGCTTTACCCGCCCTAACATCATTGCTGTGTTTGATGTCGTTAATTGCGTCGGCTGCCTTTGATAAGGCCAAAACGGCAAAATACTCTTGCGGCTTAGGCGCAATCGTTCCAGGCTCAAGCGGATTGTCGAACTGATCAATAATTTCGTCGAGCGCTTCAAGATCACTTGTGTCATATCGCGTCCTGATTTGTAACTCGTCTTCAAAGTCAGTATTAAAGCCGAGCATCACGCCATGGCTATCAAATTCAAAAAATTCCCAACGTTCATCTTCTTTTAATTGTTCGATTGCATTTAATTTAGATACTTCAAAATATTCATCGATCCGATGCTGAATTTCATTTTCGATTATATCGATATCGCCAATATTGCGATTCTGTAGTATCTGGCGAGCCTTCCAGACTACGTCGGATAATTTAGTATATGGGAAATAAGGAACTTCGTCCGTGAATGGATTGAATCCTTTGAATGGTTGATAAGTTTTCATAACCGCTCCGCAACCTGGCAAAATTTAAAGAATCGGCGACCGCCCTTCGAACGAAGGATTTTTGGGTTCCAAATGTCGGGAACGCCCCGGTAGGGGCGGCGCTTTGTCTCGAATCTCAGAATCTCTGCTTTGTGAGAAAATGTCGAGGATGGCGGGTAGATATCCCCATGACTCGCAAATCCGAACAAAAATCCACCGATACCCTTGCCATTTTGGCCGAAATCTTGGCCCAGGGCGTGATTCGTCTTTTGGGGCCGGAGAAAGAGCTTGATGTAGCTCGCGACAAGAGCGTGTGTCCGGACGTGTTGAATGACGCGGAGGATACGGATGAGTGAGTCGGTTGTGGCCCGCATTGTGGCTTTGAAATCGGCGTCGATTTCGGAGCTCAAAGATATGTGGCGTAATTTGTTTGATGCGGAACCGCCACCGTTCAATCGTCGCTTTATCGAAGCGCGATTGGCATATCGCATCCAGGAATTGCAGTTCGGCGGATTGAAGCGCGATGCGATCAAGCGTCTCGAAGACATTGGCGAACAAGTTGATGGCGGCAAAGTCGAGTTGAGGAAGCGCCGCACGGATACCCGCCCGATCGCCGGCACGAAACTGGTTCGCGATTGGCAAGGCCAGCTTTGCACCGTGATCGTCGGCCTCGACCATTTCGAATACGAGGGAAAGCGATACAAATCACTCTCAAGCATCGCGCGCGCCATCACTGGGACCAATCGTAACGGCTGGACCTTTTTTGGATTTTCGTCGGCAAGGGGACTTTGATGAAGACGCGTCGATTGAGTTGTGCAATTTACACACGTAAATCCACCGATGAAGGCCTCGACCAGAATTTCAATTCTTTGGATGCGCAGCGCGAGGCTTGCGAGGCCTATGTCGCGAGCCAGAAGTCCGAAGGCTGGATGGCGCTTTCGGACCGCTATGATGATGGCGGCTATTCGGGTGGCAACATCAACCGCCCTGGCTTGCAGAAATTGATTGAGGACATAAAAGCCGGCACGGTCGATACTATCGTCGTCTACAAGATCGATCGTCTTTCGCGGTCGCTCTCCGACTTTGCCAAACTCGTCGATTTGTTCGACGAGCATCAGGTGACCTTTGTCTCGGTCACGCAGGCCTTCAATACGACGACAAGCATGGGCCGCTTGACGCTGAATATCCTCTTGTCCTTCGCTCAGTTTGAGCGTGAGGTTTCGGGGGAACGGGTGCGGGACAAATTTGCACTCTCGCGTAGCCGCGGCATGTGGATGGGTGGAATGCCGCCCTATGGCTATGATGTCAAAGACCGCAAGCTTGTGGTTAATCCGGACGAGGCCAAGATTGTCCAGGAACTCTTCGCTCGATTTGCCATAACGCCGTCCATGGCCACGCTCGTCAAAGACCTGCGGACCCGACATGTGCGAACAAAATCCTGGATCACGCAAACCGGCGTCGACCGTAAAGGACGTCTGATCGACAAGGGCTTCATCTATAAGCTTTTCAGGAATCCGGTTTACATCGGTATCGCTGCGCACAAGGGAAAACATTATCCCGGTGAACACGAGGCGATTGTGCCCAAGGAAATTTTCGATCGCGTGCAGGTGCATCTTTCGACCGGTGGGACTTTGACGAAGGGGCCGCGAACGGAGCGGCGTACTGGTGGCCCTTATCTGCTTCGTGGGCTCTTGTTTTCTGATCACGGACGGGCCTTTACTCCGGGTTATACGTCGCGAGGCAACAAAAAATACGGCTATTACATCAACGTTGATGCAATAAAGATCGGCGTTGATGCTTGCGAAGTGCGTCGTATCCCTGCCGGTGAGATAGAATCGGTCATCATTGAACGGATGCGGGCTATTCTTTCGACGCCGGAAGTCATTGCCAAAACTGTGCGCGTCGTAACCGGACACCGCCCAGAAATCGGTTCGGCGGAAGCCATTGAAGCCATGCAATCGATCGACGAGGTTTGGAACAAGCTCTTTCCGGTAGAACAGGCCCGGATTGTCAACGCTTTGATCAGCCGGATTACTGTCAAGCGCGATGGCATAAGCATCGAATGGAACGGCAACGGCGTTGCCGACCTTACTCGCGAAGTATCCGTGAAGGAGGCTGCATGACGACCGCTCTGCCAAACCGAGTTGTGACCGAGATCCCGATGCATTTTCGACGTCATGGCGGAAAGACTGTTGTCATCCACCCGGACGGTCAACGTGTCGTCGAGCATTCGCTTGCTCGTACCGATCAGACCCTGATCAAAGTGATTGCTCGCGCGTTTCGCTGGGAACGCCTGTTGCGCGATGGTACCTACGCGACCGTCGACGAAATTGCTAAGGCTGAGGACATCAGCCCGTCTTATGTCAGTCGTGTTATTCGAATCACGTTGCTCGCGCCCGACATCATCACTGCGGTGCTTGAAGCGCGTCATCCTCCGACCTTCACAATGCGTAAAGTGCTCAATCCGTTTCCTCTTCTTTGGAGCGAGCAAGTACAGGAGTTTGGCTTTGCCGGTCGATTGAATTCGCGCCGTTAAGAAAATCAGGAAGCTTCGCGATTGCGCGCGCAAATCTACGCGCTTCATCCCATGAGAGATGGTGATAACTGCTCGCGGACCGCATAACGTTTGTGTCGGCATAGATATAAGCGATGCGGAGGCCGTTGGAATCCTCGACAACATAACAACCTTCTAATTGTTTTGCCGTCCAAGGGGGCGGGAAGCGGCGTTTTGGTTCATCGTTCATAATAGAACAAAACAAGAACAAATCAGATAAGTCAATCGGCAGCGGCGAGGCAGAATCAACCTGTGGGGTTCGTGGATAGGTTATACAATTCGGTCCCGACCATTCTACGAATCCTAGAGCTATAACGCAGCATAAGTTATTGAAAAATATGAACCGAACCAAGCCGCAGAAAGTTCATAGCTTCTGAGCAAATCGGCGTCTCAGCTGACTTTTTTGCGACTTTTTCTGAAAGTGCAGTTCAGAGGTTTTTGCGAAATCGTTGGCTAACACGCCAGTTTTTGACGCCCCAAACGTGCGTGAGCAAATTAGCTCGAATGGACCTGGCGGAGGAGGCGGGATTCGAACCCGCGATACGGTTTCCCGTATACACACTTTCCAGGCGTGCGCCTTAAACCACTCGGCCACCCCTCCGTCTTTTGGTGCATTAAGGCGCACGCAAAGCCTTAGTCAAGGACGCGCGCCGCAGGCGCGCTGTGCGCCTTAAACCACTCGGCCACCCCTCCGTCGTTTGATGCCGTTGACAGCACCGCGGAAAACTCGCGTCCTTATAGACGAGACTGCGGGCCATGCAACCATTTCGGCTCGAATAGGGACTGGCAACCGGATTTATTCGTGCCTACATAGGGGACAGTCCCGCCCGAACCGGAGAAACCGCATGTTCAGCCTTCGCAAATCGCCTCGAATGCCTTCGGTTGAGGAAGCCTTGCCGGGCCGCGCCACCCCGCTTCCTACCGCTTCCACCCATTTTGTGAACGGAAATCCGCTCAAAGGCCCTTATCCGGAGGGATTTGAGACGGCACTGTTCGGTTTGGGCTGTTTTTGGGGTGCTGAGCGCAAATTCTGGCAGATGCCGGGCGTTTATGTGACCGCCGCCGGTTATTCCGCAGGCATCACGCCGAACCCGACCTATGAGGAAACGTGCACGGGCCTTACGGGCCACAATGAAGTCGTGCTCGTCGTGTTCGACCCATCGGTTGTCACCTATGAGGAACTCTTAAAGCTCTTTTGGGAGTCGCATGACCCCACCCAAGGGATGCGGCAGGGCAATGATGTAGGCACCACCTATCGCTCGGGCATCTATACCTATTCACCCACCCAACAGGCCGCGGCTTACGCCTCCAAAGCCATGTATCAGGAAAAGCTCACCAAAGCGGGCTATAGCGCGATTACGACCGAGATCATTCCTGCGGAGACCTTCTATTTCGCAGAAACCTATCACCAGCAATACCTCGCCAAAAACCCGAATGGCTATTGCGGCTTGGGTGGCACGGGTGTGAGCTGCCCGATCAGCCTGCCCGTGGCGGCCGAGTAAGCGGGTCCTATCGCGCTGAGTGCAAAAGCAGCACCAATCGTCAATGCGCCTCATCCCAATTGAGCGCCGCGCGTGCATCCACTTGTAACGGCACGGTGAGTTGCACGGCCGGATGCGGCGCATCTACCATCACGCGGGTGACGACTTTTATCGTCGCCTCAACCTCGTCTTCCGGCACTTCGAAAATCAATTCGTCATGCACCTGCAACAACATGCCCGCTTTGAGTTTCCCCGCTTTTAGCGCGTCTTCCATGCGCATCATCGCGCGGCGGATAATATCGGCCGCCGTGCCTTGAATGGGCGCATTGATCGCCGCGCGTTCATTAAACGCCCGCTCGCTTGGATTAGACGAGGCGATCTGCGGATAATGGCAATGCCGCCCAAACACGGTTTCCACATAGCCGTGTTCGCGCGCGAATTTTTTCGTCGATTCCATATAGTCGCGAATGCCCGGAAAGCGCTCAAAATATTTCTTGATATAGGCCCCCGCCTCTTCGCGCCCGATGCCGAGTTGATTGGCCAAACCGAAGGCGGATATCCCATAGATGATTCCGAAATTAATCGCCTTCGCGCGACGCCGCACCATCGGGTCCATGCCCTCTACTGGCACCCCGAACATTTCAGAAGCCGTCATCGCGTGAATATCGATGCCATCGGCAAAGGCTTTGGTGAGTTGCGGAATATGCGCCATATGCGCGAGCACGCGCAGCTCGATTTGTGAATAGTCCGCCGAGATCAATTTATGGCCCGGCGTAGCAATAAACGCCGCACGGATTTTGCGGCCTTCCTCGGTACGCACGGGAATGTTTTGAATATTGGGTTCGGATGAGGCCAAACGTCCCGTCGTTGTCGCCGCGAGCGAAAACGAGGTGTGCACGCGTCCGGTTTCTTTGTTCACAAAATTCGGCAGCGCATCCGTATAGGTTGATTTGAGTTTTGAAAGCTGCCGCCAATTCAAAATCTGCCGTGGCAATTCATGGCCTTGGTCGGCGAGGTCTTCCAAAATTTGCGCGCCCGTGGCCCACGCGCCCGTTGCGGTTTTCTTGGCCCCCGGCAAACCCATTTTGCCGAATAAAATATCGCCCAATTGTTTGGGCGATCCAAGGTTGAAGGTCTCGCCCGCCAGCGCGTGAATTTCGCTTTCAAGCCGCGCCATGGTCTGCGCGAATTCACCCGAAAGGCGCGAGAGAATTTGCCGATCAATCGAAATGCCGCGCCGCTCCATGCGCGCGAGCACATCCACCAAGGGACGCTCCAGCGTCTCATAGGCATTGGTCATGTGTTCGGCGACAAGGCGCGGCTTCAACACCCGCCATAAGCGCAAAGTGACATCGGCATCTTCCGCCGCATAGGCGGTGGCTTTATCCAGCGGCACGCGCGCGAAGCCGATAAAGTTTTTGCCCGAGCCTGCCACTTCCGCAAACGGAATGGTCTCATGGCCTAAATGACGTCGCGCGAGCTCGTCCATGCCATGGTTGCCGCGTCCGGCATCGAGCACATAAGAGAGCAACATCGTGTCGTCATAGGGCGCCACTTCAATGCCGTGGCGCTTTAACACGTTCCAATCATATTTGAGGTTCTGGCCGATTTTGAGAATCGAACGATCCTCCAATAAGGGCTTTAACCGCGCAATCGCCTCGCGAATGGGAATTTGCCCCGCGAGCATCTCATTGCCGCCGAATAAATCCGCCGATCCTTCGCTGCGATGGCCAAGCGGAATATAGCACGCGCGGCCCGGACGCACCGCAAGCGACACGCCCACCAAATCCGCCGCCATCGCATCAAGCGCGCTGGTTTCGGTATCCACCGCGACGATGCCCTCTTCGCGCGCCTCGGCGATAAAGGCGTCAAGTGCTGCAAGATCCGTAATCGTCAAATAGGCCGAGCGATCAATCTTCTGTGCAACGGCTTCCGCCGCGCGTTCTGCTGCAAGCGCTTGCGGCGTCCATAGGCCTGCATCGCTCGCGTCAGCAGCACGCGTTACCGCGCCATCCGCCCGCGCAGGCTTTTCATCCGCCATGACAGGTTTTGTCGCTGCGCCCTGCCAAGATGTTCCAGCACCGGGTTTGGCCAGCTCGGGGTCGGCCTCAATCAGCGAGGCTTCGGCATCATAGGCTTCCACAACGCGG
>Ga0164296_1002301_pt1 | contig 19222 bp, 6 predicted proteins | sample GEODES057metaG_FD_113533 | JGI IMG/M metagenome (GOLD analysis project Ga0164296, IMG submission 113533) | Dystrophic lake water microbial communities from Trout Bog Lake, Wisconsin, USA - GEODES057 metaG | ecosystem: Environmental > Aquatic > Freshwater > Lake | place: USA: Trout Bog Lake...
GACGAAAGCGAGTGCCAAGAAACCAATTGAACAGTAGATAGTTACAAAGCTCACCCTTTAAAATATTTTATGCAGCATGTTTCAAAAACACAATTGAAGATAACAGGAGTGGAACTGGTGGATTTTGAACTGAACCCTGACCTCTTGACAGAAGATTTTGGTGACCCAAACAATATTTGGGACTATCACTTGGATACCTATCGGGAGGATGGTTTGGAAAATGAGAACAATGTGGATGAAATAAAGGTAGAAGTAAGGCTATCTTTTACTACACCTGCTAAAAAAGAAATATTCAGTATACAAGTGGATACCTCTTATGAAACAAAACATTTGAAACTTGCAGACGTTACCGAAGAGTTTTGGGTATATATAACGGAAACAGCCATAAGGCATTGTGCAACTTTGGCCGACTACAAGACGCAGGGCAGCGTGCCGGACAATTTGAATTTCATATCCTTTACAATCGCAAATAGGGAAGATACCACACAAAGAATCTACGAAATATGGGGATAAATAAAGATGGCACAATAGATCACAGTTTCCTTGATAAAGGAATGAAACTATTGGAGTATATGTTTGACTGCTCTGATGTAGAATTTATAGGCACGGAAGGGTATGAATGGAAGCCGACTTTTGAAATTACCATTGACCAATTGGAAACCCCGATGGCAAAAATGGTAATAGATACATCCTTTAATCTTTTGGATAAAAAACAAAAGGAGGTGGGGTATATCAAAACAAGGAGCTTCTATGAAATTTCGAGGTTTGATAAAAACTATTATCCAAACGAACTTTTTGCAATCTATTTGGATAAAAGTATAACCAACACACGTGCCATCTGTATGCAAAAAGCAAATGAAGGAGACATTTATTTGCTTCCAATAATTCCCTATTTCACTTTTAAGAGATTGCTGGATATTGCGCAGCTAACCTATCGTAAAGAATCTTTAAGCAGTTTTACCTACGAAAGAAAAGGGGAAAACAAAAAGATAGAGCTACCTGAAACAGTGAATAAACTAAGTTTCACCCAAACGAAAAGCATTGTAAACTGGTTTTATACAATAGATGCTACTCATCCAAAAGCAATTATTGCAAAGCTTTCTGCCGATTATAAGCCTGGTAATCTTGCTGTTAGTTTGAGCATAAGTCAAAATTTTGAATTGGAGGGCAGTGATAATTGGACAATACATATAGATTGGGGTATGACCATCGTACCCCTTGCGGCAATAAGCACCAGGATAAGTTTTAATTTTATTGGAAAGGAAGAGGATGTGTTTTCAATGCCGGTGCTATGTAAAATGGTTGAAACTGCTTTCAACGAAATGAAACGGTTGTATACTCAACAATTGGCTGCTTACGAACTCAAGTTGGATGGGGACATAAATTTATCAGAAGAAAGTATCACTGGGTTTACTGGAGGATTAAGGAAAGGTTTATTAATAATCTTTGCGGATTATAAAAGTAGAAACCCTAATTTATATAATGATGGCCTGAGAGTATCGGTTGGAGGCAATACATTATTGATAATGAAGGCGACCTTCATGATTATTGATGAGATTTTGTTTTTGAACCCTGCATTTGACCATGACCATAACATAAAGCTACTTGCAGAAGCAAACCTGCATTTAGCGGTATATTATACACTTAAAAACAAGTGCTTGGAAATAGAATATGGCGCTATTCAACTGAATTTATTTAACACCATTCTTTTTTATGTGGCACTTGATCTTGCCTTGCAAATGTTGATTGGCGACCAAACGGAACTGTTACAACAATCATTGGAACTTAAAAATGTTACCGCATTCAGGCAGCAGGAATTTATAAAATTTGGTAGCGATATGTTTGTTGAGTTGAAAAAGTCCCTTAATAAAACCGGGGCAAGGTTTACAAACTTAGAAAACAGTGTTGACTGGATGAAAAGGATAAAATAAAGGACTACTGTAACAATCAATATCCTGAATCTCCTCAGTTTATATTCAAGCATCTAAATATAAACAATCTGCCCCAACTGGCGTATGAATGTCGAGGTGTAGCCCTAGCTAGTGTACCTGACTTTGGCTTCAGCAGCACCTCCGTGACGTATTGCTTTGTTCAGCTATTGTAGCAATGGTAACTACTTCGGAGCCACACTTGAGGACAGGTTCGGTAGCATCGGCAGCAAATTCCTGAACGTGCATTGGCTGCAATTTGCATTTCCTATCCCATACCCACGCTTCCGCAAAATAGACATTCTACCCGTTTCCCCACACCGACTCTTGCGCAAAATAGACCGAAGCTTCGCCAAAGTAAACCGAAGCTTGCCCCAAGTACAAGTAAGCTTGCACTAAGTAGAAGGAGGCTCCCACCTATTATACCGAAGATCCTTGACACTTTTCTGTGGCGTTTTGTAATGCCGCTGGCTTTTAATTAATTAGGAGGCTCAAAGTGAATGGTTAGGTGGAAGCGTTAGGGCTTGATGTTTCTTATAACTAGTATTTAATCCTACAACAATTGGCCGACTGTTTCAATAGAATTATGTATTAATTGTTGTCGAAATAAAAAAAAGTAAAAAATATTTTAGGAAATTAAAAATAATCTGTTAGTTTTGTTTCTTAACTAAAATGTTTTAGTTGAAATAAAGGATAACGATTTGCCCTATTGCGATTTTGCTTGCCAGCAATCCCCCAATAGCAATTATTAATTTAGTTTTTAAGTGTTGATTACTTAAAAAAAATTGCTTTGCCATGCTTGTAGCTACTCAAATTGATGTTGGATTTACAAATTCTAGTTGAACTAGTCTGATACAGTTAATTGTATCCAACTAAGTTAAATATATCTACGGCTATTCTGCTTATAGCAACCTATAGAAACCATTCCAATCTCAATAATCATTTCACATTTTTCAATTACAATAATTATTAACACAACAAAAAAGTATCAAATGGGTAACACAACAAATTTTACTAAAACGTTTAAGATTATTTCTGTTCTTTTATTTGCATTGTTGTTTTCATTGATTGCAACTGCAAACACCACCACTTTTAACGGTACTACCAACACCGATTGGAATACAAGCACCAACTGGTCTGCGGGTGTGCCAACGGCAACATCAGATGTCACCATTGCTGCCAATGTAGTTATCTCAAGCAGTGAGACAGCTTTAGCAAACACCATTACTGTATCGGCGGGAAAAAGCCTGACTAATAACGGAACCCTTACTATTAACATGGCTACTGCCACCTCGGTTGTTTCGGGAATTGTACTTAACGATGCCATATTTGATAATGAGGGTACACTATCTGTGACAAGTGCAGCGAGTAAGGACTGTATTACACTGAACGGTTCGGCGGGAGGGTCTAATAGTAATACATTCAAGGCTAATGGCACTTGTAGTTTTACGGTTGCCACTGCTAAATATTATGTGTTTAATGCGGGAGGAACAGATCCTTCAACCATCAACGGCACAGGGTTCACCATTGGTACTAGTGGCACAGGTGGTGTTTCTTATGGGTTAATAAACTTAACCGTTGCGGCAAGTGTCACTATAGCTAGTGGTACAACCCTTACCGACTACTTTAATTATTCCGCTGCCACTGGTACTTGTATCTACATAACATCTGGAACCTTAACAAACAATGGTACCTTAAACATCAATCAGGCAGGTACACTTACAAATACAACTTATCCTGTAGAGATAGTAAGTGGTGCTACTAGTAATATTAATTTTACCAATGCAGGCACTTTTAGCTCTACGGTTACAGGAGGGTATTCTGATATTTATGTTACCAACTCTGCGGCAGGAGGAACGGTTACCTTAACAAATAGTGGTACCATGACCATAAGTAGTACTTATGGTATCAATATTGCCTCTGGCGTAAATACTACTGTAAATAACACAGGAAATCTATCAATCTCTAATGCTTATGTTTGTTTGGATTACGCTTCAAACTCTGCGGTAACACAACAGTTCAATAATACAGGCACGCTGAGTTTATCAACAAGCAATGGATCGGGTAACAGTTGTAATATTTTATGGAATGGAACACCCGGTACTGTACCAAACTTAACTAATACAGGAACTATAAATCTTACATCAACAGCCCACAGCGGTTTTATAAAAGGAGCTACTACTACCGTTGCGCCAACAATAACAAATAATACTGGAGGTATTATCAACTTTTATTATCCATTGGCTACCACAGTGTTTGCAGCAGGTTCTGGAATTTATCCTGTGCTTACCAATAGTGGTGGTACTGTTGAGGGGTATAATGTAACCTTATCTAGTGGAACTTTTGTTAGCAGTACAGGAACGCTTGCCCCCCAATCTTACAGTGGTGGTATTGGTACTATTACATTGCCGTCTGGCTATTCATTGACGGGTACATTAAAGCCGCAAATAACAAGTACAAGTGCTTATGGTCAATTAATAGCACCAAGTTTGGTGGTAACAAGTGCCACGTTATCAATATCACCTAGTTACACTCCTGTCGCGGCGGATAGTTTATATTTAGTAAACTGGACATCGGGTAGTTCTACTTTTAGCAACAACAATAGTTTGGCAACTGGTTGGGGTCTGAATTATAATGATTACACATTCATCAATGCCACCTTTTATTCTGCAGCCCCGGGTGTGCCAACTGGTGTGCATTGTGCCAGTGATAATGCACAGGTTACGGTAGCTTTTACTGGGTCAACTGTTGGGGGTGGTGCCGCTAGTTATACTGTTACTCCCTATATTGGTTCTACGGCACAAGCTACAACTAAAGGGACAGCAAGCCCAATAGTGGTTACAGGACTTACCAATGGTACAGCTTACACTTTTAAAGTGTCTGCAACAAATCCATTGGGTACTAGTGCTCAAAGTACAGCCTCAGCGCCTGCTACTCCATCCGTACAGACACAACTGCAAAAAGATATTGACACCATTGCAGCAAGGATATCTAACAATATTACTGGGGGGAACGTTTCAGACGACTCTATTACTTATTACCTGAGTAGTGTATGGAACAACACCACGGGAAGTTGGTCGGATATAAACTATACTATTGTTAGCCCACAACCTGGATTTGAAACCAATGTACATTTTACACGTATTGAAGCCCTAGCCATTGCTTTCACACAGCCTGGTATTTATTATCATAGTCCCGCAGTTATGAATGAAATAAATAAGGGTTTGGCTTACTATCATAACAATTTAACCGCAATCAATCTAGCTACCGGGAGTGGCGGGAATGGTTGGTTTGAATGGATTGGGTATCCTCAGGATATATGTGCGGCAATTATGTTGGTAAGAGACGATATGGATTCCACTGTTGAAAGTTATACAATGAACTATTTAAAATCATTGGCAGATAGTTCTTACCTGACTACTGATTGGAATACAGGTCAAAATCTTTCGTGGGTAAATGATTGGGAAATAGAAGTTGGTTGCATTCAAAAAGATAGTGCCATGATTGCCAAAGTTGTAGCTGCGGAGGCAACACTGATGAATACTACTACCGGAACCAATGACGGATTGAAGGTGGATTATGCTTACTTCCAACATTTTATGAATTATAACGGAGGTTATTCCTCCTGGATTGTTAGCGATATTCTTAATTACCCTGTTTACATAAAAGGCACAACATTTAACGCCAGCTTTCCGATAACAACAATAGGGGATTATATTCTTAACGGTGAGTATTGGTTCCAGTTTCATAATTATGCAGACTTAGTGCCTCAGGGACGGGAATTCTCGTCGCCAGGAATGGTTGGGTATGTTGGTGGAACTACACTGAATACTATGTCAACGCTCGATCCCTCTAGGGCTTCGCAATACCAAGCTTATTTGAATCATGAGTACAACAATGCCAACTACTCACAACCTGGTACCAAGCACTATTTTACTTCGGATATAATGGTGCATAGGGATTCTACAAGTTATATGTCGGTAAAAATACCCACCATTAGAAATGAACTGTTTGAGATTGGTAACTACCAGAATCTGAAAGGATATAATATGGGGTATGGGTTTACTCAATTGCTAACTGTGGATAGTGAATATTATAACATTGAGCCAGTATGGGATTGGACCAGATTGCCTGGTACTACCACTAAATTAGGGCTTCTGGATACAAATTCAACAGCAAAGACTGGTGGATTCTACAGACCCTATGGCACCAATACTTTTGGGGGCGGAGTGAGTGATAGTACTTATGGTGTTATGGCATTTACAAGTACAGACAATACGGTAACTGCAACAAAGTCGTACTTCTTTTTGGGCAATGCAATGGTTTGTTTGGGTAGTGGAATAGCTTCCACCTATACCGGGCATACTGTTACTTCCGTGGATCAATCTAATTTATCTGGGTCAGTAGTTCTAAATAACAATGGTACGCAGAGTACATTTAGTGGTCCGCCAACTACTTATACCAACACCTTGCAATGGGTACAGCATAATAATATTGGTTATTATTTTCCAAGTCAAACAGCAAAGATTATTGTTGACACAACGACACAAACAGGCAATTGGTATAATATAAATCATGGAAGTAATACCAATCTAAGTAAAAATGTTTTTAGTGTTTATTTTGATCATGGCATTCAACCAACCACTGCAAGCTATCAATATATTGTAGTCCCTAATGTAGCAGATACGATGGCCAGTTGGGTAGCTACTAACAATCCTTATACAATCCTTAAGAATACTACCAACATACAGTGCGTCAAGAATAGTAGCTTGAATTTGTATGGAATTGTATTTTATGCTGCGGGTTCGGATACACTTGATAACAACTTGATAGTTTCTGTAAATAAACCTGCTATTGTAATGGTAAGTGGTATTATAGCGACAGGAAATCAGATAAAAGTTAGTGTTGAAGACCCTACTTATACTGCTAGCAATGCGATTACGGTAACATTAAAGCTTGTTGGTTCTACATCGCCAACAAAAACACTGACAACCACAATGCCTACTGGCAACTATTTAGGCTCTACTGTGACTACTCAGTTCTCAACTGATTTAATACTTATTCCGCCTACATTGGGAACCTTTACAGTGGGTACAAAGACTTATGGGGCTGCACCATTTAAAATAACACCGCCTTCATCAAACAGTGGAGGGGCTTTTACCTATACAAGCAGCAATCTTTCTGTGGCAACTATTAGTCATGATACCATAACTATTGTTGGTGCAGGATCATCTACCATCACTGCTAACCAAGCATCATTGGGTAACTATGCCAGTGCTACTACTACAGCTACATTTACAGTTAATAAAGCATCCTTGACTGTCACTGCCAATAATCAAAGCAAGACTTATGGCACTACTTTGTCTTTAGGCACAACAGCCTTTACTACGAGCGGTTTGTTGTTTAGTGATGCTATCACTTCTGCTACGCTCACGAGCACTGGCTCTGTAAATACCGCTGCTGCCGGGACTTATAACATAGTTCCAAGTGCTGCGAGTGGTAATGGATTAAGTAATTATACCATTACTTATGTTAATGGAACATTGACTGTTAATAAAGCAGTATTAACCATCACTGCTGCCAATCAAAATGTAAACTATGGCTCTTCTGTTGTTTCGGTAACTAGTGCTGGCACTTATACCCCTACAGGGTTTTTAAATGGAGATAATTCTTCTGTAATAAGCGGCACTGCTACTTACACTACTAATTATACCACAACTACGCCAGTTGGTGCTACTGGTATAACCATAACCCCAGTAGTAAGCGGACTAGGTGCAACTAGTTATAGTTTCTCTCCTGCAAATGGAACTATTACAGTTGTAAACCCTAATCCATCAGCCCCTACAATTGGTACAGCCGTTGCTGGGGATGGTGAGGCTTCGGTTACCTTTACTGCACCGAGTAGCCTAGGCTTTGGGGCTACTTCTATCACTTCTTATACAGTAACATCAAGTCCGGGCAGTTTAACTGGAACAGGTGCTACAAGTCCTATTCAAGTATCGGGTTTATCCAATGGCACGGCTTATACCTTTACTGTTACTGCGACTAACAACCTTGGTTATACCGGACCTGCTAGTGCTGCAACGGGTAGTGTAACACCTTCTACGGCTATTTATTGGACGGGCAATGCTGGCAATGGGTTATGGTCTTCTGGTAATAACTGGAATGGGGGCAACGTGCCAAACGCGAATGACGATGTAACCATTGGTAGTTATACCGTGACTATTTCGAGTGGCGTAACTGCTTATGCCAACACGGTGACATTAAGCACTGCTGGTGGCAAACTTACTAACAATGGTACTTTGACCATCAATACGGCTACTGCTAGTACGCCTAGTATTGTACTTACTGATGCTACTTTGGATGATGAGGGTACATTGAATGTAACCACTGCTTCCTCAAGTTGTGTAAGCATCGTTGGGTCTGCGGGTGGTGCAAATAGCAATACTTTGACTACTAATGGCACAGAGAACTTTGTTTCTACCACTGCCAATAACTATGTGATTAGTGCTACAGGTACTGACCCTATAACTATCAATGGTACTGGCTTCCAAATAGGCAATAGCACTACAGGCATTTCTACGGGACTATTGAGTTCTACTGGTGGGGCAACTATTACCATTGGCTCTAGTGGCAATCTTAATGGTACAGTCATTACTAACTATTATGTATATACTGCTGGTACTGGCAAGGGTGTAAATATTACTGTAGGAACATTGAATAACTATGGCAACCTCACCATTAGTCAAGCTGGCACTTCAAGTGTTGCGAACTATCCAATCTATCTGGCTTCACAAGGCTCTAGTTCTCCTATTGCTTTTAATAACTATGGCACTTTCAGTTCAACTGCTTCTACTGGTAGCAACCCAACTGCAATTGAAGTTACCCAAACTACCACAGGCGGTACAGTTACCCTAAGCAATAGTGGCACTATCAGTATCAATGCTACTTATGGATTGGTAGTTGCAGCCGGTGTAAACTCAACTTTTACCAACACTGGTACAATGTCAGTCGCTAATTCTTACGACTGTCTCAACTTTACCTCCAATTCGGCAGTTACGCAGCAGTTTAATAATAGCGGTAACTTAAGTCTGTCAACCAATAATGGCTCTACCAACAGCAATACAATTATCTGGAACGGTTCTCCTGCCACTGCGCCTAATCTTACCAATACTGGTACAGTGACTATTAGCTCTACTGCTAACAGTGGGTTCATAAAGTCTGCCATTACTTCGGGTAGCCAGCCTACAATTACTAACAATAGTGGTGGAACTTTCAATTTTATTTATCCTAACGCTACGACTGTGTTTACAACTGGCGGCTTCGATTATCCTTTGTTCACCAATAGTGGCGGTACTGTGGCTGGTTACAATGTAACCTTCCCTGCAAGCACCCTTGTTACCAATACTAGTCCTCTGGGTACGTTTGCTCCGAGTGCAAACGGAAGTGGCACAGGTACTATTACCCTGCCTGCTTCTTATGCGTTATATGGAACTTTATCTCCACAGGTTACAAGTGGCACTGCTTATGGTATTTTAGGTGGAACGACCCCTAATGTTACCAATGCCACATTAAGTTTGACTACTTCTTATGCGCCTACTGCTGGAAGTACTTTACAGGTTATTTCTGGTACGCCAACAGGACCATTTTTAAGTCCTGCCAATACAAGTACAGATATTACTACTTCTGGTACAACAGGCTGGGGAGTAACCAATGCTTCTACTCCTAATACTATCGAGTATTTCAGTTCCGCACCTGGCGTACCAACCAGTCCTTCAGCTACTGCTGGCAATGCACAGGCACTGGTTTCATTTACTGCTCCTACCGTTACAGGTGGTGGCGTTACTAATTATACCGTTACGCCTTACATCGCTGGTGTTGCGCAGACTGTCCTAATTACTAGTGGAGCAACTAGCCCAATAACAGTTACAGGTCTTGCCAATGGCACTGCTTATACCTTCACTGTTACAGCTACTAACCCTGCTGGTACAAGTGCTGCAAGTGCTGCAACTGGTAGTGTTACGCCTTCCACTTCCATTTACTGGACTGGCTTGGCGGGTGATGGTCTGTGGGCAACTGCCAACAACTGGAGTGGCGCCAGTGTGCCTACTGCTACGGAGAATATAACCGTTGGTAATTATGCAGTGACTATTGCTACTGGCTACACTGCTTATGCCAATACCCTTACATTGAGCACTGCGGGCGGAAGTATTACTAACAATGGTACTTTAACCATTAATACTGCTACTGCTAGCACGCCAAGTTTGGTATTGACTGATGCAAGTTTTGATAACGAAGGCACATTGAATATTACCACTGCTTCTTCAAACTGTGTAAGCATTGTTGGTTCGGCTGGTGGTGCAAACAGTAGCACTTTCACTACCAATGGCACGGAGAACTTTGTTTCTACTACCGCCAATAACTATGTGTTTAGTGCAACAGGTACTGACCCCATTACCATCAATGGGTCTGGCTTTCAAATAGGAACTAGTGGTACAGGTGTTTCTACTGGGCTATTAAGTTCTACTGGTGGGGCAACTATAACTATTGGCTCAAGCGGCAATTTGAATGGTACCGTCATTACCGACGACTATGTCTATACATCGGGTACTGGCAAGGTGATCAATATTACTGCTGGCACATTGAATAACTATGGCAACCTCACCATCAGTCAAGCGGGTACTTCTAGTGTTGCCAATTATCCCATTTACATAGCTTCTCAAGGTTCAGGCAATCCTATTACCTACAATAATTATGGTACTTTCAGTGCAACTGCATCTACTGGTAGCAACCCAACTGCCATTGAAGTTACAGAAACTACCACGGGCGGAACAGTTACGCTTACCAATAGCGGCACTATCACCATTAGTGCAACGTATGGATTGATAATAACCAATGGTACAAACACCACCTTTACCAACTCTGGTACCATGTCGGTTGCTAACTCTTATGACTGCTTGGATTTCTCTTCCAACTCTGCTGTTACTCAACAGTTCAATAATAGTGGCACATTGAGTTTATCAACCAACAATGGCTCTACCAACAGCAATACAATCATCTGGAATGGCACGCCTGCAACTGCCCCTAATTTCACCAATACGGGCATTGTCAACATTAATTCTACTGCCAATAGTGGTTTTGTAAAGTCTGCAATTACTTCTGGTAGTCAGCCTACGCTTACCAATAGCACTGGTGGTACTTTCAACTTCAATTATCCCAATGCTACGACTGTGTTTACATCTGGCGGCTTCGATTATCCAGTGTTAACCAATAGCGGCGGTACGGTTACGGGCTTCAATATCACCTTCCCGTCAGGTACTTATGTAAGCAGCACTGGTACACTTGCACCCCAAGCCAATGGCAGTAGTATTGGCACAATAACATTGCCTACTGGCTATTCGTTGACTGGTACCCTGAAACCTCAGATAAACAGTACCACTGCCTATGGTCAATTGGTTTGCCCTACCATTACTGTTACTGGTGCTAAATTGCAGATTGCGCCTAACTACACGCCAACTACGGGTGATAGTATGGCTGTTGTAAAATGTACCACGTCCAAGACAGTGCCATTTGGCGATTCTATCCTGCCTTCGCATTGGGGAATCGACTATACCAAGACTGGGTATATTTATGCCAGGTACAATCCTAGCAAGTATAGCAGCACGCAACCAAGCAGTGCCATTACGGAGGCAGCGATAAACTTTACTGATATTGCTGCAACCAAAAACAGTGGGGGAGTAGCGGTAAATTGGTCGGTATCTGTTCAATTAAACATTGCATCGTACACTGTTGAGCGCAGCGTTGATGCTGGCAACTTCGTAGATTTATCTTCGGTAAAAGCTACTGGTACAAGCAATTATTTAGTTGAAGATGCCAACATCCCTGCCACTGCTGCAACCACCTTACAATACCGCATTAAGGTAATTGGTAATGATGGCAGCATTCAATACAGTAAGGTGGCCACTCTTAAATTGTCAATTATCAATTATCAATTATCAATTTTCCCCAATCCTACCCAAAGCATCTTGAACATCAAGCTGAATGCTGCAAACAGTTCATTGTGTAAGGTAAGGATACTCACACTTTCGGGGCTAGAAGTGTTCAGCAAAACGGGCATTCCTGCCAATGGCGCAACGATTGCTGTGCCTGTAAGCAGACTTGCAAGTGGTGTGTATGTTGTTGAATTGATTGATGGAGAAGGCAACAAACAGCTACAGAAGTTTGTGAAGGATTGAGTTATTGATTGATAACATATTAGTGTCCTTTGAAACAAAAAGCCCTTGAAGAATGTTCTTCAGGGGCTTTTTATTTTCCAGCTTTCTTTATCTTCGACTAATTACATTCTATGTTCTAATATTTACTATCTAATATCTACTATCTAATATCTATGTTCTAATATTTACTATCTAATATCTACTATCTACTATCTATTTTCTAATATCTACTATCTAATATCTACTATCTAATATCTATTTTCTAATATTTACTAACTAATATCTACTATCTCCCTAAATCAGTGTAACCGTAAAATAACATATCGTTGTCCCTTCATTTACGATGGTCAGAAAACGGTGTGCGGCATAGTCACTCACCCAAAAATCTGCAATCTTGATAAGTGTTTTTACCCCTGCACGCACATCAATGGCATTGGTATCTATGCCGCCCATGGTGGTAGAAAGATACAGTTTGGCATTTTGCGAAAACTTCACGCTCATCGTGTCAGTAGCTACGAATGTGTGTGCTAGTATGCTTCTTTGTATGTCAATTGCCGTCTTGCCAGTAAAAACAGTTTGCGGTATTGTACGCAGCGTCACAAGGTCAAACACCATCGGGCACAGCGTATCCTTCACGTCAAAGTAGTTGTCCATTATATATCCAAGGTTACGATACTGCATTTCCATGGCGGCAATGCGCAGCGTATCCAAATCGTTACTAGCGTTGGAGGTAGTGGTCTTTGCGCCCGATTGTGTGCTACGTGTTTCCAGCAAATTGGCATACACAGTGTCCACTTCGCCTTTTATGGCAGCCAATGCCACATCGTCACCCATGTTTTTGCTGAGGGTATTGTACGCCGCAATCCTAGCATCTATCCCTTTCGTATTAAATGGCAACATTCCCTTAGGAAACAAAGCCTTGTAGCGTGCGGACTTCTTTTTATATAATTGCACGATAGCCGGCAACCAATCTTCGGTTAGGCTATCTTTCGAAGTAACCAACAGTTCATCCACCGATTGCTTCTTGCCCTGCTTGGCACCATCCTTACTTTCGAGGTTTGCAAAGCCAGCCATAAAAGCAACGTGCAGTGGGTGGTAACGGTTGTAGAGGTAAAGCATACCGGGCATGGTTGCAGAGAAATAAAGCAATGCACTGTCGTGATACCTACTCAGCGTCACTGCTTTGCTGACATTGTCGGCAGTTTCTAGTTCCATTTGGTCAAGGAGGTACTTCCAGTTCGTTATCATTTGTTATTTTTATGAGTAATCAATAATGCGAATTAAGTGTTTAGACGCCGTTGTTGGTGTTCTTTACCAACAACAATAAGCAGAGCCAGTTAATTAATTCTATCTTAGTAAATATTCACACCATAGTGTTGTTGGCGAAGAACACCGACAACGGCTACAAAAGTGTTTAAAGTGCCGTTAGGTACTAAATATTGGTAGAACCAATTTAAAAGAACGAATCAAAGTGTCGTAGGCACGATATATAAGCCGTGTAACCAGATTGAGCGGCTTTATCATCCAATTTATCATCCAATATATCGTCCCCAAAGGGACTTTAGCCAATCTTACTAACCAATTTTCTACCAATATCTAGTACCTAACGGTACTTATTTACCATATTTCCAACTTTTCATTCACAGTAGTATCCATTACCGAGCCAATAAAATAATTTGCTGCCACACCGATACTCCTGTCGGTATAAATTATATGATTTGCTGCCACGGGAGTACTCCTGTCGGTACAAATTAGATGATTTGCTGTCACGGTAGTACCTCCGTCGGTACAAATTAAATAATTTGCTGTCACGGGAGTACTCCTGTTGGTACAAATTAGATGATTTGCTGTCACGGGAGTACTCCTGTCGGTATCAATTAGATAATTTGCTGTCACGGGAGTATTGTTGTGGCAGCAAAATATTTTATTCGCCTTGAAACCCATTTCCCAGCGAGGCAAAAAAAGAGTATTTGCTTTGCTAATCTTATTAACCGAAAACAAAAAAGGGTGATGCTTAGTAAAGCTTTGTAGGCTGTGCGGTGTTTCTTACCTTATAATAAAAGAAACTTTATGGGCATTAATAGAAAAATAATAATTGGTACGGATGAGCAAACCAGTTATGCTCTGATGTATTAACGCAATTGTGGTTGTTTTATTTGATTATTGGGATTATTGATTGATTAATGCAGTAGGGGCAAAAGATTTTCTGCAAATACGTTGGCGGAATCATTCATTAATACCTATTTTCGTCAAAACAAATCTTTTTAATACAATTGATTATCTATTATGAAACAATTAAACCTTAAGAATGCATTAGCTACCCTTGCAGTTATCTTTTCGTCGTTTGCTTTTACTGCAAAGGGACAGATTATCACCACCGTTGCAGGTAATGGAACACAGAGTTATAACGGGGATGGGGGTGAAGCCACTAGTGCCAGTTTAAATCAACCGGCAGGGGTAGCGGTGGATACTGCGGGAAATATCTATATAGCGGATAGGTCTAACCATGTGATTCGGAAAGTGAACACCAGTGGGGTAATTAGCACGGTAGCGGGCAATAGCACAGGTGGCTATAGTGGGGATGGGGGCACAGCAATAAATGCTAGTTTATTTTATCCAAGTGGAGTAGCGGTGGATATTGTCGGGAACATTTATATAGCGGATTGGGGTAACCAAAGGATACGGAAGGTAGACGTTCGTGGAGTTATCAGCACTGTAGTGGGCAATGGCACAAAGGGGTATAGGGGGGATGGGGGCACAGCAATAAATGCTAGTTTATTTTATCCAAGTGGGGTAGCAGTAGATACTGCGGGGAACATCTATATAGCGGATGATGTTAACAATGTTATACGGAAAGTAAACAACAGTGGGGTTATCAGAACGGTCGCGGGTAATGGCACAGGTAGTTATAATGGGGATGGGGACACAGCCACTAATGCTAATTTATATTTTCCAGATGGTGTAGCGGTGGATGCTGTGGGGAACATCTATATAGCGGATTATGGTAATCATCGGATACGGAAAGTAAACACCAGTGGGATTATAACTACACTAGCAGGCAATGGTAATTATGGTTTTATTGGGGATGGTGGTGCAGCCACTAGTGCCAATTTAGATCGGCCAACAGGGGTAGCGGTGGATGCTGAGGGGAGCATCTATATAGCGGTTGACACTTTCAACCGGATACGGAAGGTGAACACCAGTGGGATTATCAGTACGGTAACGGGTAATGGCACACGTGGTTATAGTGGGGATGGGGGTGCAGCAACAAGTGCCAGTTTAAAAGGCCCCAATGGTGTAGCGGTAGATGCTACTGGGAACATCTATATAGCGGATACTTATAACAACGTTATACGGAAAGTGATTAGTAGTCCTCTACCAGTTACTCTTGCTAGCTTTACTGCAATAGCAACCAATAAAGTATCCATCAACTGGCAAACTGCCACTGAATTGAACACCAGCCACTTTATCATTCAACATAGTACAACTGGTACTTCCTTTACAGACATAGGCAATGTGAAAGCGATAGGCAGTGGGGCCAATGGTTATCAGTTTACGGATACGCACCCTGCCAATGGCACCAACTACTACCGCTTGCAAAGTGTGGATAAGGATGGGAGTTCTTCTTTCAGCAAAGTAGTTTCAGTGGAGTTTACCGTTAACCGATTACCGATTACCGTAGTACCTAACCCTGTAAGGGATGTGGCTACTATTATGGGAAGTCATATAGCATCTGTACAAGTGATTGACAATATGGGTAGGGTGGCAAAGATTGTTGCCTTGCACGATGCTACCAATCCTTCAATAAGTGTGGGTAGTTTGCCAGCAGGGGTATATCATCTAAGGATACAAACGGTGGATGGCAATGTAAATAGCAAAGCAATAGTTGTTAGTAATTAGTTGTTAGTGGTTAATGAAAAACATGCGAACTCATTAACCATTAACAACTAACCATTAAACACTAACCGCTAACCACTAATAACTAACCACTTAAAAGAAGTGCAGCAACTACCTACCGGTGGGGCTGCACTTTTTGTTTGTACAAGTATATGTTGTACAAAAAGCATTCTGGAAGCAGTAGAAGCTAGTCGCAGCCAATAGATTGCAGCAATCGATTTCGGGAGGGCTTTGTTGGATTCAAGAATTGTTGGTTATTGTAAAGAAAATCTCTTAACTTTGGTTTTTTCTAAAATGATTTAGTTTGAACAAGAAGAAACGGTCTTGCCAATTGCAATAATGCTTGCCATTCCTGTCATTCGCAATAGAAAGTATCAACAGATAAGTATTCAAAGGACTGATAAGTTTCGCCTACAATAGAATTTGCGCTTTGTAAGGCGTAAGTTTTTAATAGATAATGATTGAATTATGAAAAAACGGGTTGCCCCTAATCTCTTTATGAAAACACGCAAGGGGTACTTGTTTCTAATAATTGCCTTATCATTCTCCATATCTTTATATGCCCAACCTGCCGCCCCCACTGGCATCACCGCTACGGCTGGTGATACAAAAGCACTGATTTCTTTTACCGCATCTAGCACTTATGGCACTGGTGCAACAGGTATTGCCTATTATACAGTCTCCATTTATAGTGGCGGCGGCAGTCAGACTGCCACTGGTGCCACTAGTCCCATTCAGATAACAGGACTGACCAATGGAACAGCCTATACTTTTAAGGTTACTGCCACCAACAATGCATCTACTCCCGCCACAAGTGCAGCTTCATCTGCTTCTAATAGCGTTAACCCTTCCACCACTATTGCATGGACTGGTTTGGCTAGTGATGGTTTGTGGAGTAGTGCCAATAACTGGGCTGGTGGTAGTGTGCCAACCTCTACTGAGAATGTAACCATCGGCAACTATGCCGTAACCATTAGCAGTGGAACAGCCGTTGCCAATATTGTTACATTGAATACTGCAGGTGGAAGCCTTACCAACAACGCTACATTGACCATTAATACAAGTACCGCAAGCACGGCAAGCATCTCTATGACCGATGCTACCTTTATTAATGGAAGTAGTGCCACATTGAACGTGACTACTGCTTCGTCTAATTGTGTGGCTATCAATGGCTCTGCAGGTGGTGGCAAGAGTAACACCTTCACAGCAAACGGCACACTCAATTTTGTTTCTACAACTGTCAATTACTATGTGTTTAGTTCTACTGGCACAGACCCAGTAACAATCAATGGTACTGGTTTTACATTGGGTGCTACGGGTGCTGGCGTTGCTACGGGCATATTGACTTCTACTGCTGCTTCTACCATCACTATTGGGTCTAGTGGCAGCATCAATGCTACCGTTATTACAGACTATTTTGATTATACTACAAGTACAGGAAGGGGTATCAGCATGACGGCAGGTACATTGAACAACTATGGCAATGTTACTTACACGCAGTCCACCACTTCAAGTACTGTTGCCGTTTATCCTGTTTATTTATCTTCTCAAGGCTCTTCTATTCCGATTGCCTTTAATAATTATGGCACATTTACTAGCATAGCCAATGGTAGTGGCAACCCTACAGGCATTGATTTATTGGAAACAACTACTGGTGGTACAATAACAGTAACCAATAGTGGTACGTTGTCGTTGGCTGTGACTTACGGAATGAATGTTAACAATGGTTTGAATGCTAGCATTACCAATTCAGGCACTATGTCGTTTGCTACTTCTGGTGGCGCAACTGTCTATTCGTCTATGGAGTTCAATTCTAATAGTAATGTTACGGAACAGTTCAATAACTCTGGCACTTTGAACCTAGCGGCTAGTAGTAAGGCAATTTGGTTTGGGACTAATTCTACAAACGCTCCCAACGTAGCCAATACTGGAACTATAAATATAACTGCTGGTCAGATACAATATTCTGCAACCACTGGTGTTGCTGGTACGATTAATAACAACACGGGAGGTGTGATCAATTTTAATTATGCCTCTTCCACCAATGCGTTTGCTGCGTATAGTTCTGGTACTGTTGTTCCTATATTATACAATACCGGAGGTACAATTGCAGGTTATAATGTTACACTGCCAGCAAGTAGTTATTTCGTGACCAATACCTCACCTTTGGGTACATTGGCACCGAGTGTTAATGGTAGCGGTACAGGTACAATCACCTTGCCTTCTTCTTATGCGCTTTATGGCAACTACTCCCCACAAATTACTAGCAATACTGCTTATGGTATTGTAGCAGGAAGTTCTTTGAATCTGTCAAATGCTGCATTGGTCATCACCTCTACTTATGCCCCCGCTGCTGGTACGGAATATTATATTACGCCAAGTACTGCAACAGGAACTTTTAGTAGTGTAAGTTTTACTACCTCAACTGGGGGATGGGGTGTGGACTATTCTACTGCTTCTACTACTGGTTATGGGGTGGTATATTATACAACGCCTACTGCGCCAACGGGGGTGTCGGCGATAGTTGGCAATCAAAATGCAACTGTTTCTTTTACATTGCCAACTGATTTGGGTGGAGGGGTTACAAGCTATAAGGTTACTCCCTATATAGGAGCAACGGCACAAGCAACTACTTCGGGAAGTTCTAGCCCTATAGTAGTCTCTGGATTAACCAATGGTACTGCTTATACTTTTACGGTTACTGCTGTAAATCCTGCTGGTAGTACTGTTAGTAGTGCTACAAGTGCTGTAACGCCCAATCCACCGCCTAGTGCGCCAACAATTGTTTCTGCAACGGCAGGGGATGGGAATGCGATACTATTCTTCAATGCGCCCAGTAGTTTTGGCAGTGGCTCAAGTTCAATAAGTACCTATACCGTAACATCTAGTGGAGGTACTTCTACATTGACTGCTTCTGGTAGTGTTAATCCTATTCAGATAATAGGGTTGACAAATGGCAGTGCCTATACATTTACTGTTACGGCCACTAATAATTTAGGTGTAACGGGACCTGCTAGTCCGGCATCAAGTAGTGTAACGCCCACTGTAAGCGGTGCAATAGATAGTATATTTTCTGTTTCAGCAGGGGCTACATTGGCTAGTAGTGGTAGTGGGACTATAAACAGTTCTGTGTTATTATTTGGGTTAGCTTCTCCTGGAAGTACCCCTTCTACCGCCGCTTTA
>Ga0164296_1002302_pt1 | contig 19219 bp, 16 predicted proteins | sample GEODES057metaG_FD_113533 | JGI IMG/M metagenome (GOLD analysis project Ga0164296, IMG submission 113533) | Dystrophic lake water microbial communities from Trout Bog Lake, Wisconsin, USA - GEODES057 metaG | ecosystem: Environmental > Aquatic > Freshwater > Lake | place: USA: Trout Bog Lake...
AAAAGCCTGGGCCGCAGAGCAAGCGACGCTGCGTCAGGCACTGGCTCAATCAGCGGTCCTGCCGATGTAGATGGACCGACAAAATCAAGCTCATTGCCACGGGGGTATGGACACCGGATACACAGCTTCGGTGGTGGTCATATGGGTGGCGGCCACATGGGCGGCGGCCACGGCGGCGGTCATCATCGTTGAGCCGCAGTCTTTCACTCCAGCTTCAATCACACAGCGCCCAAGGTTTCTTGGGCGCTTTTTTTGTGCTCCACACCACCCGGCCGCTTGTTTGGATGGCTGCCATGAGCCTGCTCAGCGTGGAACTTGCTCCAGCGAAAGCATCTGCCACTCACCCTCCGCGAGATCGCCGAGTTCATACGGACCGAAGCGTTCGCGGTGCAGCTTTTCCACGTGCCAGCCCTGGCTGGCAAACATGCGGCGCGCCTGATGGTAGCGGCCTTCGGTGATGGTGAGGCGGGCGGTCTGGCTGGAAACGATTTCCAATTTCGCGGGCAGGCAGGGCTTCTCTTCGCTGCGGAGCATGAGATCGCCTTTGGCAAAGATGTCGATGAGCGAGGGATCGAGTTCACGATCGACTTCGACGAGATAAGTCTTCTCGATGTCTGATTTCGGCGACGTGTAGCGATGCACGAGGCTGCCGATGTCCGTGACGAGCAGCAGGCCACTGGTGTCTTTGTCCAGCCGGCCCACGCTAGTCACCGCCGGATTGCGCTCCGGCCAATGAGAGGGCAGCAGCTCATAAATGTTCTGACCTTCCTCCTCGCTGTGCGTACAGGAGTAGCCCACCGGCTTGTGCAGCATGGCGAGCAAGCCATCGGGCGCTTCAAGCGGTTCGTCATCCACGGTGATCAGCGCGGAATCTACGCGCTGATCCGAACGCTTCACCACCACGCCACCCAGCTTCACGCGGCCCTCTTTGACAAACGCCATGGCCTCCCGGCGTGAGCAGTAACCGAGGGCGGAGAGCAGTTGATCGAGGCGGCGCATGTGAGGTTGGGGGCAAAGTGGGGCGGATGCTCCCTGCTCACAGCGTGCTGTCATGCAGGAAATGAGATTCCGTGCCCTCGTGCAAAATACCTGCCCAGACCCAGGGTCAGGCGGAATTCCGTGCGTGTTGCAGCACATCATTGAGCGCTTCCAGCAGGGAATCGGCGTTGTAGGGTTTGCGCAGGAAATGCTTCACCCCCAGACTGTGGACCTGCGCTTGCATCTGGTGACTGAGCCCGCTCGCCCCGATGATCGGCAGGGAAGGATGAATTTTGAGCAGCGCCTGGATCAGCGTCGGCCCGTCCATGTTCGGCATCATCATGTCAGTGATAAGCGCGACCGGCTTCTCAGAGCTCCTCAAGAATGTCGCGATGGCGTCTGTGCCGTCGCAGGCGGCGACCACCCGGTAACCAAAGGCTTCCAGCGTGTGCTTGGTCGCGGTAAGGATGGCGGCTTCATCATCCACGATGAGGATCAGCTCGCCCTGTCCCAGGCGGCGTGGAGACTCAACGACGTGGATTTCAATGGCCTCCATGTCGGTCTTGGCCGGTAGATAGATGCGGAACACCGTGCCCTTGCCCATCCGGCTGGTGAGATCAATGAAACCGTGGTGAGATTTGACGATGCCCAGGGTAGTTGCCAGCCCCAGCCCAGTGCCCTTGCCCAATTCCTTGGTGGTGAAAAACGGGTCAAAAATGCGGTCCCGCACCTCGGGTGGAATGCCCGTGCCGGTGTCCCGGACTTCAAACACTACATGCGGTCCCGTTTCGGCATCGGGATGCATGCTGGCAAATTGCTCATCCACGTTCACATTGCTCACAGTGATTTCCAGTTCCCCACCCGAGGGCATGGCATCCCGGGCGTTGACGCAAAGATTGAGCAGCACCTGGTGCAACTGGGTGGGATCTCCCTCCACGTTCCACGTCTCCTCGCTGCAGGCGATGCGGCATTTGATGAATTTGGGGAACGTTTCGTGAATGAGCTGCTCAATTTCCTGCAGCACATCCTGCGGCCGCAGGCGCATGCTGCGGCCTTCGACACCTCGCGCAAAGCTTAAAATCTGCTTCACCATGTCCGCGCCTCGGTTCGCGCTGTTTTCCATCGCGTTGAGCAGCTCGACATCCCGCGGCTGCTGCAGTTTCATGCGCAAAATGGTGAGCGACATCAAAATCGGCGTGAGCACATTGTTCAAATCATGCGCCACCCCGCCGGCGAGCGTGCCGATGCTCTCCAGCCGCTGATTGCGCAGGGACTGGGATTCCATGCGGCGCTTTTCCGTCACATCGGTCATGAAGCCTTCGATGTGTCGCATCACGCCGTCCTCCGAGGGAATGCCCTGACCACGCTCCCAAATCCACTTCACCATGCCTTCCGCCGTGCGAATGCGGTAGCTCATTTCAAAGCGTTTCCCCGCTGCGACAGCCTCCGCCACCGTCTCACGCACATGGTCCCGGTCCTCAGGATGTATCAGGTCCCCGAAGAAGACCTCCCCTTTGCCTGCAAACACTTCTGCTTCGTAACCGGTGAGATCCAGACAGCCTTCACTGATAAACTCCAGCGTCCACTTTTCATCAATGAGCGAACGGTAGGCGGCTCCGGGAAGATTTCCCATCAGCGTCGAAATCATGCGTTCATTTTCACGCAGTGCGTCGATCGCCCGCTGGCGCTCCTTCTCCCGTTCCACGGTCTCCATGGCAAAGGACAGGTCATTGGCCAGAGCGCTGAGCACGCGGATTTCCTCCTCCTGGAAGCAGTCGCGCTCGTCGGCATAGATCAGCAGCACGCCCACGGGAGTGCCGCCTGGCTTCAACGGAAACGCGGCGCAGGAGCGAAAGCCGCGCTCCAGCGCGCGCTCCCGATAGTAGAACGTGTCATCGCTCGCGATGTCATTGGAAATTTCATGCGTGCCACTGCGAAAGGCGCGCCCCGCCGGGCCGCGCCCCGAAGGATGATCACCGCGGGTGATCATAGTCAGCCCGTCCAGGTAGTTCTGATAACTGCCCGCACAGGCGACCGGCTGCAGTTGTTGTGCCGCTTCATCATAAAAGCCGATCCAGGCCATCTTCATGCTGCCTTTCTCCACCGCAATGCTCACCGCCGCTTCATAGAGAAGCTGCGGCTCGCGGATGCGGACGATCGCCTCGTTGATGCTGCTGGACATCGCGTGCAGCCGGTTCAGGCGCAGCAGCCGTTGTTCGTCCAGCTTGCGTTCATGAATGTCCAGTGCCGACCCCGCCATGCGGTAGGGCTCGCCATGTTTGTCCCACAAGGCCTGACCACGGGCCTCAAACCAGCGGTATCCTCCCGACTTCACCTGAATGCGGTACTCGATGCAAAATTCACTGCGCTGCTCCAGATGGCTCTCCAGCGCCGCCCGCACCAGTGGCAGGTCTGCCGGATGCATTTTCTGCTCCCAGGCAAAAAACAGACTGGGGAACTCCTCGTGGTTGTAGCCAAGCAACTCACGAAAACGCGCCGAATAATAGACGCCACCCGTGCGAATGTCCCAGTCCCAGACACCTCCTGTGGAGCCGGTGGCGGCCAGCGCATAGCGCTCTTCACTCTGCCGCAGGGCCAGTTCCGCCTGGTGTCGTTCCATCTCCGCCGCCGCCCGCACCGCGAAGAGCTGAAACATGGCCTGCAAGCGCTCGCGGTGGTCCAGGGCATTGTCGCTGAACACCGCGATCATGCCGATCACGCGCCCGTCCGTGGCATGCAGCGGCATGCCCATGTAGCTGTTGGCACCCAGCTCCTGCAGGAGCTGGTCGTCGGGAAAGTGCTGCCGCACATCACTGTCATAATAACACACCTCGCCGCTGGACACATTGTAGCACGGCGTGCCGACCAGGGAGCAGGTCTTGTTGGGCAGCACTTTGCCATCCGCGCAAAAACCCAGCGTTCGCACCATCCGGTCGCGTTCCGGCAGCAGCATGGCCACCGTGGCGTACCGGGCCTCCACCGTGCGGGCCACCTGCAGGCAAAGGGATTGGAAAAACGTCTCGCCGCTGCGCGCATCCACGCCTTCCGCCATCGCTCGCAGCGCTTCCTCCACTTTTTTCTCCACGGTGATGTCCGAGGCCAGCGAGAGAATCGACTGCAGTTCCCCCTCTTCGTTCAACAGGGCGGAATTGTGCCACTCACAGACAATCACGCGTCCGTCGCTGGTGAAATTCCGGTTGATGCAGGTGTTGCGGGACTCCGAACGGTCCAGCAGGCGGCCGAGTGTTGCCTTCACCCTCGGCAGATCGTCAGGATGAACGAAGTTCAAATCATTTTGGTCGCGTCCCATGACGTCGGCCTCGCTCCAGCCAAAGATTTTTTCCGCCTGCGGAGACCAGCGGCAGATCCGGCTGTTCGTATCACACTCCACCAGTGCCAGCGAGGTGTTTTCCAGATGGTACAGCAGCGTTGCATGCGCCTGCTGCTGCAGCGCCTCCTCCTCCTCACGCCGTGCTGTGAAGTCACGCAGGTTGCCGATGATCGCCACCGGTCTGCCTTCACTGTCTCTGACGACGGAACGGTTGTCGCTGATCCAGCGGTAGGCTTCATTCTTGTGCCGAAAGCGGTACTCCAGCACGGATTGGAAATCCCCGTTCAAATCACGCGCCATCAATTTTTCCAGCCGGTCACGCTTCAATTGATAATCCTCGGGATGAATCCGCGAATACATGAAATGAATGCCGCCTGTGATGCACTCATCGATGCTGAAACCCAGCACCTGCTCCACTGCAGGACTGATGTAATCATAGGTCAGCGAGGGCAGACTGAGACAGTACACCGGGTCTTTGGAGTTGCCGAGCACGGTGCGGAACCGTTCTTCGCTTTGCCGCAGCTCGCTCTCGGCATGCTTGCGTCTGGATATGTCACGCACGGTGACGACGAGCCGTGCCTGTCCCAGGATGTCGGCTTTGCGCATGCTCACCTCCACCCAGAAAACGCGTCCGGAAAGGGCCCGGGCCTGCCACTCGAAGAGCTGCGGGCCTTCTTCGATCGCCTTACGCATCCAGTGCAGCGCCTCCTCCACGCTATACGGCGGGGTGTTGACGCTGAGAGCTGCTATGGACAGCCGCCGCATTTCGGCAGGACTGCAGCCATACATTTCGCAGGCACGCTGGTTGACCTCCAGGATCTCCCCTGTGACCACGTCATGGATGAAGACCGCGTCACTCAGGCAGTCAAAGACACAGCGAAACCAATCACCTTGAACCTTAAGGTCCAGGTCATCATGGGCTGCAGCCGTCGTCGAGGTTGGAAGGATCATGGATCAGGGGGCAATCATTCACTAGGCCTGCTCCAGCTTCGGTTTCTGTTCTGCCATGGCTGCTCGCACCGGTTTTTCCGTACTGCAAATAGCTGTGATCGTCTCTGCCAGGGTTTTCAGACCCTGCTCCTTTGAGACGAAACCATGCACATCAGGCCGGCTCAAAACCGGTAGCATGTCGGCGCTGGAATGGCTGCTTAGCACAATGACTTTGACTCCCTGCTCGATGAAATACCTGCTTTGTTCCACAAGATCAATCGCAGAACCGTCCGGCAGGGTCATGTCCACTACCATCACATCAATGTGGCGCGCGTGCAGCACCGGGAGGGCGGCGGCCACACACTCTGCCTCCAACAGCTCAAAGCAGGGCAGGTATTTGCCCAGGGCGGCGCGCACCACCTCACGATACATGTCATGATCCTCCACCAGCAGGATCACCCCGGAATTGCCTGAACGATTGGAATGCCAATTTGCCTGCTGCATGATTGCTCTCTAGTTTCTGATTTTGACTGAAATCAGCAGTAACATACAGCAAATCTGACACGTGTAGCGTGGAAGCATGAGAATGAATAATGATTTAGACTTACATAAACCTCGACCGCATGACTCCATGCGGTCAGGCATTGCATGGCTGGAGAGCTCCACCGCAGAAAAAAATGAGTTCCTCGGCTACATGGGGCACGAGCTGCGCAATCCGCTCTCGAACATCATCGCCCAGGTCGAAACCCTGTTGGAGGGCATTTACGGGCCGTTGGAATCCAGGCAGAAATCGGCGGTCTCCGCCATTCAGGACAGCACGCGTCAGTTGCTCCAGCTCGTCGAGGACGTGGTCGATCTCGGCAGGATTGAAGCGGGCGCAGCCGCGCTGACGCAGACCTCATGCCTGGTCAGTGAGAAGTGCGCCAGCAGTGTGGCCATGGTGGCTGGGCTCGCAAAGGCGCGGTCCATTCAGATCGTCACCGAGGTGCAGCCGCCCGACCTCGAAGTCCTGGCCGACTCACACCGGCTGCAGCAGATCATCACGGAGCTGCTCTCCGCCGCCGTTTTATCGATGCACACGGGTGGCCACCTGCGCCTGCGCATCACCCATGACCAAAGCGGTCTGCAACTCCTGACTCGGTGTGGTGCCAGCCTGACTTCCGCAGAGCCGGCGCAACTCCTCAGCCGGCTGGGAAAAATCAAACCCATCGGCCTGGCCCTGCTGCAGCAATTGGTTCAGCTCCACGGCGGCTCCTTTGAGGTGCATGCGGCAGCAGGGCAGGAGGCGGGCATGACCCTGCGCCTGCCACTCAGCCGGTCCACGATGGCGGCGTCCATGCAGGAACCGTGCCTGCCTGTGCCCCCGGTCAGCGATGAAGCGCCGCCGCAGGCCGCTTCTACAGACCAGCCCACCATTCTTATTGCCGATGACCAGCCCGCGCTCCTCACCGTCACCCGCAACTATTTTGAGAGTCTCGGCTTCCAGGTCATCACTGCACGGGATGGCTGTGAAGCGGTCCAGCAGGCCTGCACGCTGCAGCCAGATCTCATCCTCATGGATGTGCGCATGCCGGTCGTGGATGGCTTGACTGCCATCCGGCAGATTCGTGCCGCCACGGATCCTAAAACGCGTGCCATCGCCATCGTCAGTCTCTCGGGTAACACCGGCGCGGCAGACAAGGAAAAGTGCCTGGCTGCTGGAGCCACCGCCTACCTTAACAAGCCCTTTGGCATCCGCGAACTGGATGGCCTCATTGCCGACTACCTCCGCCCAGTTCACAACTGACCGGGCCGCGGTAGCGTGGCTACTTTTTCCACCGCATGCAGCGGAACGGATGATCGTCGATCATGTTCGCCTGCACGCCGGTGAGGCGGTCGGCATGGAAGAACTGGACGCCGACGTAGTGGTAGATCGGGATGATGACGGCCTCGTCGGTGACGAGCAGTTTTTCCGCTTGCTGGAACAGGGTGTTGCGCTGATTCAGATCCGGCTCACGCGCAGCGGCGGCGATGAGTTCATCGTATCGGGCGCTGGCCCAGCCGGTGCGGTTGTTGCCGTTGCCGGAGAGAAACATCTCCAAAAATGTGCCGGGGTCGTTGTAGTCGCCCACCCAGCTGCTGCGGCAGAGGAAGTAGTTTTTCTCCTTCATGGAGGCGAGGTAGATCTTCCATTCCTGCTTGGCCAGATCGACGCTGATGCCGAGATGCTCCTGCCACATGGCCTGCAGTTCCACGGCGATGTTGCGCTCGACGGGTTTGGGAAAGTAGAGGTACTCCACACGCGGGAAGCCTTTGCCGCCTGGGTAGCCTGCCTCCGCGAGCAGTTTGCGCGCACGTTCAGGATCAAACTCGGGGCCGGGTGGCGGCTGGTAGTTTTGTCCGGTGCCGGGCGGCGTGAGACTGTAGGCGTTGCGCTCGCCGAGCTGGGTGATTTTTTCGGTCACGCGCTTGCGATCAATCGCCAGTGAGAAAGCGAGGCGGATCTTCGGATCGGTGAACGGCGCGCGATTGACGTTGAAGCGCGTGAAGTAGCTGCCGAGGAAGGGGCCGGTGTGGAAATACGACTGCTGCTTGAGTTTGACCGTCAGCGAGGTGGGCACCATGCCCTTGTCCATGATGAGGTCGGCCTGACCGGTGAGGAAGTAATTGATCGCAGTGTTCGGCTCCGAGATGGGCAGGATTTCGATGCTCTGCATCGTCACGTTGGCGGCGTCCCAGTAGCGCTCGTTGCGACGCAGCACGATGCGGTCGTCCAACCGCCAGTCTTCGAGCGTGTAGGAACCATTGCCGACCAGCACCCCGGGTTTGAACCAGGCGGTGCCGTGTTTTTCCACGACCCGCTGCGGCACCGGCGAGAACGTGGTGAAGGCGCAGAGGTCGATGAAATAGGGCGTGGGGTTTTCGAGCTCCACGCGCAGCGTGAGGGCGTCCAGCGCCGTCACCCCCACCTGCGCGAAGTCCTTCAGTTTGCCTTCATGAAAGCTTCGCGCATTTTTGATGACGTACATCTGGCTGGCGTAGTCGGCGCCGAACTCGGGCGTCAGCACACGCTTCCAGGAATAGATAAAATCCTGCGTGGTGAACGGTGCGCCATCGCTCCACGTCGCGTTCGGCCGCAGGTGGAAGGTGTAGCTCTTGCGGTCTGCCGACACCTCCCAGCGCTCTGCCATGCCCGGCTGCGGTTTCCCCGCCTGATCAATGCGGCACAAACCTTCAAACAAAGCCGCCGCGATGCGCATGCCCACCTGGTCAGTCACCACCGCCGGATCAATGCTTTCCGGCTCCGCGCCATTGATGAACACAAGATCGGCACGCGGCCGCGAACGCCCGCAGGCGGCGAGGGAGAGCAGAAGTGCGGCGGCAAAGACGAAACGAATCACCTGAAAAGCTAGCACACGCTGGCGATGGTCCGCAGTACAAAGATGCGACAACCTGAGGATGAATCAAAAGGCAGGGCACAACCCGCCTTCTCGCACCCACCCCCACACTTTCTCCTGGCAATCTCGCCGTCTCACCCGCTATCCTCCGCATCCATGAAAACTCTTCAAACAGATGTCCTCGTTTGCGGCGGGGGCTGCGCGGGGATCGCGGCGGCGCTGGCTTCGGCGCGCAATGGGGCGCAGACACTGCTGATTGAACGCGCGGGATTTTCCGGCGGCATCATCACCACCGTCGGGCTGCCGTATTTCGACGGGCTGATCGACAAGCCCAGCGGGCGCTTTGTGGTGAAGGGCATCGCGCTGGAACTGCTGAGCAAGCTGGGCGTGGCGAAGGAGGGCGCGCAGCGCATCGACGACCTGCGCCCGGACCTCATCACCAAATACTGGGGCAGCGTGTGGATTCCGAACATCGAGGAGTTCAAAATCCTCACCGACGACCTCATCCTGCAGCACCGGGACAAACTGCGCGTGCTCTTCCACAGCACCGCCTGTGATGTAGAGGTGAAGGAAGGCCGCGTGGCGGCGGTGATCATCGCCAACAAGGACGGTCTCACGCGGGTTGAGGCGCGGCAGGTCATCGACTGCACGGGCGATGGCGACATCGCGCACTGGGCGGGTTGCCCGACAACTTCGTCCAAGCCGCTCATGCCGCTGACAATGCATTTCCGCATCGGCAATGTGGTGCCCGTCAAGGAGACGCGGGAGGCGGCGAAGCAGGCGCTCATCGCGGCGCACCAAGATGGCCGTCTGCCCAATTTCTACGGCCCAGGCCTCATCTTCGCCTTCGCGAAAGACGAGTGCTACGTGCACGCCACGCGCGTGCCGGCCGATGCCACCGATGCGGCCGACTTCACCCGTGCGGAAATACAGGGCCGCAAGGATGCCTGGACGATGTTCAATGACTGGAAGGCGAAGGTGCCCGGCTTTGAAAACAGCTACTACATCATGAGCGGCCCCTTCATCGGCGTGCGCGACACGCGGCGCATCGTGGGCCTGAACGTCCTCACACTCGAAGACCTGCAGCAGACCACGCGCCACGCGGATGCCATCGCCACCGGCTGCTGGTTCCTCGACATTCATCCGCCCGAAGTCACGCTCGACAAACCCTTCACCGGCTCCGGCTTCCAGCCCAAGCCGTATGACATTTCCTACCGCACGCTGGTGCCTCAAACCGTGAGCAACCTCCTCGTCGCGGGTCGCTGCCACAGCGCGAGCAGCGAGGCCAGCGCCTCCAGCCGCGTGACCGCCACCGCCATGGCCCTGGGCGAGGCTGCCGGAACTGCCGCCGCGCTGGCCATGGCCGCAAAATCGGAGATCGGCACGCTCGATGGCGTGAAAGTCCGTGAAGCGCTCTCCAAACACAATGCCGGACCCTTCAGCGACGCATGAAAATGGAACCGAACACCCTCACCCGCCGCGCGGCTTTGCTCAGCGCTCTGCAAGGCACCGTCGCCGCATCGCTGACCATTCCGCTTATCAACACCAGCGCAGAGTTGCCATCAGTGCACGAGCCCGAGTTTATGCCGGAGAACGATTATCCCTTCTTTGGCTGGGAGCCGGAGCCGGTCGCGTGATCATATAAAAACAGCGCCCGGAGCAAAGTCCGGGCGCTGCAAAGGGAAGTTAAAGAACGAGATTTGATGAGACAGCATCCACAGCTGCCTCAACGGCGGCCACCACCGCCAAAGCCACCTCCGCGGCCACCGAAACCGCCACCACCAAAGCCACCGCCGCGATAGCCACCACCGCCGTAGCCGCCGCCATACCCACGGTTGCCACCGTACCCGCCGTAGCCGTACCCACCGTAGTTGCCGAATGGAGGGCGGTAGTAGGAGCCGCCGTACCCGCCGTAGCCGTACCCGCCGCCGTATCCATACGGGACGAAACACGAACTCAAGGAAGTCAGGGCAAGAATGGCAGTGAAGAGAAGAATCAATTTTGTTTTCATATGGTTACAGAGTCGGACGCAGTCCCTGGGGGTCTATTCAGTAAATCGCTGCATTGCGGAAAATAACCTGGGATATCGAGCCCACGCGCAACCACGGCTGCCGCTCAAGGAGCTGAACCGCGCCGCCACGCTGCTGTTTGATGGGAATTGCATCGAAGCCGAGGCCGTGCTGGCGGCGCAGCTTTAGAGCAAGTAATCTTCAACGCCATGACCTCCATAACCTGCCTGCTCCGCCATGCTTTGCTCGTCCTCGTCTGTGCCCATGCCGCACGTGCTGCCGATGACTCGCTGCTGACCAACGTCCCTTACAAGACGGGAGACTCTCTCAGCAGTTACGAGCAGAAGCGCTGCCTGCTGGATGTGTACCTGCCCAAAGCCGGCACGGAGAAACGCTTTGCCACCCTGGTGTGGTTTCACGGCGGTGGTCTGACGGGTGGGAGCAAGGACGCCGACAGCACCAAGAAAGTGGCGCTCGGGCTCGCGCAGTCGGGCGTGGCCGTGGTGGTGCCAAACTACCGGCTCAGCCCGCAAGCGAAGTACCCGGCCTACATCGAGGACGCCACGGCGGCGGTGGCCTGGACGCCCATTACCTCGCCGCCTTCGGTTTGAAGCCGCAGCAGCTCGCCGGACTCATCCCCGTGAGCGGGCAGGTGATGACGCACTACACCGTGCGGCAGGAGCGCGGCATTTCGAAATTCAGCGTCACCGCCGATGAAGCCGCGCCAGTCCGCTATGCCGACGTGAAGAACCTTCCGCCCATGCTCGTTCTCTGCGCCGACAAAGACATGCCCGCACGCGCCGAGGAGAACGTCTTTCTCGTGGCCTTGATGAAGGGCGCTGGGAACAAGCGCGTGACCCTGCAGGTCATCGCCGACCGCAATCACGGCAGCGTCGGCAACAACATCGCGAATGAGGGCGATCCGGCGCGCGTGGCGATCTTGAAGTTCATGCAGGTGGAAAAGTGAGACAGACGACCGTAGGTAGCCCAAAGAGTGAGCGCAGCCTCAAAAAGCACGAGGGCTGTCATTCCATGCGTAGGAGTGGCAACCATGAGACTCTTCCTGTTGCTCCTCACCGCCACCGCTTTCGCGGCTGACTCGCTCACGCCGCAGCCCAAGCCCGGCGGCATCATCATGTTTGGCGACTCCACCACCGCGCCGCGCGGCAGCCTCAAGGTGTATGCCACGCGTGTGGAGACGGCGCTGCAAAGCATCGGTTCTTCGCTCAGCGTGCACAATGCGGGCATCCCCGGCAACACCACGCGGGACGCGCTCAAGCGGCTGCAAACCGATGTGCTGCAATACCAGCCACGCCTTGTGGTCATCCAGTTCGGCATCAATGACTCTGCGGTGAATATATGGCAGAACCCGCCCGCCACCGCGCCCCGTGTGCCGCTGGCCGAATACCTCACCAACATGCGCCGCATGATCGCCGCCGCGCAGGAGGCGAAGGCCAAGGTCATCCTCATGACCACCAATCCGCTGCGCTGGACGCCGAAGCTCAAAGAGCTCTATGGCAAACCACCCTACAATCCCGCAGCCGAAGACGGCTTCGACTCCGCCACGCTCGCCGGTTACAATGACGCCCTTCGCCAGCTCGCTACAGAGCTGAAGGTGCCGCTGGTGGATGTCCGCGCGGCCTACCCCGACTTTGCTGCGCAGCACCAAACCACCATTGATGGGATGCTGCTGGACGGCATGCACCCAAACGACCTCGGCCAGGAGCTGGTCGCGGAGCTTTTGCTACCCGCCATCAGCGCCGCACTGCGCTGAGCTGAGCTGAAGCTTTGCAGACACATCCGCCTGCAATTCCTGCTTGAACACTAAACCAAATGGTTAATCATTGTGCTCCACGCTAAACGACTATGACCACCGCCGCCAACGACACCCTGGAAGTCACACGCCTGCTCAAAGCCCCACGCGAGCGTGTGTTTGCCGCCTTCACCACCGCCGAGTCCATGAACCAGTGGTTTGGCTGCGGTGGCAAGGTCACCACCTGCACCACGGACTTCCGTGTCGGCGGCAGCTACCGCCTCGATTCACGCGCACCGGAGGGCGGAGCGCCTGTCATCGTCACGGGCGTCTATCGTGAGATCACGCCGCCGGCAAAGGTCGTCTTCACCTGGAAGTATGAAGGCGATGAAGACTGGGCAGACTGCGAATCCGTCGTGTCCGTGGAGTTCATTGCCTGCGGCGATCAAACCGAGCTGCGCCTCACCCACACTGGCTTCCCATCCGCCGAAAGCAAAGGCCTGCACGGCCAGGGCTGGGCTGCCTGCATGGACAAAATGGACGCCCTTCTCACGGGCCAGCCCGCGCCTGCGCACTGAGCTGCGCAGCCTGGTTGGAAGGAGAGGGATCATCTTGATCCCTCAACCTCCGCTACTCGCACCGCTCTCAAAAAGGGATCAAGATGATCTCCCTCCTAGGATGGCATCGAGGCATCGGCACTCGTCGAGTTTTTCAAGCCGCTTCTGGAGAACGTCTGCGGAGGAGCGGGCTCCTACAGGTCCGCTTCTCTTGCTTTCAGTGCGCCGGGCACAGAACCTGCGCACCTTGGATTTGCGTTGCAGCGTGGTCGCGTTTAGCTCTGCCGCTCTCAATTCCCCTCCAAAATCATGTCCGCGAAGATCATCTATACCCTGACCGACGAAGCTCCCCTTCTGGCCACCTTTTCGTTCCTGCCCATCGTGCAGGCCTTCACGAAGCCCGCCGGCATCACGGTCGAAACGCGCGACATCTCCCTGGCAGGCCGCATTCTGGCAAATTTCCCCGACTTCCTGACGGACGCGCAAAAGCAGTCCGATGACCTCGCCTACCTCGGCAAGCTTTGCCTGGAGCCGACCACGAACATCATCAAGCTGCCAAACGTCTCCGCCTCCCAGCCGCAGCTCAAGGCCGCCATCGCCGAGCTGCAGAGCAAGGGCTACGCCGTGCCGAATCTCCCTGAGAATCCGCAGACCGACGCCGAGAAGGACATCAAGACCCGCTACGCCAAGGTCATGGGCAGCGCCGTGAACCCCGTGCTGCGCGAGGGCAACTCCGACCGCCGTGCGCCGAAGGCCGTGAAAGACTACGCACGGGCCCACCCGCACTCGATGGGCAAGTGGAGCGCTGATTCCAAGACCAGCGTGGGCACCATGGGCAAGGATGACTTCTTCTCCAATGAGAAATCCGTCTGCGTGCCCGCTGCCACAGACGCGAAGATCGAGTTCATCGGCAAGGACGGCACCACCAAGGTGCTGAAGGACAAGACCCCGCTCAAGGCCGGTGAAATCCTCGACGCCACACTCATGCGCAAGAAGGCGCTCGTCGCCTTCATCGAAAGCCAGATCGCCAAGGCGAAGGCAGACGGAGTGCTCTTCTCCCTGCACATGAAGGCCACCATGATGAAGGTGAGCGATCCCATCATCTTCGGCCATGCCGTGCGTGTGTTCTTCAAGGACCTCCTCGCCAAACACAGCGCCGTGTTCGCTGAAATCGGTGTCGATCTGAACAACGGCTTCGGCGATCTCGTCGCCAAGCTCTCCAAGCTGCCTGCGGACAAGAAGGCCGAGATCGAGGCCGACATCCAGGCCGCTTACGCCAACGGCCCTGCGCTGGCCATGGTAAACAGCGACAAAGGCATCACCAATCTACACGTGCCGAGCGACGTCATCGTCGACGCCTCCATGCCTGCGATGATCCGCGGTGGCGGCAAGATGTGGAACGCCGCCGGCAAGGAGCAGGACACCCTGGCCGTCATCCCTGACAGCTGCTACGCCGGTGTGTACCAGGCCGTGATCGACTTCTGCAAAAAGAACGGCGCACTCGACCCCAAGACCATGGGCAGCGTGCCAAACGTGGGCCTCATGGCCCAGGCCGCCGAAGAATACGGCAGCCACAACAAGACCTTCGAAGTCCCTGCCGACGGCACCGTGCGTGTGACCGACAGCGCAGGCACCGTGCTGCTTGAGCATGCCGTCGAGGCTGGCGACATCTGGCGCGCCTGCCAGACCAAGGATGCGCCGATCCAGGACTGGGTGAAGCTCGCCGTCAAACGCGCCCGCGCTTCCGGCGTGCCCGCCATCTTCTGGCTCGACAAGGCCCGCGCCCATGACGCGCAGATCATCGCCAAGGTGGAGAAGTACCTCAAGGACCACGACACCAGCGGCCTCGACATCCGCATCATGACGCCCGCTGACGCCTGCACCTTCTCGCTCGAGCGCATCGTCAAAGGTGAAGACACCATCTCCGTCACCGGCAACGTGCTGCGTGACTACAACACCGACCTCTTCCCGATCCTCGAAGTCGGCACCAGCGCCAAGATGCTCTCCATCGTTCCCCTCATGAACGGCGGCGGCCTGTTTGAAACCGGTGCCGGCGGCTCCGCGCCGAAGCACGTGCAGCAGTTCCTCGAAGAAAACTACCTCCGCTGGGACAGCCTCGGCGAGTTCTTCGCGCTCGCCCCGAGCTTCGAGCACATCGCCGAAAACTTCAGCCTGCCCAAGGCCAAGGTGCTCGCAGACGCCCTCGACGCCGCCACCGGCAAGTTCCTCGAAAACGACCGCAGCCCCGGCCGCAAACTCGGCACCATCGACAACCGCGGCAGCCACTTCTACCTCGCCCTCTACTGGGCCCAGGCTCTGGCCGCCCAGACCGCCGATGCCGAACTGCAGGCCCACTTCAAGCCCATCGCCGAAGAACTCACCGCCAACGAAACCAAGATCGTCGCCGAACTCCTCGCCGTCCAAGGCAACCCCGTCGAAGTCGGCGGCTACTACAAGCCCGACCTCGCCAAAGCCGATGCCGCCCTGCGCCCGAGCGCGACCTTCAATGCGATTTTGGCGAAGGTGTGAAGCCTTGCGTCCAACGGCGAGATGATGCGGATGAGTCTGTGACAACACAGGCTTATTCCAAGCATCAGAGATAGAGCGGTTGTGTCAGCCCTCAGGACTCATTCCCCAAACGCACACAAGTGTTTGTTGGTACGCACATAAACCACCCCATCCACAATCGCCGGTGAGGCAAACGCCGGTGCCTTGAGATCGTTCTTCGCCAGCACCTTCAGCGTATCGCTGGCGGCATCAATCACAGAGACAACTCCGCGCTGGCTCGTCACATACACGCGCCCATCAGCCGTCACAGCAGACGCATAATACTCCCCGGAGGCATCCAGGCGCTCCGCCTGGAAAAGCGGGCTGCCGCTTTTCGCATCGTAAGCAGAAGCAAGACCGCCACCCTTCACGGTGAAGAGCCGCCCATTCGCGATCACAGGAGAAAACACATAGGGCAGGTGCTTCGTCTGCCGCCAGATCACATGCGTGTCCGTGATGTCGCCACTGCCACCAGCCTTGATGGCAAAGAGCTGGTTGGCCGCATTCGCAAAGATCGCGCGCATGGCGTCATACTCGGCCTGGTTGACCGTCCCGTTCTTGTCCGCGTCGATGATGGTGAAGCGGTCGCGCAGCGGCCCCTCAGGAAACTCCTTCTCGCTCAGCAGCCCATCCTTGTCCACGTCATGCGCGGCGAGAAAGGCGTCATGCGGCTCCATCTCCACGCGGTCATCTGGATCACCTCCTGCGTTCCAACCGCAGACGATCAGCACATCCCCCACCGCAATCGGGCTCGTATTCGACACCCGTGCCATGCCACTTGCAGACCAGCGCAGCTTCCCATCTTTGAGATCGTAGCTGCGCGTCCGGAGCGATCCGCTCACGATCAGTTCCTCGTTGCCATCATGCCGCCACACAAACGGCGTGGAAAAGCTGCGGCGAAATTCGCTCCGATCCACACGCCACACCGGCTCGCCCGTCTTCACATCCAGCGCGACCATGTAGCTGCCCACATCTTGATCCGCGACGATGATCACCTTGCCATCCGCAATGATAGGCGAAGCGCTCGTGCCAAACTCCACGATCGGCGGCGGCAGCGGCTTCTGCCACAGCACCTTGCCATTCCAGTCATACGCCAGCACCCCGTAGGAACCAAAGTAAGCGATCAAACGCTCGCCATCCGTGCAGCACGTCGGTGTGGCCGGACTGCCGATGCGGTGCGCGCCTTCGACCTTCTCCGCCGGAGCCGCCGCACGCCACAGCTCATGCCCATCCTTCCGGCTCAAACAAAGCGTCACCAGCTTGCCGCCATCCAGTCCCGTGAGCGCGATCTTGTCCTGCCAAATGCACGGCGACGAATGCCCAGACGGCACCTCCACCTGCCACTTCAAATTCTTCGCGCTCGAAAATTCCACTGGTGGCTTCCCCGTGCCAAGGCCAAGCCCGCCCTCACCGCGAAACTGCGGCCAGTTCGATTCAGCGAAGCAAGGCGTGAGAAGAAACGTGGAGAGCAGGGCATGGCGGAGCAGCATGGGAATAAGACGCAGTCACCATGCGCGACTCTTTCGAGCTTCTGCCAGATCCCGTGTCATTGCCGCGCAGTCTTCAGCGTCACACCACGCGGATGCGGAAACCTGTGCTGCAAGGTTGCGGTGCGGATGGCACGCGACACCTTGCGTCACCCCCCTCATGATTGGCGACGACTATTTCGAACTGCGTTCACGTATTGGCACCGACCTGCTGGCTCTGGCTGCAGCACTGCGCGAGACCGGTGGCGATGCGGATTCCGCGATGATTCTGGACAATCTCATCGCCAGCCTCAAGGAGCCCTTTGTCTTCGTCGTCGTGGGCGAGGTCAATGTGGGCAAATCCACCTTCCTCAATGCGCTCTTCGGCCAGGATTTCTCCAGCACCGGCGTCGTGCCCACCACCGGCAAAATCCTCTTCTTCCGCCATGGCGAGGAGCACAGCGTGGTGCCCGTGACCCCCACGCTCGATGAAGTCTACGCCCCGGTCGATTTCCTCCGCGACTTCCACATCGTGGACACCCCCGGCACCAACTCCGTGGAAAACGAGCACCAGCTCATCACCGAGCGCTTCGTGCCCATCGCAGACCTCGTCATCTTCGTCTTCTCCGCCATGAATCCCTGGGGCGCCTCCGCCTGGCAGTTTCTGGAAAAGGTCCACCGCGAATGGATGCGCCACGTCATCTTCGTCCTGCAGCAAAGCGATCTGCGCAGCCCCGAGGAAATCCAGGTCATCACCGACTACATGGGCCAGCTCACGCGCCAGCGCTTTGGCCGCGACTTCCCCCTCTTCGCCGTCTCCGCCAAAAAAGCCTTCCTCGCCCGCAATGCCGGCATCGAGCGCGAGCGCCTCCTGCAAGACAGCGGCTTTCACGCACTGGAGGCACACATCTCCTCCATCGTCCGGCACAACACCGCCCGGCTCAACAAGCTCGCCAGCACCATGCGCCTCGCGCGCCAGATTCTCGACTCCATGCGCGAGCGCTTCGTCGCCAGCATGCACCAGGCCAAGCGCAAGACCGGCGTGCTCCAGGAACTCCAGACCGAGCGCGAGCTCCAGGTGGACCGCACGCTCAAGAAAATCCTCCCCGCGCTCGATGCCACCGAGCGCGACTACCACGAGTCCGTCATGCGTGTCGCCGGACTCGCCAGCGATGCCCTCACCACCCGCAAAGCCTTCCAGCGCAAAGCGGCCGAAGATGAAGAGATCGAAAACGGTGCCCGCCCACAGAGCCTCGACCACCGGCTGTTTCAGGAACTCCAGCACCGCACCGGCGACCGCTGGCGCCAGGTCAGCCTCGTGCTGGAGGAGGACGTCCATCAGTTCGAGCGCTTCCTCTACGCGCAGGGCCGCGGCATCCTCTTCCCCGTGGACGCCACCATGCCCTCCCACGACTATGGCGAGGAAGAGAGCGAGCTACGCCGCCGCTTCGGCACCCATGTGGACTCCTCCCTGCGCCGCTTCGTCATCGGGCTCAAGCTCGATGAAGACATCGAGCCCGGAATCGAAAACGCCCGCGTCACCGCCCGCTGGCTGCCGCGTCTCATCCTGCCAGTCGTTATCACCACCGGCCTCTGCGCCTGGTTGGACGGTCCCGCCAGCGCCCTCATCTCCCTCGGTGCCGGGCTACTCCTCATGGCCGTCGTGTACCTCCTCACTCAGGTGCGCCTCAGCAATGCCCGCAACGCCATCCTCGACAAACTGGAGGAATCCTCCGCCACACTCCGCGACATGCTCCACAAGCAAGTCACCGAAGACGTCACCCACAGCTTCACCCGCTTCCTCGACACCCTCAACCCCGCCCAAGCCAACGCCGCCCACACCGAGCGCGAGCAAGCCACCCACGTCGAGCGCCTCCGCCAGCTCGCCGACTCCTTCACCGTCCTCGACGAGCAAATCCGCGTCCTCACACCTAGGGGGGAGTTGACGGTTGTTGGCAGTAGTTGACCGTGGTTGACGCTTGTTTCACAGAAGTTCCTGAGAAGGAAGCGCGCGGCCATGGGCTCGCCAAATCCGCTTTCGAAAGCCCCAGAATCGAGGACGAGTAGCACACGAGAACGAGATTCCTCCTCGCCCACACCACGACTCACCGCCACCCGCGTACCACACTCCCAACAACGGTCAACCATCGTCAACCACCGCAAACTCTTCTTCCCTCCCACCAGCACCGCGCCACCTCCCGCCAATTTAAAATTCTCAGTTTTCAGTTCCCAGTTTTCAGTCCTCCCCTCGGCCCCGCCATCACTCTGAGC